>Ga0136615_10001409_pt1 | contig 11628 bp, 13 predicted proteins | sample AntDrymUQ2882206_2_FD_106647 | JGI IMG/M metagenome (GOLD analysis project Ga0136615, IMG submission 106647) | Polar desert sand microbial communities from Dry Valleys, Antarctica - metaG UQ288 (22.06) | ecosystem: Environmental > Terrestrial > Soil > Desert | place: Antarctica: Dry Valley...
CCACCCCAGCCCGACCCACCCGGACGAATCCCCAGCTCCCGACTCGTCCGCCCCGACGCGGGCCACCCCAGCCCGACCCACCCGGACGAATCCCCAGGTATGCCGGAGAGCAAGCCAAACCCCAGCAGCGCCAGTGCCTACGTCGGCGGGTCGCCGTCGCGTTCCAGCCACCCGCGGAAGGCCTCGAGGTTGCGGGTCGACTCGCCCCGACTCACCCTCCACTCCCACTCCCTGCGGATCGAGGAGGCGAAGCCGAGCTCGAGGATCGTGTTGAACGACTCGTCGGCAGACGCGAGCACCGATCCGAGCAACCGGTCGATCTCGTCGAGGGTCACCGTCGACAACGGCAACCTGCCGTCGAGGAAGATGTCCCCATTGTGGTCGACGCCGAAGGAGACTCCGAACAGCTTGAGGTTGCGGCCCAGGAGCCAGCGGTAGACAGCCTGGTGGTTCTCGTCGGGGTTGCGGCACACGAAGGCATGGACGGCCAACGCGTGATCCCCGACGACGAGCTGGCACGGCGTGGACAGCTTCCGCTCCCCCGGCAGGTCGAACGTGAACACTCCTGCCTGCGGCTCCGCAGCGTCGATCTCCGCCTCGGCGAGGGCGGCCCGGATGGTCTCCGCAGCACGCGCCTTGTCCGGTGCTGGGGCGCTTTCGCCGCTCCGTGGGTGCGAGGCTGCCCCACCGTCGGACACCGGGCTCACTCCGCCAGCGCCACCGCGTCGTCGCGCATCATCGCGACCGCCTCGCGGTACGCCGCCAAGGTGCTGTGCGCCGTACGCGCCCATCCGAACCGCTGGGAGTGCAGGGTGCCGCCGAGCCCGAGGTTGGCTGTCAGCCGGTCGTCTGTGAGCAGCCGCTCGAAGACGTGGGCGTAGTCGGCGGGGTCGTGCCCGTCGATGAGGACCCCGCTGACACCGTCGCGGACTGCCGTCGACAGGCCGCCGACCCTGGCCGCCACCACGGGGGTGCCACAGGCTTGGGCCTCGATGGCAACAAGTCCGAAGGACTCGTTGTACGACGGCACGCAGACCACGGTGGCCGCCCGGTAGTAATCGACCAGCTCGCTCTGTGTCAGCGGAGCGACAAAGCGTACGACGTCGGAGATGCCAAGTGACGCTGCAAGCGCGACGAGGTCGCGGGGGGTGTCCCTGCCAGACCCCGACGGGCCGCCGATCACCGGGACGACGAGGCGGTCGCGCAGGTCCGGTCGACGGGCAGCCAGGTCGGCGGCGGCACGGATCACGACGTCGGGGGCCTTGAGGGGCTGGATCCTGCCGACGAACATCACGACCAGCGCGTCTGTGGCGATCCCCAACCGACCCCTGGCCTGATCGACGTCCCCGGGAGTGAAGACGTCGAGGTCCACGCCTGGGCTGATCACCCGGATCCGATCGGGCTCGGCGCCGTACAGCTCCATGAGCTGGTGGCCTTCGTCGTCGGTGCTGGCGATGATCAGGTCGGCGGCTTCGACGACCTGCTCCTCGCCGATGAGCCGAGCAGCGGGCTCGGCGACGTCACCCTCGGCGAGCAGCGTGTTCTTGACCTTGGCCATCGTATGCATGGAGTGCACCAACGGCACGCCCCAGCGATCTCTGGCGAGGGCACCCACCTGGCCGGACAGCCAGTAGTGGGAGTGCAGGACGTCGTAGTAACCGGGAGCATAGAAGGCCTCGGTCCGCAGCACCTCCCGGGCGAACGTGCACAGCTGACCGGGCAGATCCGCCTTGGTGAGGCCCTCGAGCGGGCCTGCGACCACATGTCGCACCTTGATCCCGTCGGCGAGCTCCACGATAGGAGGCATGTCACCCGCCGTCGACCTGGTGAAGATGTCGACAGCGATGCCGGCCGCGGCCAGCTGGCGAGAGAGCTCCACGACGTAGACGTTCATACCCCCTGCGTCACCCGTGCCCGGCTGGTCCAGCGGGGAGGTGTGGACGCTCAGCATCGCCACCCGTCTCAGCGGTCGGGCATACCGGTCGACGCGCAGCAGCTCGGCTGCCGCGTTCTGCTTGAGCACCGGTCATGCACCTCCATGAACCATCAACCAGCGACAAGTCTCACGTATTTCCTGGACCCCCGCGAGCTGGGACGCCGCGTTGCCGCGACAATGCGTCCATGAGCGATGCACCACGGGCTGCCGTCGTGACGGGAGCCAGCAGCGGGATCGGTGCGGCAAGCGCCACCGCGCTCGCAGCGCACGGCTTCCGGGTCATCTGCGCCGCCAGGCGCGTCGACCGGATCGACGCGCTCGCCGCAGACATCGGCGGCGTAGCAGTCGCCTGCGACGTGACGAGTCCGGCCGACGTACGCCGGCTGGCCGAGATAGTGGGTGACACCCTTGACGTCCTGGTCAACAACGCGGGCGGGGCGTTCGGCTCCGACGAGGTGGCCGAGGCAAAGGTGGACGACTGGCGAGCCATGTACGACGTCAACGTGATCGGCACCCTCAACGTGACCCAGGCTCTGCTGCCTGCACTTATCGCCAGCGGCGACGCGGTGCTCGTCAACATGGGCTCGACGGCCGGCCGCGCCGCGTATGAAGGCGGCGGAGGCTACACCGCGGCCAAGCACGGCGTCGCGGTTATGACAGAGACGCTGCGGCTGGAGCTCGTCGGCAAGCCCGTCCGGATCACCGAGATCGCCCCAGGCATGGTGAAGACGGAGGAGTTCGGTCTGGTGCGGTTCGGCGGAGACGAGGCAAGACGCGACGCGGTGTATGCCGGCATACCAGATCCGTTGGCCGCCGAGGACATCGCGGACGCAGTGGTCTGGGTCGCCACCCGCCCCTCACACGTCAACATCGACCTGATGGTCGTGCGTCCCCGCGCGCAGGCGGCCCAGCACAAGGTCCACCGTCAGAGCTGACCGACTTGTCAGGGTCCAGTGGACACGTCGCCGCTGCCGCCGCCCTGACAAGTCGGTCGCAGGACTGAACCTCGCGGCGTCCTCGAGGCATCGACAAGGTGACGAGATAGCCCAGCGCGGTAGGGAGCTGACGTGGACGAGCAGGCACGGGCCGACTTCACGTCCTTCGTCAACGCCCATTGGGCCTCGATGTTTCGGACGGCATACCTGCTCACCGGCGACCACCATCTCGCCGAGGACCTGACCCAGGGCGCGTTCACGAAGGCGATGCTGTCGTGGTCGCGGGTGCGGAAGGCACGAGAGCCGGCGGCGTACGTCCGCAAGATCGTCGTCAACCAGACCTTCGCGTGGAGGCGGCGGCGATCCTCGGGTGAGGTGCCGACCGACGATCTGTACGACGCCACGGTGTCCGGGCACGACGACCGCGTCGCCTCGGCGCACGACGTGTGGGCGGCCCTGTTGCGCCTGCCGCCGCGACAGCGCGCCGTGATGGTGCTGCGGTACTACCACGACCTGTCCGAGGCCGAGATCGCCGAGACGCTCGGGATGGCACGCGGCACGGTCAAGAGCCATGTCAGCGCGGCGTCGAAGACACTCGCCACGCTGATGAGCGACGACACAACCAGCCAGGAGAACGCCAATGAACCTCGATGAGCTGATCCGCAGCTCGGTCCGCGACGTGGCAGATCACGCGCCTTTCTCGGCTCCGGACATGGCGGCGATCGAGCGGCGCAGCCGCAGAACCCGGCACGTGCAGGCGGCGTCAGCGGCCGCAGCCGTCGTCGCACTGGCGGTCGTGGGTGGGCTGCTCGGCCAGTCGTTCCTCGGCAGAACACATCCCTCCCCAGCGGACCCCCATCCGTCACCTGGCGTCAACCAGACGGACATCGTGTGGAGTGACGGACGCGCGTTGCACTTCGCCGATGAGAAGGTCCCCGCCGAGGGACGGGTCTTCGGGATCGGTCGGGTCGACTCGGGTCTCGTCTACACGACCGATGCGCAGGATGCTCAGGTCTACTTCCAAGACAGCGCCGGATCCGCGGCAGAGCTGATCGGCCGGCACGCGGTCCTGGCTCCGAGCGGGGATCCGATGTCGGGCATCGCCTCGTGGGTGGAGCAAGACGGCAGTCTGACCGAGCTGGTGGTCTACAACACGCAGACTAGCCGGGAGGTGGGGCGAGTGCCCGTGCCACGGGTCCTCGGTCCGAACGACAACATCCTCATCCCCGGCTTTGGGCCGATCCTGGCGATCACCGGGGGCGAGGTGTTCTTCTCCGGGAAGCGCAACGAGGTATGGGTCTACTCGTGGGAGACGGAGGCCCCAGCCGCCCCCACCGGTTACCGGACCGCCCGATGGCTCGACACGGCTGGTGATGTCACCGCGACCAGGTCCTCGGCTGGGGTGGTGAGCTTTCTTCACGCCGATGGGAGAAGCGTCGCGACCCGTCGCTTCGAGCAGGGGCTGCTGAGTCCCGACGGCCGAGCTTTTGTCGCAACGACCTTGCCCACCGAGACCAGTCCCGGCGAGGTCTTCGTCGTCGACACTGCAACCGGCAGGGCTCAGCCGCTCACAACCGGCCAAGGCAGCGCGCCGATGTTCCCGCCTGTCTTCACGAGCGACGAGACGCTCCTGCTGAAGGTCGAGACATACGACATGTCGACTCCGGACGGGCTACCGGCCAAGGTCATCGCGTGTGATGCCAGCGCCCAGGCCTGTGAGACCGTCGCGTCCCTCAAGGACGGCTTCTTGGCGACGTTGCCGTCGCGCTGACCTGTCTGCTCTCCGGTCACGGCCCGGTACGGATGCGACAGGCGGTCAGATGGAAGCACGGCGGCGCTGCAGGAAACGGCGCTCCGTCTCGTTGGCGGTGAGCAGGATCGCCTCGTCGTATGCCGCCCGGGCCTCGTCGCGACGACCCAGCCGGGCAAGCACGTGGGCGCGGGTGGCGGGCAGGTAGGCGTAGTCGTCGAGGGCGTGGTCGCCCGCCAGCCTGTCGAGCTCGCCGAGCACGACGCCGAGATCGGCTCCCGGCACGAGGCTGGTCGCGGCGACGCGGTTCAGGGCCACCACCGGGTTGGGCCAGCGCCTCAGCAACCCGTCATACATCCGCACCACCTGGCGCCAGTCGGTCGCCTCCCACGACGGGGCCGCGGCGTGCAGTCCGGCGATCGCCGCCTGGAGCGCGAACCGTCCGTCGCCGTGCCTGAGCGCAGTGGTCGCCCGCCCCAGCCCCTCGGCGATGAGTCGTCGGTCCCACGTTGCCCGGTCCTGGTCAGCCAGGAGCACGAGCTCTCCTGTCGGCCCGACGCGCGCCTCTCCGCGGGCTTCGGCGAGCAGGAGCAGAGCGAGCAGGCCTTGCGCCTCAGGCTCACCCGGGAGCTGCCTCACCAGTAGCCGGGCAAGCTCGATCGCGCGCCCGGTGAGGTCGGGGCGGGTGAGGCTGTCACCTGACGCGGTGTGCCCTGCGGTGTAGGCGAGGTGGACCACGGTGAGCACGGTGTCGAGCCGCGCCGGCAGCTCGGTGTCGTCGGGCAGCCGGAACGGCACACCTGCCGCGGCGATCTTCTGCTTCGCCCGGGTGATCCGCGCTGCCACTGCGGTCTCTTTGATGAGCAGCACTCGGGCGATCTCAGCCGTCGTCAGGCCACACATGAGCCGCAGCGTGAGCGGCAGCTGCGCTTCGCGCGACAACGCCGGGTGGCAACAGGTGAAGACGAGCCGCAGCGGGTCGCTCGCCGACGGCTCGTCGTCCGCCTGGACCGGCTCGACTTGCAGCAACGGCAGCTTCCGTCGCAGCGTGGCCTCCCTGCGGAGCCGGTCCAGCGCCGTCCGCCGGGCCACCGTGGTGAGCCACGCCACCGTGCTCTCCGGAACCCCATCCGGCCAGGACCGCAGCGCCTGCACGTACGCGTCCTGTGCACAGTCCTCAGCCAGATCCAGGTCGCGCGTCACGCGCGCCGTCGCCGCGACGACGGTGGCCCAGTGCCGCCGATGCGCCTCGTCGACGAGGCGGGTCACCGCGCGTGCGTCAAGCATGGGCAGCACTCATCCCGCCACCCTGCCAGCCCTCAGCCGGGTGAGCCGCTGGTGTCCATGACCGGCCGGACCTCGATGAACCCTGCGGGACACTGCGCGGCCAGCTCCATCGCCTGGTCGAGGTCACGTGCCTCAACCACGTAGTAGCCGCCAAGAGCCTCCTTAGTCTCGATGAAGGGTCCGTCGGTGACCACTGGCTCAGCGGCCATGTCGTCCCAGTTCCTGCGGACGGTCGTGGCCGTCGACGACCGCTCGAGGGCGGCCCCGTCGACGATTCGTGCCCCGGCGGCCTCGACCGCCTTGGCGAACTCGCCGTGGATCTTCATGGCGAACTCCCACTTGTCGGGTGTCAGGTCGTCATGCCAGCTCTCGTCGTCGAAGAGCAGGAACATGTACTGCGCCATCATGACCTCCTTGGGTCGTCGAGTGTTCAGTCTGCCTATCTGACGAACGGCACGGCGCCCATTCGACACACCTATCTCACCTAGCTCACCGACTTGTCAGGCTCCACTGGACACGTCGCCGCTGCTGCCACCCTGACAAGTCGGTCGGGGTCGGCGATTCGGTGCGGTGTCGATGCGCCGATAGACTCGACTGGTTGCCGCCCGGCGGCACCGCGGCCGCCACCTCTCACGGCATACCCTCACTGACAGGACCTCGGCTCCACCATGTCCAACCTGATCGCCACCACCGCACTGCACACCAGTGTGCGCAACGATCTGCGCAACGTCGCAATCGTTGCGCACGTCGACCACGGCAAGACCACGCTGGTGGACGCGATGCTGTGGCAGTCCGGGGCGTTCGGTGAGCACCAGCACGTCGATGTGCGGGCGATGGACTCCGGCGATCTGGAGCGCGAGAAGGGCATCACGATCCTCGCCAAGAACACCGCAGTGAGGTATGCCGGTCCCGCCGCCACGGACGGGCCGGTCACGATCAACATCATCGACACGCCAGGCCACGCCGACTTCGGTGGAGAGGTGGAGCGGGGCCTGTCGATGGTCGACGGCGTCGTGCTGTTGGTCGACGCATCCGAGGGACCGCTGCCGCAGACCCGCTTCGTGCTGCGCAAGGCACTCGCCCTGATGCTTCCCGTCGTACTCGTCGTCAACAAGGTCGACCGGCCCGATGCTCGGATCGTCGAGGTCGTCGAGGAGACGTACGAGCTCTTCATGGACGTGCTCGACGACACGCACGACCAAGACGCCCTCGACTTCCCCGTCGTCTACGCCTCGGCGAAGGTCGGCCGCGCTTCGCTCGAGCAGCCGGCCGATGGCGGCCTGCCCGAGGGCGAGACCCTCGAGGCGCTCTTCCGCACCATCATCGAGACAGTGCCCGCTCCGACGTACGTCGACGGCGCGTCCCTGCAAGCGCAGGTCACGAACCTCGACGCGTCGCCGTTCCTCGGTCGCCTGGCCCTTTGCCGCATCTACCAGGGCACCCTGAAGAAGGGTCAGCAGGTCGCGTGGCTGCGCCGCGACGGCTCACGTCGCAACGTCAAGATCACCGAGCTTCTCGTCACGGAGGCACTCGAGCGCGTTCCGGGCACGCATGCCGGCCCTGGTGACATCATCGCGGTTGCCGGGATCCCGGAGATCACCATCGGCGAGACCCTCGCCGACCCCGACAACGCCGTCGCGCTGCCGCTGATCACCGTCGACGAGCCGGCCATCTCGATGACGATGGGGACCAACACGGCGCCGCTGGCAGGCCGGGCCAAGGGCACGAAGGTCACGGCGCGGCTCGTCAAGGACCGCCTCGACCGCGAGCTCGTCGGGAACGTGTCCATCCGGGTCCTGACGACCGAGCGTCCGGACACCTGGGAGGTGCAGGGCCGCGGTGAGCTCGCGCTTGCCATCCTCGTGGAGCAGATGCGGCGCGAAGGCTTCGAGCTGACGGTCGGCAAGCCGCAGGTCGTGACCCGCGAGACCGACGGCTTGGTGCACGAGCCCGTCGAGCGCCTCACGATCGACGCCCCGGAGGAGTATCTCGGCGCCGTCACCCAGCTGCTGGCGGTCCGCAAGGGCCGGATGGAGCAGATGATCAACCACGGCACGGGCTGGGTGCGGATGGAGTTCCTCGTCCCGGCCCGCGGCCTGATCGGGTTCCGAACCGAGTTCCTCACCGACACTCGTGGCACCGGCATCGCCCATCACGTCTTCGAGGGATACGAGCCGTGGGTGGGCGAGCTACGCACCCGCTCCAGCGGGTCCCTCGTCTCCGACCGGTCGGGCGCCGCGACGTCGTACGCGATGACCAACCTGCAGGAGCGCGGGACGCTCTTCGTCGAGCCGTCGACCGAGGTCTACGAGGGCATGATCATCGGCGAGAACTCGCGGGCCGACGACATGGACGTCAACATCACCAAAGAGAAGAAGATGACGAACGTCAGGTCGAACGCCGACGAGTTCGAGAAGCTCGTGCCGCCGCGCAAGCTGTCGCTCGAGCAGTCGTTGGAGTTCTGCCGAGAGGACGAGTGCGTGGAGGTGACGCCGGGGGCCGTGCGCATCCGCAAGGTGGTGCTCGACCAGACGGTTCGCGGCCGCTCCGCCGCCCGCGCGCGGCGCGGCTGACCTTTCCTGCTCTTCGGCGGGGGTTCGCCATTCCTGCTCTTCGGCGGGGGTTCGCCATGTCGACAGACAGGTGCCACGCCTGTCCCTTCCCTGACCCGGCCCTCGGCTTGCGATGTAAACGGTCCAAAGAGACGGTCAACACGGCAGATCTGCTAAGCAGACTGGGTGTCTGCGTTGTCGACCTCTACCCCAGGGCGCGGTGCAAGGCGTCGTACGCCGCTTGGCCGAAGGCCACGATACGGGCCTCCTGGACCCGCGTCGACGCGTTCCGCAGCGTGTCCGTGGCCGCCTCTGCCGCGTCGTCGAGCGGCCATCCGTAGACCCCGGCCGAGATGAGCGGAAACGCGATCGTCCGTACCCCGAGCCGGTCGGCCACCTTCAAGGTGCGGTCGTAGCAGGACGTCAGCAGGGCCCGGTCGCGTTGCCCGGCGACGTAGTTGGGGCCGACGACGTGGATCACCCAGCGAGCGAAGAGGCCACCGCCGGTCGACCAGCCGGCCTGTCCCGTCGCGAGCCCGTCGGGAAACCGGGCAATGCAGTCCTCCAGGATCGCAGGGCCACCGGCCCGGTGGATGGCACCGTCGACGCCCCCACCGCCACGCATCGCGTTGTTGGCGGCGTTGACGACGGCATCGACCTCCTGAGCGGTGATGTCGCCCATTACCAGCGTGAGCTCCATGCCCCATTGTCGTGCGTCAGGTCCAGCGGACGACACCCGGCCAGTCATTCCCGCGTCCTCGCTGCAGTCAGCACCTCAGATGCACTGTCTACATCGCAGATTGGCGATGTAGACCGTCCCCTTGGCTTGTCTACATCGCAAACCCCGGACGCGGGTCAGGTGTGGGAGGGCACAAGCAAGAGACTCAGCGTTGCTGCATCGACTGCAAGGTGGGACGCACGTCGACGAGGTAGACGATGGCCGCCACCGTCCCGATCATGTTGAAGAGCACGGACTCCCGGAAGATCACGTGCAACAAGAGGAAGATCCCGAGAAGGAGCAGCCAGAAGACCTTGTTCTGCTTGTCCGCGGCGACGAAGAACTCATCCTTGCGGATGACCGCGTCACCCAGCGCGAACCCCTTGACCACGAGCAGGATCATCCACAGGCCGAGGTTGATGTTGCTCTCGATCTCGAGAGCAAGACCGAGGTCTACCAGAGCAAGCACGCGGTCCAGACTAGCCAGGCTTCTCAAACCTCGCGGCCCCCCGCAGCCAACCGCTCAGGAGAACTGTCGGGTTCTCCGTCACCGGGTCCGGCCACGAGCCTCAGGTGCCCACTTTCGAGGCGGTGGCCGCCGTCGTCCTCTGGGCCGCCGCGGCGGTCTTCCTCGCGCTCGTGGTCGTTGCCTTTGCCGACGACTTCGCCCTGCCAGCCGACTTCCTTGCTGTCCCGGTCTCGGCGGCCGACCTCTTGGCAGTGCTCGCCGACGTGCTTGCCGACTTCTTGGTCGCTGCCGTCTGCTTCTTGACCGTCGTGGTGGTCGACTTCGCGCGGGCCACGGTGCTCTTGGCCTGGCCAGTCAGGTCAGCGGTCGACTGCTGACGGCGCACCCGGGTCACCAGGTTCTTGCCCCTGCCGGCGAGGACGTCGTACGCCGTGAGCGCGGTCGTGATGGCGTCCTCGACGGCGGTCTGGGCCTTGACTGGCAGGGCCCTGACCTGGGCCGGTGCCGACCTCACGTCCGTTTGCACGGTCTCGACCCGGGCGCGGGCGATGCGGATCTTCTCGACAGCGAGGTCGGTGACACCGACGACGGCGTACAGCGGGGTCTTGTCGAGGTCGGCGAGTGTGCGCTCGATGTCCTTACGGGTCTTGTCCAGCGTGGCGTTGATGGTCATGGGGGTCCTTTCGGGAAACGTCTCGGTCAGGGTGCCGCCGGGCGGTCGGTCTCCCGGCGGAAGGAGTCATAGATGTCGAGCAGTACTTGCTTCTGCCGTTCGGACAGGCCCGGGTCGGCTTGCACCGCCACCTGCACGGAGCGCTCCAGGTCGTCCTCGGGGTCAAGGAACCCCGCCCGGACGTACATCGTCTCTGCGGAGATGCGCAACGACTTGGCGAGCCGTTGGAGCACCTCGGCGGAGGGTCTGCGCAAGCCTCGTTCGATCTGGCTGAGGTACGGGTTGGAGACCCCGGCCTGGTCAGCCAGCTGTCGAAGGGACAGCCGCGCCCCACGGCGCTGCTCGTGCAAGAAGTCGCCAAGCGTCTGCGCCCCGTGACCTACCTTTGCGGTGCCGGCTTTGGCTGTCGCGGCGGCCTTGGCGGCAGCCTTGGGCGCCCCGTCAGTGAGTGGCCTGGTGACCTTGAGCTTCGCCATACCGACAGTGTGCTTGCGGTAGTTAGCAGATGCAAGCTAGCGGCACGTGGCCCCGCTCATTCCAGACACCACGTCGGCACACACCCCCGCTTACGGCGTGCTGGACCGACTCCTGCGGTCGCCCCGAGCGTGGCGCGTGGCGCACTCAGGCGACCAGGACCACCGGCTGTCGGTCAGGCGGACACCCGCTCCGCAAGCTCGAGCGCCCGGCGAATCTCAGCCAACCGAGGCGCAACGACGGCGTACCAGACCCAGGTGCCACGTCGGGTGCCCTCGACCAGACCGGCCTCGCGGAGCACCTTGAGGTGGTGGCTGACCGTCGGCTGGCTCTTGCCTGCGACAGTGACGAAGTCGCACGCACAGATCTGCCCCTCAGCCGCGATCAGCGCCGACAGGATCCGCAGCCGGGCTGGGTCGGCCAGCGCCTTGAACACCGTCGCCAGGTCGACGGCCTCCGCCGGCGAGATCGCACCGTCGGCAAGCGGAGGGCAGCACCGGGACTCAGCCATGCAACCAGCCTAGCGCATTTATTGACGTATCTCGATACAGCCGGTAAATTGACACTGATCGATTCAACACACCCGGAGGTAGCCATGACCACCCTGTCCACCGAGCCCCTCGTGGGGTCGCGCATCCAGCTCGCGCTCAACGTCGAAGACATCGACGCAGCGGTCGCGTTCTACGCCATGCTCTTCGACGCCGAGCCACACAAGCGCCGAGCGGGGTACGCGAACTTCGCCCTCACCGAGCCGCCGCTCAAGCTGGTGCTGATCGAGAACCCTGGTCACGGAGGGACGCTCAATCACCTCGGCGTCGAGGTTGGTACGACGGA
>Ga0136615_10001410_pt1 | contig 11626 bp, 8 predicted proteins | sample AntDrymUQ2882206_2_FD_106647 | JGI IMG/M metagenome (GOLD analysis project Ga0136615, IMG submission 106647) | Polar desert sand microbial communities from Dry Valleys, Antarctica - metaG UQ288 (22.06) | ecosystem: Environmental > Terrestrial > Soil > Desert | place: Antarctica: Dry Valley...
GCAACGCCCCAGCGGCGTACGCAGGTAACGACCGATCTTGCGGGCCAGCGCCGGGTTGGCGTTGCCCGTGTAGATGGTGGTCTGCTCGGTCTGCCGACTCGCATCGCCTGAGCCGAAGGCGTTCACAGCTCGCCCTCGCTACGGCGTGACCTCACCGTCAGGCACCTCGGTCCCTGGGTCGGGAGCGAGGCCGGGCTCGGTGCCCTCATTGTCGTCCATCGAGCGCTGTCCCGCCAAGCCCTGGCGGAACACGGCGATGCCGGCCACCTCGTCGCCCTGGTGCAGGCGCATGACGATGACGCCGCGGGCGGCACTGCCCTGTCGATTGACGCTCTTGACGTCCGTGCGCACGACCTGGCCGGCCGAACTGATGAGCAGCAGCTCCTCGTCTGCCTCCGAGACCAGTTGCACGGCGGCAACGTTGCCGGTCTTGGCGCCCTCCAGCGGGATGAGGCGCACGCCCTGGCTGCCCCGATGCTTGCGCCGGAACTCGGACAGGGCCACGCGCTTGCCACGGCCCGTCTCGGTCAGGACCAGGATATCGTCGGCGGGCTGGACCACGCCCATGCCCACCACGCGATCGGCGGCGTTGGCCAGGCGGATGCCGATGACACCGGCCGCGTCGCGGCCCATGGCCCGCACCTCGGACTCCGCGAAGCGCGCCAGGCGGCCCATGGCCGTGGCGAGGACCACATCGTCCTTGCCCGACGAGACGGCGACCCAGGCCAGGGCATCGTCCTCAGCTACGGTGATGGCCCGGATGCCTGTGCTGCGCACCCGCTCGAACTGCTCGATGGGTGTCTTCTTGACCACGCCCCGCACGGTGGCCATCACCAGATTGTGGCCCTTCTCGAAGTCGGGGATGGTCACGATGGCCAGCACCCGCTCGCCCGACTCGACCTGGACGCCCTCCATGTTGATGATGGGGATGCCCTTGGCCGTGCGGGTGGCGTCCGGTACGGCATGCACCTTGGAGCTGAAGACGCGGCCGCGGTTGGTGAAGAAGAGCGTCCAGTCGTGGGTGTTGGCCACCAGCAGGTGCGCGACCGCGTCCTCTTCCACGGTCCTGGCGCCGATGATGCCCTTGCCACCGCGTGCCTGACGCCGGTAGGTAGCCAATGGCTGGCGCTTGATATAGCCGCGGCCGGAAACGGTCACCACGACGTCCTCGTCGGCGATGAGGTCCTCGTCCGAGAGCTCGCGGCTGGCGTCCTCTGCGATGCGCGTGCGCCGCGGCCCGGAGTACTTGCGGTCGAGCTCCGCCAGCTCGTCCTTGATGATGCTCAGCACGCGGCCTGGGTTGGCCAGGATGTCCTCGAGCTCGGCGATGAGCTGGATGACCGCCAGGTACTCATCCTCGATCTTCTGGCGCTCCAGCGCAGCCAGGCGTCGCAGCTGCATCTCCAGGATGGCGTTGGCCTGGATCTCCGACAACGAGAAGCGCGCGATGAGATTGGCTCGTGCCGCCTCGACGTCACGTGACTCGCGGATGGTGCGGATGACCGCATCGAGGTTGTCGAGGGCGATCTTCAGCCCCTCGAGGATGTGCGCCCGGTCACGCGCCTTCTGCAGGTCGTACTCGGTCCGCCGCCGCACGACCTCGCGTCGCCAGTCGATGTGGTGCTGGAGGATGGACTTGAGGGGCAGCGTCTGCGGCTGACCGTCGACCAGGGCCACCATGTTGGCGTTGAAGGCCAGCTCCAGCGCGGTGTGCTTGAAGAGATTGTTGAGCACCTTGTGCGGGTTGGCGTCGCGCTTGCATTCGATGCTGATGCGCATCCCGTCGCGGTCCGACTCGTCACGCAGGTCGGCGATGCCGTCCATCTTGCCGGTCTTGACCAGGTCGGCGATCTTCTCCAGCAGGGAGGCCTTGTTCACCTGGTAGGGGATCTCCGTGACGATGATGGCCATGCGGCCGGCACGAGTCTCCTCGAAAGCGCATTGCGCGCGCATCACGACCCGGCCACGTCCATGGGCGTAGAGGTCGCGGATGGCGTCCACCTGCTCCCATTGACCGGTCACCGCGTTGCGGCGGCGCTCGAAGCGGAAGATGGTGGCGGCCGTGGGAAAGTCCGGCCCCAGCACGTGGTCGCTGAGCTGGTCGTTGGTCAGATCGGGATCATCGATGAGGGCGCTGGTCGCCCGCGTGATCTCGCCCAGGTGATGGGGCGGGATATTGGTGGCCATTCCCACGGCGATACCGGCCGAGCCGTTGATGAGCAGGTTGGGGAGCTTGGCCGGCAGGACCGAGGGCTGCATCCGCGTGCCGTCGTAGTTCTCCACGAAGTCGACGGTGTCCTTCTCGATATCGGCCAGCAGCTCCGCGGCGATGGCCGTCATGCGTGCCTCGGTGTAGCGCATGGCTGCCGGCGGGTCGCCGTCGACCGAGCCGAAGTTGCCCTGACCATCGACCAGCTGATAACGCAACGAGAAGTCCTGCGCCAGCCGCACCAGCGCGTCGTACAGCGAGAGGTCGCCGTGCGGGTGGTACTTGCCCATCACCTCACCGACGATGGCCGCGCACTTGCGGTAGGAAGAGGTGGCGGTGAGGCTCATCTCGTTCATCGTGAACAGGATCCGTCGGTGGACCGGCTTCAGGCCGTCGCGCACATCGGGCAGGGCGCGCGACACGATGACGCTCATGGCGTAGTCGAGATAGGCGCTCTTCAGCTCATCCTCGATGGGCACCCGGATGACGCGCTGCGGCTCGTCGCTCATGCTCGGATGCCAGCCATGCGCTCACCCTGCTGCTGTACGACACGTTCTGCGCCGTCCAGGGCGGATACGAACTCGCCAGCGACGGCCGCCGCTCGGCTGGTGGCGGGCGCGGTCGCTCGGCGCCGCACGCCGGCGATGCGGCGGCGCAGGGAGCGGGCCACGTCCGTCGGCTGGGCAGACAGGGCATCGCGGATGACCCAGGTTCGGTGGCCGTCGTCTTCGCGAACGGCCGTGGTCGCCTCCGCGTCGAGCAGCGCAGCGACGCCCTGCGGATGGACGCGGGTCCATTCGCGCAGCGCCCAGCCGAGAGCCTTCTGGACCTGTTCGTCGGCGTCCCCGATGAGCGATTCGATGAGCACCAGACCGCGCACCCCGTCCAGCGTGTGCCGTTGAGAAGCAGGCACCTGGAACGGCATCCGGGCCAGCGTGGAGCCGACCAGCCGCCGCTCCCAGCGGCTGGACGAATAGATGAGCTGCTCCAGCTCCGCCCAGCGGCGCGGTTCGGCGATGATGCCGCGGGCCACCAGGTCGGCCATGGCGTCCACGCTGATCCAGTCGTTGGCTGCGCGGGCGAGGCGCCGCAGCACCTGCCACGTGCGCTCGGGATCGTCGGCCAGGCTGGCGTCGAGAGCGACCGTGGCGAAGAGGCGCAGCTCGCGGATCTCGGCACGCACCAGCCGCTGCGCGAGGGAGATGGCCGACGCCGAGCTGCCTTCCAGCAGGGGCGCGCGCAGTTGCCGGCCCACGGCACGCACCAGCGGCCAGCGAACGCCGATGACCGCTCCCGAACCGGGCGCCACGCGCTCCTGTTCGGCTGCGTAGGCCGGGTCGGCCAGCCGCTCGAAGCCTTCCTGCAGTGCGCTCACGAAGGCCTCGGGGTCGTCGATGAGTTCGGCCAGCTGCTCGCCAAGGCCGCGCGCCTCCGGCAGCCGCTCCTCGACCCAGGCCTGCGCCCGCCTGCTGACGTCAGATGTCAAGGTTCTGCACCTTGCGGGCCTCGGCCTTGATGAAGTCCTTGCGCGGCGCGACCTTCTCGCCCATCAGCGTCGTGAATAGGTGATCCGCCTCGACCGCGTTGTCCAGGTTCACTTGGAGCAGGGTGCGGGTACCCGGGTTCATGGTGGTGTCCCAGAGCTGCTCCGCGTTCATCTCGCCCAGGCCCTTGAAGCGCTGCACGGTGAGATTCTTGACCTTCATCTCCTTGATGATCGCGTCGCGCTCGCGCTCATCCCGAGCGTAGCGGGTCAGCTTCCCGGTGCTTACCCGAAAGAGCGGAGGCTGTGCGATGTAGAGATGCCCGTTCTCCACGATCTCCGGCATGTTGCGGTAGAAGAAGGTCATCAGCAGCGTGCGGATATGCGCGCCGTCGACGTCCGCGTCGGCCAACAGGATGACTTTGTGGTAACGCAGCTTGGTCAGATCGAACGTCTCTCCGATGCCGGTGCCCAGCGCGATGATGAGAGGCCGGATCTTCTCGCTTGAGAGCACCTTGTCCAGACGTGCCTTCTCCACGTTGAGCATCTTGCCGAACATGGGCAGGATGGCCTGAGAGCGCCTGTCGCGGCCCTGCTTGGCCGAGCCGCCCGCCGAGTCGCCCTCCACGATGTACAGCTCGCTGCGCTCGGGGTCACGCTCCTGGCAGTCGGCCAGCTTGCCGGGCAGCGCTGACCCCTCCAGGGCGCTCTTGCGGATGACCAGGTCACGCGCCTTGCGAGCCGCCTCGCGGGCGCGCGCCGCAGTGAGCGACTTATCGATGATCTTGCGGCCGTCGCCAGGGTTCTCGTCGAGGTACTGCATGATGCCCTCGGCGAGGGCACCCTGGACCTGCCCCTTGACTTCGGCATTACCCAGCTTCGCCTTGGTCTGCCCTTCGAACTGCGGATCGACCATCTTGACGCTGATGACCGCCGTCAGTCCCTCGCGGACGTCATCGCCCGACAGATTGCCGCTGGAGTCCTTGATCAGCCCCTGCCGGCGAGCCCAGTCGTTGAGAGAACTGGTGAGTGCGGCGCGGAAACCGGTCACGTGCGTGCCGCCGTCGACCGTGTTGATGTTGTTGGCAAAGGCCAGCACGGTCTCGGTGAAGGAGTCGTTGTTTTGGAGTGCGACCTCGATGGCCGTGGGGCCATCCTTGCGCTCGACATAGACGGGCCGGGCGTGGAGGACATCCTTGCCCTTATTGAGGTGGCGCACGAAGCTGACCAGGCCGCCTTCGAAGTAGAAGGACTTCTCGCGAGTGGGCTCCACACGCTCATCGTGCAGCGTGATCCAGATGCCCTTGTTGAGATAGGCGGACTCGCGCATCCGTTGCGCGATCATGTCGAAGCTGAAGTCGAGGGTCTCGAAGACCTCGGCATCCGGCTTGAAGTGCGTGGTGGTGCCGGTGCGCCCCTGAGAAGGGCCGATCATCCGCACCGGCGCCGTCGGGGCGCCACGCTCGTAGTCTTGACCCCAGATCTTTCCCTCACGCGCCGATTCGACCCTGAGCCACTCTGAGAGGGCGTTGACCACGCTCACGCCCACGCCGTGGAGCCCGCCGGAGACCTTGTAGCCACCACCGCCGAACTTGCCACCAGCGTGCAGCACCGTGTGCACCACTTCCAGTGCGTCCCTGCCGGTCTGCTTCTGCATGCCCACGGGCACGCCTCGGCCATCGTCGCGCGTGAGCACACTGCCGTCACGCTGGAGGTGGACCTCGATGCGCGTGGCATGACCGGCCATCGCTTCATCGATGGAGTTGTCGACCACCTCCCACACGAGGTGGTGCAAGCCACGGGCGTCGGTCGAGCCGATGTACATGCCGGGGCGTCGTCGAACGGCTTCGAGGCCCTCCAGGACCTGGATGCTCTCCGCCGTGTAGCTGCTGGCGGCGCTCCGTTTGCGCCGCACCTCGGCCGCTCTGGACGCCTGGCTCCCCTCGGGTCGTCGGAGTGTCTCGGTCATCGCTCGGACCCGGCCAGGCGCTCGTACAAGCGACCCAGATCTTCGTCGTCGTAGTAATCGATGGTGATGCGTCCTCCCCGGCGCCGTTGCGATAGCGTGACCTTCGTGCCCAGCGCCGCGCGCAGGCCGGCCTCGAGCCGCTCGATATCGGGATCGACCGAAGGCTCGGCGTGGGCAGCGGCAGTCGATCCGACCGTGGACGCCTTGAGGCGGCGAACCAGCGCCTCCGTCTGACGGACGGATAGTGCTCGGCCGGTCACTGCCTGCAATAGACGATCCTGCTCCTCGTGCGAGTCAAGGCCCGTGATCGCGCGCGCATGCCCCTCGCTGACCCGGCCATCCTCGACGGCCGCCCGCACGGCGGCCGACGCCTCGAGGAGTCGCAGGGTGTTGGCTACAGCAGGCCGCGACCGACCCATCCGCGCGCCGATCTCTTCCTGGGTCAGGCCGAATTCATCGGCCAGCCGTCGGAAGGCTCGGGCCTCATCGATGGCGTTCAGGTCGGTGCGCTGAAGGTTCTCGACGAGGGCCAGCGCGAGACGCTGCTGCTCGTTGACCGTGCGGACGATGGCCGGGATACGCTCCAACCCCGCCATCTGCGCAGCACGGAAGCGCCGCTCGCCAGCCACGAGTTGATAGCCACCTGGGGCATGCGTCACCAGCACCGGCTGGAGGATGCCATGCTCTGCGATGCTCGCCGCGAGACTTGCCAGGGACTCCTCGTCGAAGCGCTGTCGCGGCTGATCGGGATTGGCGACGATGTCGCGCAACGCGATCTCGCGGGGCCTATCCGCGTCCACGGTGGGGATGAGTGCGCTGAGGCCGCGTCCCAGCCCGCCCGGCGGGCGTCGCATCTCTTCCTTCATGGCGCAGACGTGCCAGCCGCAGACGTCAGCGACTGGCGGGAGCCCTGGCCCTCTCGTGACAAGAACTCCTGGGCCAGTCTTTGATAAGCACGTGCGCCACGAGATCCAGGGCTGTAGAGCGTGATCGGCTTGCCGTAGCTCGGCGCTTCAGCCAAACGGACGCTCCGTGGCACTACGGCATCGAAGACCTGGCCGTTCAGATGCCGCCGCACCTCTGCCGAGACATCGGCTGAGAGAGTCGTGCGGCCGTCGAACATCGTCAGGAGGACTCCCTTCACTCGCAGGTCTGGGTTCAGATTGTCGCGGATGAGAGCGATGGTGGACATGAGCTGAAAGAGGCCCTCGAGAGCGTAATACTCGCATTGCATGGGAATGAGAACGCTATCCGCAGCCGTCAGCGCGTTGACCGTGATGAGTCCGAGCGAAGGCGGGCAATCGAGCAGGATGTGGTCGTAACGGTCGACCTCGGTACGTAGCGCCCGCTGGAGTCTCCGTTCGCGGCCTTCCAGCCCCACCAACTCGACTTCGACACCAGCCAGAGTCCGACCCGAGGGCAGGACGTGGAGGCCGACGACCTCACTCCCGACCGCCAGCTCGGCGGCGGGCGTATCGCCGACAAGCAACTCGTAGGACGAGCCTTCAACGCTGTCGCGGTCGATTCCCAGGCCGCTGGTCGCATTCCCTTGCGGATCAAGATCGACCACGAGAACCCGCTGTCCCGCTGCAGCCAGATAGGCCGCGACATTGATGACGGTCGTTGTCTTGCCGACGCCGCCCTTCTGGTTTGCGCAGGCGATGATCTCGCCCACTCGGTGCTCGGCTCGGTGTGTTTCCACGTCCACTAATCCTATCCGATGCGGTGGCTCGGCGCGGCGACGGAACGGGGCGTAGCGACTGGGTAGATGCTCCCGCAAGGCCCTTACGTCCGCCTTTCGCGGCATGCTGTTCCACGTGAAACGATGCTTCAGCATTGACGGAGTTCGCCGCGCCTGGTGCCTAACAAGTTTCACGTGCAACAGACCGGTTCCCCCCGCGTTCAGATCCGAGTTGACGACCGTGGAGGTGGACAGTCCCGCTTGATCTGCGGGCCGGGCTCGAAGGGGGGTGGGCTATACTTCGGCGGCGCTGAGCGATAGGCGACAGCGCCGCCGCGACTTGCACAGCCCCGGCGCGGAAGGGCTACCACATACAGATGAGCATGCCCATCGTCGCCGTCGGCGCCCTGCTGGCGGCGCTCTTGGAGACGAGTGTCCTTTCTGAACTCAGCGTCGCTGGCGCCAAGCCCGATCTCGTCTTCGCCTTGGCCATCGTGGTGGCGATGGTGGTCGACTTCGAGGACTCGCTCGTCTGGGCATTGGTGGGAGGTCTGCTCGTGGACGCACTCACCGGTCGCCCGCTCGGCGCTACGGCTCTGGCCCTGCTCATCGTGACCGGCGTGGCCGCCCTCTTCTCCCGCGTGACCGGTGCGCCGCGCGCAGCGACCGTGGGAGCGGCGGCCTTCGTTCTCACCTGGCTTTACCAGGCGGTGCTTCTGGCCATCCTGAGCGTGACGGCAGGCATCGCCCTGGTGTCCATCCCCGTGCAGCTGTTCCTCGTCATCTCGGTGATGAACGGCGTTCTCGCGATCCTCGCCGTGCTCGCCCTGCGCGTTGCCCATCGTCGGTTCGGCGCAGCGGAGCGCGCGGACTGGTGACGCCATGATCGGTGGATCGCTGGGCGAACCGGCACGCCAGCCCAGACTCTGGCCGCGCTTCGTCGTCTTCGCGTTGATCATCGCCCTCGTCGTGACCGCGCTCGGCTTGCGCTTGTTCACACTCCAGATCGTGAGCGGCGGCTACTACGCCGGCCTGGCTCGCGAGAACCGGGTACGCCTCCAGCCGGTGCGCGCGCCGCGGGGACTCATCTTCGACCGTGCGGGCCGCCAGTTGGTCGACAACGTGGCTACTTTCGCGATCAAGGCGCGTCCCGCTGACCTGCCCTTCAGTGAGCGGCCGGCAGTGGTCGATCGGCTGGCCACGCTCCTGGACATGAGGCCGGCCGACATCACCGAGGCGCTGGACCGCGCTGCGGCCAACCGATTCGAGCTGGCCAACGTGGCCCGGGATGTTCCTGAGGAGGTCGCTTTGATCATCCGGGAGGAGCACCTCCAGTTGCCTGGCATCGAGGTCACGGTGGAGCCGCGGCGGCAGTATCCCTACGGCGATCTGGTGGCCCACGTGCTCGGCTTCACCGGGGCCGTCACCGCCGATGACCTCGCCCGCGTGGGCAGTCTCGGCTACCTGCAGGACGACACCATCGGCAAGCAGGGAGTGGAAGCCACCTTCGAAGAGACGCTGCGCGGCGAGTACGGCGTGGAGCAGGTCGAGGTCGACGCGCGCGGTGAGGCCGTCCGGCTTCTGAGGACCCTCCAGCCGGCCGAGCCGGGCGACTCCCTCGAGCTCACCATAGATGTCGACGTCCAACGAGATGCCGAGACGGCCATGCGCTGGGCGATGGATCTCATCGGCCTTGAGCGAGGCGTGGTGATGGCCATGAACCCGCAGACCGGCGAGATCCTGGCCATGGTCTCGCTGCCGAGCTATGACAACAACCTGTTCTCCCGCGGCATCTCGACGGCCGACTACCAGGAGCTCCTCAACGCACCGGGCGCTCCGCTACGAAACCACGCGATCGCGGACCACGCGCCGCCAGGCTCGACCTACAAGCTCGTCACCGGCACCGGTGGCTTGCAGGACGGCGTGCTCACGGATCGCACCATCCTCCAGACGAGGGCCTACCTGAGCATCGGATCCACCAGGTACTGGGACTGGAACCGGCAGGGATTCGGGCCGCTGGACATCTACGATGGGTTCGGTCGCTCCAGCAATACCTTCTTCTTCCAGGTCGCGCGCCGGCTCGGCATCGACCGCCTGGCGTACTGGGGCAGCCAGTTCGGCTTCGGCGAGCGGACCGGCATCGATCTGCCCGGCGAAGTGCGCGGGATCCTGCCCACCAACGAGTGGAAGATGCGCCTCATGAACGAGCCCGTCTACCCCGGCGAGGTCTACCAGGCCGGGATAGGCCAGGGCTACGACTCCTTCCCGCCCATCCAGACCTTGAACGCCTACGCCGCGCTGGCCAATGGCGGCAAGCTGTTCAAGCCACAGATCGTCCGGCGTATCCTGAGCCCGGTCGGTGAGGTGGTGGAGGAGATCGAGCCGGAGCTGATCCGCGAGTTGGACGTAGACGACACTACGCTGCGCATCATGCGCAGGGCGGCACGGCGGGTGGTGACCATCGGGCAGACCTACAACTTGGTCGACCTGCCCATCGTGGTCGCGGGCAAGACCGGCACGGCCCAGTTCGGTGTGCGCGACGCCAAGGGACGCCTGCCGCACCACTCCTGGTTCGTCGGCTTCGTGCCCAAGGATCCCTGGAAGACACGCAGAGACCCCGACGGTGTCGAAGCCGTCTCGCGCACCGACTCGGAGCTGGCCGTCCTGGCCTTCGCCTACGACTCCCGTACGACCCGCAATGCGGCCACGGAGATCGTCAAGTACTTCCTGCAGCTGCACTACGACCTGGACGTGGACTTGCGCCAGGACTGGATCCTGGAGCGGGACAACTTCTATGGCCAGTGACGCGCCGACGATGACCTGATGGGCACGATGCACGTTCATCCGGCCCGGCTGGGATCCCTGGGCGGTCGCCCGTCCAACGGAACCTGGAACAGCTTCGACCTGCAGCTCGCCTTCTTCGCTCTGGCCTTGGCCGTGGTCGGTCTGCTCATGGCCTATACCAGCAGTGGGGACAGCCCACTCGAGGCGGGCTCCCTCTTCACGCGCGGCCTGATGTGGCTGGCCATCGCCATCGTCATGTTCACGGTCGCGGCCGCCGTCGACTATCGCTGGCTGAAGACACTGGCCTGGCCGGTCTACCTCGTCAACCTTGCCCTACTGGTGCTCACGTTGGTCGTGGGCAGCGGCGTGGGCGGTGTCTCCCGCTGGGTGACCATCGGCCCGCTGCAGTTCCAGTTCTCGGAGCTGGCCAAGATCCTGATGGCGGTGGTACTGGCCAATTACCTGGCCGGCCGACAGGGCCAGCTCAAGAGCCTGGCCACGACGTTGGGGGCGTTCCTGCTGGTGGTGCCCGCCCTCGCCCTGGTGCTCATCCAGCCGGACCTGGGGACGTCCCTCGTGTTCGGCGCGATCCTCTTCGGCAGTCTGTTCCTCTCCGGCGCGGGGCTGCGCTGGCTGCTGATCGCTGCGGCCGGCGTGCTGGCCATGGTGCCGGTGGCCTGGACATACATCCTGGAGGATTATCAGAAGCGGCGGCTCATCTCGTTCCTGGATCCCTCGGCCGATCCGCAGGGCAGCGGATATCAGCTCATCCAGTCACAGATCGCGGTCGGTTCGGGTGGCGTGTTCGGCAAGGGCCTCACCAACGGGTCGCAGACGCAGCTCGACTATCTGCCCGTCTCCGCGACCGACTTCGTGGGCGCCACCTTGGCCGAGGAGCTGGGCTTCGTCGGCGGCGTGGTGCTGCTACTGCTGTTCGGTGCCCTGCTATGGCGGATCCTGGTGGTGGGCTGGCGCTCGCGCGACGCCTTCGGGCTGGCCTTCGCGGCGGCCATCGCCTCGATGTTGCTCTTCCAGCTGATGGTCAACTTTGGGATGGTCCTGGGGATGATGCCGGTGACCGGTATCCCGCTGCCGTTCGTGACGCACGGCGGTGCATCGCTGACCAGCTACGCCATCGGCCTGGGGATCTTGCAAAGCGTCGCCATGCGCCAGGGTCGACCAGCGTGGTGAATCGACCCGAGATAGAGTTCCGGCCCTTATCGCGTCGACGAGCCGCCTGACGGGCCGTCGCGCGGGACTCCCTCGCGCGCCTCTTCTGCCTCGTCGGCCCCGTCCACGGCGGGTGGCTCCTCCGCAGGCGCGTCGACCGTGATGGGTGGAGGCGGCTCGCTCCCGTGGAGGCGTCCCTGCGCGTCGGGTAGCCGATCACGGAAGGGCAGCAGGTCCGGGTCGTCGGGTGGTGGGACGGTGGGGTCGTGCTCGCTCAGGCGTCGGAAGAAGTAGCGGTACAGGTCACGGCCGGCGGCGGCAAGGGGCAGC
>Ga0136615_10001411_pt1 | contig 11617 bp, 10 predicted proteins | sample AntDrymUQ2882206_2_FD_106647 | JGI IMG/M metagenome (GOLD analysis project Ga0136615, IMG submission 106647) | Polar desert sand microbial communities from Dry Valleys, Antarctica - metaG UQ288 (22.06) | ecosystem: Environmental > Terrestrial > Soil > Desert | place: Antarctica: Dry Valley...
TATATTTATCACTACCTCCGACTTTACGAACGGGGCTACCCAATACGCCGAAGGGCTATCAGACAAGGTCGTTCTCATCGACGGGGAGACTCTCGCCAATCTAATGATCGATCACGACGTAGGGGTAGCGCTTGAGGAGGCTTATGAAATAAAGCGGGTCGACTCCGACTACTTTAGCGAGGCTTAGATAGCTCTATCCTAGAGTAAAGGCGCGTTACGTGTAGATGACGAGGATGGCGTGGAGGTAGCCAAGTACGCCAGTTGCTGGCAGAAGAGGGCTATTCCCGCGTCAGAAGCTCGGCAACGGACGATGGATCATGTTCGGCAATAGCGTGATCGTGGCCCCCTATGAACGTCCAAACCGGAAGCTACGGGGAAGATTATAGATCCTAACGTTCTCGCAATGCCTGCGAAGGGCAAAGCGTTTTAAAGCTTCCTGCGCGTAACGCATTTCGTAACGCTTAGCAGACGGTAGTGCTGTAGAGTGGTGTTGTGACAGAAGGGGCAAGGGAACAGGGTCGAAGGAGCGGTGGGAAGAGCGCTCGCGTCGCCGCGTGGCTGGCGTGGTCGCTGTGTCTGCTGTGCGTGGCGCTGGCTGCGGCAGGCCTGATCTTCAGTCTCCTCAACGGGCGCACCCTGTATGAGATGGTACTCACCGAGATTCCTACAATAGTCACCCTCCTCACCCAGATTGTGTCGTTCTCCGTCGTCGGGGCCCTCATCGCCTCGCACCGTCCCGAGAACCCCATCGGATGGCTCTTCTGCGCTGCCGCCCTCTTCTATGGGCTCGAGATCGCCGGAGAGGCGTACGCGATCTATGCGCTCCTCACGAATCCCGGCTCTCTCCCCCTGGGAGCGGAGTTGGCGTGGCTGACGGAGTGGATCTGGGCGCCAGGGTTCGGCCTAATCCTAGTGTTCCTGCCCCTTCTCTTCCCGGACGGCCACCCGCCGTCACGTCGCTGGCGGTGGGTAGCCTGGCTCGGTGGCCTCTCCATCGGTCTGATCTGCGTCCTGACCTCCATCGTTCTCTGGCCCGAACGAGGTCCGGCGCTGCTGCAGCTCGAAGGCTTCGGGGGAGAGGTCGAAGAATGGCGCTCTGCGGTGTCGGACTGGGCGCTGAAATTCGGCGTCCCGATGCTGCTTGTGGCTGGGCTCGGCGCCGTGATCTCGCTGTTGGTCCGCTTCCGCCGGGCGAGGGGGGACGAGCGCCAGCAGATCAAGTGGTTCGCCTACGCTGCCGCCCTGACCCTCGCCTGGATAATTGTGGTCGAGGAACAGTCCGGGGAAATAGCCGCCTTGTCGGGTTTGCTTGTCATTGTCTCGATCCCCGTGGCCACCGGCATCGCCATCCTCCGCTACCGCCTCTATGACATAGACCGCATCATCAACCGCACGCTTGTCTACGGCTTGCTCACGGTGATGCTGGCGCTGATCTATTTCGGCGGCGTGGCGACGAGCGAAGCGATATTCCGCGCTCTGACTGGCCAGGAGCAACAGCCCCAAATAGCCGTCGTCGTCTCTACCCTGGTGATCGCAGCTCTGTTCACGCCCTTGAGGCGGCGCATACAGCGCTTTATAGATAGGCGCTTCTTCCGCAGGAAGTACGACGCCAGGAAGACTCTGGAAGCCTTCTCAGCCAAGCTTAGGAACGAGACAAACCTGGACGCCTTGAGCGACGACCTGGTGAGGGTGGTGAGGGACACGATGCAGCCAGCCCACGTCTCCTTGTGGTTGCGCCCTGATACGGCCTCAAAGGGTAAGCGGGTAGGATAGCGACTCCTGATTTGCGTAAGTGCCTGGAAGGGGCTTTCTCCGAAGTTCGTCTTGACGGAGTACTTGAATATCCTCTGAGCTTGCACCAAGTCCGGAAGATGCTATTGTTGCGCCTGTGACATAGCGGAGCGGCCAACCATGATGGCAAGAAGAGGCCGAAAATCACTGTCTCTTGATGAGTTCTTAAGAGAAAACGAGCAGCACAAGCTCCACGTAGACTGAGGGAGACGAGAATGAATCGGCTATACATCTTGCTCACGGTGATAGTAGTGATGGTCGGAGCGCTCTTCGCCAGTCACGAAGCCCTGGCGAAGATCCTAACCGGCACCGGCGGCGAGGATACGCTTGTAGGGACTGACAAGGACGACCGCATCAAGGGTCGCGCCGGGGAGGACCGTCTCAACGGTCGCGGCGGGGACGACCGCCTCAAGGGTAACCGCGGGGAAGACACGATCAAAGGCGGCAGCGGCAAGGACAAGATCACACCCGGTAGAGGCGACGACGAGGTGGACGCTGGCGCAGGCGACGATCGTATCTACGCCCGCGACAAAGGCGGCGTGGATCACATAGATTGCGGCGGAGGCTTCGACAAGGTCGAGACCATACACCGCGACGACGAGACCCTGAGTAACTGCGAAAGAGTCCCCGGCCCTCGCGAAGGTACGACAACAGGAACGGCGGGCACGAGCACCACGAGCGCTACGGGAACCACCGGCACGAGCACCACGAGTGCGACGAGCACCACCACAAGCACCCCAGGAACAGCGGATACCACGGGTACGACGAGTACGACGAATACCACCGCCACCACTACCCGTACCACAGGCACGACGACGGGAACTACCGGTACCACGCTCACCACCCCGGGCACAACAGGCACTACGGGTACAACGGGCACCACCACAGGTACGACAACGTCAACGACCGATACCACGGGTGCGACTACGGGTACAATAACGGGGACCACCGGTACCACCGGCACGGGTACCACGGGTACGACGGGCACCACCACAAGCACCTCACCGGACGACTCATCGCCGGATCTCGAGCCGCAAGATCGAGAGAAAGGACCCCTGGCGGGAGGAACGGCTATCGGCAAGGATGTGCTCGTTCCGGGAGATGTTATAGACATACTTCCCGATGGCACGAGGGTCACCGGGATAGACCAGATCGTCATAGAGACCGAATACTGCGAGCTTACGGCACAGGGCGATGAGTTGACCATAACCATGAGCGATCGTGGCGTGCCTTTTCGAATCAGGGATGGTGATAACGCAGACATTACGTTGCAGCCGGACGGAACTATAGTAGCTAACGGCAGGGAGACACTGGGCGAGTCCTTCCCGGAGGACCAGAGGGATAACCCTGACAAGCTCATCGCACCGATACCCGTAGATCCGGAGAACGACGTGTTTGCCAGGGGCCCCAACGACACTTTCCCGATAATAAGTTCGACGGGCATCGGTGGAGAAGGATGTCGTGCTGTAGATGGCGGCGCAAGTGCCGGCAACACCGACGATACTGCCAGCATGGATGACGGCAGCACGAATGCTGGCGACGTGGACTCCAAAGACAGCGTGATCCCTGACACGATGGCCGAGAGCAGCGTGCTACCCAACACCGGTGGCCTCTCCCTCCTGGTGCCGGTGGTCGCTCTGCTGGCGTTGCTCATCAGCGGGGCGGGGATAGGGCTGTTGTTCGTGCGCCGACGGTAGCACTCTCCAATCGAGTGAAGGGTGCGAGAGTTCAGAGAAGGAAACTCGCTTCTTAAGGTGGGGCTGATCATGATGGCGCTCGCCTGCCACAGAGGGAGTGGGAGATCGCCCTCGGGCTATTGCAGCAGTTCGGAAGCTAGATAGACGATGGCTAGCGCCAGCGCTGCTCCTGCTCCGGTGTTGTGAAACTTGCCTTATGATTTCGGCAAAAAGAGGGGAGAAAATTATGGGCGGCGTGGGTAGCGGCAACTGGTACAGGTTCGATAAGAAGACCACTACCGGCGAGTGTCATAGCATAGACGTACGATACCTTCATCGGGAGGGCTTGCTGAAGCCGGGGCGCTGGTTCTCTTTGCGCTGGTCGCGGGCAGACAAGGAGACAGGCTCCATTGGGGGAGTCGTGGAGGGCACGGAGCCGCCGGAGCGGGTGATCCTGACATACCGCCACCGGAGCGGTCCAAGCGGGGAGTGGGAGGATGTGCGGGAGCCCGTGCCCCTGACCTGGACGGCCTGCAACTTCGGTGGAGAGAGGCCGTGGTTCGTCTGTCCCGGAGCCGGATGCAGCCGGAGGGTTGCGGTTCTGTACGGACCTGGACGCTACTTCCTGTGCCGACACTGCTACGATCTCGTCTACGAGAGTCAGCGGGAGAGCGAGATGTATCGGGCACTTCACAAGGCGCAGGCCATCCGGAAGGGGCTAGGAGGGAGCGGGAATATGATGGAGCCCTTCCCTGAGAGGCCGAAGGGGATGCACTTCGATACCTACATGCGCCTCTTCTGGGAGCATAATGAAGCGGAGATGGCGCAGCTCGCCGGCATGAGGGAGTGGATAGACAGGATGGAGAAGGCCGGGTAGCTCCAGTCCATTTAGAGTTCGTTTGGCAGTTTTTACTCTTGCGGTAATCCGTCCACGTCTAGGCGCGCCAGGGGAGCCGCTCCGCCTGCTCTCCTCACCTGAAGGGCTTCGAGTTCGTGGAGTGCCTTGAACATGAGGCGGGAGAGGTGTGCCTCGTAGCGGGAGACCTTCTCCAGGGTCTTATCGTCTGGTAGGAGCCGCTCCCGGCGCATGTTCTGAAGCTGCTCCTCTACTCTCTCTGCTTCGTGCTTGGCGGAGATCACATCGAGGCGTGCCCTCTCCCTCGCCCCGTCCATCAGCTCTTCGAGGTCCTCGCCGGCGGCGGAGGCAATCATGCAGAGACACTCCCTCACCAGACCCACGCTCCAGCCATCCCATTCGGCCGTGTCCCCGTAGAGCCCAGCCCACTCCGGCACGCCGGGCAGTTCAAGCTCTTCGAGGTCCGTCTCCTCGTCAACCCTCCCGGCCACGGCCCAGAGTACGGCGTCCGCATCCGGGCCGGAGAGCTGCTTCTCGTCTGGGTAGTTCGGGAACTTCTTCAGTACGCGCTCCGTGCGGCGGGCCTCCTTCGGGGCCGCGAGCACATCCTCCGGGTGAATGGGACCACGTGCGCCTGTTTCGAAGCGGCGTCTATCGCGGAGATCCTCGACAACGCTCTCCTGGGAGCGGGCTATGGTCTCCGTCTCGTAACGGGTGACGCGGTGGAGCCGACAAGAGAGCAGCGCTACTCGCTCCGCCAGCGCGAGCTCCAGGCTCCCACGCGGAGCCAGGTCTTCTAATATCCCCTCCCGGTACTCTTCCCAGTCTTCCGGCTTCTCCACTCCGGGAACCACGGGAGCGGGAGAGCGGATGCCGTGGCGGGTAGAGTTCCAGCGGGCTACTTCCTTGCCTTCCCGCGTGCTCGGGCCTCCGCTCGGGCTCACTATGGCATTGCTCTGTTCGTCTGGGACCAGCATCTATTCGGCTCCTTCCTGTCCGCTTTCTGGCTTCGCTTGCGGTTCGCCGTCTCCACCACTCCGGGCAGGCACTCCGAGGCCCTGACCTCGTGCCACTCTCCGGTGAGAGGATCGTGCATCTTGATCCAGGCCGGGTACTCGGACCAGCGTATGACGAGACCTCGCCTGTCTGCCGCTCTGAGCCTGATGCGCTCCCGCTCTAGTAACTCGATGAGGGTCTCCTTGTTCTCCACCAGAGAACTCCTGAGAGTCTCCGTCAGGACTCCGGCCGGAGCGTCCACGTGCAAACCGTCTTCTTCCGGCGTGAGCACGACGCCGGCTTCCCTGAGAGCGTTCAAGAGAATCCGGGTGTTCATAAGACGAACCTCTCCCGCTCGCCGGATGATGTGCGCGCACCCTCACTAACTTCCGTCCCATAGTTTCCCGCGACCTGACCAACCTGACCATTGCGGATGTTTTCGGCGTGTTTACAGGCTTTTCGTTGGTCAGGCTCTTGTCTTGGTTCCTGACCGCGACCTGACCAACCTCTTCTCGAAGCCTGACGAGGAGATTGCTGGTCAGCTATGTGGTCAGGTTCGCGCTCCCGACCTGACCACAGCGGCGGTACGTTGTCCGCATGGCTATGGGCTTTTCCGTCATCGTGGTCAGGTTGGTCAGGTTCCGCGGAAGGGATAGAGAGAAAGTCGCTCGCCATGTGTAGCACGCTTTTACGAGAGCCTTCGAGGGTGTGACGGACGGTGAGTGTCTCCCGGCCTTCGCGCTCCTTGCCCGTGGATAGGAGCAGGCCGCGCTCGTGGAGGCGCTTCCTCAAGGTCCGGCCCGTGACGGCTAAAGGCTCGCCGGAGTCCCTACCTTGCTTCTGTGCGGCCGCGAGCGCCGCGTCCGGCTCCAGGTAGAGGTCCTCGTCTTCGAGCCAGCCTACCCGCTCGCCCTGCGGACGCCACTCTTCGCGCTCGAAATCCCCACTCCCGACGGTCGCCTGACGCCAGCCCCACGCCTCCGGGACCTCCGGCTCGCCGCCTTCGGGGTTCGCAACGTGAGCCCGGCCGCTGGCGATGGCAGCGGAGAGAAGCTCCCTATAACGGCGGGTGGGCTCGCCGGCCTCCTGATGCTGGGACTGCCCGGAGGCGACTTCTCTGAGGACTCGCCAGCCTCTAGCCCATAGCTCCCGTGCCGTCTCTGAGTCTATGGCCCCGGACTCGTGCGCAAAGAGCAGGAAGTAGCGCAGTCCGAGAGCGAGATCCGCGACTATGCCGGGCGTCCTGCGGTGCTGGCCGGCCGCGCCGGCAGCCCTCCGCAGCTCCGCGTGTTCCGCCTTGAGGCTCATCCGCAGGCCTTCGTAGCGGGTTGCCAGCCAGCGTATGTAGCCGGACATGGCGAGGGCGTAGAGACCGGAGCCGGCAGCGCTCTGGCAACCGGTGAGCCGCTCCCAATCGAGGTCGCCAGGGGATAGCTCCAGTACCATCATCCGCGCTCTCAGGGACTGACCGCGGGGGACATCTTCTCCGGTGGAGATTATTAGGGCGCGTGGTGGCTTCTCCGGCCTCAGAGTCGTGTCCGGGCGCATCCTCTGGCGTCCCGAGTGGTTGCCTTTGGCTCTCAGGACCCGATCCGCTTTCTTGTGCCACCGCTGGATATCGTAGGAGGTCCCGGTCGGGGCGAAGTCGTCCAGGATGAGGAGCTGATCCTTGAGCGTGAAAGCCTGTCCTTCGATGGCGTTCTCAGTTGACTCCCAGGAGAGCAGGCTCCTGGCGTCCAGCTCCGCGCCGTAATGCTGCTGGAAGAGCGCGGCCAGCTCGCTCTTTCCCTCTCCGGTGGGTCCCGATAGATGGATGCTGAGGTCCGACTCTCCGAGGGGAGCGCGGTAGGCTGCGGCGAGAAGCGGGTAAGAGATACCGCCCGGAGCAACCTCCAGGAGCGCAAGGCTCGCCCGGACGGCTCCCAGCATTTCTTCTCCCTCCGGCGAGGCCGTAGGCAGCTCACGCTCTCGCAGGGCACCGGATAGCTCTACCTGTGCCTCCGATCCTTCACCACCCGCACTCCCGCCAACGGCCCCGCCGGCGTGAAGGTAGAGCCACTCGTCACCGATCTTGCGCCAGCCGGTGTGCGCGTAGACTCGTCGGGCCGGGATCTCTCCCGAAAGCGTCTGTACGGCGGTGCGGGCGTGGTCTTTGATGCCGAAGCCGGGCTGCACAATGGCTCCGGCTCCCAAGTGTTCCGCAACCCAGCCCATGCCCGGAAACTGCTTCGCCGGAACGGTGAAGGTGTGCCGCCTGCCCAACAGCATCGCCTCGATCTCGAAACCCCGCTCCACTTCCGCGCCGTCGTCTTCCGATGCATCCGCCTTGATCCTCGCCGTGAAGTTCGTGAGCGTCGTGGGCACGCTCCCGTTCTGCGTCGGCTTGTCCCAGACGAGGCCGCCTGGCGTGGCGCGGTAGGGATGCTCCGGCTCTTTATCATGTGGCGGACTCTTCAGATCGGGTGTGGCGTACTCCAGCAACTCGTCCACGGTGTGCCCGGATGCGAGGTAATCGTCCACACCCTGTTTCTTAGCGCCCTTGCCAGCAGGAAGGTAGATCAACCTAACCATCCGCGCCCCTGCTCTCCAGAAAGTTCTTGAGTCGGCAGAGGGCCGCGTAGACCTCCCGCTTCTCCATAACATCCGAGTCGAAGACTATATAGACCTTGCGGCCGTTTAGAGCGACGCGCTCCCACTCGGGGAGCGCTGTCTTGCCGCCGTACTCGTTCGTTCCGCGCCAGTTCCACACCCCAATCAGGGCGACGGCACACAATCCTCGGCTCACCAGCGCATCGCCCTTCTTGATTCCCTCCGTGATGAAGAGCGGCGCCGCAGGATCTCCCAGCCGCTCCCTACAGAACGGGTGTACGTCCAGGGCCATGCTCGCCCCGCTCGGGGTCTCGTACTTGATCGGCTTCCCGCGCTTGTCGATCCTCGGTTCGTTTGGCCGGGACTGGTAGAGGACTATCTCCCCAGCCGGGCTGTAAATGGGCATCAGGAGCGCGGGGACGTTTCTCTGAGACCGCCCGAAGCCAAGTCTCTCCAGCTCCGCCTTGCTCGTAACGGTACGGTATCCGCGCTTGACCGCAACGCGAGCCCCGATGCCGGACTCCTCGAAGAGCATCCGCCTGTGAGATGCAGACAGCCTACTCCGAGCGCTCATGAGTACACCCTCTGAATCTCCTCAATGTCTACGTACAGGCCGTCCTGTACACTCACCGTAATCCGGTCCCGCTCCTCACCTCCCACAGGAGCGGGGCCACTTCGAGGCGGAGCTGGCGACCCGCCGGGTCTCTAGGAGGAACCGCTCCAGCTCCGCCCTGTTGACCCGAATGCTCCGCTCCCCGATCCTGACTGCCGGAAGCTCTCCGCGCTGGATCAGCTCATAGCAGCGGGTTCGCGGTATGCCCAACTCCCCTGCCGTTTCCGGCACGGTGAGCCAGTTCTTCGCCTCACCGGCGCTCAGGGTCTTCGTCTCCATGCATCCTCCCTTGTGTTCGGGTCTGTCTACATGGATGCTAGAGCATCAGGCTAAGGCTGCGTACCGAAATCGAACCGAGTGCACAGATTCGCCCGAAAGCGAGCAGGTCAGCGAGTTTCGGGCTGATCTTCGGCCTTCAGCCTTGACATTCTGGAGTTTTCCTCTTCGGCTATTCGGAGAGTTTCCTCGTACGGCAGTCCTAAAGATTCCACAAAGCCTTCGGCCTCTTGTTCCACGTCGCTAAGCGAGTTCCAGCGTTTCGCCTCGGCTCTCATAGCCTCAATGTGGCGCCGCCAACCATCTTTGCCTATAGCAAGGAAAATGATCTTACGCCCACGGCTTACCATCTGCCGCACTCGCGCGTAATCTCCCTTAACCTCGAAGTCTTTTGGCCGCGGCAGATCGAGCTCCTCCCCAATCTTTCGATAAGTCAGCCCGTCCACGTCGCGCAGCACAGCGGCCTTGACATCCGTGTCTGCGTCCCTTGTTGCCACTCTTGTCCTGCCATCCGGGGATCCGTACTCTAGGAAATTCACTAGCCTCTTGAGCGTGTCCAGAAATTCATTCGTGTGAGAACAGGCATGTACGAGCAAACCGATTTTCTCTTCCCTAGGGAGATAGCTAAAATCTGGACGATGGTAGCGTAGCAAGAGCAACACATAATCCAACAAGAGAGAGCTTGCGTGACCACCGACTGGCGATGGTCCACGGCTTTCTAACTCTTGCATGTAAAGCGACTCATCTAGTGACACGTCACGCTTTAGGAGACTTTCACGCAGTCCGTCAACGTCCACTGATTGTCCCTCTAGCGCAGTCATCGCAGACACTATGGCCATATCTGTGCGGATTGGTTTGTCGGAAACCCTTATCTCTCTGTAGCCGCTCCTGAGCGAACGAGGCCCGTTCAACTGGAGCCAGAGTGTCTGACGAGAGCCATCGGGAACAGCAGCGTAGGCATCCTCAGACATCCCAAGATTCTTTGGAATCGCGGTCTCAAACCTATCAGCCTGCTCTTTGGTGGCAACCGGCCACGTGATCTCTGGATTATAGAAACGGTAGGGAACCATGCCACTGTATCCGACACGAGCAAGCTCCGCCAACCACCTCTCCGCAAACTTGGGCAGCTCGTCATGGAAACAGTAAGCCATGCCACCGTACAACTCTTCTCTGTAACTATCCATGTTGCCCTCGAATGGACTTTCATCCCACGGTGCTTTCTCAGAGGGCACGAAAGATCGCATGGCGCCGAGCCCGCCTGAAACGATGAACATGTCTCTACTTTCGTCAGGGATCTCGGACATTACCCTTTCAAGAGCAGGGTAATTCCCCCTCAGCCTTCCTTCCTCGAACCTTTTTTTGACTTCTGCGAAGAATTGCGGATCCTCCCATAACTCCTCTAGTATCTCTTCCATGCGCGACGCGACCGATGGCCTATAGAGTTCTCTAAGCTCTTCATATACTTGCCCCTCGTCTCTCGGCGCATACCTTGATACATCGTCCATTCGCACAGAGCGCGGACTCCTCTCTACCTTGCGCTGGCTACCATCTTCACTATTCTACTGCGTCCCAACCTGTAACAGTGAGCTTTATTCAATGGCAGCAGTAGGGCAGCAGTAGGGTTAGAACGGAGCCGTACAGAGCAGGATGGCAGCCTCGCCGTGCGGCATGTATTCGGCTTGTTTAAGGCAGATTCGGTAACGCACTAGGACCGACTCGGACAAGGCAGCAAGGACTCAAAATCCGGTGGTGCGAAAGCACCGTGTCGGTTCGAGCCCGACCTCCGGTACTTCTAAAACTCCTGCAAAACGAGGTAGAACACAAGGTCAAAGCGAAAGGCCCCGGGGCATCCCCCGGGGCCTTTCACCCTTCTCAACTAGCGTGCGCTAGATTTCGAGACGTGTATTTTCTCGCAGGTCTCCTTGTTGATCTCGTCCATCGAGTCAGCATAACAGTGATCCTTTGTTCCGCCGCCACCGATGACAAAGTCGTTGTTCGGGATTCCGTCTCTTGCGTGGAGGCGGTCGTTTTGATCGCCGCCCTTGAGAACGTCTGCTCCCTCTTGGCCCCAGCTCTCATCGTAGCCATTACCACCGTACACGATGTCTTTGCCTATACCGCCCCTTTGGCGATCATCGCCCAAACCGCCGAAGAGCGTGTCGGCACCCGTGCCGCCGATTTCCTTGTCGTCTTCTGCGAGGCCCCTGATCGTATCGTCGCCGCCCAGGCCGTACAGTTGGTCCAATCCAGCAGTGCCAACTATGGTCTGAGGATTATTGGTGCCGACCGTGGTGACCGCCAATGCTATCCCGGCGGTGGCTACAATCATGACTGCTACCACCGCAGCCAATAAAGTCGCCCTCCTAAACATTCGCCTTACCCCCTTCATTGGGCGGAGGGTAGTTCCCACCGCTCTTCTACATCAACTACTGTATTATTACATCAAGATCAAGTACTATGCAATACTTTTGATGAAAAGTCTAATACTTCTGAAAAAATCTTCTAGATCCGAGTGGAGCTTCTTGTGTTGTAATGCGTGGTATCCAGTCTCGATGTCCTGCCTGGCATATGTGTGTGACCTCACCTCCTCCCTTGGGGCGCCGCTCCTAACCGGTCGAGTGCCCTGTTTTGCCTACCCATCTACGTGTAAGTCTGTGAGCCTCTCTGCTACTGGCACATCACTCAACTTGCGTATTGTTGGTCTCAGCAGATATTTGCCTGCGGCGGTTGTGGCTGCTGTGCGCTCTCGCGCTCTGCGCCGTATATTCCGTCTCCAGTACCATGCGGGGCGTCTTATATTTTCTGGCGTTTGTAGGGCCA
>Ga0136615_10001413_pt1 | contig 11612 bp, 13 predicted proteins | sample AntDrymUQ2882206_2_FD_106647 | JGI IMG/M metagenome (GOLD analysis project Ga0136615, IMG submission 106647) | Polar desert sand microbial communities from Dry Valleys, Antarctica - metaG UQ288 (22.06) | ecosystem: Environmental > Terrestrial > Soil > Desert | place: Antarctica: Dry Valley...
CGTCATACCATCAGTATGGGGTATATTCCATACGTGTGTCAAGGCTTCCGGTGACGGCGCCGGTAGTCGGAGAGCCTGCGCCGCGCCTCGGTGATCTCGCGCTGCTGGCGCTTTGCGCTCGGGTCGGCGCCCTTGTCGTAGCCGCCGAGCAGCAGGATCAGCCGATCGCCGTGCGCGTGACAGAAGACGCGCAGGAGGATGCGCTCGTGCCGCGGCTCGTCGCCGCGCCGGCTTGCCGAGCGACCGCAGGATCTCACCGGCGTCGTGGCGCAGGCGGAACTCGAACAGGCCGTCGCCGAGCTGCTTGCCGTAGGCGCCGCGGCAGACGCCGATCCCCTCGACCTGGAGGATCTCGGCCATCGCGACGCCGATCGCGCGACGCTGCGTGGGGGTGAGCTCCTCGCGCAGCCAGCGCAGGACCGGCTGGTCGCCGTTGGGGTCGGCGTAGAACTCGAGGGTGAAGCGCGCCACAGCGGCACCGTACGAGGCGCCGCGGACGGCACCCGAACATACGCTCGGGGTCCAAAACGGGGTCCAATTTCAGGACATCTCAGACGCACTGAGAAACAAGAACTCCCTGCTATTCGCCAGTTTCTTAACTCATAGAAGAGTGGGAAATCCGGCTGGGGGCCGGGCGGTCGCAGGTTCAAATCCTGTCTCCCCGATCGACACGAAAGGCCCGGGTCTTTCGGCTTCTGGGCGCGATCACGCTTTTCTCCCCACGTCTGATCACTCGAGTCACGGGGGATGACGAGCCAACGTGATGTCGGAGCTCTGACCGACGACAGGCCCGAAGTCGCCCCCACTCCCGATTGGCCTTGACGATCCGGAGCCTGCGGTGGAGACTCGGCAGCGCAGCGCAGCGCTGCGTTAGGCGTGCGGAGGGCCGCCAGCAGCCGACCTTCCGCCGCAGGGACAACCGAAGGAAGGTGTGATGAGACTACGCCCCCACGCAGTCGCGATGGCGGTCGGCCTGGCTGTCCTGCTGGTGCTCCCAGCGGTGGCCGCGGCGTCGCACGACCAGAGGCCGAGCTTCGATTTGCGAGCGCTCGGCCACAGCCCCAACCCGGCGAGCTTCCTGGAGGATCCCCCCGGCCCCGCGCCGGCCGAGATCAACTCGGATCTCGCGTTCTGGGGCGACTACGCCTTCAACGGCAACTACGACGGCTTCCGCATCATCGACATCTCCGACCCGCAGGATCCAGTCGAGATCTCGCACACGCGCTGCCAGGGCAACCAGGGCGACATCGTCGTCTGGGAGAACATCCTGGTCCGGTCGTGGAACTCGCCGGCGCCGGCCGCCACCGCGCCGGGCGTGACACCGGCCTTCCCGCTCGCGGACTGCGACGGCACGCCTGTGCCCGCCGGCTTCGAGGGGCTCCACGTGTTCGACATCAGCGACAAGGCGGATCCGAAGCTGCTGACGTCGGTCGAGCTGCCGTGCGGATCGCACACCGCGACCGCCGTGCCGGACCTGGCCAACGGGCGGCTGATCATCTACAACCAGACGTCAGGCGGTCCGTGTTACTCCATCGACATCGTCGAGGTCCCGCTGGCCGCCCCGCAGGAGGCGAGGCTGCTGCGCCAGCAGTCGCTCGAGACCGAGCATGCGTGCCACGACTCCGGGGTGATCCTCGGTGACGTGAACCTGATGGCCTGCGCTTCGGGCAGCATGGCGAACGTGTTCGACATCGGCGAGAACCAGTGGGAGGGCGGCAGCATCACCCGGCCGCAGTTCCTCTACTCCATCGAGGAGCCGGGCGTGGGCACGTCTCCCGACCATCCGGGCAACTGGCACTCGGCGACGTTCACGTGGGACGGCGAGGTGATCATCCTGGGCTGGGAGCCGGGTGGCGGGGCGGCGCCGGAGTGCGAGGCGAGCGATCCGGCAGTCACGAAGAGCATGTTCTTCTACGACGCCGGGACCGGTGAGAAGCTTGGCCAGTGGACGCTGCCGCGCCCGCAGAGCGCGGAGGAGAACTGCACGATCCACAACTACAACATCGTGCCGATTCGCAACCGATACATCGCCGTGGGCGGCCACTACCAGGCCGGAACGTGGGTCACCGACTTCACCGATCCGGCGAACCCCTTCGCCCGCGCGTACTCGGATCCGCGACCGCTCGAGCCGACACAGCTCGGTGGGGCGTGGTCGTCCTACTGGTACAACCGCAACATCTACGAGTCGAGCATCACGGAGGGCCTCAACGTCTTCCGCTATCAGGAGCGGAGGATCAGGCAACGTTCGCTGCGGCTCGACCACCTCAATCCGCAGACGCAGGAGTTCTCCCTGCCGCCGCGTGGGGACGACCTAGACTAGGAGAAGCGCTTCAAACGTGACGACCGAGAGGGCGGCCGTGGCCGCCCTCTCGATCTGAGCAGCGGACCCAGGCGTTCAGCGCACTGCATCAGTTCGTGCGTCATCTCGTCGCGGCGCTGCAGGTCGTCGGTGCCGGCGCGATGCGTCGTTCTCGGCGGTCGCCGACGGGATCGTCGTCTGGTCGACGAGCTCGATGTTGCGCTGATCGTTCTCCCCTCCCGCGGTACCGCGGCTCATGTCGGTGCTGATCGGCAGCGTTTCTGACCACGTCGTACACCACGCACGCCGACGGGCGATCGTTGTGCCGTCGCCGGCGCTGACCGCGGCCCGCGGAACGGCGAGGCGCACGCCACCGCGAACTCTCCGGCGCTCTCGGGGCCGTCCACTTCTTCAGGCGAGACCCCCAACAACTGTTGGGAGACACGGAGTCTGTTCAGCCTAGGCGGCATCGGGTTGGACGCGTTCGTCGGGTCCTTCGACGAGCACGCCGCCCGTTCGCAGCTCATGCTGCTTTCGCTGCCCGTACCGGGTCATGCCTCGGGGCTTGTAAACCGACAGCGTCGCGGCCACGAGCAGCAGCAGCAGGCCAAGACCGGCGTGGATCAAGGGGGAGGGACTTCTGAGGCCGCCGAGATCGCCACTGGACGTTGCCGTCTTCGCCGCTATGCCTGCCAGGAAGCTGAGCGTCTGCATGTACATCAGCAAGACGATCGTGGCAGCGACGTTGATCAGGAGCTTGAACAGGATCCAGTAGTGCCGGAACAGGCCCCATTTGGTGCCCAGCGACTGGACAAGCCCGGTCAACAGCGAGGCCAGGCTCAACGGGACGAGAGCGGCCCAGCCGGCCGGCTCCATCGAGAGATAGACGGCGCGGACCACCTGAGCATCCTGGCTGGTCAGCCCGACGACGCTGAGGACTACGAAGACAGCGACCGCGCCGAGCCAGCCGACCGAGGAGACGATGTGCGCGGTGAGCACAAACCTTCGGAGGCGGGGTCTGGAGTTCATCACGGCGAGTGACCGCCTGCGGGCGGTCGGTGGCTGCTGCTACCGGACTCGGTGACGCTGGACGGCGGTGTCTGGCCACCGGCGTCGCCGGACGATGTGTGACGACCGGGGCCGTGGCTACCGCCGCCGGTGAGGAGCAGGACGCCGACCAGCAGTACGAGGGTCAGCGCGATGAGCCCGAAAACCTTGACCCAGCGTGGTGTGCCAGTGGTCGATCCGCGGACGGGTCCCTCTCCGGTCTCGTCGCCGATGTTGGGGTAGGGGGCCGACTCGGGCATGGCGTCTCCTCCTTGCCGAAGTTCTCATGACTTCGGCAGTTTACGATACGGGTTGTCGCTATCAATACAATATGTCTCAACAGCGTCGTAACGTATTCTGGGGGGGTGCCGAGGCTGTGGAACGAGACGATCGATGCGCACCGCCGCGAGGTGCGCGACGCGATCCTGGACACGACCGCGGCGCTGGTGACCCAGAACGGGCTGCGACCGGTGGCGATGTCGCAGATCGCCGAGCGGACCGGTATCGCACGAGCGACGCTCTACAAGTACTTCTCAGGTGTCGAAGCGATCCTGCTCGCCTGGCACGAACGTCAGATCACCGGCCACCTCGAATATCTCGCGCAGATCCGAGACCAGGGCGGCGACGCTGCCGAGAGACTCGAAGCCGTACTCGAGGCCTACGCGCTCATCTCCCACGAATCCCACGGCCACCACGACGCCGACCTCGTGGCGTTCCTGCATCAAGACGAGCAAGTCGCCGGGGCGCAGCAGGAGCTCCGCGACATGATCCGAGACCTGTTGATCGAGGGTGCAGCGACCGGCGACCTCAGGGCCGACGTCGCTCCAGAGGAGCTCGCGAACTACTCCCTGCATGCCCTCACGGCTGCCCGCAACCTGCCGTCCAAATCCGCGGTCCGCCGGCTCGTCACGGTCACTCTGGACGGTCTGCAGACTCGGGCCGCCTCGTAGAAAGAAGAGTGCAGGACGGCGGCGACCGCGCTGGGGCCAGGCGCACGTTCGGCCCATCAAACACCTACGCCGTGTAAGAGGTGCGCACGCCCGTCGAACCCGGCGCACACGCCCGATGCGATGTGACCATGGACGACACCCACGTTGTAACCCGCATGGGACGGCACGGTCCACGGTGACTGGCACGGTGCCGGGTCTCGACCTCTCGGCGACCGCCAAGCGGGCGATGACCGTGGGGCGCGAGGAACCGCTGGGCGGCCTCTGGTCGAGCGTCGTCTCGCCTTTCGCGCCCCGTGGCGGAGAGGTCTGCATGGCTGCCGCGCGGCGAGGGCCGGCCGAGGCCGGCCCTCGCCTTCCACTCCGACGTTCGGCTCAGTCTCCTGTGTAGCGGAAGATCCAGAGGCCGCTGTCGCGGTCGCTGGCGAGGATCAGCGTCTTGCCTGACCACCGGCCGGCGCCGCGGAGTCGGTGCACCTCCACGCCCCAGAAGTTGTTCCCGTTCTCGTGGATGTAGTGGCCGACCTCGTCGATGCCGTCGGCGCCGTAGCGGATGACCCGCAGCCCGCCCGAGTAGTAGGACAGATAGGCGAGCCCGCGCCGCCGCGGATCGACGGCCACCTCGTGAACGGAGAGGTCGCCGAACCCCTGGGCGAAGTCCTCGTCAAGGGCCTCGTCGATGGCGTAGGCGTCGATCTCCTCCATCGTCTCGCGTTCGAGCAGCCGCACATAGCCCCAGCCGTCGAACTCGGCGGATGTGCGCACCTCGGCTCCCGGCGTCCCGATCGGAGGCGCGTCGTCGCCCGTGTATGCGGGCGCCTGGCCGAACAGCAGGTGGAAGGCTCGATGGCCTGTGCAGACCGCCGCGATCGTCGGTGTGAACTCGTGCCCCTGGCTGCCGCACAGGGACGCGTCGGGGGCCGCACCAGCCTCCGCGCCCGGGTGATGATTGGCGATGATCACGGCGTCATAGCCGGCGAGCTGGGCCTGCTCGACCTTCTCCGAGAAGAAGCAGACGCCGCGCAGGAGCACGACGATCTTCTCCTCACCTTGATCGGACGGGAGCGTGGAGGCAGGCGGAATCGGCGGCTGCGAGCCGTACTGCTCGGTGGACGGGCAGCCGAGGCCGCCGTAGATCGTGGGGCCGGCGACCTCCTGCCCGGGGTACTCCTGGATCGGGACCGTCCACCCGAACACGCCGCCGGGGTAGTCGCCGGCATTCGGGCCGGAGGTGACCGTCAGGACGTCGTCCTGGAGGCGATAGGGTGAGAAGTCCTCGTCGGTGCCGATGATGAATCGTCCGCCGGGACTGAACTCGGCCTGATGGGCGTTCCCTTCCGGGAACTCGACGTCCGGGAACAGCGTGTCCGGGAACGGATAGTCGCTGTCGGAGATGAACTGGGGGTTCGCGGGGTCGTCGACGTCGAGCAGGACCCAGCCGGCGTCCCAGTAGGACAGCAGCATCGTCCAGGTCCCACGGATCCGCTGGACCACCATGTCGTGGAGGTTCACGGACTGGAAGTTGCCGCGTGTGGCGAGCTCCTCCTGCTCGATGTCGAACAGCGCCGCGAGATCGAGCTCGGCGATCTGCTCGGGCTGTGTCGGATCGGTGATCTCGAGGATGTCTACGTCGGTCGTCTCCTCGTTGTCGACGATCACGACGAACGCCCTGCGGCCCTGCTGCCACGCGAACGCGCTGTGGATCTGGTTGTACTGGCTGACGAAGCCCCCGGGGTCGTCGTCGCCGGCGTGGGCGCTGAGCACCTGCGGGTTAGCCGGGTCACTGACATCCCACAGCGAGACGCCGCCCTCGCCGCCCTCGGCGCAGATCTCGTTGTTGAACACGAGGACCTGTCCGCTGAAGCTCGGCGTCCGGAGGTTCACGACCTGCGATCCCTCGCCCGGGAAGGAGCCCTCGGTGGCGTCGATGAACCCGACCTGGACCGGGTCCGTCGGATCGGAGATGTCCATGATCGCCACGCCAGCATCCGAGCAGCCCTCGGGGTCGCGCACGGTCAGGTACGCGAAGTTGCCGTATGCCGAGACGTCGGCGACCCGGCCGGCCGCCGCGCCCTCGATGTCCAGCTGCCCGATGAGCTCGACGTTCTCGCTCGATCCCGGGAGGTGACCCCCGGGATCGCTGTGCTGCCCGTGATGCTCGAGTGGAGAGTCGACGATCTCGTCGGTCAGCGAGCGGCGGTAGGTGACCGTCTCGCAGTCGCCTGCAACAACGTCCTGACGCTGTGCGAGCACGTAGTCGCGCCCTGCTCCGCAGCGGATGACGTCGCGCCCGGCCCCTCCGTCGATTCGATCGGCGCCGCCCCTGCCGACGATCTGCTCGGCCGAGGCGGTGCCTCGAAGGGTGTCGCGCCCGTCCGTGCCGGTGATCGTCGGCGATTGCGCGACCGCGGCTGCTGGGAAGGCCGTCGCCAGGATGACACCGGCTACACCGAACATGGCCCTCATGTGAACCTCCCGGCACTCGATTATCTCGCGGCGAGACTCGGCCGGTGCGCGCGGCACCCGTGGTCTTGGTTTCCCGCCTGTGTAAGCGGAACCTAAACGATGGGCAGGGCGGCCGCGACCGGAGCGTCAGTTCTCCGACACGCTCTCGGTCGACGAGCTCAGAGATCGGGCGCCGCCGCGGCTCCGCCCAGAGCCGCCACCCCCGCTGAGGTCGTTGCCCTGTGGGCGCCGGCGGCCGCAGCGCCCGAGCTGGCCGACTACGCCGAGCTCTGCGCATGACCGCCACCAGCGGCGATCGGTTGCCCTACCTGCGCGCCAAGCTGAAGGCGCCGCGCGTCCGAGACCGGCTCGAGCAGACCGCCGAGCGGGCCCGCGCCGAGGGCTGGCCCGATGAGCAGTCCCTCGAGGCGCTGCTCAAGGCCGAGGTCTTCGCCCGCCGCTGCGGCGATGGCATTGCTCGTACTCGGTGAGGAACTTCCACGAGCCAGCGGCCTAAAGAGTCCGGATGATGCTCGTAGCGCGCGCCATCGAGCGGATCGGCGACGACGCCGTCGACATCGGCGAGCAGGTCGCGTTCGTCGTCACGGGACTCTTCAGGGAGTTTTCGGACGCATCGCACCCATGAGACAACCGTGCGGCGAAGCCGCCTCATGGACTTTCGACTTCGGGCCGCGCAGCGACGCGAGCACGATCTCGGTCTTCTGCTGGGCCGTGAACTTCCGGTACTTGCGCGTGTCGCTCATCGATCCTCTCGATCGCTTGAGCGGCCCATCCTCTGAGGCACTCCGGACGGAGCCTCGCCGGCTTCGCCGGCTCGCACCCACCAAAATCGGGGTCTCCTGACGTTTGCGTGGGTCGTTTCACCGCGGCAGCGACGGGCAGAGGTCGGCGAGGGTGAGCATCGCCAGCGCGATGAGGGCGTCGGCGGAGTGAAAGCCGAAGGCGCGTCGAGTGATCAGCCGGATCTGGGTGTTGATCGCTTCGACGCGGGCGTTGGACAGGTCGTGCTCGATCGCGGCGACGATTCCGGCGCGCTGGGCGGTGATCGTCTTGGCGAGCTTGCGGAACGAGGGCAGCCGGGATCTGCGTGCCCAGGCGATCCAGGCATCGAGGAGCGCGATCGCGGGGCCGGGCTTGAGGCGGTAGATCTGGCGGAGCTGCTCCTTGAGCAGGTAGGCGCGATAGAGCCGGCGGTTGGTGTGCTGGACCTCGGCGAGCTTGGAGCGCTGGCGGCCGGTGAGGTTCTCGGGGTTCTTCCACAGCGCGTAGCGCGCGCCCTTGAGCCTGCGCGCGAGCTGGTCTTGGCCGGCGCGGCGCGCCTCGTTTCAGACCTCGCGACGGACCTCATCCAGCGCGTCGGTCGCCAGCGCGATGACGTGGAAGGGGTCCACGCAGCGGACCGCGTGCGGCAGCCGGTCGGCGACCGGTCCGGCGATCCAGCCAGCCATGTCGCACGACACCAGCTCGATCTGTTTGCAGCGCTCTTCGCCGAGCTCGTCGAGGAAGCGCTCGACGGTCTGGCGGTCGCGGCCGGCGGCCGCCCACACCAGTCGGCCGCTGTCGTGACAGACGACGACAGTTAGGTAGCGCTGGCCGGTGCGGTGACTGATCTCGTCGATGCCGATCCGGCGCAGCCCGGCCAGCAGGTCGACCTCGCGGCCGGCCTCGGCGGCGACCCGCGCGCAGATCGCGCCGACCGTCCGCCACGCGATCCGCATCAACTCGGCCACCGCGGTCTTCGACGTATGGACCGCCAGCCACGCCGCCTGGTCCTCGAACGCGCGCGTGAACCGCGAGGAGTGGCGCGCCCACGGCACCGCGCAGACGACCACGCCGTGGCGCCGGCAGCGCACCCGCGGAGCGTCGGCCTCCACGAACGCCAGCGTCGACCCGAGATCCAGCGCCCGCCAGCGCCGACGGCCCTCACCGAGATCGAACCCCGGGCTGCGACGCCGGCAGACCCCACAGCGATCACGCTCCCGCCACGCCGAGCGAACCGCGACGATCACCTCTCCCTCACTGCCCATCCGCACGTCCTCGACCACCGCCCGCTTCAGTCCAAGCAGGCGCGCCCATACCCTGATGCCGCGCACGTCGTCTTCCGCTCCCCTCGATTCCAGCCCTGAACAAGCCGGAACCCTAGGCGCGGCGCGGCGTGCGCCCCCTTCTCAGCCACGAGATGCGCTTCGCGCCCGAGGTCGGCCGGCCCTACGCGCTCAACGCCGGCGCGACCGGCAAGGTCATGCTCGCCTTCGACGACGAGCTGGCACAGGCGGTCCTGGCGGCGGGCGACCTTCCCGCCTACACGCCGAACACCGTCGTCTCCGCACAGCCGCTGGCGGCCCAGCTCGAGGCGATGCGGCGGGAGGGCTACGCGGCCAGCGAGGGCGAGCGCGTCGCCGGCGGATGCGCCATCGCCAGCCCGGTCTTCGGCCCGACGGGCGCCGTCATGGGCGCCCTGACCATCTCGGCGGTGAGCGCCCGCTGCGACCTGCAGCGCCTCGTGCGGTTCGCGCCGCAGCTGAGGCGGGGAGCCGAGGAGGTCTCGGCCCGCCTGCTCGGACCACCACAGCCACTGCTTCCACCAAGGGAGGACGATGCGCCCTGATCTCGGGCAGCTCATCGAGCGCACAGCGCAGGAGGGGCCGCTCGCCATCCCCGGCGCGGACAACCCCTTCACCGCCAAGCTCGTCGAAGCAGAGGGGCTTCCCCGTCCTCTACATGACGGGGATGGGCACCGCGGCGACGATCTACGGCCTGCCCGACGTGGGCCTTTTGACCTTGACCGAGATGGTGTTCAACGCGGGCAACATCGCCCGTGCGGTGGACATCCCCGTCATCGCCGACGCCGACAACGGCTACGGCAACGCCGTCAACGCCATCCGCACGGTGCGCGAGTACGAGCGAGCCGGAGTCGCGGCCATCCAGATCGAGGACCAGGCCTTCCCGAAGAAGTGCGGACACATGGACGACAAGGTCCTCATCTCCTGCGAGGAGATGGTGGGCAAGGTGCGCGCGGCCGTCGCCGCGCGCGGCCGAGGAGGGCACGCTGATCGTCGCCCGTACGGACGCGCGCGCCGTCACCGGCCTCGACGACGCGCTGCGGCGTGCCGAGGCCGACGCGGCCGCGGGGGCAGACGTCGTGTTCCCCGAGGCGCTCGCGGACGAGGACGAGTTCGCTCGCGTCGCCGGTGAGCTGGCGGGCGCCGCGCTGATGGCGAACATGACCGAGTGGGGCAAGTCCCCGATGCTGACGCTCGACGAGCTCGGCGGGCTCGGCTACCAGCTGGTGATCTTCCCCGCCGCGCCGATGCGAGCGGCGCAGCGTGCGGTCGTCGACATGCTCCAGGAAATCAAGGCCAAGGGCACCCAGCGCGAGGCGCTGGACCGGATGTTCCACCGGCACGAGCTGTACGCGACGCTGGGCCTCGACCAGGTCCATGCCTGGGAGCGTGAGTTCGGCGCCGCCGAGCCGGCGGAGACGCCGCGATGACGACCCGGGCGACCCTCGCGTCGACGGGTTCCGCCGAAGCCCAGCTGCAAGGGCTCGCCGACAAGCGCGAGCAGAGCTTCGAGCGGATGATCGACCTGGTCGCCCGGGCGCATCCCCATTATCGCCGGCGCTTCGAGGAGCTGGGGCTCGAGCGGGCCGACTTCGGCTCCCTGCAGGAGCTCGCGCGCCTGCCGGTCACCCGCAAGTCCGACTACTCCCGACGCCTTCCGCCTGCGGTCCGAGTGCTGCGCGGACCTGGGGCTCGCCGAGCGCACGATCCACGAGGTCGTCTACACCACGGGCAGCACGTCGGGCAACCCGTCGCCGTTCTACGACACGACGTACGACCACATCGCCCGCATGGCCCAGCTCAAGGAGGCGGCGACGTGGGCGGGCATCGGCCCCCACGACACCGTCGCCAACCTGTTCCCCGTCACCTCGGTCTCCCATCAGGGCTTCCTCAGTGCACTCCACGGTCCGCTCACGGTGGGCGCGAAGGTCATCCGCGGCTTCACGGAACGGCGCGACACCCCGTTCGACATCTACCAGTCGACCGCGGAGCTGGCCGAGCACGTGGCGCGCCGGCGGGCGACCGTGTTGTGGGGCATCGTGAGCTTCGTCCGCCGGCTGATCCTCAAGGCCCAGGAGCTGGAGCTCGACTTCTCGAGCGTCCGCCTCGCCTTCGCCGGCAGGTCCCTGGCACAAGCCCGGTCACCGGTACGCCGTCCCCGCCCACTGGGAGGACGAGGTCCAGCGTGAGATCACGACCGACCGCTCGGTGAAGATCATCGACTGCACGCTCTCGGAGGGCGAGGACCTCGTCGGCTCGCATCTCTCGTGGGCGCCACGGATCGAGATCGCTCGCCTGCTGGACCGCATCGGCGTGGGCGAGATCACGACGCCGATGTCAGCCTCGCTGGAGGAGGTCACCGACTTCGTGCGGGTCCTCAAGGCGGAGGGGGTCACGACCCCCATCTCGGCCAAGGCCGCGTTCGGCCGCGTGCCGCTCTCCGGCGACGAGCTATGGAAAGACGACCTGCGCCGCCAGCAGGAGACGGGGGCAGACCACGTGACCGTGGTGCTGCGCTACGGGGTCGCCGACAACTGGTACGACTTCACGCGCGGGGAGATCACCAAGGAGCAGGTGGTCGAGGACATCGCCACGCTGGTGAGCTACGCCGTCGAGCAGGGCATCCAGATCGTCTACAGCAACGCGGACTCGTTCCGCCACCGGCTGGACACGATCCGGTCGTTCGCGCAGGCGGCCGCCGAGAGCGGCGCGTACGGCGTGTACCTCTGGGACAGCCGCGGGAACGAGCCCGGCGGCAGCCCGCCTGGTCTCCCGCACCGTCAAGGCGGC
>Ga0136615_10001414_pt1 | contig 11612 bp, 10 predicted proteins | sample AntDrymUQ2882206_2_FD_106647 | JGI IMG/M metagenome (GOLD analysis project Ga0136615, IMG submission 106647) | Polar desert sand microbial communities from Dry Valleys, Antarctica - metaG UQ288 (22.06) | ecosystem: Environmental > Terrestrial > Soil > Desert | place: Antarctica: Dry Valley...
AGGCGGCGACCACGCAGTCCGCGGTCCGCACCCGCTTGATCTTCACCATGCCCTTGCGCTCGCCCGGCAAGTAGGTCGCGTCGGCCCGCTTGGCGATCACGCCCTCGGAGTCGCCGGTCAGCCACTGTCCGGCGTCGACGCGGTCGGCGAGTGACGGCGTCACCGCGATCGGATCGATGTCCAGCGCCGAGAGGCGCTCACGCCGCTCGGAGTAGGGCAGATCGAGCAGCGATTCGTCGCCCTGGGCGAGGAGATCGAAGGCGACGAAGACCGCCGGCGTGTCGGTCGCGAGCTTCTCAACTCGCGTGACCGCCGGATGGATCCGCTGGCTCAGCAGGTCGAACTCCTGCACGCCGTCGCGGATCACCAGCAGCTCACCATCAAGCACGACACGGTCCGCGGCGATGCCCGAGACCGTCGCGGCGACCTCCGGGAAGTAGCGGTTCATCGGCTTGCCGCTCCGGCTCTGTAGCCGGACCTCGTCGCCGTCGCGGAAGACGATCGTGCGAAAGCCGTCCCACTTGGGCTCGTACCGCCACCCTTCCCCCTCCGGCATCTCCTTCGCGGACCGAGCCAGCTGCGGCTTGATCGGAGGCGCGAGCGGGAGAGCCATGGTGACGATCCTAATGGCGCGCCAGGCTCGGGGGTGGCCTTCGGCGAGCAAGTAGCATCCCCGCCATGACCGCCGATCAGGCAACGGTCGCCGAGGAGGAGTACCTGCAGATCATCTTCTGGCTCCAGGAGGCTCAGCTGCCAATGACCGGCGCCAACGTTGCCCGCGCGATGCAGGTCTCCGCGCCCACAGTCCACGAGATGATCGGGCGCTTGGAGGCCGACGGCTACGTGACCCGCGCGAGCGACAAGTCGCTCGCCTTCACCGCGGCGGGGCGCGAGCACGCCGAGGGCATCGTCCGCCGCCATCGGCTGATCGAGCGTTTCCTGACTGACGTCTTCGACATTCCATGGGACCAGGTGCACGAGGAAGCCGAGCGGTTCGAGCACTGGATGTCGCCAGTCGTCGAGGAGCGGATGCTCAAGGCGATCGGCGGCGCGAAGACCTGCCCCCACGGCCACCCGATCTTCACCGAGGAACGGAAGGAGGGCGTCCCGCTCGCCGACGTCGAGGAAGGCGCGAAGGTCCAGATCCTGCGCTTCGAGAACGAGGCCGAAGACCTGCTTCACTACCTCATGGATGTGGGCCTCCGGCCCGGCCTTGAAGGGATACTCGCCTCCCGCGGGGACGAACAGGTCCTGATCGAGGGCACCGAGCGCAGCTACAAGCTCACCACCAGCGTTGCGGAGACCGTCTCCGTGATCGCCGACCCCTCACCGCCGACGCGCACCGCCCTTCCCGAGCACCTCGTGCTCGCGCGCGAGCACTGGGGCCGCTAGGGCCTACCGGGCAGCTGGTCGCCGCGCACGGTGCCGGCGCGGCACCGAAGAACGCCACAAGATGTTCCACAGCCGCCGCCGGGCTGGCGCCCGGCGCATGGTCGCGGCGCTACTAGATGACTGATTCCACGGCAAACGCCGTGTTCAAGGGATTTCCAGTAGAGAGGCCGAGGTCGGCGGTGTCAAAAGCACCGCGACCAGGAGGCCGCGTTGCACGCCGACCTCGACACTCTCTGCATCGCCGTTTTTGCCATGGCCGACGATCTCCTGCCTTGCAAGCCAGGAAATGCGCGCCGAAGGGTCACAGACGCCGTGCGCCGCAGCGAACTCGCCGACTTTTGTGGATACGGCTAACGCGGCCTAAGCGCATGGAATCAACCATCTAGCTGGCGCTGCCGCCGGCGCGCGCAGCCTCCGAGGCTGCGCCCTCGACCGCCGACGCCAGGCGGCCGATGGCATCGTCGATCAACTCGGTGCCCACGCCGGAGTAGGCGATCCGAAGCGAGCTCCCGCCACCCTCCAGCAGGAAGTCGGTGCCCTTTACGAACACGACGCCCCGCTCCCTGGCCAGCTCGTCGACCCGGGCGACGTCAGTGCCGTCGGGCAGGTCGACCCACAGGAAGTAGCCGCCCTCGGGCACGACGAACCTTGCGTCCGGCAGCTTGCGCTCGAGCGCCGCGCAGAGGACGTCACGCCGCTCACGCAGCGCGCTCTTGACGGTCTCGATCGAGCTGACGACCGCACCGGAGCGGCAGAACTCGGCGACGATCGCCTGCGCGACCATGCTCGGCGAGATGTAGGTGTTAGTCGCCATCCGACGGGTGGCGGCTATCAGGTCCGTGGGCCCCGCGAGATAGCCGACGCGGATGCCCGGGCAGACCGTCTTCGAGAACGACGACGCGTAGACGACCTTGTCCGCGGTGTCGAGCGAGAGCATCGTCGGCAGCGTCTCGCCGTCGAAGCGCAGCTCGACGTAGGGATCGTCCTCGAAAAGGATGAAGTCGTACTCGTCGGCGAGCTCGATCAGGCGCTCGCGCTTCTCCAACGACAGCGTGCAACCGGCCGGGTTGTGGAAGTTGGGGATGACGTGGGCGAGCTTGGGCCGTGCGCCGCCCTCCAGTGCCTCCGCGAGCGCGCCGACGTCGATGCCGTCGTGATCGAGCGGGATCGCAAGCAGCTCGGCGCCGAGCTGGCGTAGCGAGAGCAGCGTGCGGTCGTACGTCGGCGCCTCGACGACGACGGTGTCGCCCGGAGCGACCGTCTGCTGGAACAGGAACGCGTCAGCCTGCATCGAGCCGTTGGTCGCGATCACCTGCTCGGCAGCGATTCCCTGGCGCTGCGCGATCCATTCGACCAGCGGCTTGTAGCCCGCCGATGTCCCGTAGGCAAAGGCGCCGCCGGGATCGTTCCGAAGAGCGCGGTCGGCGGCGGCTCGCAGCTCGTCGACGGCAATGATGTCGAGCGAGGGCGCGCCGCGCGCGAGGGAGATGGTGTCGGTGGAGGTCGTCACGGGGCGGAAAGATAATGGAAGGGTCCGGTGCTCGCCGGGTCAGCGACCCGGCTGCGCTCCTCCCCAGCCCGGTGCTCGCCGGGTCAGCGACCCCTCACACCGCCCGCGCGTACAGCAGCACGTTGTCGCGGTAGCCGCGGCCTTCCACGAACGGGCCACCGCACGTGACCAGCACAAGTACGGGGTGCGTGGTGCGTCCGTAGACGCTGTCGGTCGGGAAGCGGTCCTTGCGAACCTGCGCGCCGCCGATCACGCGGTAGCGGTGGACCTCGTTTTGAGTGTCGGTCACGGCGACCGTCGCCCCCGCCTTGAGCGTAGGCACCGCCGCGAACAGCCCCGGCCCGCGGTTCGTGTCGAGGTGGCCGACGATCACGGCGCGTCCGGGCTCGCCTGGTCGCGGGCCGCCGTCGTACCAGCCCGCGCGCCCGATGTCCGGGACTCGCAGAGCGCCATCCCTCTCGATGGAGACCGGCTCGACCGCGGCCTTCACCCCGGCGACCGGGATCGAGATCGACACGGGCGTCGCCGGCCGCCGCCGTCGCCGCCCGGGCCCGCGCGAGGCGCGCGCGGAGCCGGCCTCGGCCATCTCCGAGAGCGCCGCAGCGGACGAGGACTCGAGCGGGCTGGCCTTGGGCTCCTCTCCGCCGGCGATGGTCACCGTGATGACGATCGAGGCCACTGCGAGCGCCGGGACGATCGTCGCCTTCGCCAGGCCGAAGGGGCGTCGCCGGCGGCCGTCGGGAGAGCCGTTGTCGGGAGGTGTGGGATCAGCTGCGGCCACTGCCACGCGTCCTCCGGAGACACATGTAGGCCGAGCCGCCGATCGCGGCCGCCAGGGCGGCGAGCACGACCGCGAGCCATGGCATGCGGCGCTCGTCGCCACCCAGGCCGCCGAGTCCGGTGGCGGGAGCTTGATCCGGCGTGGCCGCGTCATCCTGGACGAGCACGAAGCGGCTTGGCTCGCCACCGCTGCCGACGAGGTAGGCCGTCGCCGAAGTGCCCGCGACGAAGTTCTCTCTGGCGCTCACGATCGCCGAGCCGTCTCCGCGTGGGCCGATCGTCAGCTCGTGGTCGCCCGGGTCGAGGTCGCGGTACGGGCTCGCCGACTCCTTGGCGACCCTGCCGAAGTCCTTGCGGTCGAGCTCGATCGTCGTCTCGTCGATCTCGGAGGCCGCGTGAACTAGGCGCCAGCGTGCCGTGCCTGGCTTCGCGGCGCCGTCTCTGTAGACGCGCAAAGCCGCGCCGTCGCCCGATGGTGCGGCAAGCACGGTGTAGCTCGCTCCGTCCTGCAGTTGCACGGACCTCTCAGCAAGCTGCTCGGCGCCGACAGCGAGCCTCATCTCGACCGTGCCGGGCGCCACTTTGCCGAACTTCGAGGGCTCGCCGAAGCCCACCGGAGCCAGTTGGACGGTCCGACCGCGGTCGCGGCTGAGCTCCAGGCGCGCTTCGGATTCCCCAGGAACCGCGTGCAAAAACCGAACTTTGGTGACTGCACTTGCACTCGAGGGTCCGGCCCCAATTAAGATCGCCATTACAACGATGCTGCCAACAAACCTACGCAATATGTTCAATCGCCCGCGCATGGAGGCGGCAACCATACCTCGCCGGGACGAGGGCATGTCCACTTCGATCGCAGCTCTCGACGTCGAGAGTCGCGCGCTGATGGATCTCTCCCTGGTACAGGATCTGCCCGACGCCGAGCTTGGAAGGCTGCTCGCGATCGAGCCGGCCGAACTCCGCCGCCGGCGCAACGACGTATTCGAGAAGCTCGGCGCCTCGACACCGCTCGCTCGTGCCGCCGTGGTCCGGACTCTCCGCGGCCAACGACGCGAGGAAGCCAGCGGAACGTCGCCGGCCGGCACAAACGGCCACACGTCTGAGGTCCCGTCCCCGGCGACGCGCCCGCCGAGCCAGCAGGATCGCAGTCCTGACCCGCTTGATCAGGGGGAGCCCGATTTGCAGGACGAGGTTGCGCTCTGGGACTCGGACGTCGAATGGGTCGACGGCGTCACGTCGACCGTCCCGCCCGGTCCGGTTCCCTCCTCCAACGGCCATCACGCGATCGACTCCGGCGGGCCGGAGGGGGACCTAGCGTCCCGCGACGTCCCGAGCCATCGCGACGACCCGGTACCGCTCGAGGACCCGTTGCCCCCGCTCGACGACGGGCCCGCCGCGCTTCCCTACGAATCGCTCGACGGGCCAACCGTCCCTCCGCCGCCGGTGCCTTGGCACAAGCGTTACCTTCGCAAGCTCCGGCACCCATCGCGTCCCGTCTTGATCGCCGTCGGTGTGGCCGTCCTGGTGACTGGCCTTCTGCTGATCCTCGGCGGCGACGAGGACGAGAGAGCTCGGGCACCCGGGGGAGTGGAGTCGAAAAGCCCGAGCAGTCCCCGGCCCAACGGGATCGGCGCTCTGGCTTCGCCGACGGGTGGCGTCGGTGCCGGGGAGTCGGAGATTCTCGGCAGCGGCGAGGACCGGCGGCTGAAGCTCAAGATCGGCGGTCTGCCACGTCCGGATGGTCTCTACGTCGTCTGGATCTACAACTCGGTGTCGGACACCTTCCCACTCGCGACGGCGCGCAAGGGAGACTTCGAGCAGGAGATCGCGCTGCCGGCGTCGGCGAAGGGGTACACCTACCTGGATGTCTCGGAGGAGCCAGACGACGGCAACGTCGCCCACAGCGGCGCGAGCGTGCTGCGTAGCAAGCTGGACCGCATCCCCGCGCGCTAGCTGTCCGCGGATCGGTGGGTCCGATGACGGGGCCCTGCGATGATCGTCAATCGACGCAGGTTCCTTATCGGGTCCGCGGCTGCTGTCGCTGGCGCGGCCGGGTGGCGGCTGCGCGGTGGCGGCTTTCCCCCCCCGCCGCCGGCCGTCGCCCACCCTGATGCGCTCGCATCCGGCGGGCTTCGCAAGTGCCTGAGCATGGGACCCGTCAACTCACCGGAGGGCGACGACCAGGACCTGCGTGCACACGAGAACCTGTCCGACGTGCGAGCCTCCGGCAGCCATTGGGTAAAGCTATGGCTTCGTTGGGACCAGGTCCAGCCGCGGCCGCCGACCGAGATCGAATGGGCGCAGGTGGCCGAGCCGTCGAACCCCGGCTATCCGTTTCTGAGGTCTTTCGACGCGCAGATCGCGCTTGCCCGTTCCCAGGACCCGCCGCTCGGCGTCGTTCTCACGCTGTATCGGTTTCCTCAGTGGTCCAACGGCACGGCCTCGCTGGTCGAGGGGACGCCAACCGAGCGCGCCTTCGAGCCTCATGACCGCCTCACCCGTGCTCAGCACGGGGCCGGCGATCCTGAGAACCGCCGCCGGCCACTCGCGTTCCGCGTCCCGCCGATGGCGCACCTGCAGGTCGATGGCTACTGGGGCCGCTGGGTCCGGTTCCTGCTCGAGCGCTACGAGCGCTACGGCGACGGGGTCGTGCTCGAGCTGCTCAACGAGCCCAATCTCCAGTGGTGGCCCCAGCACGGGCCGAGTGTGACGGGCGACCCGTTCGACCCCGGTCCGCCGGAGGCGGCACGCCGCGCGGCACGCATGATGGACACCGCACAGCGGATCGCCGCCGAGCGGGCCTCCCCAACGCCGCTCGCGGGGCCCGCCGTGGCCGACTATCCCGAGTCTGAGCTGTTGCGGGGCGATACACGCACCTTCACCGCCTACGACAGCTTCATCGTGCAGGTGCTCGACGAGCTTGATGCGCTGCGCTTTCGCGCGTCGGGCAAGTTGATCTGGACCCATCACAACTACGTCGACATGATGCTCGACCGCGGCAGCGGCGGGAATGGACGTAACCGTGCGGCGGCCGTGCGCGAGCTGCTTGCAGGCCGGTGGTCCGGGTGGCCCCAGGACGGTCGCAGATCCGACCTTCCCGGGCTGTGGCTGACTGAGGGCGGCGTAGACCTGCGATCAGGCCGTGTTCGGGCCGATGTCGCCGAGCAGGCTCGGCTAGTCGGCCGAAACCTCGAGCGGATGGCCGACCGACGGGGCGACGGCGTTGGCATCGGAATGGTGACCAACTACCTCAACTACACCGAGCTGCACTACGACACCGGGCTGCGGGGAGCCCTCGAGCAGGGCGGGGCTCGCCGTCCCGTCGGCGATGTCTGGCGCGTGCAGCGGTCGGTCTACTGAGCTGACGCGCTGCTATAGGCGTCGAGTGCCTCGGCGGCGATACCGGCGACCTCCGTTGGCGTCCGCCCGACGCGCACACCCTTGGACTCGAGCGCCTCGGCCTTTGCGGTCGCGGTACCCGAGGAGCCCGACACGATCGCCCCCGCGTGCCCCATCGTCTTGCCAGGCGGAGCGGTGAAGCCCGCGATGTAGGCGACGACCGGCTTGGTCACGTGCTCGGCGATGTACTCGGCGGCCTCCTCCTCGGCGTTGCCGCCGATCTCGCCCGAGAGCACGATCAGCTCGGTCTCCGAGTCGGCCTCGAACAGCTCGATGATGTCGATAAAGCTCGAGCCAGGGACCGGATCGCCGCCGATGCCGACGATCGAGCTGTTGCCAAAGCCACGTCGGGCCAGCTCGTTGCCGATCTGGTAGGTCAGCGTGCCCGAACGCGACACGACGCCGACGTTGCCGGCGTTGAAGAACGAGGCGGGGATGATCCCGACGTTGGCCTTTTCGGGCGATAGGATCCCCGGGCAGTTGGGCCCGACGAGCCGCGCACTGCCCCGCTGTAGGTGGTTGTAGACCTTCAGCTCGTCGTGGGCGGGGATGCCCTCGGTGATCGCGATGATCAGCTCGATGCCTGCGTCTTCGGCTTCGAGGATCGAGTCCGCGGCGAAGCGCGGCGGCACGAAGACCATCGCGGTGTTCGCCCCCGTCCCCTCGACGGCGTCGTGGAAGGTGTTGAACACCGGTACGCCCTCGACGTCTTGACCGCCCTTGCCGGGTGTCACGCCCGACACGACTTGCGTACCGTAGGCGCGGTTGTTCATCGCATGGAAGCTGCCCTCGCGCCCAGTGATGCCCGAGACACAGAGCCGCGTGTCCTCTCCGACCAGGACCGACATGGTCACCCCTGTGGGGCCGACGGGCCCACGTTCTGACTTGGTTGCTCGACTTCCGGCTTCGCTTCAACGGCCCCTGCGGCCAGCTTCACGACCTTCTTGGCCGCACCCAGCATGGTCGCCTCGGTATACACGTTGGGCAGTTCGGCCTCGGCCAGCAGCACCCGGCCCTCTTTGTCGTTGGTTCCGTCCAGGCGCACCACGAAGGGCACCTGCGGCGAGATCTGGTCGAAGGCCTCGATTAGACCCTTGGCGACCTCGTCGCAGCGGGTGATGCCGCCGAAGATGTTGAACAGAACGGCGGTGACCTTCTCGTCGGAGAGGATCACGTCGACCGCCTGGGTGATGGCCTCGGCCTTGGAGCCACCTCCCGCGTCGAGGAAGTTGGCCGGCTTGCCGCCGACCTGGGCGACCACGTCGAGCGTGGACATCACGAGACCGGCACCGTTGCCGAGAATGCCGACGTTGCCGTCGAGCTTGACATAGGTAAGTCCGCGCTCACGCGCCAGCTGCTCCTGGGGGTCCTCGGACCCGCCGCCCTGCAGCTCGGCCGACTTGGGGTGCCGGTAGAGCGCCGAGTCGTCGAGTGTGACCTTGGCGTCGAGCGCGAGGACCTTGCGGTCCCCGGTCACCAGCAGTGGGTTGACCTCGACGAGCATCGCGTCCTCGGAGACGAAGGTCTCGTAGAGCTTGGCGAGCAGGGCACCGACCGGACGGATGACGTCGGTTGCGATTCCGGCCCCGTAGGCGAGGCGACGGGCGTGGAAGCCCTGAAAGCCGATCAACGGGTCGACGTGGACCTTGCACATAGCTCCCGGGTCGGTCTCGACGATCGCCTCGACGTCCATGCCGCCCATCCTGGAGAGCATCGCCATCGGCTTCTTGGCACTGCGGTCGAAGACGAACGCGGCGTAGTACTCCTCGTCGATATCGCTTGCGGCCTCGACCCAGAGCTCGTGGACGGTGTGGCCCTTGATGGCCATGCCGAGGATCGCCCCGGCGTGCTCGCGCGCCTGTGCGGTGTCGTTGGCGAGCTTGATGCCGCCGGCCTTGCCGCGCCCGCCGACCTGCACCTGGGCCTTGATCACGTTCGGATAGCCGACCGCCTCGGCAGCCTGCACGGCCTCGTCAACTGACTTCGCGGGGCGCCCGTCGGGAACAGGAACACCGTGCTTGGCGAACAGCTGCTTGCCCTGATATTCGAGGAGGTCCATTGGGGGGCGAGCAGCGTATAGAAGGAGCCGCGTATGATGCCCGGCCGTGCCGCTCCCCAAAGACGTCCAGTTCGTGACCACCGACTGCTACGGAACCCTGATCGACTGGGAGACGGGCGTCTACGAGGCTTTCCAGAAGGAAGCCGATCGGGATGGATTCACGATCGACCGCGAGGCGCTGATCCCGCGCTTCCTGGAGATCCAGCACGAGATCCAGAGCGGGAGCTACGAGCTCTATGCCGAGGTGTTGCGCCGCACCGTGGTGCGTGTCGCAGAGGAGTCCGAGTGGAATCTCGAGTCCTCTCGGGCCCAGTTCCTGCCTGACAGCGTGCCGCGGTGGATGCCCTTCCGTGAGACGAACGCCCAGCTCGAGCGGCTCGCCAAGAGGTACGAGCTCGGGATCCTCTCCAACGTCGACGACAAGCTGCTCGGAGCGACCCGACGCCACTTCCGCGCCGACCTCGACCTCGTCGTGACCGCACAGCAGGTACGCAGCTACAAGCCTGACGAGGCCCACTTCAAGGAGTGTGCGCGGCGCATCGAGAAGATGAAGAAGAAGTGGGTTCACATCGCCAGCGGCTATGAGACCGACGTCGAGCCTTGCCTCAAGCAGAAGGTCGCCGTGATCTGGGTCAACCGGCACGGTGAGAGTCTCGCCACGGGTCAGAGGAAGCCGACCGCGGAGGTCAAGACCTTCCGCGACGCCGGCAAGCTCCTCAACGCGGTCTAGCCGGACGCGAGCGCGTGCGCGCCGTCTCGGTCAACTCCGACGCGATCGTCGTCACGAGCCTGCTGTGGCAAACGACGGCAACGGCGATTCGCATGGGGCCGGAGACAATGCTGATCGACTCCCCCTACTTCCCGGACGAGCTCGAGCTGCTGCCGGCGATGCTCTCCCGGCTGGGCTTCGAACCCGTAGCGTTGCTTTCGACCCACGCCGACTACGACCACCTGCTTGGCAGGCTCGCCTACCCGGATCTTTCGCTCGGGCTGGCCGAGTCGAGCATGGCCCGTCTCCGCGCCGATCCCGGTGTAGCTCAGCGTCGGCTGCGCGACGCCGATGCCGAGCACTACGTCGAGCGCGGACGCGCGCTTGCGCTCGGGCAGACCCAGGCACTGCCGGTTCCCGGACACGTCGAGCTGGGCGAGGAGGAGTTGGTGCTCCATCCGGCCGACGGTCACACCTCCGACGGCATGATCGTGCAGGCGCCGTGGCTCGGCCTGCTGTGCGTCGGCGACTACCTGTCGAACGTCGAGCTGCCGATGCTCTCACCCGGTGGTTCGCTGGCGGACTATCGAGCTACGCTCGCCCGGCTCTCGCCGCTGGTCGAGCAGGTCGAGACAGTAGTGGCGGGCCACGGGTCGCCCCAGGGGCGGGACGACGCGCTGCGAATCCTCGACGAGGACGCCGAGTACCTCGACGCCGTCGAGCGCGGGGAGGAGCGACCGACTCTGCCGAGTGGTCGAGACAGCTCCCACCAGCGCTCGATCCACGCTCGCAACCTCTGTCATCGGTAGCCTCAGCTCCCAGCACCGTTACGCGAGGGCCTCGCATGATCAGTCGGACGAGGCGATGGTCGCGATCGGGTCGCCCGTGGAGATCGGCTTGCCCTCCTCGATCGGCAACTCGGTGATGGTTCCCCCTTTGTGCGCGACGATCTCGTTCTCCATCTTCATCGCCTCGATGATGCAGAGCAGCTGACCCTTCTCGACGGTGTCGCCCTGCTTGACGGTCACCTTCCACATGTTGCCCTGGAGTGGCGCCGTGACCTCGTCGGGCCCGCCACCGACGGAGGCCTTGCGCTCCGATCGCTTCGGGGGCTTGGGAGCGGGGGGTGCCGACCCGTTGCTGGCGCCGATCACGCGGACGTCGAAGCGCCGACCCGACACCTCGACCGCGTACTTGCGCTCGACCTTCGGCTGCTCGTCCTCCCCGGGAGCCGGCGCATCGGTCTTCGGTGGCGCGAGCGCCTTCAGCCACTTCCGGTCCTCGACGAGGTTGCGACACGTCTCGCCCGCCTTCCACTCATCGGTTGCCAGCAGCGCGCCGTGGAACCCGATCAGCGTCTTCAGCCCGCCGATCTCGTATTCGCCCAGCGCTCGCGACATGCGACGCGTCGAGGCCACGCGGTCGCTGTCCCAAACGATCAGCTTGGCGATCAGTGGGTCGTAAAGGGGCAGCACGTCGTAGCCCGCCTCCACACCCGAGTCGACGCGCACTCCAGGTCCTGACGGCTCGCGGTAGGCGCCGATCGAACCGGGGGCGGGGGCGAAGCTCCTCGATGCGTCCTCGGCGTTGATGCGGCACTCGATCGCGTGCCCGCGCAGCTGGATGTCCTCCTGGGCGAATGGCAGCTCCTCGCCGGCGGCGATCCTGACCTGCTCGCGCACGATGTCGATCCCGGTCGCCATCTCGGTCACACAATGCTCGACCTGGACGCGCGTGTTCATCTCGAGGAAGAAGTACTCGCCCTC
>Ga0136615_10001415_pt1 | contig 11609 bp, 10 predicted proteins | sample AntDrymUQ2882206_2_FD_106647 | JGI IMG/M metagenome (GOLD analysis project Ga0136615, IMG submission 106647) | Polar desert sand microbial communities from Dry Valleys, Antarctica - metaG UQ288 (22.06) | ecosystem: Environmental > Terrestrial > Soil > Desert | place: Antarctica: Dry Valley...
CACGGACAAGGGCCAGCTGTGGGGCAACCCGCTGTACGACTGGCCGGCGCTGCGGCGGCGCGGCTATCGCTGGTGGGTCGCGCGGCTGGCGCGCACGTTCGCGCTCCACGACCTCGCCCGGATCGACCACTTCCGCGGGTTCGTCGCCTACTGGGCGGTGCCGCGCGGCGCGCGCCACGCGCTCTCCGGGCGCTGGCGCCGCGGGCCGGGCCGCGCGGTGTTCGACGCCGCGGCGCGCCAGCTCGGCAGCCTGCCGATCATCGCCGAGGACCTCGGGGTGATCACGCCGGCGGTGGAGCGGCTGCGCACGGCGCTCGGGCTGCCGGGGATGGTGGTGCTCCAGTTCGGCTTCTCCCCGGGCGACCCCGCCAACGTGCACGACGTCGCCAACCACGGCGAGGACCGGATCGCCTACACCGGCACGCACGACAACGACACGCTGCGCGGCTGGTACGACGCGCTGCCCGACGACACGCGGTCGCTGGTCGACGCCGCCCGGCCGCACGCGTCGCGCGACGTCTGGTGGGACCTGATCGCGCTGACCTTCTCCTCCCGCGCGCGCGTCGCGATGGTGCAGGCCCAGGACGTGCTCGGCCTCGGGAGCGAGGCCCGCATGAACCAGCCCGGGACCGCGAAGGGCGCGTGGAAGTGGCGGCTGGGGGATCTGCCGGCGCCCGACCTCGCCCGCCGGCTGCGCGCCGTCTCCGAGGCGGCCGCCCGCGCGGCCTAGACTCCCGCGCGCTCATGGCCGCACCCGAGACCAGCGTCGAGATCCTCGACGTCAACCGCCGCTACCACGACGTGGCGGCGGCGGAGTACGACGCGAAGTGGGGCGTGGACTTCGGCGCCGTCGGGCGCGCCCAGGTGCTCGGCAAGGTCGCCAAGCTGCTCGGCCCGAGCGCGGGCCCCTTCGCTCGCTCGCTCGAGATCGGCGCCGGCACGGGCTACTTCACGCTCAACCTGATGCAGGCGGGCGTGGTCGAGGCGGGCGTCTGCACCGACGTCTCGCCGGGCATGCTCGAGGCGCTCGACGCCAACGCGGAGCGGCTGGGGCTCGACGTGGAGACCGTCGCGTGCGACGCCGCCGATCTGCGGTTCCACGACGAGGCGTTCGACCTGGTGCTCGGGCACGCGGTCCTGCACCACCTGCCCGAGCTGGATCGCTCGTTCGCCGAGTTCGCGCGCGTGCTGCGGCCTGGCGGCATGCTGCTGTTCGCGGGCGAGCCGTCGCGCCGCGGCGACCGCATCGCCTCCGTCCCGAAGCGCGCGGGGCTCGCCGCTGCGCCGCTGTGGCGGCGGCTGGTCCGCGCCCGCGCCGCGGACGACGCGTCCGGCCCCTGCGAGCACGGCACGCCCGGCGACCACACGCTCGAGGGGATGGTCGACGTCCACGCGTTCACCCCCGACGAGCTGGAGCGCCACGCCGCGGCGGCCGGCTTCGCCGACGTGCGGGTGCGCGGGGAAGAGCTGCTCGCCAACTGGTTCGGGTGGTTCAACCGCACCGTCGAGGCCAGCGCCGTGCACGCCGACATCCCGTTCGGCTGGTTCCGCTTCGCCTTCCGCGGCTACCTCCTGCTCCAGCGGATCGACCGGACGGTGCTCGAGCCGCACCTGCCGGCCGCGGGCTTCTACAACCTCATGCTGGCCGCCCGCAAGCCGGGCTGAGCGACTCGCTGCGGTCAGCTCTGCGGTGGGCGCACGAAGCGCTGACGCGTGGGATCGCCTGCGGTCCGCCGACCGCGCAGGGTGCGGTTGCGACCGCTGCGCTTGGCGTCGTAGAGGGCATCGTCCGCCGCCGCGATCAGCTCCGCCCCGGCGGGGGGCTCGGGGCCGGTTGCGGCGACACCCACGCTGACCGTGACCGCGAGCCGGCCGCCGCCGTCACGCCGCGCGATCGGCAGGTACTCGACGGCCCGTCGGATCTGCTCGCCGGCGGCGAAGGCGCCGTCCAGGTCGGTCTCGGGCATCACGACGGCCATCTCCTCGCCGCCGTAGCGGGCCGGCAGGTCGGTCGCCCGGCACACTCCGCGGATCGCCGCCGCCACCTCGCGCAGGACCTCGTCACCCTGCTGATGCCCGTAGGTGTCGTTGACGGCCTTGAAGTGGTCGATGTCGACCATCGCGAGTGCAAGCGGGCGCCGGAACCTGCGCAGGCGCTCGAGCTCGTCGCGCAGCGACTCCTGGAAGTGGCGGTGGTTGGCGAGACCGGTGAGCTCGTCTATCCGCGCCTCGCGTCTCAGCCGCTCGTGCAGAGCGACGTTCTCGAGAGCCACGGCCATCTGGGCCGCGAGATACCCGAGCAGCGCCTGCTCGTCCTCGCCGAACGCGATGTCTGCGCGCCCGACGACGATCACGTCGCCGCCGCCTGACGACCTCGGCTCGACGGACAGCGGATGGGCAACGGCGAAGCAGCGGCCCTCCGCCGCGACGGCGCCGCGGCCGTCGCGGCGCGCCGTCGCCTCCGCGGAGCGCAGCGCCGCCTCGATGTCGCCGCTCGCCCGACCGGATTCGGCGGAAGTGCCGCGGGCGCTGGCGCGGCCCCGGGCGGCGCGCAGGGCGTCCATCGCGGTGCGCAGAAGCAGCGCCACGAGCGCCGGGCGATCGAGCCCTGAGCCGTAGGCCTCCGCCACGCGGCGGATCGACGCGTCGTAGCGCCGTCGCTCGTCCTTGAGCTCGTCGAGCCGCCTGGTGAGGTCCTCGATCCGAGCGCGGCGGTCCGCCGCCAGCCCGGCGAGGAAGGCGAGCAGGAGCACGACGGCGACGATCGCGGACCAGTGCTCCGCGCTGCGCTCGGCCGCCAGCACCGCAGCCGGGGTGAGGCACACGTCGACCAGGTAGACGGCGGCGATGATCCGCAGCTGCATGGCCGGCGGAATGCCGCGGCCGAGCCACTCCCGCGCGGCCGAGGTGAGCAGGTCGACCGCGCATTGCGCCGTGAGCGCCAGTCCCACGACCCACCATCCGACCTCGCCCGGCGCCGGCTCGTCCGCGGCGACGAAGACGACGGCGGCGCCCAGCGTGTACCACGCGTTGGCGACGCCGGTGATCGCCAGCTCGGGATGGCCCCGGCCACGCGCCGCGTCCGCGAGCGCCGCCCCCACCAGCGCGCACGCGACCAGCAAGGGAACGACGGCGGGAGGCAGCCACAAGAGCATCGGCACGAGCACGAGCTGCGTCGGCATCGCGAAGCCGGCGCCCACGTACAACCGGACGCGTGACGCGAGGGCGTAGCCCGCGACGAGCACCACCGCGATCGAGGGCGAGAAGGCGCGTTCGGAGGGGACGAGCAGCGCCAGCCCGCCCGCCACGACGAGGAACAGCACCGCCGCTGCGGTCTCGACCACTCGCTCGCGCGGCGCGAGCCGTCGTGCGCGGTGCGGGCGCAGCGCGTGCAGTAGGCGCTCCTGTGCCCAGTCGATGCGACTCGCCCGCCGAGCGCGGCCCGTCCCGGTGCTCACCGCGCCGGTCCTCGGGTGTATCGGCGGCTGCGAGATGAAATTAAGCTGACACGTCCGCTCAGGGTTCGTCGCGTCGTTGCCGAGAGGCGATTCATCGCCTCTCGATTCACAAAGGACGGTCCCATGAGAGTCACTCATACCCATCGCTGGACGCTGGCCTCCCTGGTCCTGGTCATCCTGCTGGCCTTCGCCGGCCGCGCAGAGGCCGGCCCGCTGGTCTCGAGCGCCGCCGACTGCCGGCAGCAGACGCTCGAGCGGCCCTTCCTGCGCTGGGCGGATCCGGCGCAGTACTTCCTCGCGCCCGACGGCTCGTTCGCCGACGGCGGGGCGGGATGGACGCTCTCCGGTTCGCACGTGGTCTCGGACGACCGGCCTCACACCAGCCACGGCGGCGGTGCTCCCGCGTCGCTCCAGCTCGAGCTCGGAGACTCCGCGACCTCGCCGGCCGTCTGCGTGGGTGTGCTGCATCCGACGCTTCGCTTCTTCGCGCGCAACACCGGCTCGATCCTGGGCACGGTGCGCGTGGACGTGCTGTTCGAGGACGCGGGGGGCGCGGTCCACTCGCTGCCGATCGGTGTGGTCGCCGGCGCCGGCGGCTGGTCCCCCAGCCTGCCCATGCCGATCGTGGCGAACCTGCTCACGCTGCTTCCCGGCGAGCGTACGGCGGTCGCGTTCCGCTACACGGCTCAGGGTCTCGGGAGCTCGTGGCGGATCGACGACGTCTACGTCGATCCCTACGGCAAGTAGGTTCCGGAGCAGGACCGGTGGCAGGTCGCGAGCGCGACCTGCCACCATCGGCTCGATGAGCCTCTCCCTCGGCAGCGGACCGCTGGCCGGCCGGCCCGGCGGCGCCTTCAACTTCGACCTCTCCGCCGCGCCCGCGCACCGGATCTACTTCGCCGACTACCCGCGCCGGCTGCGCGCGCTCGTCGGCGACCGCGTCGTGCTGGACACGACCGGCGCGAAGCTCCTGTTCGAGACGGGCATCCTGCCGGTGCCCTACGTACCGCTCGACGACTTCGACGAGGAGCTGATCGAGCGCACGAGCCACACGACGCACTGCCCGTTCAAGGGCGACGCGTCCTACTGGACGCTGACCGCCGGCGACCGGGTGCTCGAGAACGCGGTCTGGGCCTACGAGGACCCGCTGCCCGAGGCCGACTGGCTGCGCGGGTTCGGCTCGCTGTACTGGAAGCAGGCGAGCGCCTGGTTCGTCGAGGAGGACCCGGTCTTCGGCCACCTGCGCGACCCGTTCCACCGCGTCGACGTGCACGAGAGCTCGCGCTCCGTGGTCGTGACGGCGGACGGGGAGGAGGTCGCCCGCTCCGAGCGCCCGAAGCTGCTGTTCGAGACCGGCCTGGAGGCGCGGGTGTACGTGCCCCGCGCGGACGTGACGGCCGGCGCGATCGCCCCGGCCGAGAAGCGCAGCGTCTGCCCGTACAAGGGAGAGGCCAACTACTGGTCGGTGGCCGGGATCGATGACGCCGCGTGGAGCTACGAGGCGCCGCTGCCGGACGCGCTGCGCGTGCAGGGCCACGTCTCGTTCGACGGCGAGGGCATCGAGGTCGCGCTCGGCGAGCCGCGCGCTCAGCTGAAGCGGTCGGGATCGAACGGCGCGGGGTCGAGCAGCGGCGGCTCGCCGCAGTAGAGCTGGGCGACGAGCCGCCCGGTGGCCGGGCCCAGCGCCACGCCGGCGCCCTCGTGGCCCGTGGCGAGCCACAGGCCGGGCACCGCGCGCGACGGCCCGATCGCCGGCAGGTGATCGGGGAGCCACGGGCGCAGACCCGCCCACGCGGCGGCGACCGGCAGCTCCGGCAGGCCTCCGAACAGGCGGGAAGCACGCTCCACCATCACGCCGCTCACCGCCGGGTCGACGCTCGTGTCGAAGCCGCGCCGCTCGCGCGAGGAGCCGACGAGGACGTCGCCGTCCCAGGTCGTCTCGACCACCGTCGCGAGCTCGAGCCCGGCGGCCGTGCTGGTGACCGAGCGCAGGTAGGAGCCGTCGACGACCTTGTGGCGGATGAGCCCGGGCGCGGGGGCGGCGAGCCGGACGAGCTGTCCCTTGCGCGGCTCGAGCGGCAGCCGCAGGCCCGCGGCGTCCGCCAGCGCCGCGCTCCACGCGCCGGCGGCGATGATCACGGCGTCCGCCGCGACCCGCCCCTCCTCGGTGCGCACGCCGGAGACCCGGCCGCCCGCCCCCGTCGTGATCGCCTCGACGGCGCAGCCCTCGCGAACCGTCGCGCCGGGCTGCTCCGCCTCGCGCGCGAGCGCGCGGGCGATCGCCCGCGGGTCGCACTGGAGGTCGTCGGGGAACCTGCTCGCGCCGTGCACGGGGCCCGTCAGCGCGGGCTCGAAACCGCGCACGTCGCTCGCGCCGACGAGCTGGGCGCCCGCGATCCCGATGCGCTCCAGCCGTGCCGGCTCGGCCGCCCACGTGCCGGCGTCCGGGTGCACGATCAGCGCGCCCTTGCGGCGGATCCGGGCCTCCGCCCCGAGCCGCTCCTCCAGCTCGCCGTACAGCGCCAGGCCGGCGCGCGCCAGCTCCAGCTCGGCGCCCGCGTCCTTGTCGCCGCAGAGCACGTTGCCCTCCCCGAGGCCGGTCGACCCGCCGGAGATCGCGCCGCGGTCGAGCAGCGTCACGCGCACGCCGCGGACGGCCAGCTCGCGCGCGACCGCGGCGCCGACGATCCCGGCGCCCACGACCACGACGTCGGCCGTCACAGGGAGAAGCCCGCCGGGAACGGGTCCTCGGCGTCGAGCAGGTACTGCCCCATCGCGGTGATCCACGCCCGGCCGGTGATCTCCGGGACGATCGCCGGCCGGCCGGCGACGAGCGTCTCAGCCGCCACGCGACCGGTGAACCGCGTGCCGATCACCGACTCGTTGACGAACGGCTCGCCGACCGCCAGCGCGCCGCGGGCGTGCAGCTGCGCGAGCCGCGCCGAAGTGCCGGTCCCGCACGGCGAGCGGTCGAGCCAGCCGGGATGGATCGCGGTCGCGGCGCGCGCGTCGGCACCGTCGCGCCCGGGCGCGTGGAAGACCACGTGGGCGCAGCCGGCGATCCGCGCATCCTCCGGATGGACCGGTCGGTCGGCCGCGTTCACCGCCGCCATGATCGCCAGCCCCGCCTCGATCAGCTCCGGCGCGCGCGCGGGATCGACCTCCAGGCCCACGGCGGCGGCCGGCACGAGCGCGTAGAAGTTGCCGCCGAACGCCATGTCGTAGCCGGTTCGCCCGAGCCCGGGGACGTCGACCTCCCGGTCCGCCGCGAGGAGGAAGCTGGGCACGTTGCGCAGGGTGACCGAGCGCGCGCTGCCGTCCTCGACCGCGACGCGCGCCTCCACGAGCCCGGCCGGCGTGTCGAGCCGCACCACCGTCTCGGGCTCGGTGACCGCCACCATGCCCGTCTCGATCAGCACGGTGGCGACCCCGATCGTGCCGTGGCCGCACATCGGCAGGCAGCCCGAGACCTCGATGAAGAGGACGCCCCAGTCGGCGTCGGCGCGCGTCGGCGGCTGCAGGATCGCCCCGGACATCGCACCGTGGCCGCGCGGCTCGCGCATCAGCAGCAGCCGCAGGTCGTCGGACTCGGCCTCGAAGTGCAGCTTGCGCTCCAGCATGCTCGCGCCGGGGATCGGCCCGACGCCGCCCGTGACCACGCGCGTGGGCATCCCCTCCGTATGGGAGTCGACGGCGGCGAGGTAGCGCGCCGCGCGCATCAGACGACCGCGGGCGCCCGCAGTGCCGCGAGCGCGGCGTCGAGCACGGCACGGTCGGCGTCGGTGAGCGGCAGCCGCGGCGGGCGGACCGGCCCGCCCGCGAAGCCGAGCGCGTCCTGGGCGGCCTTGAAGTGCTGCACGAGCTTCGGCGTCATGTCGAGCCGCGCGAGCGGCAGCAGGCGGGCGTAGACCGCGCGAGCGCGCTCGAGGTCGGCGGCGCGGCAGGCCTCGTAGAGCTCGACGCACTCGGCCGGCGCGCAGTCGGCCACGCCGGTGACCCAGCCGGTCGCCCCGGAGCAGAAGCCCTCGAGCGCCCAGTCGTCCCCGCCGACGAGGACCTCGAGCTCCGGCGCGGCGGCGAGCAGCGCCGGGATCCGCCGGGCGTCGCCCGAGCACTCCTTGATCGCGACGACCCCCTCGAGCTCCGCGGCGATCCGCGCGATCAGCGCCGCCGGCATGTCGACCCCGCTCGCCTCGGGGTTGTTGTAGGCCATCACGGGCAGGCCGGCGGCCTCCGCGACCGTGCGGTAGAAGGCGAGGACCTCCCGCTCGTCGCCGCGGTAGCCGAGCGGCGGGAGCAGCATGATCGCCTCGGCACCCGCGCCGGCGGCGTCGACCGCGAAGGCGATCGCGGCCGCCGGGGTGCCGGCGGAGACGCCCGCGATCACCGGTACCCGGCCGGCCGCGGCGCCCACGATCGTCGCGACCACGGACCGCCGCTCCGCCTGGCTCATGGAGCCCGCCTCGCCCATCGTGCCGGTGGCGACGAAGCCGTGCACGCCGGCGTCGAGCAGGGCGCCGACGTTGCGCTCGAGGGCCTCCGCGTCGACGGCGCCCGCCGCGTCGAAGGGCGTGGTCAGGGCGGGGATGATGCCTTGGAAGCGCAAGTCAGGTCTCCTGGTGGTGGGTCATGTAGCGCCGCACCCGCTCGAGGTGCTGCGTGGCGTAGAAGGCGGCCGCGGCGTCGTCGCCGTCGACGATCGCCTCGTAGATCATGCGGTGCTCGGCCGCGTGGACGCGCGCCCGGCCGGGCCGGGCGATCGAGTCGTCGCGCAGCTTCTGCCACAGCGGCTGGTCCATCAGCATGGCGGCGTGATCGGCGAGGCCGAGCAGCACCGGGTTCGCCGTCAGCGCGGCGAGCTGGCGGTGGAAGCGCCGGTCGCCGTCGTTCCAGGCCGCACCGTCGGCTTCCCGCTCGGCCGCGTCCATGCCGTCGAGCAGGCGCTCGGCCTCGGGGTCGCGGCGGCCGCGCCGCGCCGCGAGCGCGGCGACGCCCGGCTCGAGCAGGAGCCGCGCCTCGATCAGGTCGAACGGCCCGGCGTCGTGCGCGCTCAGCTCGATGCCGGGCGCGAGCCGGTCCAGCGCGTCGGCGGACACGAAGGAGCCGGCGCCCGCGCGGGTCTCCAGCACGCCGCGCAGCGCGAGCGCGGCGATCGCCTCGCGCACCGAGGCGCGCCCGACCGCGAGCCGCCGCGCGAGCTCGCGCTCCGACGGCAGCCGCTCGCCGGGCGCGAGCCGCCCCGCGCGGATGTCCGCCGCGAGCCGCTCCGCGATCCGCTCGTAGCGCTGCGGTTGCAGAAGTGGCATCGTCTGCGGACCACTGAAGCGAGAAAGCGGTCTGCTCATCAGACCAGTACCGTAGAGGACATGCCCGCGACCTTCAACTCCGTCGATCCCCGCACCGGCGCACCGGGCGCCGAGTTCGCCGAAGCCACCGGCGCCGACGTCGCCGCCGCGGTCGAGGCCGCCGAGCACGCGTTCGGCGACCCGGCCCTGCGCGACCGCGACCGGCGTGCGGCGCTCCTGCGCGGCGCGGCGGCCCGGCTGCGTGCGGTCGGCGACGACGTCGTGGAGGTGGCCGGCGCGGAGACCGGGCTGCCGGAGGGGCGGCTGCGCGGGGAGCTCGAGCGCACCGCGGGCCAACTCGAGGCGTTCGCGGCCGTCCTCGACGCGGGCGACTACGTCGAGGCGATCATCGACCTCCCCGATCCGGACGCCACGCCGATCCCGCGGCCCGACGTGCGCCGCATGCTGGTCCCGATCGGCCCGGTCGCCGTGTTCGGCGCGAGCAACTTCCCACTCGCGTTCTCGACGGCCGGCGGCGACACCGCCTCGGCGCTGGCCGCCGGCTGCCCGGTCGCCGTCAAGGGCCACCCGTCGCACCCGGGCACCGGGGAGCTGGTCGCGCGGCAGCTGGAGGCGGCGGCAGCCGAGGCGGGGCTCCCGAAGGGCACGTTCGCCCACCTGCTCGCCGCGGGCATCGAGGTCGGAGAGGCGCTCGTCGACGCGCCCGGGATCGCCGCCGTCGGCTTCACCGGCTCGACGGCGGGCGGCCGGGCGATCGTCGACCGCGCCGCGCGCCGCCCCGTGCCGATCCCGGTGTACGCCGAGATGGGCTCCGTCAACCCGATCGTCGTCACCGACGCCGCCCTGGCGGCGCGCGCCGACGCGGTCGCCCAGGGCCTCGTCGCGTCGGTGGCGAACTTCGGCGGCCAGCTGTGCACCAAGCCGGGCGTCGTCTTCGTCCCGGCCGGCGCGCAGGGCGACGCGTTCGCGCAGGCGGTCGCCACGCGGCTCGACGGGACCGAGCCGACCGTGCTGCTCAACGAACGGCTGCGGGACGCGCTGACCGCGGCCGTCGCGCGGCTCGCCGATCGCCCCGAGGTGGAGCCGCTGGGCGCGGCGCCGGCGTTCGCCGGCGACGGCTTCCGCCACCAGCCGGCCGCCTACCAGGCGCCGGCGTCCACGGTGGCCGAGGGCGGCGCGCTGCTGGAGGAGCACTTCGGTCCCGTCGTGGTGCTGCTGCGCTACGGAGACCGCGACGACCTGATCGACGCGCTCGGCCGCATCGAGGGCCAGCTCACCGCGTCCATCCACGCCGAGCCCGACCGGGACGGCGAGCTGCTGCGGCTGCTCACGGAGCGCCTGGCCGCGCGAGCCGGTCGTGTCGTCTACGACGGCTTCCCCACCGGCGTGGCCGTGACGCACGGCATGCACCACGGCGGGCCGTACCCCGCGACGTCCGCGCCAGCGCACACGTCGGTGGGGATGACGGCCATCCGCCGCTTCCTGCGCCCGGTCGCGTGGCAGAACGCGCCGGCGGCCGTGCTCCCGCCCGAGCTGCGCGACGAGAACCCGCTCGGCATCTGGCGGCGCGTCGACGGCGAGCTGACGCGCGATCCGGTGCCGGCGTAGCGTCACGTCCGGCGCGCCAACGCGATCCGGTGCCTGCGTAGCGTCACGTCCGGCGCGCCAACGCGATCCGGAACGCCTGCTTCGCCTGCCGATAGGCGTACGTCGCGTCGCCGCGCAGCCGCCGCCGCCGGGTCGTCTCGTACGGGATCAGCGTGTGCGGGCGCACGCGCACCGTCATCCCGTCGGCTTCCAGCACGTCGAGCGCGCGCTCCGCGATCGCGATCTGGCCGAATGCGGTCGGATGCACCGCGTCGACCATCACCCGGTTGCGGGCACCGAAGCCCCGCAGGTCGACCACGAGCGCTCCGTGCTCCGCGGCGGCGCGCTCGATCAGCGCGTTCGCGTGCTCCACCGTGCGGCCCGCGCGCGGCCGGCCGAGGTCGAGCGGCAGCGTGCAGGCCACCCGGCGGTCGCAGCGCGCGCCGAGGAACGCGAGCGCCGCCCGCAGGTCGCGGTCGTAGGCGGCCGGATCCCATCCGGCCGCGCGGACGTCGTTGACCCCGACGTAGAGGCAGCCGACGTCGTAGCGGGCGTCCGGCGCCGCCGCCGTCGCGCGGAAGCGCGGGATCTGCACCGCGACCACGTGCGCGGCGCTCGCCCCGTCGACCGCGCACCCCGTGTACGGGACGCCGAGCCCGCGCGCGGTCCACAGCGCCCAGGACTGCAGCGCGACGCCCCACTGCAGCTCCCCGCCCCCGTTCGTGATCGAGTCGCCGAACGCGAGCACGCCGAGGCGGGGGTCCATGGCGCGGACGCTAGCCGACCCATGCCACCATGCAGGCAGCGATGCGCGACCCGAGCCCCACCGCGATCGGCACCTGGAGCGGCGGTCGCTTCATGCACTTCGGCGAGCCGCTCGACGACGAGCGGCTGATCGCGCTGCTGCGCCCCGACGAGCAGATCCCCACCGTCATGACCGCCGACACCTACGGCGCGGGCGAGGCCGACGCGCTGCTCGGGCGCGCCCTGGAGGGCTGCGAGCGCGACGCCTACTGCCTCGTCGGCGCGGTCGGACACGACTTCTACACGGGCGAGCGAGAGGGCTCCAAGGGATTCCCGCGCTTCACCGACCCGCGCCTGCGCGGCGCGGACGGCTACGCCGGCTACCTGCGCATGGCCACCGAGCGCTCGCTCGAGCGCTGCGGGCTCGATCGCTTCGACCTGCTGCTGCTGCACAACCCCGACCGCACCGGCTACACCAGCGAGGCAGTGTGGGACGCGATGGCGGCGCTGCGCG
>Ga0136615_10001416_pt1 | contig 11608 bp, 11 predicted proteins | sample AntDrymUQ2882206_2_FD_106647 | JGI IMG/M metagenome (GOLD analysis project Ga0136615, IMG submission 106647) | Polar desert sand microbial communities from Dry Valleys, Antarctica - metaG UQ288 (22.06) | ecosystem: Environmental > Terrestrial > Soil > Desert | place: Antarctica: Dry Valley...
CAAGGGCGGAATGATCGCGTGGGCGGCCATGGGTGATGCGAACGCCTCCATCCCCACCCCACAGCCCGTGCTGCCCAGGCCCATGTTCGGTGCCGCCCCGGTCACCGCCGCCGCCACCTCGGTCCACTTCGTCGCGCCCGGTGCGCTGGAGGGCGGGCTGGCCGAGCGGCTCGCCGTGGCCCGCAGGCTCGTGCCGGTGCGAGACACCCGGTCGCTGACCAAGGCGGACCTGCCGCTCAACGACACCCTGCCCCGGATCGAGGTCGAGCCCGACACCTTCACCGTCCGGATCGACGGCGAGGTGGTCGAGCCGCGGCCCGCCGAGGAGCTACCGATGGCCCAGCGTTACTTCCTGTTCTGAGCTATGCCACCGCGGAGGATCGTCGCCGCTGCAACCACCGCTGCCCCACCTGCCGAATCTGGGCGAGGTCGGTCCACCCCGCCGATGGCACCGCAATCGTGTCCAGCACCCCCGCCGTGGCGTGGTTGTCCAACTGCTGACCCTGGAACACGTACGCCACCGGGTCACCGCGCCGCCAGCGGATCGTGAAGCCCGCCTCCAGGAACACCCACCCTGTGGGCGCGAACCTCGGGTCCCCGAGGGGCCGGTCACGGCAACCCGCCTGCCGTGTTGACGGTCGGTGGGAGTGCGGCGGGACCGGAGGAGGTAGAGTCAAGCCTTGTTCATCTCCCCCGTGATGACCTATAGATGAACTGCCCAGCGGTGCGCTACGGGTCCGCTTGCGCGAGCTTCACTCGGGGGCAGCGTATTACGGGAAGGTGAGATGCTATGAGCGTGTCACCTTGGGCGCGGCGGGTGTTTTTGAGTCATCCCTCGGAGTTGCGGCGGTTGCCGGCAGGTCGGTCGTTCGTAGCGGCGGCGGAGAGTGCGGTGTCGCGGGCTGGATATGCCATTGGGGATATGGCCTATTTCACTGCACGGGATCAGCAGCCGGCGCAGGTGTGCCGGGAGGCTGTGCTGGCTGCCGGCGTGTACGTGGGGATTGTGGGATTTCGGTACGGCTCGCCGGTGCGAGATCGCCCGAAGCTATCTTATACCGAATTGGAGTTCGAGATCGCCGGGGAAGCCGGCCTGCCTCGGCTGGTGTTTGTGCTGGGCGAGGAGACCGAGGGTCCGGCAGATCTGTTCGTGGATCTGAAGCACGGTCCCCGGCAAGCGGCGTTTCGGGCACGGTTGGCCACCAGTGGCTTGACTCTTACTGTAGTGACCACCCCTGAGGGGCTCAGTGAGGCGCTGTTTCATGCACTGGTTGAGCTGCCCCGCGCCCGGTCGGAGGGAATACCGGCAGAGCGGGTGTGGAACGTGCCGTTGCGTAACCCGAATTTCACCGGCCGAGCTGGCGAACTTGCCCAGATCCAGGCCAGCTTTACCGCCGGGCAGGTCATGACGGTTCAAGGTCTGCACGGTATGGGTGGGATCGGCAAGACCCACACTGCCATTGAATATGCGCACCGTTACGCCGGTGCCTACGAGCTTATCTGGTGGGTCGATGCTGAGCAGCCTGCCCTGATCACCGAGCAGTTTGCGGCTCTGGGCGCGTCCCTAGGGCTGCCGGCCGCTCCTGACTCCAAAGCGGCGGTCCGGGCGGTCTGTGCCGAGCTACGGAAACGGCTGGCCTGGTTGCTGATCTTCGACAACGTCGAGCGGATCGAGGATATTAGGTCGGTGTTGCCCGGCGGAACCGGGCACGTGCTGGTCACCACTCGTCGTGGTGGCTTCCGCGCGCTCGGGCCGGTGCTCGACCTCGATGTCTTCGACCGCGCCGACGCTGTTTGCCTGCTGCACCGCCGAGTCCCTCATCTTTCCGAGGATGAGGCGAATGCGCTTGCCGAACAACTCGGTGACCTGCCGCTGGCCCTGGAACAGACTGCTGCTTTCCTGGACCAGACTGGCCTGTCGGTCCGCGAGTACCTGGACCTGCTGCGCGTGCGTGCCGGCGACCTGTACGCCCGGGGCCGGGTCGCCGACCACCACGACACCATCGCCACCTTGTGGTCATTGTCACTCACACGGCTTTGGGATGCGCAACCCAAGGCCGTGCACCTCCTGCACTTGTGCGCCTGGCTGGCTCCCGAGCCGATGCCCGTCGACTTGCTCACCAGCCACCCCGACCGACTCCCCGAGTCCCTCTCCTCCACGATGGTCGATCCACTGGCCCTAACCGACATTGTGGGTACCCTGGTTGACTACTCCCTCGTTCGCCGGACTGATGGCGGCCTGCTGCTGCACCGCCTCCTGCAGGCCATCATCCGCGAAAGTGCAACAGACGAGCAGCAGCCGCATCCACTCGCCGTTGTTCTGGCCCTCCTCCGCGCCGACCTCAGCGACGACATCCTCGACATACAGGACAATTGGCCCCGGTGGCGGCAACTGTTACCCCACGTCCTGGCCGCCACCGACCACCACGACGACACCAGACCCGTGGCCGCCGGCGACGCGGCATGGCTGCTTCACCACGCCGCCACTTACCTCAGCGTCGCCGGTCCAGGGCACACAGTGGCTCGACCCATGCTGGAGCGCGCCTTGCGCATCCGCGAATCCCTCTTTAGCCCCAACGACCCGCAAATCGCCAGCACCATGCACAGCCTTGGTGTCCAGCTGTCTGAGTTGGGTCAGTGGGCCGACGCCCGACCCCTGCTGAAACGCGCACTCCGCATCCGGGAAGACTCCTACGGACCCGACCATCCTGCCGTGGCTGACAGCCAAACCTGGCTTGGCGGAGTACTCGGCAACCTCGGCGAGTCAGCAGACGCCCGGACTATGCTGGAGCGTTCCCTGCATATCCGTGAATTCGTTTACGGACCCCGCCATCCCCAGGTCGCCACAACGCTCAATATCCTCGGCAACACCCTCATGCGCCTCGGTACGCCAGCCGCCGCCCAGCCTCTGTTTGTCCGTGCCTTACATATCCGCGAGGCCATCTACGGGCCTTTCCACCCCTGGACCGCTACCTGCATGACTAACCTAGGTCAGGCGTTGACCGAGCTCGGCGAGCCACTCGCAGCCCGGCCATTGCTGGAACGTGCCCTGCATATCCGCGAATCCACTTACGGACCCGACACCTCCGTCGTCGCCGGGACTCTCAACCCCCTTGGGGCGGTACTGGCAGAGCTGGATGGGCCGGCAGCAGCTCGAGCCGTACTGGAGCGCGCTTTGCGCATCCGCGAGACCGCCGAAGGCACCAACCATCCCCGGACCGCCAGGGTCTTGAACAACCTTGGCCAAGTGCTTATCAAGCTAGGTGACCCGGCGGCCAGGCCAATGCTGGAACGCGCCGTGCGCATCGCCGAGACCACCTACGGACCCCACCACCCACTCACGCTGACTTACAGCGAGACACTGCGACAATTTGACCAATCGTTATGAACCGTTAAACCAACGGAAATCGCTTTCGGCGCGAGTGACCCAAACCATGTAAGATAAGCGGCCATCGAGGAGGAACCTCGAACTGATTGTGAGCCTACTGTAACAACCGAGCTCTACGCAGACAAGACAGAGAGGATCACGATGACCGCGCATGAGCTGACCGGCATTATGTGGCGAAAGAGCAGCTACAGCGGCCATGATTTATGCGTCGAGGTCGCGGCTGCGGGTGGTGATGTTCTAGTGCGTGACTCCAAGGATCCGCGCGGCCCTACGCTGGCTACCAGCTCTGCGGCTTGGCGGGACTTCCTCGCCACCGTTCCAGTTTTTCCCCGCGTTTACAACAATCTCCACGTATCAATGGGAAACGCCACAGAACAGTCAATCTGGCGCTCCTGACGTTTCCGTGCTTGGATTTCATGATCACGATCTCGTACACTTTAGCTGCGTTGACCTGCGGATACGGCCAGGATGCGATCACCTGTTGAGTTCAGCTGGTGTCTTCGGGGGTGCCGTGCGTTGTGGAGGACTCGCTCCGAGCGCGGCGTACTCGATCTTGCTTCGGGAAAGGTCGAGGATGGTGCGGTCGATCAGCTCGACGGCCGATGGGTCGCAGGACAGCGCGTCCCGGTGGCGGCGATCGCGGCGGCGGTGGAGCGGAAGTGCCCGACGGCGATGACCGTGTGGGCCGGCTTCGCCACCAGCCGCACGGTCGCCTCGGTGGTGGTCACTAGCGTGCCCTCGAACCCGACCACGAACCGCGCCAGGTCGAAGGGCCGGTCGACGAGCCGGTCGAGGCGGTAACCCCCGGCGCGGCGCCAGAACAGCGGGAACCCGGTCCGGATCGCGTCCCGGTGCGCATCCACCAGGCGCGGCAGCCCCGCGTAGAGCGGTCCCTCCAGGGTGGGCTGCTCCGCACGGCGCGCGCTCGGCCTCATCGACGGCTCGAACCGGGCTGGCCTGGCATCGGAGAGTCCAACGTCGAGCGCGTGCACGTGGTCGCTGGTCATGCCGTAGCGCACCGATCCGCTGCCCGCGGAGTTGCTGCCGATCATTCCGCCGAGGGTGGCCCGGTTGGACGTCGAGGTGTCCGGGCCGACATCGGTCCAAACGGTGCCGCTGCCTCGTTCAGCTCGTCCTGCACCACGCCCGGCTGGACCGAGCGGTGGGTGTCTCCGGGTTGATCTCCAGGATGCGGTTCAGGCGCCGCGAGAAGTCGAGCACGATCCATTCGCCGACGGTCTGCCCGGCGAGGCTGGTGCCCGCGCCACTGGGCAACACCCGCTCAAGTCCCTACGCTACCGCGGACGGTCGTCGCCGTTGCAACCACCGCTGCCCCACTTGCCGGATCTCGCCGAGATCGGTCCAGCCCGCCGGCGGCACTGCGATCGTGTCCAGCACCCCCGCCGTGCCGTGGTGGTTCAGCTGCTGACCACGGAACACGAAGGCCATCGGATCACCGCGTCGCCAGCGGATCGTGTCGCCCGCGTCGAGGAACACCCACCCCACGACCGCGCACTTCGGTGCCCCACCGGTGCCGGTCATCGGAACCCGCCCGCCGTGCCGACGATCGCTTCGAGCGCGGCGGGACCGGAGGAGGTCGGAGTCCACTCCGGTCCCGCCGCGGCCAGATCCGGCTGCCCAACCCGAGGGGTCACACAGGGACACGCACGGGTGGGACGGCCGGGGTTCTGCGATCGGCAAGCTTGACCAACGGCGAGTCGGCTGCCTGCCTGTCCGCCGGATACGCTGGCGGATCCGTGACCAGTTCGTCCGATGTCATGGCGGCAGACGCTAGGCAACGCGTTGCGTCACCGGTTGTACAGTTTGTGTGACTATCCAGCGATGGCCGTGAGGATTGGATCGAGTCGGGTGGGGTGTGAGATGGAAGATAGGGCGAGCGCCGTCGGCCGGCGCGTGCGGTACTGGCGTCAACGCCGCAACCTCGACCGTAAACAGCTCGCCGATATGGTGGGTCGCTCAACCTCCTGGTTGGACAAGATCGAGAAAGGTGAGCGAAGCTTGCTTCGTCTGCCGATGCTCGAGCGGGTTGCCGAGGTTCTGTCGATCGACCCGAGCGTCCTCACCGACTCCGAGGTCGCCCGCTCGACCGCCCAGTGCGCTGACGTGGTTGAGGTCCAGGCGATCAAGAAAGCGCTCGGACGCTATCCGACGCTGATCGCTCATAAGAACGACATGGCCTCTGTCACCATGCGCCAGGTCGACCGTCAGTTGGATTACGCCGGTCATGCATGGCTTTCTTCGCACTTCACCACCGTGGCGCGCGTGTTGCCGCAGCTCTTGGATGACGCGCAACTGTCGGCCGCGGCCGATGCCCATCAGAAGACCTACCGGGCACTCGTGATGGCCTACCGGCTGGCATGCTCGATGCTGCTCAAGTACGACTCGAACGATATTGCATGGCTCGCCGCCGACCGCGCGATGTATACCGCGCAACTCAGTGGCGACACCATCGCGCTCGCGCGGGCCACACGTTGTGTCGCCCGCGCCATGAGTCATACCGATCAACTGGACGCGTCAGTCACCGTCGCTACGGACATGGCAGACCTGCTGCGACCCCGGCTGAGCCACGACGACCGCGACGCTGTTCCGCTGTACGGGATGTTGCTCCTCTCGGCCGAGATCACCGCCGCAAGACAGGGCAACGGCGCGCTGGCGCAGTCACTGCATGAAGAGGCATCGGCCGCTGCGAGTCGGATCGGGTCTGCGCACCACGGACACCACACATTCTTCGGCGTCCCCAACGTCGAGGTCCACCGTGTGTCCGCCCTGGTACGCCTCTACGAAGGCGGACGAGCCGTACGCCACGCCGAGCGCATCGACCCGACGTTGATCGCCGGATTACCAACGGAACGTCGTTCGAACTTCCTGCTTGATCTCACTGACGCCCACATCCAGACCGGCGACCACCGCATGGCCATACAGCTGCTCACCGAGGCTGACCACCTTGCGCCCGAAGAGGTCCGTTGCCGTCCACTGGCACGCCGGCTCATCACAGCGTTGCTGTCCACCGCGCCGGGCGGCGCAGATCCTCGACTTCGCCATATCGCCCGTCGGGCAGGGGTGACCGCGTGACCGACAACGAGACCGCCGGTGTGCTCTACGCTGTCGTCTGTGGAGCCGGACCAGCCAGCCGGATCGGCACTTTCGTCACCCTCGCGCAGGCCGAAGGCTGGGAAGTCTGCTGCATCGCCACGCCCGCAGCCGTGGAGCACTTTCTCGACGTCCCGGCGTTGCAAGAGTTGTCCGGGCATCACGTGCGCAGCAACTACCGTGCTTCCGATGATGAACCATTCCCCCGCGCCGACGCGATAGCAGTAGCACCCGCCACCTACAACACGATCAACAAATGGGCAGCCGGTATCAGCGACACCTATGCGCTGAACCTGCTCGCTGAACTCACCGGGCTGAGCGTTCCCACCGCCGTGCTGCCCTTCGTCAACACCGCACTCGCCGCCAATCGCGTGTTCACCCGAAGCGTCGACGAGCTTCGCGCTGCCGGCGTCAACGTCCTCGTCGGACCCGACGGCTTCCGACCCCATCCGCCACGCATGGGATCGAGTGTGCTCGACCATTACCCGTGGCATCTCGCATTGGACGCACTACGAGAGCACAACAAAGCTCGTGCCTCGTAGCCGTGGGTATGAACTCTAAGCGTCTCTCGTTGAACTGCATGGTCTCGCCGAACGCCGCGGTGAACACGTCATCGTCGATCACCACCACGGTGAGGATCGTGGCCGCGAGGGTGAGCGCGTCCAATCCGAGGCCGAGCACGAACGAGGTCACCGCGCCGTCGGCGTGCGCCTGGTCGAGCCGCTGGTAGAGCGGCCAGTCGTCGTAGGCGATCGGGCGGCTGCGCGTCCCGTCGTGCTCGGGCTCACCGAGCAGCTCCTCGGCGTACTCGCGCACGACGTTGCGCCACAGGTCGAAGTCGTTGCGCCGGTCCCACAGCGCGACGCTGGACGGCTGGAACTCGCCGGCCGCGATCACGTCGTAGATGCCCGCCGCGGTGGCCACCTTCGCCGGGTCGCGCCAGTGCAGCAGGAATGACGGCTCGGCCGGGTACCGACGTAGCCGGATGGTGAGCGTGGTGATGGCCGGGATGATCGCCCGCCGAGCCGGATCGAACGGATCGTCGCCGACCACGAGGTCCCGGAACGGCAGCCGACCCGGAAGGTCGGTGGGTGACGCGGGGATGCCACCGTCCATACACGCTGTCGCGAGTTCGTGGCCGAGCGCCTCCGAGACGTCGAGCTTGTCGAAGTAGGCGGCCAGCCCGAACCCGAGGGGTTCGGACCGTGGAGCAGCCAGACGAGCACCAGGACGCCGCCGTCGCGCGTCGTCGGGTTCGCCGCCGAGACGGGCGACGAGATGTCCAGCGTGTTGGAGCATGCCCGGAAGAAGCTGGCCCGCAAGGGGTGTGACCTGCTCGTCGTCAACGCCGTCGGCGACGGCCGGGCGTTCGAGGCACCGCACAACGCGGGGTGGCTGCTCGCCGCGGACGGCTCCGAGACCGTGCGGCCCCGAGGGACCCAGGCGCTGCTCGCGTCGTTGGTGTGGGACGCGGTGGCAGCGCACCTGCCGAGCCAGCCGGAACCGCCCGTACCTCGGTGACCGGGGATGGTCAGCCGAACCTGCCATCACGGATCCCGGCGGTGAACGCGGCCCACTCGGCTGGGGCGACGATCAGGGCCGGTCCGGTGGGGTGCTTGGAGTCGCGGACGGCGCGGCGCCCGCCGTCCAGGTCGGCGACCTCCACGCACTCCTGCTGGCCGGCGCTGCGGCTGCTCTTGTGCCACCTGGCCGTGGACAGGGCGGTTCGATTCACTGTGCCAGCTCCTTTGCCACTCGGGTGATCAGTTCCGCGGACGCCGTCTCGTCCAGCGCCGACTCCCAGGTGTGCGTGAACGCGGTGGTGTAGCGCTCGATCTCGCGCGGTTTGTCCAGGTAGAGCGCTCCGGTGAAGCCTTCGATGTACACCGTGGGCGGCTCGGTCTCCTGGCCGGTGCCGTTGCGCGGGAATCGCAGGATGACGAACGGCCCGGACATGGCACTGTGGTGCAGCCCCACGACGAACGGCACCACTCTGATCGACACGGTGGGCAGCTCGCAGCGGTCCCGCAGCCGTTCGAGCTGGCGCAGCATGACCGGGGTGCCGCCGATCGGGCGGCGCAGCACGGCCTCGTTGAGCACCATGCTCAGCACCGGTGCGGCGGTGACCCGGGTGAGCAGCGCTTGCCGGGCGATCCGGACATGGACCCGGCGCTCGATCTCCGCGTCGTCCACGCCGGGATTGTCCGCCCGGATCAGGGTGCGGGCGTAGTGCTCGGTCTGCAACAGTCCGGGCACCAGCTCCGACTGGTAGACGGCGAGGTGCGACGCCGCCTCCTCCAGGCCGAAGTAGACGTGGAAGCCCTCGGGGATCACGTCACCGTAGGAGTGCCACCAGCCGCGTGCCTTGGTCTCCTTGGCCAGGCCCATCAGCGCCTCGGTGAGGTCCGGCGGCGCCCCGTAGATCCGGCACATCGCCTCCACGTCGAGGCTGCGCAGCGAGGTCCGTCCGCTCTCGATGCGCCATAGCTTCGGCTCGGACCACTCCAACTCCGCCGCCGCCGTCCGCACCGTCAACATTGATCGATTGCGCAGGTCACGCAGGTTCCTGCCGAGCTGCCTGCGCGGCACGGTCGACCCGGTGATGCCCTCGGTCATCAGTCGTCTCCTCGCTGTGAAGTGAACCCTACACCCGGAATGAAAGACTCAGGCACCCGTTTCGCAATGACTCTCACGGGAACCGTGCGGTCATGGTGAAAGTGGCGCTGAAAGTCTTGCATAGGAGCGGCGCACGTGTTGGCTCCGCTCTGAATTGCGAAGCAGTGCGGCAGTGAAGCCACTTACTGAACCCAGGACACGCCGGTGATGCGCTGGTGCACCTCGATGTAGTGGCGGCGGGTCTCGGCCACGACATCCTCGGTAATCACTGGAGGGATTCGCGGTGGCCGCCACGTTCTCTCGGAAGAGCTTGCTGAGGTCATGGAGGCTTAAGCTCGGGTTGGTATCGGAGGGGATCCAGTGTGACCGACCTTCGCCGGGTCGCGCCAGTGCAGCAGGAACGTTGCGTCGCCGGTCGTGCGATCATGCCGCATCGTGAGCGCGCTGATCGCCAGATTCATCGGACGCCGGGTCGGGTCGCGCGGTTACCGATCGCGGTCCGCAACGGCAGCGCCGAGTCTGCCCCGATGACAGCCCCAGGTTCTCGGCGGCGATCCCAAGCTCGGTCACTATCAGCCGCCGCTGCTCCAACGACACCGGCTGACGACCGTTCTCCATCTGGCTCAGATGCGCTCACCCTTACCGTGGTAGAGACAGTTGGGCTCGCGCCAGGCCGTTCGGTGACGATGCGGTCCGCCTCCTACGAGCTCAGCGTCCAAGCCAAGCGGGAGCTGTCGGATATCCGCTATGCCGTCCGCCTCGCTCGACCATAGGTAGGGTTCGGACCGTGGAGCAGTCAGATGACCAGCAGGACGCCGCCGTCGCGAGCTTCGCGTTCGAGCTGGGTGTACTCAAGCGGATGCGTCGCGCGGGGTGGTGGCACGTCGGGGTCCGTGATCCCGTTACCCCTGCACTCCGGCCGCTGACCGTCAGTCGGGACGAGCGTGCACAACCGCGTCAGCGTCTCCGCGCGACCAGCTGATGATCGAACCCACCGCGGGCCTGTTGCTGCTGGCCGACTCCCGGTTCCCCGCCGGGGGGCATGCGCACTCCGGTGGTGTCGAGGCCGTGGTCGACCGCGGGCTGCTGCGCGACGCGGGTGATCTCGGCGTCTTTCTCGACGGCCGGGTCGCGGGTGCGGGCACCGTGGTCGCGGCCGTGGCCGCCGCCGGGTGTCTGCTGGCTGAACGTGCCGACCCGGTGGACTGGGCGTGCTGGGATGCGGCGGTGTCCGCGCGCACTCCGTCGGGCGCGCTGCGGGAGGCGTCGCGGGTGCAGGGCTCGGCGCTGCTGCGCACCGCACGTCGGGTGTGGCCGGCTCCGGCTCTCGATGCGCTCGCCGGTCACGGGCGGCCGCACCACGCGCTGGTGCTGGGCGCCGCGGTGGCCGCGGCGGGGGGCGGAGCGGGCTCGGCGGCGCAGCTTGCGGTGCATCATCTGCTCGGTGGCGCCTGCTCCGCCGCGGTGCGGCTGCTCGGACTGGACCCGATCGAGGTGGCGGCGGTGCAGGCGCAGGCCGCCCGGCGGGCGGAGCCGACCGCGCGGGCGGCGATCACCGCAGCCGGGTGGGCCGTCGAGCACGACGCCCCCCGCCGGTTGCCCAGCATCGGAACGCCGCTACCCGAGATACTGGCGCAGTTGCACGCCCGATCGGAGGTGCCCCTCTTTGCATCGTGACGACCGGACCGGGTCGGTGGGGGTGCCGGCCGCGGCCGAGCCGTCGAGGCCGCTGCGCATCGGCATCGGAGGACCGGTCGGCAGTGGCAAGACCGCGCTGGTGGCCGCGCTGTGCCGGCGGCTGCGCGGCGAGCTGTCGCTGGCCGTGGTCACCAACGACATCTACACCACGGAGGACGCCGACTACCTGCGCCGCCACGGCGTCCTGCCCGACGAGCGGATCCTGGCGGTCCGCACGGGATGTTGCCCCCACACGGCCATCCGCGACGACATCACGGCGAACCTCGACGCCGTGGAGGAGCTCACCGCGCGGCACGACCCGGACCTGGCCCTGATCGAGAGCGGTGGGGACAACCTGACCGCGACGTTCAGCTACGGACTCGTCGACGTGCAGATCTTCGTCGTCGACGTGGCGGGTGGGGACAAGGTGCCGCGCAAGGGTGGCCCCGGCGTCACCCGCGCTGACCTGCTGGTGATCAACAAGATCGATCTTGCCCCGCTGGTCGGCGCGGACCTGGACGTGATGCGCCGCGACGCGCTGGCGGTCCGTGGCGCCCGCCCCACTGTGCTGATCTCGCTGCGCGAGCAGCCCGACGCCGGCCCGGTGGTGGACTGGGTGCGCAGCCTGCTCAGGTCAGCCGCGCGCCGGTGAGGGCGCGTGCTGAACTCACGGCGGTACCCGGGCCTGGTTGTCCCCGTCTGCGGTGGCGCTCGGATCCGCCGGTCGTGCTGCGACCGACCGGCCCGAACCGGGTGCACCTGGTGCAGGCCGGGGGTGGCCCGCTGGGTGGCGACGATCTGGCACTGGCCGTCCAC
>Ga0136615_10001417_pt1 | contig 11607 bp, 8 predicted proteins | sample AntDrymUQ2882206_2_FD_106647 | JGI IMG/M metagenome (GOLD analysis project Ga0136615, IMG submission 106647) | Polar desert sand microbial communities from Dry Valleys, Antarctica - metaG UQ288 (22.06) | ecosystem: Environmental > Terrestrial > Soil > Desert | place: Antarctica: Dry Valley...
ATCCAACGTTTCACCGGTGGTGGCCGACCACTCAGCTTTCGGCACAATCATTCCCTCGTGCAGATGATCGTAGGCACCGTCATCGACCGTCTGTGAAGTTCCCGTCATTGGGTCACAATCTCTCTCCCGAGCAGCCAGCCGTCGTATGTAAGGGTCGCGAGCTTAACGCCCCTCACTCGAGGAATGAGCCTGGCCGCTAACCTCAGAGCATGGGCCAAACCCAGGTGCGAATCGCGTTAGTCGCGACCACGCCAGCCGCCCTCATCGGTGGAGTAAGGGCCAGCAACGGGGCGCCGTCATACGGCTTTTCAGCGAGTGAGGGAGAGCAGCTCTACTCACCGATGCGGTCAGATTGGGCACGGCGGGGTCTTCAGATGGGCTCCAAACTTCTGTTGTATGAAGCGGGTCGCCCTGGTCACCGGCGCAAACCGCGGCATCGGTCACGAGGTGGCGAAGCAGCTCTTGGCTCATTGCTTCGACACGATCTCCAGCGGCAAGCCGCACACGGGCAATGGCGCCTTTCCCCTGGGTGGTCGCGAAGGGAGGGCGTCGAGGCGCTTCTCGAATCCGAGTTTGCCAACGTAGAACTCGAGAGCCCATCCTGATTCTGCGACGGGTCGACCTCTTTTAGGGAACGCGACCTTTCGTCGTAACTTGCGCTCCCCGCGGGTTACGACGAAAGGACCGAACTTCCTAGAGCCCTAACCGCTCAACGTGTGAGCGATGCGATCCCAGATCGTTTCGATGACGGCAACGTCTCCAGCAACCGCAGGCGGGTTACCGGCATCGTTGTCGGCGACGAGCCGTCTTCCGTAGAGCCCGATTCGGTCCAGATCCACCTTCTCGAAGTGCCGGTATCGAAGCTCAAAGTCCAGGCTTGCAAGTCCAAACCGAACGGCTGCCTGCCGTACACGTCCGGGTCTTTTCGCGTCGACCGCTCTGTCGAGAGCTTGAAGCGCAATATCTGCTTGAGTCTCGAGCAGCTTAGGCGTGCTACCGCTTTGATAACTCTCCCACGCTGCCGTCATGGAATCGAGCGTCGCGGAGGTGTCATTCCAGTTTCCTGCGGAGGCGCCATCGAAAATTTCGGCTGCGCCTCTCGACAAGACCTTGAGTGCGCCCGGCAGGGATCCCCCTTGGCCATCGACGGGCACGGCAAGCGCGAGGATCACGAGCTCATCTTCGGCTCTGGCAAGAAACTCACCGTAGCCCGGAGCAAACATCTTGTCTTCGGTGGTGCCGTCCACGAGCAGCTCCTCCACCCGTATCGCTCCCTCGATGTGGCCCTGGGGGCCGTCGACAACCTGGTTGACGGCCTTGACGGTGACCTCTTCAAAGACCAGACCTGGAATGTTCTCGGGTCGGTAGACATCGCCAACTTTGGGGTTCGCGGGCATGATCATCCCAGGCCGCCCGTCCTTGCCCGCCAGCCAGCTACCATCGTGATTGGCTATGACGCCGTTCTCGTAGTTATCGACCTTCTCGCCGAAATACCACACCGACCCGTCGTCCGCCTGGGCAAAGTAATCGACTGCTACTTCCAGCACCCGGCCGTCAAGGTAGGCGATAAACTGAGAAACCAGCACCTCCACCTGCTGCCCTGTCCATTTGATTGTCCTGGTCTTGGGCAGCAACGTCACCTCGACGCGAAGAGGCTCGCCTTGGTCCTCTCCCAACTGAATGACCTGATCCAGATCGCTGATAGGGAACAACGGATTCGTGATGGAAGTGGGATCAGAGAACTTAGGTGTATCGAGATCCACTCGCCGCTCCTTCAGGCCGGAGTTGTTTCGAGCTGCCGCGCTTTTCGAGTTCTTGGGCGCCGACAAAACCGCGGCATTCACGCCAACACCCCCCGTCAACACGGTAAGTGCAAGTCCCACGGCGATGTGGCGGGGAACAAGCTTAAATCTCTGCATCGCAACCTCCTCGACGAAACCGTCACCGGGTCCGCAGTTTGTGAGAACCTCTTGTGATTCTCAAGTACGTGCATCGTGTGCCACCGAAACTGAGACACTGCTGAACAAGCAACGCAGTGTCCGTTGATTCGTTGCTTGCTTGAACGGTGCGCATGCCACCTGACAACTGCCTGAACGCACCTCGGCCAGAAAACGCCCGATCCGCAATCGTCGACAATCAAACGCCGGAGGTCATTCATGCATAAGCGACAAGCAACTGGTCTCGAACGCATCATGAGGCGCCATGACTTCTCTCAGACCCGACGGAGCGCCTCACACGGTAGTGTCGGAGTAGCGCTCGTGGACGGGAAACGGTGGAGTGTGTTCACCGCCCGAGGGACGCATTGATCACCTGCGCCGGGATCCCCGCGGCACTGCGCAGTTGTACCAGAGCCTAGGAAGGCTCCATGCAAGCGTTCCCTCGCGAGCTCAGCGCTCAGGCTCTTGTCATAGGCACCCGAGGATCGGGCGAAGCTCCCTCCCAGGCGTCCCACAGCCAGGCATGGTCGGGGTCGGTGCAGATCCTCCACGCCCGCTCGTCGCCGGGTCCGGCCATCACGTTGAGGTAATACATGTCGTAGCCGGGGGCGGCGACGCAGGGCCCATGAAACCCGCGTGGGATCAGGAAGACGTCGCCGTCCTCCACTGTGACCGTGGCGTCAATCTCGCAGTCGGCCGTGTAGGTGCGATGAAGGCCGAAGCCACCCTTGCCCCTGATCCGAAAGTAGTAGATCTCCTCAAGGGGGACCTCGTCGTCAGACAATTCATCGTGCTTGTGGGGTGGGTATGACGACCAGTTTGCCTCGGGAGTGAGAACCTCTACCACGATGAGGTTGTCGGGCCCAGCCGTGTCGGCTCCCAGCAGCTGGTTGATCTGCCGCGTGGCAGGACCTGCCCCGCGTATCTGCACCTCCACCTCCGATGCGGCTCGGTAGAAAGAGTCGGTCCGCTCCTTCGCAACTGCAGTGGCGAGAGCGAACTCGCCTCCGCTCTGGGAGGTGATCGAGAACGACGTCTCACGGGACAGGTAACAGAGGTCGGAGATGGCGGCGAAGACATCTGCTCGACCGGCGAGCTTGAAGGTTTTTCCGTCGCCGGTCTCGATCACCGCCGAACCGCTCAGGGGAACCACCGCCCCCTCACAGGCGGCGAGGTCGAACGACCGCTTCTCGCCGGGTCCGATGCGCGCCACGTGCAGACCCGAGTAACTCCATCCGGCGCCGGTGGCGGTGAGCATCACAGGATCGCCGGCTTCAGCCAGGCTTCCCTTCGGTCGGAACAGGTCCAAATTAGTCTCCCGCGCTCAGTTGCAGAGAGTCTGCATCGTGATGGGCACGGATATTGCCGCGATTTCGATCACACAGCTTTGCAGACTCTGCTGGGGTGTTTCCGCGACGAACCGGAGTGGAACCCGATAATTTTCGTATTCGTCTCGATGTTGGCCGGGATGCCGGAATCGACAGCATGAAGGGGCCCGCATAAATCGGGTCCTATGGGCCCGCGGCGAGGTCGTGGCCACGAAGGAGCGGCGCCACCGCATCGGCGAAAAGCTCCGCTCCGGCAACGGATGGGAAGTCGACGAAGCGCAGCATCAGATGCTCCACTCCCAGATCGACGATGGGACGGAGGAGGGCTGCTACCTGCTCGGGGGTCCCAACGATCGGGTAAACGTCGCTGAATGGTGCGGCCTCCGCGAGCCGGCGAGCTTCAGACTCCTTATCCGCAACTGCCACCACTTCCGACGCGTAGGTCTTGACGATCTCGTTGTAATCGCGACCCACGGCCTCGCAGTGGGTCCTGAGGACATCGAGCTTGTGCGCGTAGCTTTCGGGCGTGCCGCTAAGGTTCCACCAGTCGGCCTGCTCGGCCACCACCCGAAGGGTGAGTTTTTCACCTCCGCCCCCGATGAGGATCGGAGGTGGAGGGTCGAGCAAGGGCCGGCAGACGATGTCGGAAACCGAGTAAAAGCGGCCTTCGAACGAGTCTGTGCCGTGGCTCCATGCCGTCCTTACGACCTTCACGGCCTCCGCCAGCTGGGCAATGCGGATCTTTCCCACCGGAAACGCATACCCGTAAGCGTGGTACTCCTTCTCCATCCATCCTGCCCCCATGCCGAGGATGAACCGCCCGCCCGTGAGGAATTGGAGATTTGCTGCCATCTTCGCCACGAGAGCGGGATTTCGATAGGCCTGGCACAGCACAAATGACCCGAAGTCGATCGCCGGATGACGCCCGGCGAGATAGGCGACCGTAGTGAGGCACTCGAGCGCGGGCGTCTCGGGCGCGACGAAGTCGGCCCAAGGAAGCAGGTGGTCATCGATCCACACCGAGTCGAAGCGGTCCTCGATGACCGACAACATAGAATCGAGCTGAGCCATGAACTCCGCACCGCTTGAGCCCTCGGTGGGGAAAAGCACGGGGTGCCAACCAATTCGCAACTCAGCCATCGGACACCGTTGCCCAGCTCGAGATGTGCATTGCCCGCTTCCAATACCTCCCGGTCGCCTGACGCGCTTCCTCACCCGGCTCCGACCAGCGGAACGGTGGAGACATGGACGACACCTCGACGCACGACACCGTCAAAGCATTTCTTGAAAGTTGAGATCGTGATCTGCCGGCCCGCGAATGCCTAAAGAAAGTGATGAAATCCGCTCGGGGAGATAACTCGATGCATCGGTACTCGGGGCCGGCCACAACCCCTTCGAGGTCACATTACCCCCCTCTCGGTTCCCTGCTGAGGACTCACGTGGCCGTCGGCATGTCGAAGGACGCCCGATGATGCATCTCTGGCCAACGTGAGGTGACGACCTTGCCCCTGGTATAGAAGCGAACGCCGTCGGGCCCGTGGATGTGGTGCTCGCCGAAAAGAGAGTCCTTCCAACCGCCGAACGAATGATACGCCATAGGGACCGGAACCGGCACGTTGATCCCGATCATCCCCACCTTCACTTTCCGCATGAACTTGCGGGCGGCACCACCATCCGAGGTGAAGATGGCCGTGCCATTGCCGTAGGGGTTGGCATTGATTACGTCGATTGCATCATCTACCGTTTCCGCCCGCACTACCGACAGTACCGGGCCGAAGATCTCATTTGTGTACACATCCATGTCTGTTGAAACATGATCGATAACCGTGGGTCCGACGAAGAATCCGTTCTCGTAGTCCGGGACCTTGATGCCGCGACCATCCACCCGAACATTGCCGCCCTGCTGCTCTCCCGAGTCGATGAGCGAGACGATTCGATCCCGTGCCTGGGGGGTGATGACGGGCCCCATGTCGGACGACGGGTCGCGGCCGGACCCGACGCGCACCTGGCGCGATTGATGATCGAGCACCTCCATCAGCACGTCTCCTGCGACTCCCACCGTTACCGCGGCCGAGATGGCCATGCATCGCTCCCCCGCCGAGCCGAACGCAGCCGCGGCCAGATGGGTGGAGGCGTACTCGGGATCGGCGTCCGGCAGCACGACGGCGTGATTCTTGGCGCCGCCCAGAGCCTGTACGCGCTTACCATTGGCCGTCGCCCTCCCGTGAATGTAGCGAGCGATCGGAGTCGAACCTACGAAGGAAACGGCGGCCACGCCGGGATGGTCCAGCAAGCCGTCCACCGCCACCTTGTCGCCCTGGATGACGTTGAAGACGGCGTCGGGAAGTCCGGCCTCGGCCCATAGCTCCGCCACGAAGAGCGCCGCCGACGGATCGCGTTCGCTGGGCTTGAGGATGAAGCAATTCCCGGCCGCTATCGCCACCGGGTACATCCACATTGGCACCATGGCCGGGAAGTTGAACGGAGTAATGCCGGCGACCACGCCCAGCGGCTGACGAAACGAGAAGCTGTCGACGTTGCTCGCGACTTGGTCGGAGTAATCGCCCTTGAGAAGGCTCGGGATCCCGCAGGCGTATTCGACCACCTCGAGCCCGCGCTGCACCTCGCCCTCGGCGTCCGAGACCACCTTGCCGTGCTCATCGGTGATCAGCTCGGCGAGCTCCCTCTTGCGAGCATGAAGCAGTTCTCGGAATGCGAACAGCACCTGCGAGCGGCGGCTGAACGACGACTCGGACCAATCTTCGAATGCCCGCCCTGCAGCTTGTACGGCACGGTCCACGTCGGAGGACTCTGCGAGGAGTACCTCCGCTTGCTGGCTGCCCAGCGCCGGGTTGAAGACGGGGCTCCTCCGGGTGGAATCGCCCTCAGTTGACTTTCCATCGATCCAATGGGTAATGAGCCTCAAACGAACTCCTTTCCTGCAATCAAATGAGATGTCGCTGCTTTGCCTTCTGTTCGTCGTACACGACCCGCGCGCGCTCGGTAGATTCGAGATCCGAGACTTCCGAGACCGGCACGTCCCACCATGAGTCGCTGCTTGGAGCGGGAATGAGCGGGTCTGACTCGATGTGGATCACGACTGGGCCCGACGCGACTTTGGCCTTCCTGATGGCCTCCTTCAGCGATCCGATGTCGCCGGCCCGGTACACCGTGCAGCCGAGGCTTGCCGCATTCGCCGCCAGGTCGACCGGCAGAAGCTCGCCGTCCAGCCGGGAGGTTTCGGAGTTGCGCGTTCGATAACGGGTTCCGAACCGCTGCGAGCCGAGTTCTTCGGAGAGAGCGCCGATCGAGGCGAAGCCGTGGTTCTGCACTAAGACCACGATGACCTTGATGCCCTCCTGGACCGCGGTGACAAGCTCCTGCGCCATCATCAAGAACGACCCGTCACCGACCATCACGAAGATGTCCCGGTCAGGGCAAGCCATACGGGCGCCGACGCCGCCGGCTATCTCGTAACCCATGCATGAGTACCCGTACTCCACGTGGTACCCCTTGCGGTTTCGAGTCCGCCATAGCTTGTGAAGGTCGCCGGGCATCGAGCCGGCGGCGCAGATAACGACGTCGCCCGGCTCAGAGACCTCGTTGACCGCGCCGATGATCTCCGACTGAGCCGGGAGTGGTTCGTGCCCGAGGTTGTAGGCGTGGTCGACGACCGCATCCCACTCGGCCGAAAGCTGCGACGCCCGGCTGCGGTAATCGGAGTCGACCGACCAACCCTCGAGCTCATCCCCGAGTGCTTCGAGCGTCACGCGGGCATCGGCTACCAGCGTGAGTCCGGCGTGCTTGGCGGCGTCGAAGCTTGCAACATTGATGTTGACGAAACGAACCTCGGGGTTCTGAAAAGCGGTCCGGGAAGCGGTGGTGAAGTCGGTGTAACGAGTGCCGACCCCGATGACCAGATCGGCATCTCGCGCGATGGCGTTCGCGGCCGTAGTGCCCGTGGAACCTACGGCGCCGAGAGCAAGAGGATGGTCATAGACAAGGCTGCCCTTCCCGGCCTGCGATTCCCCAACGGGAATACCTGTGGATTCGACGAATTCCCGGAGCGCTTCGGTGGCATCGGAGTAAATAGTGCCGCCCCCTGAGACGATCATCGGCTGCCGCGAAGACCGGATCACGGCAGCTGCAGCCGCGAGTGAGGCTGCCTCCGGAGTAGGACGCGGGACATGCCACACCCGCTTGGAAAAGAGTGACATCGGCCAGTCGTGAGCCTCTGCCTGGACATCTTGAGGAAGGGCGATCGTCACCGCCCCGGTCTCGGCCGGGTCGGTAAGGACGCGCATCGCACCAAGGAGAGCGGAGGGAAGCATCTCCGGGCGCCACACCCGGTCGAAGAACTTCGAAACGGTGCGGAAGACATCATTTACCGTGATGTCCGAAGCCCCGGTGAACTCGAGCTGCTGAAGTACCGGGTCGGAGGCCCGTGTGGCGAAAACGTCGCTCGGCAGCAGCAGTACCGGGAGCCTGTTTATGGTGGCAAGTGCAGCCCCGGTCACCATGTTCGTCGAGCCGGGTCCGATCGAGGCGGTGCAGGCCCACGTCGAGAGACGATCGCGCATTCGGGCGAAGGCAGCCGAAGCATGGACCATGCCCTGTTCATTCCTCGCAAGGACATACGGCAAAGAGGTTGGGTCCTCGAGCTCTTGCTGGAGGAGCGCTTGACCGACTCCGGCAACGTTTCCGTGGCCGAAGATTCCGAACACGCCTTCGAACAGCCGCTGTTCCTTTCCATCGCGCTCGCTGTATTGAGCAATCAGGAACTTAACCAGCGCCTGACCGACGGTCAGACGCACGGTAGTGGCGGCCACCGGAGGCTCCTCTCAGCTGCCGAGGGGCGGTTTCTCTTGGGAAGATCCTTTTTCATGGCTTCCCAAGGCTCAATGACAGCAACGACTCGACCTCCTCGGTGGTGGGCATTGCCGTCGAACACTCGAGACGCGAGGCGACGATCGCCCCGGCGGCGTTGGCGAAGCGGAGGACCCGCTCGAGGGGCCAACCCTCCAGAAGTCCGTGGCAAACGGCGCCGCCGAAGCTGTCTCCAGCGCCGAGTCCGTTCACGACCTCAACGGGATGAGGCGGCACATGCTCTTCCGTGTCCGCGGTCATCCCAAGCACGCCTTGGGGGCCCATCTTCACGATTGCCAGTTCGACGCCGGCTTCGAGCAGGGCCCGACCAGCTTCGTTTGGGTCGCGAATCCCGACGGCCGTTTCGCATTCATCCTGATTCCCTATCGCCACCGTGACGTGGGGCAGCACGGCGCGCACCTCACGACGTGCAGATTCACGGTCGGGCCAGAACATGGGCCGGTAATCGAGATCGAGGACGGTGGGATGAGCCCGGCCCCTCGCCTCGAGCGCCACATGGTGGGCAGAACGGCTGGGCTCGGCGGAAAGGCCGGTGACGGTGACCCAGAACAAGGATGTGGCCGCTATGGCCTCCAAGTCGAGCTCCTCGCTGCGGATCTCGAGATCAGGCGCCTTGGGAAATCGGTAGAAATAGAGGGGGAAGTTGTCAGGCGGGAAGATCTCGCAGAAGGTCACCGGCGTGGGCAAGCCCGCCACGGAGGTCACGTAGCGGTCGACGACGCCAAGATTGCCCAGCGCCTGGTGGACGAACCTGCCGAAGGGATCGTCCCCGGTCCGGGTGATAACCGCCGAACGGTGCCCGTGACGCGCCGCCGCGACCGCTACGTTGCTGGCACTCCCCCCTAGGAACTTGCCGAAGGTCTCGACCTCCTCGAGCCCAACCCCCACCTGAAGCGGGTAGATGTCCACGCCGACCCGACCCATGGTGATGATCTCTGGGCGCTCGAAACCGTCCATGCGGAGGAGCCTAAGTCCCCTGACTGGGCTGGTCCAGAAAAGGAGCTCAGATGGCCTCTCCGGCCGTGACTTTGTCAGCTACCAGCCCCGTTCCCTCTAGCATCAGATCTCCATTCCTGGGAGCGCGTAACACACGATCGGCTGTCTCGTTACGGGCCTGGAGCCCGCGGCTTGCCTGAAAGGCGGACCCGGCTCGAAAACAGCGCACCGGCGAGGGCGAACGCGCTGGCGATCCCGAACAACAGCGCGAAGGCGGCCACAGAAGAGCTTTCCACCAGCGCAACGAACAATGAGCCTCCGAGAGAGATCGCCACCACAGCGAAGAGCGAGTCGCACAGTTGCAAGGATGAACTGTTCGCCCCCTGCTGCTCCGGGGCCGAAAGCTCTAGCGTCAGAACCGACAGCGTCGGATAGATGAGTCCCATGCCGGCCCCCGCCATCGCCCACGCCGCCAATGCAACGACAATCGGAATCGATGGGTTCAGCACCAGACTGGTCGTGGCGATTCCCCCCGCAACCAAGGTCATGCCGAGCCTTAGAAGAAGCACTCGCGAGAGCGGCTGGCCCTCGCGTCCCTGGTACCAAGATGCCGCCGACCACGAGACGGCAGCGAGCGTGAGTGTGAGGCCCGCTGCCGCCGGCGAGAGCCCACGTTGGCGGGTCAGCATCAGAGGAACGAAGATCTCTGCCTCCAAGAACGCGGCAGATGCGATCCCACGCAGCGCCACGACGGAGGGGAGTCCACGTCTCATGCGCACAGTCCCGGCCGGCAAGAGACGCGGAGCAAAGCGCATCACGCCTGCGAGGCCGGCTCCTAGGACTGCCAGCGCAGGCAGCCCGCGCTGCTGGCCACCGAAGTGAAGCGCGCACGCGCCCAGAGCAGCGCCCAGCGCCCACAAGATTCTGCGCTTGGAGTTCGCCGCTTCGGCTCGAGGCGAGCTCGCCAGGTTTGTGAGGGCCGGACGCACAAGCAATGCGGCAGGCAGAGCGAGAAGCGCAATTGCGAGAAAGATCCAGCGCCAGCTCCACTGTGTCACCACGAAGCCCGTGAGCGCAGGCCCAATGATCGAGGGCAGGACCCAGGCTGCAGCGAAGGCACCGAACATCTTTGGATGAAGTCGCGCCGGGTAGCAGTGGCCGACCACGACGTAAAGCGCGACAGAGAGCAGACCACCCCCGAAGCCCTGAACGATCCGGCCCGCAACTAGCGCCCACATCGATGGTGCTAGTCCTGCAATTGCGAGGCCCACGACGAACCACGTCACGCCCTGCCACACCGAACCCCGGGGGCCGTTTGAGTCGCTCCAGATCCCACCGACGACAAGACCCACGACGCCGGCAGCGAGCGACGCTCCGAATGCGAGGGCGTACAGCGGCAGCCCGTGAAGCTCTCGCGCGACTGTCGGCATCGCAGTCGCCACAGCGAGGTACTCGAACGCGATCATCGATGCCAGAGAAACCGCTCCGATCGTGAGCGCGCGGTAATCAGGCGACAGGAGGCGGGGGGTCGAAGGGGGCGTCGAGGTGGTTGTTGTCATGGAACGCTCAATCATGCAACCTAAAGCTGGGTCGAAGTCAAGGCCGTCCTAAGCCCGGCCACTCCGGCCCTCGGCCCTTGCTCCCGGCCCCGTCCTTTCCCGCTACTCGAACGAGCGTCACGCGCGCTGAGTACGGATTCCGTCGCGTACCTGTGAGCGCGCCCTCGCGTGCGGCTCCCCGCCGGGGGCCGGCCCCCCCAGTCCCTGAACCAACCGTACCTTCATGGTTGGTATTACAAACTAGTTGACAGCGCCCACCTCGCAAAGCTAGGGTTTGTGATGCCAACTAGTTGAAAGGATTGACGATGGAACGCAAGCAATGGAGTCTGCAGCAGTGAGCTACCCCTATCTTCGAGGACTCATTGCCCTCCCCAGGGCGTGGTTTGGATCCTCACAGGGCTTACCAATCTGGAATGGGGCCCGTTTAGTCACACCTGGGTCTTCTTCGCCTCGGCTCTCGTGGCGGTGACGGCGTATCTACCCATCACTCGCTACTATGAGGGCGACCCGGGCACGACCAACACCATCAACGTGGGCTTTCTGGCCATCGGCGTGGCGGCCATAGCGACGGGGATCTTCGACCACCGCCTCCTCGTTCGCACCTTCGGGTCCGCCCGGGACTTGAATCTCGAGAACACCCATGCTGGAGCATAGCGACGAGCTGATTCTCGACCGACTGATTCATGAGCCCGGCCGGCTCGCGATCATGACGATTCTGTCCTCCGTGAAAGCTGCCGATTTCGTCTTCCTGCAACGCACGACGGGGCTGACCAAGGGGAACCTCTCCCGTCATCTGACGAAGTTGGAGGAGGCCGGCCTGGTCAGGATCGAGAAGAGGTTCGTGCTCAAAAAACCCAACACCAACGTCGAGCTGACGCCGGATGGCCGAGTTCGGCTGGCGAATCACTGGGAGCAGTTGGAGCGCTTGAAGAGTCTTTCTGAGACCCCCGCCGATATAGC
>Ga0136615_10001419_pt1 | contig 11599 bp, 9 predicted proteins | sample AntDrymUQ2882206_2_FD_106647 | JGI IMG/M metagenome (GOLD analysis project Ga0136615, IMG submission 106647) | Polar desert sand microbial communities from Dry Valleys, Antarctica - metaG UQ288 (22.06) | ecosystem: Environmental > Terrestrial > Soil > Desert | place: Antarctica: Dry Valley...
AGCGGCTGGTGTGGCATCACGACCAGCCCTTCGGCGACTCGAGCGCGGTTCCCACCTTCTTGTTGTCGGAGCTGACCCGCAAGCACGTGACGGTCGCCCTTTGCGGTGACGGAGGAGACGAGCTCTTCGCTGGCTACGAGCGGTTCACAGCCGCCATCGCCTTGGATCGCCTTGCCCGTGTCCTTTCCCCTGTACAGGGCCCGATGCACCGGGCCCTGTCGCTCGTCCCCGCCGGCAGGCTCCGCGGACGGGTCGGTAGTGCCCATCGGTTCCTGGAAGGTGCCGGGCTCGGGCTTCCCGACGCCTATCTGGGCTGGATCAGCTACCTCTCCCGCGACCGGCGCACGGCCCTGGTCGGTGGGAACGACAACTGGGGGACCGAAGATTACCGGCGAATCTGGGCAGCGTCAGAGGGAGCCGACGTCCTTGACCGGCTGCTCGACCTCAACCTCCGGACGTACCTCCTCGACGATCTCCTGCCCAAGGTCGACCGCATGGCCATGGCCCACGGTCTGGAGGTGCGCTCCCCGTTCCTCGATCAGGACCTGGTGGAGTTTGCCCTCCGCCTTCCCCGCCACGCCCGGGTCCGTAGGCTCTCGCGGAAACTGGTTCTCAAGGAGGCGGCAGCCGACCTGCTCCCGCCCGAGATCCTCGACCGGCGCAAACGAGGATTCGGAGTGCCGCTGGACCGCTGGTTCCGTTCGGATCTCCGGCCGTACCTGCAGAGCACCCTTGGCTCCCCCTCGGCCCGGCTCCGCCATCATCTCGCCTCGGAGCCACTCGACCTCCTGCTGACAGAGCACCAGCGGGGCACGGCCAACCACGGGCACGCCCTGTGGGCGTTGCTCACTCTGGAGTTGTTCCTGCGCCGGGAGGGCTGGTGAGGCGGTCTGCCCCGCGGAAGGCGTATCCGGCGCCGGCGAGGACGGCGAGGTAGGGAGTGCTGGGGACGCGGAAGCGTGCGTAGCTCTCGGCTCCCGACGCCAGCACCACGAAGTAGACGGCGAGGCCCAGGAGCAGCCCCAGCTCGACGTGGCGCCCGGATCGAAGGAGGGCGAAGACGCCGAGCGCGGCCCCGACCATGATTGCCACCAGTACCGCCAGCTGCGCCACGAGGAGGAGCCGGCTGGCCAGCGGGGGGAACGATTTGGGCGGGTCGGCCCAGGGTCTCCCCGGCGCCTTCTGGCCGGCGAGGGTGACCAGGACCGAGTTCCGACCGGGACCGAAAAGGGTTCGGGCCAAGCCCTTGACCGTGCTCTCCACCGTGCCGGCCGGGTGCTCCCGGAAGGTCTCCAGCGCCAGACCGGTCTCGACGCGGCTGACCTCCGCCTCGTTCATCCCCGGGGCGCGCCTGCGGATCGCCTCCTCGTTGAGGCGCCCCTGCGCCTCCATCAGGGTGGTGCCCCGCTGCTGGGCGATCGCATCCGCGGCCCGGTAGTTCAGCAGCAGCTTCCCCTCGATGGTGCTGAGGAGCGGTACGCCGGTCTGGACCTGGTTCTTCACGATCCACACGGCCGGCAATGCCGCGAACCCCAGGAGCAGCGCCAGCGACGCTGCCACCGCCTGCCTCCCGGCGTGCCGCCAGAGAAGCCATCCGGTCGGGAGGAGCACGAGCGGCAGATAGAGGGCGATCGGCCGCACGAGCACGGACAGTCCGAACAGCAGGCCGGAGCAGAGAGCCAACTTCACCGTGGTCGGCCCGGCCGGCCGGGACTTGAGGAGCAGGAACGTGGCCGCCACCACCAGTGCGGTGAAGAGGATCTCGGGCTGGACGTAGTTCGTGTGGGCCACTGATGCGGGGTCGACCGCCACCGCCAGCGCGGCGACGGCCCCCGCCCGTTCGGAGTAGGCCTGCAGACCGATCCGGTAGGTGAAGAACACCGTCACCATGCTGACGGCGACCTGGCCCAGTGCGACCGCGGCCGAGGCGTGGGTGCCGAACAGGGACCACACGAAGAGCGGGTAACCGGGAGTCCTGCTCAGTCCGAGGGCGAACCAGGGCGAATCGCCGTCGAGGTAGGCGGGGGACAGATGCCGTGCGATCGACAGGTAGTCGATCGCGTCGGGGGTCAGGTACCTCGACGGCTCGCTGAGGGCGTTGACCAGCAGGACCAGTCGTACGACCAACCCGATCCCCATGATGAGGAGCAGCGGCCGCGGCAGGCGGGAGAACCTCGCCATCGTGGTGGGACCAGTCCGGGTCGGTCAGGCCGGACGGCGGGCGACGCAGAGCAGCGACTGGCCGAAAGGCGGCGTGTACCGCTCCTCCATGCGACGGAGGGTCGGTACGACCGCCCGGTCGAAGGTGGCCACCAGCGGGCCGTCAGCGGGAGTCCGGCGGAGCTTCTTGGCGACCAGCCACCATGCCGCCACTCCTAGCGAGTTGACGTAATGGATGTCGACGGGATCCAAGCCGGCCGAGGTGACCACGTCGGCCAAGGCTCGCCGGTGGTAGCGGCGGCGGTGCCCGATCCTGCGGTCGAAGTCGCTGTACAGACGCTCGAAGGCCGGGACGAAGAGCAGGAGCGAGCCCCCTGGCCGGAGCGCCTCGCGGAGCCGGCGCAACGCCTTCTCGTCGTCGTCGAGGTGCTCCAGGACGTTGACGAGAACGACGCTGTCGAAGGGGCCTGGCTCCACGTCCTGCTCGATGTCGCAGAACTTCACGTCCACCTCGGGGTCGTCCCGGTACTTCTCCTCGAGCATGGCGACGCACCGGGGCGAGACATCCGTCGCCGTGACGCATCGGCCCTGCATGAGACGGTCGGTGAGGGTGCCGTGGCCGGCGCCGACCTCGAGGACCTTCTGGCCCAGGTGGGGCTCCATCATGGAGTAGATCCAGTCGGCGTAGTTGGTGGCGCCGTCGAGCGAGTCGAGTGTCGTCGTCAGCTCTTCGTCGGCTTCATCGAAGTCGACCACATCGGCATGCGAGCCGGTCGGCGGCTTCAGCAACCGACCACCCAGGGCGGAGTACCGCACGATGCAGTAGATGGCCCGGACGCCGTCCTTCCAGTTGATCTTCTTGCCCTCGGCATAGGTGCGACCGGAGTAGGAGATGCCGACCTCGTATATCCGCCAGCCGCCCCGCGCCACTTTGGCGGTGATCTCCGGCTCGAACCCGAACCGGTCCTCTTCGATGACGAAGCTCTGGATCACCTCGCGCCGGAATACCTTGTAACAGGTCTCCATGTCGGTCAGGTTGAGGTTCGTGAAGACGTTCGACGTCGTCGTGAGGATGCGGTTGCCGACGCTGTGCCAGAAGTAGAGGACCCGGTGGGGGCGGGCGGTGTGGAAGCGGGACCCGTAGACCACATCCGCCTTGTCCGCGAGCAGGGGGGCCAGCACGTGGGGGAACTCGTCGGGGTCGTATTCGCCGTCGGCGTCCTGGACGATCACGAAGGGGGAGGTGGCGTGCGAAAAACCGAGTCGGACAGCCGCTCCCTTACCCCGGTTCCGGTCCTGGGTGAGGACCCGCAGGCGCGGGTCCGTCAGGCCCGCGAGCAGCTCAGCGCTCCCGTCGGTGGAGCCGTCGTCGACTACGATGACCTCGGCGGTGTAGGGAGAAGCGAGTACCCGTGCGACCATGCTCTCCACTGTCGCCGCCTCGTTGAAGCACGGCATGACCACCGACAGGCAGGGCTCGACGACAGGCTCCATTGCGACAGTATGCAACGCCGACGGCCGACCGCCGACCGCACCGTAGTGCCCACAGGAAGAGCGGTGCCTTGATGTCCTCGTTCTGGAGCGGACGGCGCCTGCTGGTCACCGGGCACACCGGATTCAAGGGGGCGTGGCTCTCGTTGTGGCTGCATCGCCTCGGCGCCCAGGTGAGCGGCCTGGCTCTCCCCGCCGAGGACCTCGCCGGCGCCTTTCCGTCGCTCGGCCCCTGGCCCGGCCTGGATTCGCACATCCTCGATCTGCGGGATGCCGATGGCGTCGTCGACCTGGTGGAGGACATCGACCCGGAGGTGGTCTTCCATCTCGGGGCCCAGGCGCTGGTGCGGCGGGGGTACTCCGACCCGTTCGGGACCTACGCGACGAATGTCGTCGGTACCGCGAACCTCCTGCACGGGGTTGCTCGGGCGAAGTCCCTCCTGGCGGTCGTGGTGGTGACCAGTGACAAGGTCTACGCCAACGCCGGTCTGGGGAGGCCGTTCCGGGAGGACGACCCACTGGGAGGTGGCGACCCCTACAGCAGCTCCAAGGCCGTGGCCGACCTCCTGACGCGCAGCTGGCGGAGCGATCGTCTGCGTGACGGCGCGGTGGCGATCGGCACGGCCCGGGCCGGGAACGCAATAGGCGGCGGGGACCGCGGGGAGGACAGGCTGCTTCCGGACGCCTGGCGGGCCCTCGAGGCGGGGGAACGCCTCCTCGTGCGCAATCCCGACGCCACCCGGCCGTGGCAGTTCGTGCTCGAGGCCCTGGCTGGCTATCTCCTCCTTGGGCAACGTCTGGCCACCGAGCCGGCACGCACGCCCAGAGCGTTGAACTTCGGTCCTGACGCCCGGGCCACCCGGCGGGTCGCCGACGTCCTGGAGCGGGTCTTCCAGCTCTGGGGCACCGGCGGGTGGGACACCGACGCCAGCATTCACCCGCCGGAGGCGGCATCGCTGAGCCTCGACGCCGGCCTGGCCACCGAGATGCTCGGATGGAGGCCGAGGCTCTCCCTCGATATCGCGCTGGATTGGACGGTGCAGTGGTGGCGTTGCGCCGCCGAGGGTGGCGACCTCCGCCAGCTGGCTCTGGGCCAGATCGCCTCGTACGAGAGCCTGCTCGACCCATGAGCGACGGACCGCTCACCTGCAGGCTGTGCGGCGCTGCGGTGTGGCGCACGTTCGTGGACCTGGGGTCGATGCCCCTCGCCAACTCCTACCTCGAACCGCACCAGGCCCAGGACGAAGAGCCCCGTTACCCGCTCCACGCCAGGGTGTGCGACGAATGTCTGTTGGTCCAGGTCGAGGCCGTCCTGCCGGCGGAGGCGATCTTCCGGGACTATGCTTACTTCTCGTCCTATTCGCCGAGCTGGATCGAACATGCCCGAGGTTTCGCCGAGACGGCGTCGGGCGACCTGGGTCTGACCGGGAACAGTTTGGTCGTCGAGATCGCCAGCAACGACGGCTACCTGCTGCGTCACTTCCAGGCCGCCGGCATCCCTGTGCTGGGGATCGAACCGGCCGAGAACGTGGCCAGGGTGGCGGTGGATGCCGGCGTCCCCACCGAGGCGGTGTTCTTCGGGCTGGAGACCGCCCAGAGCCTGGTCGAGCGAAACCTGCAGGCCGACCTCCTGGTGGCCAACAACGTCCTCGCCCACGTGCCCGACCTCAACGACTTCGTCGCCGGGATGGCGGTGGCGTTGAAGCCCGAGGGGGTCATCAGCATCGAAGTGCCTCATCTGCTGAAGCTGATCGCCGACACCCAGTTCGACACCATCTACCACGAGCATTTCTCGTACTTCTCCCTGCTGACCGTGGAGAGCGCCCTCGCCGCCCACGGCCTGGCGGCGTTCGACGTGGAGGAGCTGACGACCCACGGTGGCAGCCTTCGGGTGTGGGCGGGTCACCAGGGCCGTGCCCCGGCGCCGTCGGAACGGCTCCTGGCCATGCGGAAGACGGAAGCGGTGGCGGGGATCGAGTCGTCCGAGGCCTACTCGCAGTTCGCCGAGCGTGTGCACGAGTGCCGGGGTCTGGTCGTCGATTTCCTGCGCTCGGCCAAGACCGGGGGCCAGACCGTCGTCGCTTACGGCGCCGCGGCCAAGGGCAACACTCTTCTGAACTTCTGCGATGTGTCGGTCGACGACATCGCCTTCGTCGTGGACCGCAGCCCCCACAAGCAGGGCCGCCTGCTTCCCGGGACCCACCTGCCGATCGAGGACCCGGCGAAGGTCGTCGAGGCTCGACCGGACTTCCTGCTCATCCTGCCCTGGAACCTCCGGGACGAGATCATGGAGCAGATGGCATCCATCCGGGAATGGGGCGGGCGGTTCGTCACGCCCATTCCCCGTATCGAGGTGCACGGGTGATCCTCAGGCCGACGGGACTAGCCGGATGCCACGTGCTCGAACCGCAACGACACGAGGACGAACGTGGGTACTTCGCCCGGATGTTCTGTGCCGACGAGTTCGCCAAGGCCGGTCTCGACCCGCGTGTCGCCCAGACGAGCGTCTCCTACAACACCGCAGCTGGAACGCTCCGGGGGCTGCACTACCAGAAGGCGCCACATTCAGAGGCCAAGCTGGTTCGGTGCACCCGGGGGCGGGTGTTCGACGTCGCTGTCGACCTGCGACCCGAGTCTGCGTCGTACGGCGAATGGACCTCGGAGGAACTCACCGAGCACAATCAATTGGCCATGTACATACCGGAAGGGTTCGCCCACGGGTTCCTGACCTTGGAACCGCAGAGCGAACTCGTCTACCAGATCTCGGTCCCCTTCGTGCCGGACGCGTCCGAGGGCATACGGTGGGACGATCCCGCCTTGGCCATACCGTGGCCAAGCGTCGACCACGTCACCATCTCTGCCCGCGACATGTCCCTGCCCAGGATGCCAGCGTGAAAGCCGTCATCCTGGCCGGCGGCGTCGGAAGCCGGCTCAGCGAGGAGACCGACCTCAAGCCCAAGCCGATGGTGGACATCGGCGGCCAGCCCATCATCTGGCACATCATGAAGCTGTACTCGTTCCATGGCATCAACGACTTCGTCATCTGCCTGGGCTACAAGGGATACGTGATCAAGGAGTATTTCGCCAACTATTACCTGCACAAGTGCGATGTGACGTTCGACATGGTGAACAACACGACCGAAGTGCATCAGAGCAACGCCGAGCCCTGGCGGGTCACCCTGGTGGATACCGGCCGGGAGACCATGACCGGCGGGCGCCTGAAGCGTGTCCTCCACCACCTCGGCGACGAGGACTTCTGCTTCACCTATGGCGACGGGCTGGCCGATATCGACATCACCGCGCTCATCGATTTCCATGCCGCCCAGGGCACCCTGGCCACCGTTACCGCGGTGCGCCCACCGGGGCGGTTCGGTTCCATGGAGGTGACCGGCTCCCGTGTGGCCCGCTTCGTGGAGAAGCCCCAGGGCGACGGCGGCTGCATCAACGGGGGCTACTTCGTTCTCTCCAGCGGGGTCGAAAAGTACCTCGACGGCGACGATACCGTCTGGGAGCGTGAGCCGTTGGAGCACCTGGCCGACGAAGGCCAGCTTTCCTGTTACAGCCACGACGGGTTCTGGCAGCCGATGGACACGCTGAGGGACCGCAACCACCTCCAGGAGCTGTGGGATTCCGGCGCTGCGCCGTGGATGAGACCCTGACAGCCCTTCCGCGTTCCCGTTGAGCCAAGTTCTGCTCACCGGTGCCGCCGGGTTCATCGGCTCCAGGGTGGCCCGCCTGCTCGTGGCCGACGGCTATGAGGTGGCCGCCGTCGTCCGCCCGGGAGCCGCCTTACACCGCCTCGAATCGGCGAGGCGGGGGCTTCACCTCGCCCCCGCCGATCTCGACTCGCCGGATGACGTCCGTCGCGTCGTGGCGGAGGTGCGACCCGACCTGGCCTACCACCTGGCCTGGTACACCAGCCCCGACAGCTACGTGGACAGCGTGGATGCGAACATCGCATGCCTTCGCAGCAGCCTGTCGTTGCTCCGCGAGCTGCTCAGTGCCGGGTGCCGCCGGCTGGTGGTGACCGGAACCTGCGCTGAATACGGGCTCAGCTCCGAACCCCACTCCGAGGCGGGTCCGACCCATCCTCGCACCATGTACGGGTCGGCCAAGCTCGCCCTGGCCATCGCGGCCATGGCGGCCGCCGCCCAGACCGGTGCCGCGCTCACGTGGGCCCGCATCTTCTACCTCCACGGGCCGGGAGAGGACCCACGCCGCAGGATACCGGCGACCATTCTCGACCTGCTGGCCGGCCGCACGGTCCCCGTCCGAGGCAGCGACGACGTGCGCGACCTCCTGCACGTCGACGACGTGGCTGCCGCGCTCGTGGCCCTGGGGGCCTCCTCCCATGCCGGCGTCGCCAACGTCTGCTCCGGCGTCCCCACCACCGAGCGCCGGCTCCTGTCGGTCCTGGCCGAGCTCACCGGCGGGCGGGTCGACGACCCCGGCGACGACCCCGGCCGGCCCCCGAGCCGCACGCAGGGTCGGCCCGAGACGCTGTCCGGCCTGGGCTGGCGGCCGGCGTACGACCTGGCCGGTGGCCTGGCCGACTCGGTGCGCTGGTGGAAGGAGGGGGTGCCCGGCGGGCTCACGGCGCCAGCCGGTCCGTGAAAGGATGACCGACCGTGAGCCCCTTCTGCCCAACGCCGACTTAGACCCGGGTATAATCGCACCTGACCTGATATCTCGTGAACACAAGAGAGGTTGAACCACCCATTGATCTCGGCCGCTAATCGCCCGGACCTCGCGGATCCTTGCAGGAGGTAACTCGCAGGAGGTTCTTCTACTACGTCGGCGCGGTGGCCGTCACATCGACTGGCATCGCGGTTTACCTGAGAGACGGCGGCCCGGTCCGTCGGGCGAACGGCTACGGGGCCGGTCCCTATGGTCGGCTTGCTGCCTATGGAACACGGGCTGGCTCGTAGATGCCCCGCCTCCCGGAGCCGGGCGCTGATGATGGCACATGGGGGGACGTCCTGAATGAGTATCTTCGCGTTCAGCACCTAGACGACGGGACCCATAGGTTTACGCCGCCCACATGGGCGAACGTTAGGAGCTTCGGCGCCAAGGGCGACGGCGAGACCGACGATACGATGGCTGTCCAAGAGGCGATCAATAGTCTTCCCCAGGGATTAAACGGCAAGCCGGAGGGTGGTACCGTCTACTTCCCACGCGGTCATTATATCTGTGCAGGCAGGATTTCCCTGGACGTGAGAGCCAACCTAACTTTCCTTGGTGATGGATCGGCTCGTGGATATATTCCCAGTTCACGGCTCGGGTGCGCCAGCGTCATCAGTTTCATAGGAAGCGGTGACGGGTCCTTCATTTCAGCCCGCTCAAGTACTGGATTTACCGCGAAGAATCTCTATCTCCGCCACACAAATCCAGGGTTCACTGGTAGTCTCATCGATTGTTCTCGCTTGATGCCCAACGGCGACACGAGTCACGTCCTCTTTGAAACGTGCATCATCGCCGGCAAGGAAAACGTAAGAACGGCGCGAGCGCTGATTCAACTAGGTGGCTGCATCATCGCCACAGTTCGTGATTGCTCACTGGCTTGGGCCAGGAAGGGCGTTGAAGGAAAATCGGACAAAGCCAGCTTAGGCTATTCGAACGCCGTCACCGTCCAAGGCTGCACGTTCAATTCATTTGCCGTGGCTGGTATCTGTAATCCTGGCGAAGGCTGGATTATCCACGGCAACACATTCGAAGGCCTCGACCACGGCGCAGGGGCAACGCCTTACGGAATCTACGACGACTTCTCGGAGCCGTCATTCGCCAATGGAGTGAGCGTTGTCGGCAACTGGTTCGGCGACGTGTCGGTCGGCTCACTGTCATGGATCAGTACACTGAAGGCTCAATTTCTCGGATGGACCATAAGCGGCAACATATTTAACGACGGGACCGCATTGGACTTGCCCATAGCCGCCCAAGGTCTGAGTTTTACTGGAAACTCCGTGGTTTTCTATAACTACCCTAACCCTGCGGTAGGCAACATCGATCTACGCATGGCTCCTCACGCCGGAATCGTCATCAGCGGCAACTATTTTCAGGTTCAGGGAAACGGGCCGGCGGTTAGGAATGGTGAGAACTCGACTGATCTCGTGATTCAAGGTAATAATGCTCGTTAAGTTTCCTTCTGAAACTACAGGCTCTCCTCACAAGGTTTGTGAGTTGCGAATCCGCTTCTATGAGCCGCCCGTTTGTGTTGACCCCCCGGAGGGTCTCCGGTATGGCCCGCAAGTGTCGCCGTTACAGAATTGGCTTATTCTGTAGAGTCTAGGGAACTAGCTTCCTAGGCGCCAACCCTCGCCGTAGCAGTTCTCATCACTAGTCCCTGGCCCGTTGGAAGGGCAATTACGCTCTCCGGTTTCGTAGCAAAGAACTCGTCAATCACCGCTCGCTGGTCTTTGTATCCCTCCTGCCCGTAGTCGTCGAAGACGATCATTCCGCTCGCCACCAGACGCGGGTAGACGTATTGCAGCACCGCTTTGGTGGGCGCCGAAGCGTTTAAGTCGATGTGGGCGAATCCGAGAGGACCGGTTTCTGTATTCGGTAGCGTGTCGAAGACATCCCCTGAGACAAGGCTGATCTGAGATGACCAGCCTGCGAGAAGCGTGGCAACCTCCTCAGCGGACGTGTCGACCAGGCGCCCACCGAACCGGTCTCTCTCCTCTTTTGCCGTCAGGCGGTACCCCGGGATACCGGCGAAAGTATCGAAAAGGAAGAAGTGCTGCTGCTGTTGCAGCTGCGCGTTCGAGAGCATCAGGAACGCACAGGCACCGCGGTACACTCCGAACTCAGCCAGTGAACAACCGAGGGCGGCCGTCTGGCGGGCGCACTGAAGAAGTATCCAGACTCGCCAGCGAATGTCGATCGGCTCGCCCGTCCATCGGTCGTGAACCGCCGCGTAGAGCGAGGCGAATTCCGGATCACCCAAGAAGGGCGAATAATGGGCCGTCGCGAATCCATCGCTTTGGTACACGTAGCCTTTTCGGCGGGTTCTGACTACATGAATCATATGGCGTAGCACCAAGGCTGGTGTACGTAGGCTGTCTGGGAGACGCGCAATTGTAGAGTCGGGTCGGACGGAACGGTCCATCATGAACCGCCGATCATTTGGTGCCCGACTGATCCGCGGCAGTCCTTGCATCTCTCCATGTGATGATAGTTCCCTGTCGGTTCGAGTTGGATGGAGATCCTCGGTGGCGACAAGAGGAGCCGGCCCCTTGCCGAGAGGAGTTTTCTACTGGTACAGATACCCTACTTCGGATACGTTGACGGGGCCACCGAAATGCCTCTCGCTTGAGGAGAGGTTGTTCCGGAAGTTCCCCGGATATTGGGCTCTTCGCGTTGAAGTGGGGAGCGTGACCCCGAGCTCGTCCAGCTGACCATCCGCGTGCCGGGGCAGGGGCCCCGCCATCGTTGCGGCTGTTCGAAGGCTGCGACGACGAGGAGACCCCTGCATGGGCGAAGGTATCGGGCTGGCTGAGGCACTGCTGGGATTGGACGGGTTCCGGGTGCTCGAGGTGACCGAGAGCGATGCCGAGGTGGTCATCGCCATCGAGACGACCTCCGACGCGATGGGCTGTGGTGGCTGTGGGACCAGGGCGGAGTCCCAGGACCGCATGACGGTGGAGATCCGAGACCTGGCCTGCTTCGGTCGCCCCGCCCGGCTGGTATGGCGCAAGCGCCGCTGGCGCTGCGCCGACGACGACTGTGACGCCAAGAGCTGGACCGAGACCTGCCCCCAGGTCGTGTCGCGTTCGGTGCTCACCCGCCGGGCCGGCGTGGAGGCGTGCCGACAGGTGGGCATGAACGCCCGTCCGGTGGCCGGTCTGGCCCGGGAGCTCGGGGTGTCTGGTGGACGATCCAGGACGCGGTGGAGGAGCACGGCCGGCCTCTCGTCGACGATCCCAACCGGGTCGGCGCGGTCACCAACCTG
>Ga0136615_10001420_pt1 | contig 11597 bp, 8 predicted proteins | sample AntDrymUQ2882206_2_FD_106647 | JGI IMG/M metagenome (GOLD analysis project Ga0136615, IMG submission 106647) | Polar desert sand microbial communities from Dry Valleys, Antarctica - metaG UQ288 (22.06) | ecosystem: Environmental > Terrestrial > Soil > Desert | place: Antarctica: Dry Valley...
CCCGCCACATCATTGTCCGTGATCGTTAAGGTCGTCGTGCTGGTCGCGCCGAGTGCAGCTCCTTGCGGATTACTCAAGCTGAGACGCACAGTTTCGCTGCCTTCCACATGCGCGTCGTCGATCAGCGGAATGGAGAAGCTCTTTTGCTGTTCGTGCGCCGCGAAGGTTAGCGTGTCGATACTGGTGGCGTAATCGCAGCGTGCGTAGGCCACGCCTTGCGGGTAGAGCGTGCCATCAGGTTGGCGGCTTGTCGGATCGCAGGGAACCTCCGCCGGATCGTCAATGGTGCGGTATTCAACTGAGGCCGTGCCGGAGGCGTCGCCGGTGCGCGTCACTATGATCGTGGCACGATTATCGCCCTCACTAAAGTTATAAGTGGCAGCGCTGAACTGGATAAAAGTTTGGTTGGTGTCCGTTGTGCTACCTGTGAAAGAGACTGTAAAATTTCCGCCCAAGTTAGTGAAGCTGGCTGACAGAGGGTTAAAAGTGTATGCCGCTCTGGAAGGCGTGATTTCATAGTTACCTCCCGCCGCCAAGCCAGTGAACGAAAAATCCCCATTATTGTCAGATTGTTGTGTGCTGCTTTGAGAGCCGCGTAAGGTCATTGTCGTGCCAGCGAGAGCGTTGCCGTTGGTATCAGTCACGCGCCCGCCCAAACTGTATGTTTGTGCTTGCGCCAGAACACTTGAAGCCGCTGATGAAAGCGCCAGCGCCGCGCAGAACATTGATAGAGTTAGTGCAACAGAGCGCCGAATGTGACCGCGAGAGTTCTTCATTATTTTTTCCCTCTGAGTTCCTACTGAATTTAATCTAAGTTGCTACTTAGACCTATATGAGCAATGGTTTCTTTTCTGAAGCGCCAAAACACCTAATTGTGTTTGAGTGACCTTATTGGGAGAGTTACTTGATGAGAAGTTACTTGCGGGGCCTTACCGCAAACAATCGTAAAATAGCAAAGCATCTGGTGGCAAGGATAAATCCGCACAGAGAAGATCGCAGAATCTTGTCCTGTTGAACAGAATGTCTGGACTATGACAATGCTGAGGCTCAGTTTTCCATATCACGCAACAGGCTTACTGGCGAGTGGGAAATAAAACCTAGTCGAAAAGATGAGCAATTGGCTTAGGATTCCCATTAAAATGATTTTGACACAAAAAAACAAGGTATGGTCAATTGCTGGGTAATTCTTGCAATGTACTGTGTTTGCCAACACCATTGGCGGGCGTTGGCCTGCGAAAGAAATTTTTCTACCCAGCAGCAGCTTGACAGTTTTTCGATCTGGCATTATGGTGCGAACAAGGATTAACCCCCATTGATGTAACGATATTGACGCGGCTGCTCTCCCGCTTTCTCTCCTCGTTGAGCTATGTCAATTATTCAATAGACAACTGTTGCTAGTTGATATTCGAGGAATCAAGGTTATGGGATACGCACTCGCTGGCGGACACGTCCGGTCGCACGGGCCTGTCAGTGCTGCCTCTCCGGTTCGGCTGCTCACCACGGGCCGATGGAATGAGGCTCTCCGCAACTCGGACGTTTCGCTCTTGTGGGACGAGTTGCACCGACTGGTTCGCAATCATCCACTCGTCTGCTCTTCGGCGAGCGCTGGCTTCTTTGAAGAGGGTGAACGCTACGGGCATAACGATCTGACACAGGAACTCTTCACTCATCTCCTGAGCAAGCAGCGTTTCCTTCATTACCTCGTCACCGGGATGACGGACGCCAACATCGAGTTTGAAATCTCGCAGATCGAATTATCCAACTTCCTGACCGTCGAGTTACGCAAGCGTCACCCGGAGTCGTTCCGCTTGGCCCGGCGGATCTCCAAACTCGTGCAGCACAGCCCGCGCTTCCAGCGCTTCGCCGCCCCCGGCACCCGCAAGAATTCGTACTGCCGCTTGGCAAATCAAGTTTACGGGTTGAAGAGTTGGTCGCCGGACAAGGCTGGCCTCCCGCTGGAAGAAGCCGAGCAGCGCGTGCGGGCCATCCCTATTTGGCGGCGCGACACGCGGCGCGTCGGGCGCAGTGGCGATACGCAGGTAATCATCGGCAACGTCGATCTGGAAAAACTGATCATCGCCGTCCTCGAAGCGGCGGATACGCCCTGCGACGTGCGGAATCTACGAAGGCTCGTGATGTCGCGGCTGCCGGTGATTGACATTTATCTGGTGCCGCTCGGTGGCGGTGACGACGAAGAAGAAAGACGGCGCGTTCCAGAATTAGTGGACTGGCATGACAATCCTGAACAACGCTTGATGCGCCGGGAAGATGAAAACGCAACGGCGGGATTAGTGGACGAATTTTTAGACTGCTTACGGAAAGCCGTGCGTGGGAAAGCCAAGCAATACGACCGGATGGTACAGATTCTCTGGCGCTGCTATTTAGCCACAGGCCAGCAGACGCAGTTGGAAGTCGCCGCGCAGCTCGATGTGTCGGATACATTGGTCTCCACCTACCGCCATCACATTGAAGAGCAATTGCGGGCGCTGGCCCTCAGCAATCTCGATCAAGCGCGCCACTTCGAGTTGGCTCTGCGCGAGCGCGTCCGCAATTTAGCGGCCTGACGCACGCGGCGCGCAAATTAACGCAGAACGAGGAGTTGAAAGACTGATGGGTCTTTCAACTCCTCGTTCTTTAGCGCACACACGCGCCAAAATTGTAGGGGCAGTACCGCGGCCCGCCGCGTCGCAGGCGCGTTACTGCCGATGATTGAGCGTGCGTGAAAATCCACCTACTACTGACCTGCGGTTGGCGGGCCGTGGACTTGCCCTGCCCCTACAATCATATTCTGATTCGCGATTTGGTATCAGGAAGCCGCGAGCGTGGCAACGTCGATCTGGTATTTCCTGATCTTGCTGTAGAGGCGCGGGCGGTAGATGCCCAAGAGGTTGGCCGCCGCTTGCTTGTTGCCGCCGGTGCGTTGCAGCGTTTTTTCGATGACGAGTTTTTCGATCTCTTCGAGCGTCATGTTGGGCGGCACGTCCCAGCCCGTCCCTTGCGCCATTTTTTCCGGGGGCGTGCCGTTCTCAAAAGGCAGATCGACCGGCTCGATTTTGTTCGTCTTAGCCAGCAGCACGGCGCGCTCCAACACGTTCTGCAACTCGCGGACGTTGCCCGGCCACGTGTGCGCGAAGAGGCGCTGGTAAGCCGCCTGTGAGATGCCGGTGATGGGGCGTTGATACTTGCGCGCGTACATTTTGAAGAAATGTTCGGCGAGTAGTTGGATGTCCTCGGTGCGCTCGCGCAGGGGCGGAACGTGAATCGTAATCGTCGAGATGCGATAGAAAAGATCGTCGCGCAAAATGCCGTCGCGGATCGCGTCAGCCGGCGGGCGATTGGTCGAAGTGATCAGGCGAAAGTCAACGGCGTAGGTTCTCTCCGAGCCGAGCTTGCGATAGCTGCGCTCTTGCAGGACGCGGAGCAGCTTCGGCTGCAACTCGACGGGCATCTCGGCAATTTCATCAAGCAAGAGCGAGCCGCCGGCAGCGTGTTGGATCAATCCGTCCTTGTCGGCGTGCGCGCCGGTGAACGCGCCCTTCGTGTGGCCGAAGAGTTCCGACTCGATTAATTCTTTCGGCAGCGCGGCGCAATTGACTTTGATGAACGGCTTTTTGACGCGCAGAGAGTTGTAGTGGATCGCGTTCGCGATCAACTCCTTGCCCGTCCCACTCTCGCCGACGATCAGCACGTTGGCGTCACTCTTCGCAACCGATTCGATGGTCTCGTAGATCGTCTGCATCTGCTTTGACGCGCCAATGATGTTGAAATACTCGGTGCGCGTCGAGAGTTGGCGGCGCATCGTCTCGGTCTCGGCCATCAACTCGCGGCGCTCCAGAGCTTTCTCGATCAGCGGTTGCAGCACCTCGTAATCAAAAGGTTTCTCCAAGAACCAGAACGCGCCGGCCTTCGTCGCTTCGATGGCGCGGACGACCGTGCCGTAGCCGGTCATGACGATGACTTCGGTCGAAGGCTGCGCGTCCTTGATGTGGCGCAGCACGTCCATGCCGTCCATGTCCGGGAGTTGGAGGTCGCAGATGGCGAGTTGGTGCGCGCCCCTGTCGAACAACTCGATGGCTTCCGCGCCGTTCGCGGCTGTATCCACCGTAAAGCCATCCTCGCCTAGATTCTGCCTCAGCGAATCGGCCATCAACGGCTCGTCATCGATCACTAAAATGCGTATTTCTTTACGATCCACCTCGTCGGGCCTCCATTAACTACAGTGACAAGTGACGAGTGACGAGCAAGAGGAAGAAAGTCTTCATCTCGTCACTCGTCACTTGTCACTGCTTTTGAGCGGTAAGCGTGCGCGCAACGCTTCAGTGTCGTGGGCGACGCTACCGCCGTGCGCGCGGATCACTTTGCTGGCGAGCGCCATGCGGAGCGCATCGCTGCCGGCGAAAGAGTTGAAAAAGTTTGCGTCTGGATTGTGCCGCAAGCCGCGCCATTCGATGACGGCGAAAGCCTCACTGTTCTCGTCATCTTCACGTCGCAGGAGGACGGGTAATAATTCGTTCTCAGGCGCGTGCGAGCGCGCATTCGCGCTCATTGTCTGCAAAGCCTCCGCGAGTTTTTCAGCGTCAAACTCTCCGTAGCACGCTTCGCCCTCATGGTAAGCCAGCGTTTGGCCTTTGGGCATCGCTTCTTTTAACAGCCGCGCGAGATCGACGTGCGGTTGCGTTTGTAAATCGAGCGGGCGGCCATAGCGAACGAGCGTAGTCATGTCGGCGGCGGCACGCTCTAACCCGGCAATGATTTTGGCGATGGTCTCGCGCTCGTCGGCGGGGCGTTCTTGCGTCTCGAAACGCTTGCGTAAGAATGTGGCATAGAGTTTGAGACCGTTGATTTGGTTTTTTAGGTCGTGGACGATCTGCACGGACGCCCGGCCCAGATCAAGCAAGGCCTCAGTGTTTTGTATTTCCGTGCTTAATGGCTTCATTTTGCTCGCGCCACTACCGAATGGGGATAATTCGCGGCTGACCAGAAATCCCGGCTTCGACTCTGCCGCCTGTACGAATTGAACCCAAACAAACTTTCTTTTTGTGTTGCGTTTCGATGCGGCATCATAGCAAAAAAGGTGTGTGTTTGCTAGTGATACGGCAGCGGCAGTTTTATTTTTGAGGCCGGCAGGTGAGATTTCGATTTCTTGCCGAAGGAGCGGGGAGCGATGGAGGAAGCAAATGGGAATGATCCGACTGTACTGGTCGTCGAGGATTTCGAGGATAACCGTTTCATGATGCGGCGACTGTTGGAGATGAGCGGCTATCGCGTAATCGAAGCCGTTAACGGTCAGGAGGCTATCGAGTCGGCGCAGCGCGAACATCCCGATCTAATCTTGATGGATTTGAGCCTCCCGCTGCTCGACGGGCTCTCGGCGACACGCCGCATCCGCGCGCAGCCAAACCTCCGCCAAGTCCCGATCATCGCTGTCTCCGCCCACGACACGACCGATTTTCACGCCGAAGCTCTTGCCGCTGGCTGTAATGAGTACGTCACCAAACCCATTGATTTCGACGAACTGGAAGAATTGCTGAAAAGACTGCTGACTAGATGAAGGAAGCAGGAGGCAGTGAGCGTCAATTATTCGATGCCGGAATAGAAAGTTGACTTGAGCCAATTTCTTCCTGCTCCTGCGTCTGCCTTGCCATGCCCCTGCTCTTCAAGTGGCACGCGAGTTGATAATTCATCGTGATGATCGTCGTCGAATTTTTTGTGGCACGAGGGGAGCAGTGTGACTAGCGGCGGCGACCTTTGGGATGTGCGGGACGCGCTGTGCTGGGCGGATAAATTTATTGATGAATTGCTGAGGCAATCGATTGTCAGCTATGCCGCCAGCCTACGTCTGCCGGTGCAATCACAAACGGTGCGCTGGTCCCAACATCCGTTCCGGTCTTGCCGCGCGGATTTGCCACTGTGGGACAGGCAACAATGAAATCGAGCTTAGGGACCAAGAGCGGGATTGATCTCCGCACCAAATTGCTGGTGATGTTGGCGCTCGTGTCTCTACCGTTGCTTGTCCTCAGCCTCTTTCAACTACACAACTACCAACGCGACCTGAAAGAGCAGGCGATAACCATCGCGCGGATCAAGACGGCAGCCGCCGAAGGCGCGCTCGCATCTTGGTTGCAGACCCGACCGCAAGCATTCTCACAAGCCAATGCGGGCGGTCAGCAAGTCGCGGCTGATCTCTACACATGGTTGCGCCAGCACGCTTCGCCGTTGAGCGATGCCGCTATCGTCGTTTACGACGAGCAAGGACGCATCATCCCGAATCCTGCATCGCCGATGCTCGCCATCGCCCCGCAGGATTTTTCATCAACAGTTAGCGAGCAGACGTGGAGCGACGGTGTCAGGCGCATTACGGGCGCGCAACGCGCGGCGGGCAGCGGATGGAGCGTCGTCGTCGGCGTGCCATTGCCGGAGCAGACGCCGACAGGCCGTTCAATGTTGATCCTGACGGCGACATGGGCTTTGACGCTCTTGGCTTCGAGTCTGCTGTCGGTGTGGGCGGTTAAGCGTCTGACAAAGCCGCTTACGCAACTGGCTGTGACGGCCACGACGCTCGGCGCGGGTCATCTGCAAGAGCGCGCGATAATCGAGACCGATGACGAAGTGGGAACGCTGGCCGCCGGCTTCAACGAGATGGCCGCGAGCTTGGAATGCAAGTTCGGCGAGTTACGGGAGCAGGGCGCGTTCATCGAAGAAGTCCTCAACAGCTTGCCGCTCGGCGTCGCGGTGCTGGATGACCATTTGATCATCAGCAAAGCCAACGCCGCCTTCGCGGGCTTCATCGGACGCGAAGGACAGTCTTTGTCAGATCGCGGATTATACGAAGCAGCGGCGGGATTGGCGGTGTTGAGCGATGTGATCGAGGACGTGCGCCGCTCGCGCCGCTCGTTCGTCAACTACGGCTTGCCGCTCGAACTGGCACCGCGTCCGGCGGACGAGCCGAACACGAAGTTTTGGGACGTGATTTTGTGGCCGACCAGCGAGCGCGGCGACGTGATCTTGATCCTCTCGGAAGTCTCGAAGCGCGTCCGCGCCGAACGACTGGCGACGGCTGCCTTCGCCGCCGAAAAAGTGCGGGCTGCTGAGTTGGAGAGCGTCATCAATCAGATGGAAGAAGGCGTGATCATCGTCGATGCGCGCGGGCGTTACCGTGTGAATCCGGCGGCGGCGCGCATCATCGGACGCCCGCCCGGCGAGTTCCGCGACGGCGTGCAGGCTTTGATCGCGGACATGGCTTTGCGCGATCTGCAAGGGAACTTACTGCCCGCCGCAGAGACGCCGTTGGGCCGCGCGCTCGAACGCGGCGAGCATGTCTCTGGTGAGCATGTGCAGATCATTCGCGGCAACGGCAAGAAAGAGGAAGGCGTGTTGGCCGTCAGCGCGACGCCCCTCGTCGGCGACGATGGGCGGCATGAAGGCGTCGTCGCAGTCTTCCGCGACATCACGATGGAGGTCACGCAATATCGCGACTTGATGGACGCTTACAGCCGCTTGCGCGAACACGACCGGCTGAAGTCGGCCTTCGTCGCTAACGTCAGCCACGAACTTCGCACACCGCTCAACGTCATCATCGGATTGTGCCAACTGCTCGAACGCGACCGCCGGCTGCCGCTCGCGCCGCTGCAAACCGAAGCTGTCGGGCGCATGGAGCGCAACGCGCGCACGCTGCTCGAACTGGTCAACGACCTGCTCGATTACTCGCGCCTCGAAGCCGGCCGTTCAGCGCTGCATCTGGAAGAGATCGAAGTCTCAAGCGTGATTGACGAAGTGATCGAAGACTATGCCGGCGACGCGGCGGAGAAGCAAATCCGCTTGTTCGCGGACGTGTTGCCGGACATGCCGCGCGTCCGCACCGACCGTCACCGGCTCGAACAGGTGCTATCAAATTTGATCAGCAACGCCGTCAAGTTCACGCCGGCGGGCGAGATTCGGATCAGCGCCGGGCCGCTCGACCGCGAACACTGGTTCCTCGAAGTCAGCGACACCGGCATCGGCATTTCAACCGACGCGCTCGGGTTTATCTTTGAAGAATTTCGGCAGGTCGATGATCGGTTGACGCGCCTGTACAACGGCGTCGGCCTCGGCCTCGCGATCACACGCAAGATCGTGGAATTACTGGAAGGCGAGATCAAAGTCGAGAGCGCGTTGAACAGTGGCAGTCGCTTCCATATCACTTGGCCGCTCGCTGCCCACTCGCGCACCGGAACCGGCTCGCTCGTGCTACCGCCAGACACACAAACGGCGGCACGGCCTCTCGCCCCAAATCCCTTGCGCGTGCGCGCCGGCTGATCGAAAATCAATTGCGGATTGAAAGACAAGAGCGTTTCTGCATCCGAATTTTTAATCCGCAATCCGCAATCACTTATGTCTTACGCGAAACAAAACATGGAAGAAGCCGACGCTTCGCGGCGGAAGATTTTCATCATCATTGCGTTGGTGGTGGCGTTGCCGATTGCGGGATTGGTTTATTGGGTGACGCGCTCCTCGCCTCAAAGCGGCCCGCCGCGTCTGGAGAATGCGCTCCGCCCCGGCTCGCCGGAGTTCGAGGGGATTCGTGAGCGTGTCGTCGTCGAGTTCGACCCGGACACTGACGCCACCGAAGGCGAGCGCGCGTTGGGCGATGTCGTGATGACGATGACGCCCACCATCCGCAACTTCACCAGACGCCCTATCAACGGCTTAGAACTGCGCGCCATCGTCGTCGATCTGCAAGGCCAGCCCGTGCAGGAAAAAACGGTCGTGCGTCAAGTCGAGCTGGAGAACAACGAAGTAACGCAAATCCCGATCACGATGGAAGGTTTCAAGAAAACGGACACGCGCGCGAACATTAAGATCGAACTGACAGGCGTGAGATTTAAGTGAACTGAAGGTTGTCTTCAGCAGAACAAGAAAGAGCGGCACTTGGTTTAGCGGCAAAGGTTAAGTTCTCTGATTCGTGAGTTATCTCTCCGCACTCTTCTCATTACTTCGCTCGCCCAAAAAGAGTTCTTCCAGCGCGTTGCCCACCGCTTGCACGGAAACTAATCTTGCACCGCAAGCGCGGACGGATGAGAGCGCTCTGTCAACGTCTTGTTCGGTGGGGATTTCGATGCGCGCCCCGCCGGGCGTCGGCGTCAGGCGTGCTTCCGGCAGTTGTTCGAGCGCGGCGATCAACCCGTCGATGTCGCCCAAATGCGCGACGACGATCTCTATCGCGCGAGGAGCGTCGGCGTGGCGGCGTAAATCTTCGAGGCTGCCGAGATGCGCGAGGCGGCCTTGTTGGAGAATGGCGGCGCGGTCGCACAGCACTTCGATGTCTGACAGAATGTGCGAGCAGAAAAAGACAGTGGTCCCCTTGCCGCGCAAGCCTGCGATCAGATCGCGCACTTCGCGGCGTCCGATGGGATCGAGACCGCTCATCGGCTCGTCGAGGAACACGATTTCGGGATCATTGACGAGCGCTTGCGCCAGCCCGACCCGTTGCAGCATCCCTTTCGAGAATTTTCGCAACCCTTTGTCCCAGCTTTTCTCATCGAGTCGCACGAGCGCGAGCATCTCCGCCGCTCGCCGCTGGCATTCGTCGCGCGCGTAGCCGAACAGTTCGGCGCAATAAACTAAGAGCTCGCGAGCGGTCAGGTAGTCGTAGAAGTAAGGATGTTCGGGTAGATAGCCGATGCGCGCATGCATCGAGATGTCCGAGATGTCGCGGCCCAAGATGCGCGCATGGCCGGCGGTCGGATACATCAGGCGCATGAGGAGTTTCATCGTGGTGGACTTGCCCGCGCCGTTCGCGCCGAGGAAGCCGAAAATCTCGCCCGCTTCAACCGTCAGCGACAGCCCATCGAGCGCGCGCACTTTGCGCTTGGCGAGGAAGCCGACTTCATAATCCTTCGTCAGATTTTCGATCTCGATCACTGTTGACATGGTTAAAGCTCTATCGTGTTATCACAAACTTGCCTGTTGGGTTTAGCGGCAGAGCCGCAGAAAGTTAGCCAACTGCTTGCTGATCCTCACTTCCGCAAAATCTCCGATCCTTCACTTAACTCGACTTCGCACCGCTCAGGCACGAGCGCGTAAGGTACGCCTGACGGATCGAGCGGCGCGCCGCTTTGATTTGTCGGCACGCGAGCAGCGCGCAACTGCGCTGATACGTCGCGCCATGCGGCGGCGCAGCGTCCGTTGTTGCGTGAGCGATGAGCTTCCAAAAAGCGGCGTAGTGCGTCGCGCTCGTCCCATGATTGCAGTTGCAGTAATCGCTTGATCGCCAGTTCGCGTAATTGCTGATCGTCCGACTCGGATAACCGCCGGTAGATTTCGCGCGCAGTAACGCGGCTACCGCCCTGCGCCGCCATCATGCCGGCCATTGCGTTCATCCATGCGCGCGCGCCCGGCACTTGCGCGCCCGCGCGATAGGCGGCGGCGGCCTCACTGTAGCGGCCCCCCTGCCAATAGATGTAACCGAGTTGTGAATAGAGCCGCCACTCGCCCGGATTGGCGGCGATTCCTTTCTGCACTAATTTGATCGCGGCTTCGGTATCGACGGCGGGCAGCACAACGGCAGCGAATTGATACGGCGCGAGGAACTGCGGATCGAGTGTTGTCGCCGTGTCGAGCAGCGGCGCGAGCAGTTTCAAATTGAGCGGGCTGAGATCGTCGATTTGAAATGTGCCTTGATAAGCGTTGGACTTGCGCCCGACGTATTGCAGCGCGCGCAGCCAGTACCAATCCGCGACCAATCCGTTGAAACTAAGGCTCATGCGCCGCGCCGTCTGCGCGTTGATATAGAGTTCTTCGACAGCCGCCTGCGCGTCGGGCTTGGGCTGCCGGACTTCGAGCCAACGCGCGAGCGAGGCCGCGCCGCCCAAGCCCAGCACGATCAAACAGAGCAGGACAATTTCACGCGCGGAAAAATGGCGCGCACGTGTCGCTCTCCGTTCGTTGTCATTCCCTTCGCTCATTTGAAATTACGACGATTGAAGATGAGCGTTGCGGCGGCCAGCAGCACAGTGATATAGACCAGCGCGTAGAGCAACGTGGCGAGGATGACTGACGTTGAAGGGACCAATCCGTGGCCGGCGTCAGTGAGTTTCGAATAGTGCGAGAGATTCGGCAGCAGGTAATAGAGCGCGCCGAAAAAGATTTTGGCAGCATTGGTCCCCGTCGCACCAGCCAGCGTTTTCATGTCCGCGCTGAAATGGCCGATGATGAAGACGGCGAACGTGAGCAAAGCCGAGAGCGCGGGCGACGAAAAGGTTGACAGTAATAACGCCACTGCGACAAGAATCATGAGCTCGATATAGATCAGCCCAATCGCGGGCCAGATGCTCAACATCAACGGATCGTAGCCGCCGCGCACGAACGCGAGCGCGAGCGACACGCCGACGCCCATCACCAGCACGTTGACCACCAACGTCAGACAGAGACCGAGATATTTGCCGACGAGAAACTCGCCGCGCCCGACCGGCTTCGCGAAAATGGCATAGACCGTTCGCCGCTCGATCTCTTTATAAACCAATCCGACGCCGACGAAGATCGCGATAAAGACGCCGAAGATCAGCATCGCACTTAATCCCATATCGACGATAATCTTCGCTTCCTGCCCGCCCGACAGA
>Ga0136615_10001423_pt1 | contig 11574 bp, 11 predicted proteins | sample AntDrymUQ2882206_2_FD_106647 | JGI IMG/M metagenome (GOLD analysis project Ga0136615, IMG submission 106647) | Polar desert sand microbial communities from Dry Valleys, Antarctica - metaG UQ288 (22.06) | ecosystem: Environmental > Terrestrial > Soil > Desert | place: Antarctica: Dry Valley...
CGTACTTGAGGAGCACGACGTCGCGGGCGAAGTCCTCGCGCAGCTCCGGGTCCTCCATCGCGGCGCCGCCGTACTTGATCACCACCGTCTTGCCGTGGAACTCGCGGATGTAGGGCAGCGCCTCGAGGAGGGGAGAAGCATCGTCCATCACGTCGTGTACTCCGCGTTGACGCGCACGTACTCGTGCGAGAGGTCGGAGAAGAACACCTCGGTCTCCGCGCCGGACCCCGGCAGCGCCACCGCGTACTCGACCTCGTCGCCGAACGCGGGCGGCTCGTGCGGCAGCGCGACGCCGCCGGAACACACCGCCACGCCGTCGATCGCGACGTCGAAGGCGAGCGGCGCGGTGCCCGGCAGCGCCGCCCCGACCGCCTGCGCGACGCGGCCCCAGTTCGCGTCGCCGCCGTGCAGCGCGGCCTTCACGAGCGGGGAGTTGGCCACCGCGCGCGCCACCCGCTCGACGGCGCCGTCGTCGCCACCGGTGACCTCCACGCGGCCGGTCCGGGCCGCGCCCTCGCCGTCGCGGACGATCTGCAGCGCGAGCCGGCGCAGCGCGTAGTCGAGCACCCCGCCGAGCGCCAGCTCGTCCGGGGACTCCGGCGCGACGACCACGCCGCTCGCCCCCGACGCCATCAGCAGCACGGTGTCGTTGGTGGACAGCTGGCCGTCGACCGAGATGCGCTCGAACGAGCGCTTGACGCACACGCCGAGCAGCAGGTCGGCGGTCTCGGGCGCGAGCGCGGCGTCGGTCTGGACGAAGCACAGCATGGTGGCGAAGCCGGGTTGGATCATCCCGGCGCCCTTGACCTGGGCGCTGACGCGCACCGTGCCTCCCGACGGCAGCGCGACGTCGAGCGACAGGCGCTTCTCGAACTTGTCCGTGGTGGCGATCGCGCGCCAGAACGCGGCGTCGCCGTCCGCGTCGAGCTCGGTGCGGGCGGCGAGGATGCCGCGCGGGACCCCGTCCATCGGCATCGGCTCCCCGATCACGCCCGTGGACGCGACCGCGACCAGCTCCTCGTGCACGCCCGCAGCCATCGCGCCGGCGCCCTGCATGCGCGCGGCGTCCTCGAGCCCGCGGTTGCCGGTGGCGGCGTTGGCGTTGCCCGAGTTCACGACGACGGCGCGCAGCGCGTCCAGCCGGCAGCGCGTGCGGCACAGCACGACCGGCGCGGCGAGCACGCCGGAGCGGGTGAAGCGCGCGGCGCTGACCGTGTCCGGCTCGGAGGAGACAAGCAGCGCGAGATCGGGATCGCCGGAGGGCTTGATGCCGGCCGGGACGCCGGCCGCTCGGAAGCCACGGGCCAGGCCGCCGGCGCGCTCGGTCACGCTCGCCGGCGGCTCGACCCAGCGGGATGCGAACGCGGTCACGCGAGCCCCTCGCGCTCGTCGCGGCCGAACATGACGTTGAGGTTCTGCACCGCCTGCGACGCGGCGCCCTTCCACAGGTTGTCGAGCGCGGCGAAGGCGAGGATCCGCCCCGTGCGCGGGTCCGAGTGCACCGACACGCGGCAGAAGTTGGTGTCGCGCACCTCGAGTACGCCGGGCGGGCCGCGGCGCAGCTCGACCCACGGCTCGCGGGCGTACGCGTCGTCGTAGAGGCCGGCGACCTCCTCCTGCCCGTGGTCGCGCGCGGGCGTGACGTAGCAGGAGACGAGCTCGCCCTGGGCGAGCGGGACGAGGTGCGGGGTGAACGTGATCGTCACGCGCGCGCCCTGGCCTTCGAGCTCCTGCTCGATCTCCGGCGTGTGGCGGTGGCGATCGACCTTGTAGGGCGTCAGGTTCTCGTCGGCGGCGACGAAGTGCGTGCCGGCGGTCGGCTCGCGGCCCGCCCCGGAGACGCCCGACTTCGCGTCGACCACCACGTCGGCGATCAGCCCGGCGCGGGCGAGCGGGGCGAGGGCGAGCAGCGCGGCCGTCGGATAGCAGCCGGGGTTGGCGACCAGGTCGGCCCCGGCGATCGCCGCTCGGTGCAGCTCGGGCAGCCCGTAGACGGCCTGGCCGAACAGCGCGGGCGCGCCGTGCGCGCCGTACCAGTCCTCGTAGGTACCGCGGTCGCGCAGCCGGAAGTCGGCCGAGAGGTCGACGACGCGGACCCCGCGCTCGCGCAGCGCCGCGACGGCCGGGGCGGCGACGCCGTGCGGCCAGCAGACGAGCGCGGCGTCGACCTCCCCCTGGACGTCCGGGTCCCAGGCCTCGAGCTCCATCGGCACGCGCGTGCGAGGGTGCACGTCGTCGAGCCGCTCGCCGGCCTCCGAGCGGGCGGTGACGTGCGCGAGCGCGAAGAAGGGATGACGGTGCACGAGCATGGCAGCGACGGCGCCGGCGTAGCCGCTCGCGCCGAGCACCGCGACGCTAGGCACGCAGCTCGCCTCCGACCTGCTCGCGGAGCGCCGTGACGATCCTCGCGCGCCGCTCGGCGACCTCGTCGTCGGTCAGCGTGCGGTCCGGCGCCCGGAACTCGAGCCGCACGGCCAGCGACGCGTTGCCCGCGCCGGCCTGGGCGCCGCGGTACACGTCGAAGACCTCGGCGCCGCGCAGCAGGGCGCCGCCCGCGCCACGGATGACCTCGAGCACCCGCGCCGACGGGACGTCGCTGGCGACGACCACGGCGAGGTCCTGGCGGATCGCGGGAAAGGAGGTGAGGTCCTCGTAGCGCGGCACGGTCGTCGCGGCCGCGGCCAGGGCGCCGAAGTCGAGCTCGAACCCGGAAGCAACGTCGAGGTCCCACCCGGCCGCGACCGTCGGGTGCAGCTCGCCGAGCCAGCCCGCCCGCCGGCCGCCGATCTGCACCGCGCCCTGACGGCGCGGGTGCAGGAACGGCTCGTCGCCGCCCGGCTCGGTGCTCCCCTCGACGCGCAGCGCGCGCAGCAGCGCCTCCAGCACGCCCTTGGCGGTGAAGAAGTCGACGCGCGGCGGCTCGGGGTCGCCCCAGCCGGCGGGCCGCGCGCGGCCGGTCAGCAGCGCTGCGAGCCGCGCACGCTCGACCGGCAGCCGCGGGTCGTCCGTGGGATACCACGGGTTGCCGGTCGGCCCCTCGGCGGTGCCGGGCGGCAGGTAGACCGCGCCGTACTCGAACAGCCGCACATCCTCGAAGCCGCGCGACCGGTTGCGCCGCAACGCGTCGAGCAGCGAGCCGAGCAGCGTGGTCCGCATGACCGATTGCTCCTCGGACATCGGGTTCTCCAGCATGACCGCATCATCGGCCAGCCCGAGCCGGCGGCTGACGTCGGGCGACGTGAAGCTCCACCCGACCGCCTCGGAGAGCCCGGCGCCCACGAGCGCGTCCTCGGCCCGGCGGCGCAGGCGCTGCTCGGGCGCCAGCCGCCCGACGGCCCCGCGTCGCGACGGCAGGGTGGCCGGAAGCCGGTCCAGGCCCCACAGCCGGGCCACCTCCTCGATCAGGTCGGCCTCGCGCGTGACGTCGCCGCGCCGCCACGGCGGCACCGTCACGGCGAGCCCGTCCCCGGCGTCCTCGGTGCCGAACCCGAGCGCGGCGAGGATCTGAGCGGCGTCGGCGCGCGGCACCGGGGCGCCGAGCAGGCGCTCCGTGCGCGCGTCGCGCAGGCGCAGCGTCTGCGGCTCGGGCCCCGGGCCACCGACGTCGATCGTCCCGCCGACCGGCCGCGCGCCGCACAGCTCGACCATCAGCTGCGTGGCCACGGCCTGCCCGTCGAGCCCCTGCTCGGGCTGCAGCTGCTTCTCGAAGCGACCGGACGCCTCCGTGCGCAGGCCGAGGCGGGTGGAGGTGCGCTGGATGTGCGGCCCGTTCCAGGTGGCCGCCTCCATGAGCACGCGCGTGGTCGGCTCCCGCACCTCGGAGCGCGCGCCGCCCATGATGCCGGCGATCGAGGTCGGGCCGTCGGCGTCGTCGATCACGCACACCTCGGAGTCGAGCGTGCGCTCGACGTCGTCGAGCGTGGTCATCGTCTCCCCCGCCCGCGCGCGCCGCACGACCAGCGTCCCGCCGGCGACGAGGTCGGCGTCGAACGCGTGCATCGGCTGGCCCGTGAGCAGCATCACGTAGTTCGTGATGTCCACGACGTTCGAGATGGGCCGCTGGCCGGCCGCCATCAGGCGCGCCTTGAGCCACGGCGGGGACGGGCCGAGCCGCACGTCCTCGAACAGGCGGGCGGTGAAGCGCGGGCACAGGTCGGGCGCCTGCACCTCGACCGAGAAGCCGGGGATCGCGTTGCCGTCGGGGTGCGCGTCGGCCGACCACGGCGCGGGCGCGAGCGGCGCGCCGGTCGCGGCGTGCACCTCGCGCGCGACCCCGTAGACGCCGAGGCAGTCGGGCCGGTTCGGCGTGATCTCGAGCTCGAGCACGTCGGTGGCGATCGGCAGCACGTCGGCGAGCGGCGTGCCGGCGGCGAGCGCGTCGTCGAGCACCATGATCCCGTCGTGCTCGATCCCGATCGCGAGCTCGTCCTCGGCCAGGATCATGCCCGCCGACTCCTGCCCGCGCAGCTTGGCCTTCTTCAGCCGGGCTCCGTCCGGCATCACCGCGCCCGGCCGGGCGACCGCCACGGTCTGCCCGGCGGCGACGTTCGGCGCGCCGCAGACGATCTGCGCCGGCGCTTCTGCGCCCGTCTCGACGGTGCAGACGGTCAGCCGGTCGGCGTCGGGGTGCGGGTCGGCGCGCAGCACCTTTCCGACCACGAAGTGCTCGAGCGCGGTGACGCCGTGCGCGTGGACGCGGTCGACCTCCGTGCCGGTGAGCGCCAGCCGCGTGGCCAGCGCGAACGCCTCGAGGCCGGGGTCGCAGTAGTCGTGCAGCCACAGCAGCGGCAGCCTCATCCGAACTGCTCCAAGAACCGCAGGTCGTTCTCGTACATCAGCCGCAGGTCGGAGACGCCGTGCTTGAGGAAGGCGATCCGCTCGATCCCCATCCCGAACGCGAAGCCCTGGACGCGGTCGGGGTCGTAGCCGTGCTCGCGCACGTAGCCGAACACGTTCGGGTCGACCATGCCCGAGCCGAGGATCTCGATCCAGCCCGTGCCCTTGCACAAGTGGCAGCGCGTGCCGTCGCGCAGGAAGCCGTCGGTGCAGTTGAAGCAGGAGACGTCGCACTCGACGCTCGGCTCGGTGAAGGGGAAGAAGTGTGGGCGCAGCCGCACGCGACGGTCCTCGCCGAACACCGCGCGGGCGAAGGCCAGCAGCGTGCCCTGGAGGTCGCCGAGCGTGATGTCCTCGTCGACCGCGAGGCCCTCGACCTGGTGGAACTGGGGCGTGTGGGTCGCGTCGGAGTCGCGCCGGTAGGTCCGGCCGGGAACGACGATGTAGAGCGGCGGCGGGTGCACCTCCATGGCCCGGACCTGCATCGGCGACGTGTGCGTGCGCAGCACCGCTCCATCCTGCGTGTAGAACGTGTCGGACTTGAGCCGCGACGGATGCTGCGGCGCGTGATTGAGCGCGTCGAAGTTGTAGTAGACGGTCTCGATCTCCGGGCCCTCGGCGACGCGGAAGCCCAGGCCCAGGAAGATGTCCTCGATCTCGCGCCGCATCGCGGTGATGACGTGCAGGCGGCCGACCGGGACCATCGGCGTGCCGGGCAGCGTGACGTCGACCACGTCGCTGTCCAGCCGGGCGTCGAGCTCTGAGCGCTCGAGCTCCTCGCGGCGCGCGTCGAGCGCGGCCTCGAGCGCCTTGCGCGCCGCGTTGGCGGCCCGGCCGACGGCGCCCCGCTCCTCCGGCGCAAGCTGGGCGACCCCGCGCAAGAGGTTGGGCAGCTCGGCCTTGCGGCCGAGGTAGGCGATCCGCGCGTCCTCGAGCTCGGCGGTGCCGGGCGCGGCTGCGATCGCCGCGGTGCCCTCCGCCTCCAGCGCCTCGATCCGGTCCTTCATGCGGGCGCCACCCTAGTGACTTCGTAGAGGCCGATCGTCGCTGCCATGGCGGCGTTGAGCGACTCCGAGGCAATCGGGATGTGGACCGTCTCGTTGCAGCTCGCGAGCACCCCGTCCGGGAGCCCCTCGCGCTCCGCGCCGACCACGAGCGTCACCTCGTCGGCGTCGACCTCGGCCAGCGTCCGGCCGCTGCGGGCGACGAGCGCGAGCTTCCGGCCGGGCAGCTCGCCGACGTTGGTCACCCGCACCACCGGCACGGCGAAGATCGCGCCCATCGAGGCGCGCACGGCCCTGTGCCCGTAGGGGTCCGCGGTGCCCGGACCGAGGGCCACAGTGGCCGCGCCGAACGCCAGCGCCGAGCGCAGCACCGTGCCGACGTTGCCGGGGTCTCCGACGCCCCACAGCGCCACGCACAGCGGCCCGGCCGGCGCGGGCGCCCAGCGCTGCGGGTAGACCGCCAGCGCGCGCGTGCCCGAGCCCAGCTGGGAATGCTGGCGCAGCAGGTGCCCGGCCACCTCGTCGCCGGCGAGCCCGGAGCCCGCCTCGCACAGCAGCAGCTCGGGTCGCCAGCCCGCCGCCTCGGCCGCGCCGATCAGGTCCTCGCCCTCGGCCACGAACGTGCGCGTCTTGTCGCGCCACTTGCGGCCCGCGAGCTTGCGGACCGTCTTGAGCGACTCGTGGTTGGGGCTGGTGATCGGCATTGTCCAGGGGCAAAGAAAAGGCGCCCGTCCTGTCAGGAGGGGCGCCCGGAAGGTTCGGTGTCGGCTGAGCTCAGGCCGGCAGCGCCTCGCGGGCGGCGTCGGCGAATCGCCGGAAGGTGTCGGCGTCGCGCACGGCGATGTCGGCGAGCACCTTGCGGTCGATCTCGATCCCGGCCAGCTTGAGGCCATGCATGAATGTGCCGTAGCTCATCCCGTTCTGGCGTGCGGCGGCGTTGATGCGGGTGATCCAGAGGCGGCGGAAGTCGCGCTTGCGGTTGCGCCGGTCGCGGTACGCGTAGGAGTCCGCCTTCATGACGGCTTCCTTCGCGCGGCGGTAGGAGGAGTGCGCCTCGCCGCGGTAGCCCTTCGCGCGCTCGAGCGTGGCGCGGCGCTTCTTGCGGGCGTGGACGGAGCGCTTGACGCGGGTCATCGCCCGTTGCCTCCGAGCAGCTTGGTGACGGTCTTCTCGTCGGCCTTGGCGACGGCGAAGCCCTTGCGGAAGCCGCGCTTGCGCTTCGGCGTCTTCTTCTCGAGGATGTGGCTCGAGAACGCATGCCGTGCCCGCAGCTTGCCGGTCGCGGTCTTCTTGAAGCGCTTCTTCGCGCCGGAGTGGGACTTCATCTTGGGCATGGCGGTCGCAGAGGATAGCGATCGGCGTCACTCAGGGCGGTGCCCGAGGTACAGCACGTAGCGGGCGTCGATCTCGGCCGCGGGCGGCCGGTTGTTCTGGGCGGCGAGCAGCCGGTCGAAGGCCGGGCGCAGCGCGGCGCGGGCTTCCTCCTCGAGCCCGTACGGGAGCGTGAAGGCGTCGAACATGGCGTCAGGCGACGGGAACGCGAGCGCGACGGTCCGGACCCGGCGCCCGAGGCGCTCGAGCCCCGGCGCGAGCCGACTGCCGGCGATCTCCTCGTCCGCCCAGGCCGTCGGCGGGTGCACGCCGTCGGGCAGCGCGACGTGCTCGTCGAGCGCCCCGGGCAGGCCCTTCGGCGTCCACGCCGCGAGCACGAGCCGCCCACCCGGGCGCAGCACCCGCACGAGCTCGCGCGCCGTGCGCCTGCCGCGCGGCGCCAGCGCGGCGCCGAAGGTGGAGATGACCAGGTCGAAGCTCGCATCCGGGTAGGGCAGCGCCTGCACGTCGCCCTGCCGCCACTCCGCGACGCAGCGGAGGCGGCCGCGCTCGACCATCGCGTCGGAGAGGTCGCAGGCGGCCACCTCGGCCCCCCGGAGCCGGCACGCGAGGGCGACGTTGCCGTCGCCCGCGCCGGCGTCGAGCACGCGCTCGCCGGCCATCACGTCGGCGAGGTCGGCCGCGGCGGCTGCGACCGGCTCGAGCCCGCGCAGCAGTGCCTCGCTCGCGCCCGTCTCCCAGCCGCGGCGCACGCGCTCCGTGACGCCGTCGAAGTCGATGTCGGCGCGTGCGCGGGGCGTGAAGCCGAGCCGCAGCAGCGAGCGGCGCGACACGGCCGGCGGCTCGCGCCGGGGCGGCGGGAGGTAGGCGTCGCGGCCGTCCATGAGCGCCATCTTACGTCCGTCTGGTGAACGTCACACGAGGGTCACACCCGCCCTCGGCCGGGGGCGTAGTCCTTCCGCCGGTTGGTTCATCCCCGTTCCGGAGGAAGGCAGATGACGCTGGACATCACCCGCAGGCGGTTCGTCGAGGGCTCGGCCGCCGTGGGCGGCGGGCTGGCGATCGCCGGCCCGCTCTCCGCGCTCGTGGCGCAGACGGCCCACGGGCAGGCCCGCCCGCGCGACGCCGGCTACGGCGACCTGGCGCCCGTGAAGGAGATCGACAGCGGCATCGAGTACCTCGCCCTCCCGGCCGGGTTCTCGTACCGCCTGATCTCGCGGGCCGGGGATCCGATGACCGACGGCAACCCGACGCCGGGCATCTTCGACGGGATGGCGGCCTACCCCGGGCGCGGCGGCAGCACGATCCTCATCCGCAACCACGAGAACCGCTCCCGCCCCGGCGAGGTCGGCGTCCAGGTGCCCTCCGGCAAGCGCTACGACCCGGACGTCAACGTGCGCGGCGGCAACACGAAGCTCGTCGTCAGCCGCGATCGGCAGGTGACGGAGAGCTATGCGGTGCTGGGCGGAACGCACACCAACTGTGCCGGCGGCGTGACGCCGTGGGGCACGTGGATCACCTGCGAGGAGATCTTCAACTACGGCTCGGTGGAGAGCAACGTCGCGCCGGGCACCGGCGTGCCGCACGGCTACTCGTTCGAGATCCCCGCCGACGCGACCGCCGCGGTCACGGCGCAGCCGATCGTCGACGCGGGCCGCTTCTCGCACGAGGCCGTGGCCTGGCTCGACGGCATCCTCTACGAGACCGAGGACCGCGGCAACGCCGCCTTCTACCGCTTCCTCCCGAACCGCGCGCCGAGGGAGTTCGGCGACCTCGCGAGCTTCGGCGGGACGCTGCAGGCGCTGGCGATCCGCGGCCGGCCGAACTTCGACGCCGATGACGCCAACCCGGGCGAGAGCTACCCGGTCGAGTGGATGACGATCGACGAGCCCAACCCGCTCACCGACACGGTGCGCACGCAGGCGCAGGCGAAGGGCGCGACGATCTTCAACCGCACCGAGGGCATGTGGTCGGCCGACCGGCGGGTGTACTTCGACACCACCTCGGGCGGCGAGGCCGGCCTGGGCCAGGTCTGGGAGCTGCGGCCGCGCGGCCGCGACGGAGGCATCCTGCGGCTCGTCTACGAGTCCAGCGGCCCGGACGACCTGCAGAACCCCGACAACCTCGTCGTGGTCCCGCACACGCGCGACGTCTGGCTTCAGGAGGACGGGGACGACGAGCAGTTCGTGCGTGGCGTCACGCGGCGAGGTCGGATCTACGACTTCGCCCAGACGATCCTGAGCGACTCGGAGTTCTGTGGCGGCTGCTTCAGCCCGGACGGCCAGACGTTCTTCCTCAACCAGCAGGGCGATCGCCTGGCGGCGGCCGAGACCGCGGACACCCAGCCGAACGAGAAGCGCGGCTTCACGTTCGCGATCTGGGGCCCGTTCCGGCGCCGCTGAGACCGAACATCCGTTGACCCCGGGCAGGGATCGGGGGCGAACGCCGTTGCTTGGTCACCGTGAGCACGCTCGTCCCCGTCCCGGCCCTCCACGCGTTTAGCATCCGCCGCGAGGACGCCGGACGGGTGCCGGTACTCGTCGTCACGGGCTCGATCGACGCCGACACCGCCCCTCAGCTGAGCGCGGCAGTCTGCGCGTTCGGCAGCGAGAAGGTGGTCGTCGATCTGCAGGAGGTCGCGCACGTCTCCGCGTGGGGTCTGCGCGACCTCCTGCTTGCTTCGCGCCTGTGCGCCGTCGGGCTGCACGTCGTGTGCCCCGCCGGCAGCCCGGCCCGCCGGCTGCTCGACGCCGCGGAGCTCACCATCCACGGGTCGCGCGCCGATGCCCTCGCGCGCCCGCCGCGCCGCCGCTGATCCGCGCTCCGCGAGGTGCTCGTCCTGCGCAAGGTCTGGACCGTGCTCGCCGGCGCGTTCGTCGCCGCCTTCATGGCGCGCGGGCTGCTCGAGTGGGCGCTCGGCCTCGAGGGAACCTGCGGGCGCCGGGTCGCCCCAGGTCGCGAGCTGATCGAACACCGTCGGCGCTGACCGTCCGACGGGGGACTAGGCCGACTTCTGCTCTTGCGCCCGCTGGGGCGCGAGCATCATCGTCATGTTGCGGCCGTCCTGCTGGGGTCGCTGCTCGATGATCGCGAGCTCGCCGAGGTCCTCCGCGAGGCGGTTGAGGATCATCTCCCCGCGCTCGGGGTGGGCCATCTCGCGACCGCGGAACATGATCGTCACCTTGACCTTGTCGCGCGCCTTCAGGAAGCGCTCGACGTGGCCCTTCTTGGTGTCGTAGTCGTGCTGCGCGATCTTCGGCCGGAACTTGATCTCGCGGATGTTGATCTGCTGCTGGTGCTTGCGCGCGGCCTTCTGCTTCTGGGTCTGCTCGTACTTGTACTTCGAGTAGTCCAGGACGCGGCACACGGGCGGCTTGGCGTCGGGCGCGACCTCCACCAGGTCCAGCTCACGGCTCTCGGCGTACCGGACGGCCTCGGCGGTCTTCATGATCCCGGCCTGCTGACCGTTCTCGTCGATGAGGCGCACTTCCGGAACGCGAATGCGCTCGTTGATGCGGGTGGAGTCGCGTTCCGGCGGCTGCCGGTCGAACCTTCTGGGAACCGGCACTAGGCGATGGTGGTGCGACGGACCGTCAAACGGGGCGTCGCAAAGTCTGGGAACGCGTTGTCAACGACTCGGAGTATAGCTGGCCGTCTCGCGCGTCAGGCGCTCGGCGATCTCGTCGAGCGGGAGCGTCCCGAGGTCGCCCTCGCGGTGGCGGCGCAACGCGGCGGCGCCCGCGTCGGCCTCGCGGTCGCCGACCACCAGCATGTACGGCACCTTGGCCAACTCGGCGTCGCGGATCTTGCGACCGATCGACTCGCTCCGGTCGTCGACGCGCGCGCGCAGGCCGGCCTCGGCGAGCCGCGCGACCACCCGCCGCCCGTAGGCGACGTGGCGGTCGGCGACCGGCAGGACCTGCGCCTGCAGCGGCGCCAGCCAGAGCGGGAACTCGCCCGCGTAGTGCTCGATCAGGATGCCCATGAAGCGCTCGAACGAGCCCATCAGCGCGCGGTGGATCATCACCGGCCGGTGCTCCGCGTTGTCGGCGCCGGTGTAGGCGAGATCGAAGCGCTCGGGCATCACGTAGTCGAGCTGAACCGTGCCGAGCTGCCACGAGCGGCCGATCGAGTCGGTCATGTGCAGGTCGATCTTGGGCCCGTAGAACGCGCCGTCGCCCGCGTTGAGGTCGTACTCGACGCCGCGCTGCTCGAGCGCGCGCGAGAGCGCCGCCTCCGCGCGATCCCACATCTCCTCCGCGCCGATCCGCTTCTCGGGGCGCGTGGAGAGCTCGAGCCGGGGCGCGAAGCCGAACGTGTCGTAGATCGCATAGCCGAAGTCCAGGCAGCGGTTGACCTCGTCCTCGATCTGATCCTCGGTGCAGAAGATGTGGGCGTCGTC
>Ga0136615_10001424_pt1 | contig 11571 bp, 9 predicted proteins | sample AntDrymUQ2882206_2_FD_106647 | JGI IMG/M metagenome (GOLD analysis project Ga0136615, IMG submission 106647) | Polar desert sand microbial communities from Dry Valleys, Antarctica - metaG UQ288 (22.06) | ecosystem: Environmental > Terrestrial > Soil > Desert | place: Antarctica: Dry Valley...
CATCGAGCGGGCGGCCTGAGCCTGGTGGCGGGGACCTGAACGAGGGCGGGGCGCAGATTCCCCACCCCACCACTCAGAGAACCGCCGCCAGCGCCCGGATGCGACCACCGAGCGATGATCGAGCTCCCCGGCGCTGCCTCTCGCAGTTCAGCTCCCCGCCGGTCGCGTTAGCGACCCGCGCTCCTAGGCCACCTCGATCTGGCGGGGATGCAGGGTCCAGGCGCCCACACAACCCATCAGGAACGCCGCCCTGAACTGGGCCTCGCAGCCGGTGATGTCGCCGATGTCGCCGAACGGACCGTAGAAGGGGAGAATGCCGGTCGCCGCGCAGGCGTCGACCATGCGGCCGATCGAGTAGTGCCCAGAGATCCTGCTGCGCGGAGACGCGCGGGGCGTCGGGGTCTCCCCAATCCGGATCCTCGATCACCCGATAGCCGGGATGGCCGCCGCCCACGCGCGTGGTCTTCATCCGCCGCGAGGCCGCGAGGTCGGCCGGTCCGAAGCTCATGCCCTGCATGCGCGGGCTGGCCGCGGCAATCTCCTCGAGGTTGGTCACCCCGAGCGCGGTCTCGAGGATGGCGTGGACGAGAATCGGCTTGGAGAGGCCGTGCCGGGCCTCGAGCTGAGCGAGCAGGCGGTCGACGTAGTGGATGTCCCAGGCGCCCTCGACCTTCGGAACCATGATCACCTCGAGCCGGTCGCCGAGCGCCTCGACGAGCGTGGTGATGTCGTCGAGCACCCACGGCGACTCGAGCGCGTTGACGCGCGTCCACAGCGCGGCGTCGCCGAAGCCGACTTCGCGGCCGAGCTTGGCCAACCCCTCGCGCGCGGGTACCTTGCGGTCGACCGGGACCGCGTCCTCGAGGTTGCCGAGCAGGATGTCGCACTGCTTGGCGAGGTCGGGCAGCTTGCCGGCCATCTTCTCATTCGAGGGGTCGAAGAAGTGGATCATCCGCGATGGCTTGAAGGGGATCTCCAGCGGGGGAGGGGGGGCGCCGACGGCGAGGGGTACGGCGAAGGCTCGGGGGTTGCGCATCCTGAATCTCCTTCTCGGGCGGTCACGGGGAGGGGGTATCGGCCACCGCTGACCTCGAACGCTACCGACACGGGGTCTACCTGCGAGCGACGTCAGCGTTCGAGGAGGCATGGAAAGGCAAGCTGACTGCCCAGTTTCCGACATCTGCCGGCGAGCTCGTATGGCTGTCGAGGGTGGCCGGGTCGTAGGCCGGATCGAAGGGGCAGATCGACGGCCGAACCTCTCGCCGATCTTCCTCAGGTCGTTAGCAGCGGTCTCCGGCGTTCTCGAGTCGTTGGCGCGCGGGGCCGTCGGAGACCAGACGGCTAGATTCCCGGCCGAGCAGGTTGAGCACTCCAGACCCCACGAGCAGAGGACATGGTTTGACCACCGAGACAACGACCCCTGGCCACACCGATTTTGATCAGGCCGCTCGCGAGGCCTCGGGCGCACGAGCCTACGGTCGCTACTTCGAGGAGTTCGAGGTCGGCGCCCTCTACAAGCATTGGCCGGCGAAAACGGTGACCGAGTCCGACGATCACCTCTTCTGCCTGATCACGATGAATCATCACCCCCTGCACATCAACGACGTGTACGCGGCTCAGGCGCAGCAGGGACGCAATGTCGTCGTGGGTCCGCTCGTTTACTCCCTCATGTTGGGGATGTCGGTCGGCGACGTGTCGGGTAAGGCCATCGCCAACCTGGCCACCGAGGAGCTCAAACACCCGGCACCCGTCTTTCACGGCGACACGCTCTTCGCCGAGAGCGAGGTGCTCGAGGTGACGCCGTCGCGCTCGAAGCCCGATCGCGGCGTGGTCAAGGTGCGCACGGACGCCTACAAGCAGGACGGCACGCTCGTCGCCACGTTCCGCCGCAGCGTGCTCGTGCCGCGACGGGAACCGAGCGACGTCTGAGACCGCCTGGTCGGGTCCACAGATCCCCACGGAGAGACCGTGTTCAGAGCGCAGGCTCGCGCACGCGGCGCCCGGGCCGCGATTCGACCTCGTTCGACTCTCGTTCGACGGCTCAGGGGCCGCGATCGATTAGCCAGCCGCTGATCTTGGCCGCCCGGCCGGGCAGGTGACGAGAAGCCACGGCCCCCCGGACGGCTGCTCTCCCTGCCATGGTGCGGGGCACGGCGACCGTCTCCAGACAGGTCTCTCCGTTCGAAAAGCGCGCTTTGTACGGCTCGTCGCCGAGCAGAAGGCGGTACTCACGTACGCCATCGGCGCATGCCTCGCGGATCGAGTGGGCCAGTAGAACGAAGCCGATCGACGCCTGCTCCCAAGACGGGTCGCGACCAGCCTGGTAGTACCACTCGACGCCCGCGAATCGGAATCCGTACCAGGCCGCCACCGGCTCTCCGCCGATTTCGGCGAGCCATAGCCGGAGCCATCCGCGCGCTTGAGCGGATCGCGCGAACGACCGGTGAAACGCCCACCGCTCGCGCGAGAATGCTTGCGAGCCCTTTGCCCACCGACGCTCGTGCAGGCGAAATAGGTGGTCGAGGTCATCTTCGAGCCTCTCCGGATCGTCGGCCAGGCGGTAGCGCAGCCCGTGTTCGCGAACCAGCTTCCGTTCGCGCCGTCGAACCTGCTGGCGAAAGTTAGAGCTGCGAGCGGCCAGCAACTCCTCCCAGCTCATCCCGTCGAGTCTGAGCACCGGGCTCGGCTCTCTGCGTACGTGCGTGCCTCCGAGAAGCGCGTTCCACCCCTCCTCCGCGGCCAGACGCTCGGCGAGAAGGAGATCGACTCGTTCTGGGATCGAGTCGAGCGCGGCGCCCAGCGCCTGCGCGAGGGCAGGCCGATCGGCGGGCGCACAGATCGGACCGAGGAGATCGGCGGGGCCGTGACCGACGAAGCGCACAGTCGTGAAGGCCCTCTTCGAGATCGAGCAGAGCGGCAGGATTCCTGCGACCGATCCGTCCCGCCTCCGGCAAGCGTGCACGAGTAGCCGGTGGTCCCGGCCGAGCTCGTCCCACCAAGCCGATGCCCACTCCCAGGTCCCGAAGATGTTGCCGGCGGCTTCGGCCAAGCGCTGCCAGTCCTCGCGCAGGTCATCGAGGTCGTCGAACCTCTCAACGCGGAGCTCGTCTTGATCGGCGGGCGGAGCAGGGGCGCGAGCGGCCAGCTGCGCCTCGTCTGACACGCGCCGAGCTTACCCGACGAGCGAGCGTGCGCCGCGGACTGGGCGCGGTCATCCCGGTCTCGCAACCCGGCTCCAGCATGGTAGGACGCCCCGGTAGGGTGACCGCATGCCGGACCTCCGCCTGGAGTGGATAGTCGACGAGCGGCGCTTTGCGGCCGTCGAGGCGGCATGGGACGCGCTCGCGGCCGACCAGCCGACCCCCTTCTCCCGCCACGCCTGGTTCACGCACTGGTGGCGCGCGTTCGCTGCGGACGCGCCGCTGAGGTTGTGCACGCTGTGGGAGGGCGACAGCCTCACGGGCGCGGTTCCGCTCGTCGCGGGGACAGGCAGGCTAGTGGCCATGGCCAACGATCACACTCCCATCTTCGCGCCGCTCGCTCGGGACCCACAGGTGCTGGGGAGGCTTGCGCAGGCGCTGATCGGCTCGAGCGCCGGCGAGGTCGAACTGGGCGCGCTGCCTGCAGACGGTGAAGCGCTGCGACACCTTCGGCGCGCCTGCGGCCAGGCGGGACGCCGCACGGTCGAGGAGTCGCAGCACGTCTCGCCGCTGGTCGAGATGGCGGGTACGTACGAGCAGTTCAGGGCGGAGAGCAAGCCGCGCTGGGGAGCACCGCTCGAGCGTTTTCGCCGGAAGATGGTGCGGGACCACGACGCGACGTTCTCGCTCGTCGAGTCTCCCAGCGACCTCGAGAGCGAGCTCGAGCGAGGACTGAGTGTCGAAGCGAGCGGCTGGAAGGGCCAAGCCGGAACGTCCATCCTCTCCGATCCGAGCACCGCCTCGTTCTACCGCTCGGTCGCGCGCGCCTACCACGGCGCCGGAGAGCTGAAGCTCTCGGGCATCTCGCTGGACGGCCGCTTGGTGGCCTTCGACCTGTCCCTTCTCCACGACGATCGGCTGTGGCTGTTGAAGACCGGCTTCGACGAGTCCTACCGTCGCCTGGCGCCCGGGCTGGTGCTGCGGCTCTCGATCATCGAGAAGTGCTTCGAGCTCGGCCTCTCAGGTCACGAGCTGCTCGGCGACGACGCCGAGTGGAAGCGCAAGTTCGCAAACGGTGAGCGGGCGCACTCGCGACTGCGCGCGTACCGCGCGAGACCGGTACCGATGCTCCGCCACGCCTACCGACGCTGGACGCGCCCGCGGCTGCGACGCGTGTACCACCAAGTTCGCAGCCGCTGAGCGGGACCTCCTCCCGAGCCGCCGTCGTGCGGTGTGCTCAAGGCGTGGGCGTAGCACTCGAGTAGCGCCCGCTCGGACTGCTCCCACGACAGCGTGGTCTCGACTCGCTTGCGGCCCGCCCACCCCATCCGCTCGCGTGCCTTCGGATCGTCGAGCAGCTGAGCGATGCGCTCGGCGAAGTCGTGCTCCTCGTTGGGCTGCGCGTACACCGCTGCCTCGCCCGCCGAGACGCGAGCCTCCCGCAGATCAAACGAGACGATCGGCTTGCTCATTGCCATGTACTCCATGATCTTGTTCATCGTCGAGGCGTCGTTAAGGGGGTTCTGCGGGTCGGGCGCGAGGCATACGTCCGCGCTGGAGAGATGCCGTAGAACCTCCTCGTCGGAGACGCGGCCGGTGAAGGTCACGCTTTCGTCCAGGTCGAGCTCCCGCGCGAGGGCCACGAGCGACGGAAATTCGTCGCCGGAACCTACGAAGACGGCGTGCCAGTCGGTGCGTCCGAGCTCGTCCCTCAGGCGTGCGAGTGAGCGGAGTGCATAGTCGACCCCGTCCTGTGGTCCCATCACGCCCAGGTAACAGATCAGGAACGGCTTGCCGCGCTTGAGGGAGGCGTCTGCGGCCACGGGAACGAACCGGTCGAGCCGGGGCCCGCTGCGCACCACGGAGACTTGCGCTGGCGCCTTGCCCCCGCGCGAGAGCGCGACGTCGCGGTAGGTATGGTTGGTGGCGATGACGATGTCGGCGAGGCGGAACGTGAGCTTCTCGAGCATCACCAACGCCCGGTGGACCAGATCCGGCGGGCGGTCGAAGCGCGACAGGTAGAGTTCGGGCACGAGGTCGTGGTGATCGAACACGAGTCGTGCCCCGGCGAGCTTGTGCGGAAGGGCGGCGAGAAAGAGAAGGTCCGGCGGGTTGCAAATGTGGACGACGTCGAAGCGGCCGAGCCGGAGGCCGAGCGCCGTCATCCGGACCAGCGCGGCTCCGTACTCCCGCGCGTAGCCCAGCGGCCCGCCGGTGGCGGCCCGCAGCGGAAAGCGATGGATTCGCACTCCCTCGATCTCCGCGTACGCCTCCGTGTCCTGGCGCTCGCCTCGAGGGCAGACGACGCACACCTCGTAGCCCGCGACGGCGAGGGCGCGACTCTCCTGCCAGACCCGCCGGTCGAACGGGACGGACAGGTTCTCGACTAAGACGAGGACGCGGTTACCAGCCAACGCCCACGTACCCGGGCTGACCCCGCCGCTCCTCTGCCCCCGGGAGGCGCACGAGGTCGACTATCACACGGTCGCCGTCGGCCTGCGCCAAGGCGTTCACCACCGCCGGCTCCCCGGTGCCGACGATGCAGACCTCGGCGTGGTCTACGACCTCCTCGGCGGAGTCTGCGAGCAGGCGGCTCAGGTGAGGGAGACGCGCATCGAGATACTCGCGGTTAGACCCGGTCAGGCGGGCCAGCGCCACCGTGCCGTCGTACACAAGCAGGTCGTAGCCCTTGCCGAGCAGCCGCTCGGTGAGATCGACGAGCGGGCTCTCGCGCAGGTCGTCGGTCCCCGACTTGAACGCCAGTCCGAGAACGCCGATCCGGCGACGCCCGGAGGCGGCGACGAGGTCGAACGTCCTTCGCAGGTGGGCTTCGTTCGAGGCGAGCACGCCGCTCAAGATCGGTACCTCGACGTCGTTGCGACCGGCCTGGTGGACGATCGCCCGGAGGTCCTTGGGAAGGCATGACCCGCCGAAGGCGAAGCCGGGCGACAGGTAGGCCGGACTGATGTTCAGCTTCGTGTCGGAGCGGAAGACCTCCATGAGCTCGTGCGAGTCGAGCCCGAGGCTGCGCGAGAGTGCGCCGATCTCGTTGGCGAACCCGACCTTGAGCGCATGGAAGGAGTTGTCGGCGTACTTGATCATCTCGGCGATCCGAAGGGGAACGCGGAAGCGAGGCCCGGGCAGGCCGTCGTAGAGGCCGGCGACCGAGTCTCCACTCTCCTCGTCGAGCTCTCCGACGACGGTCTTCGGCGGGTCATGGAAGTCGCGGACGCTAGTGCCCTCGCGGAGGAACTCCGGGTTGACGCAGACCCCGAAGTCGCGGCCGGCCGTCTGGCCGGAGGCCCGCTCGAGCAGCGGCAGCAGCCGTTCCTCGCATGTGCCGGGCAACATCGTGCTCCGGAAGGCGACGGTATGGCGGTCCTCCTTGTTCGCCATGGCGGCGCCGATCTGCTCGCTGACGCGCTCGACGAAGCTCGTGTCGAGGCCTCCGTTGGGGGCGGAGGGCGTGCCCACGCAGACGAGCGAGAGCTCCGAAGCCTGCACCGCCTCGGCGGCGTCGGTCGTGGCGCGCAGGGCGCCGGCGCCGACCACCTCCGCCGTCAGCTCACCGATCCGCTCTTCGACCACGGGCGCCTGGCCGCGGTTGATCCCGTCGACCTTGTCGACATCGACGTCCACCCCGACGACCTCGTGGCCTCGCGCGGCGAAGCACGCTGCGGAGACGCAGCCGACGTACCCAAGGCCAAAGACGCTGAGCCTCATCGGCGCGGGACCTCTCGGTCGGTGGGGACTGAGACCGTCGCCGCGGGAGACCGATCGGCGTCCGGGGCCGCCGTGGGTCTCTCAACGGGCGGCGAGCCACCGCGCCGCGACCGCGCGTGGTCGAGCGAGTCCTTCCATTGGGACAGGACGAGTCGCCGGCCCGGCCGCGACAGCTTCAGCGAGAATCGCGCCGCGCCGTCGCGGTGGTCCACCGCCACGCGCGGGATGCTCAGAACCCCGTCGGGTTGTCCTCGCCCGTTGCGTACGCTGAAGGCGAAGCGGTAACCGGCCGCCGCGGCGGCCTGCGCCACCCGGGGGTCCCACTCGCCGAAGGGGTAGGCGAGCACGTCGCAACGTCCGAGTCGCTCGCGGAGGCGCGAGCGCGAATCGTGGAGTTCCTGGCGGAGGGCCTCGTCCTCGAGCCGGTTGAGGTGGGCGTGTGAGCAGGTGTGGCTGCCGAACTCGATCCCCGCTGCGGCCATCTCCTCGACCATCGGCCAGCCGAGCGAGCGCATGATCTGCGGGTGCGACTCTGCATGCTCGGCGACCTCCGGCCACGCGAAGGTAGCTTCGCGGTCGACGAGATCCGGGAGAACGAAGACGAACGCCGACCAGCCGTGCTCCCGCAGCAACGGAAAGGCGTTCGTGTAGTTGTCGACGTACCCGTCGTCGAAGGTCAGGTAAGCGCGCGGAGCCTCGCGCGGCCGGCCCGAGGCGAGCGCGTCCAAGGAGGCTCGATCGCCCGAGGACCAGCCTCGTCGTCGCAGGGCGGCGAGCTGGCGCTCGAACGGCTCCGGCGGCAGCGACAGGAACGGAGGCCCGCCCTCGGTGATCGAGTGGTAACAGAGGAAGGCCGCCCGCCCCGAGCGATTGCCGAATGCGCGCGAAGTCACCGCGCGAGCTCCTTGTAGAGGGCCTCGAGCGGTGCGAAGACGTCGCCGTCGTTGAGGCGCCGGGCGCGCTCGCGAGCGGCCACTCCGAGCTCGCGCCGGCGGTCGCGGTCCTCGAGGAGGGTGACGATCGCCTCGACCAGCGAGTTCGGGTCGCCGGGCGGGACGAGCAGCGCGTCGGTGCCGTCGTCGAGCACCTCCGGGACGCCTCCGACCGCCGTGGCGACGATCGCTCGGGCGTACGCCATCGCCTCCAGCAGCGCCACCGGAAGCCCTTCGGACAGCGATGGGAGCACGAAGACCTCGGCGGTCGAGAAAAGGCGCTCCTTCGCGTCGGGGTCGAGCCATCCCGCCCACGTGACGGCCGACGAGCGAAGGAGCTCGTGCGCTTCCGCCGGCGGCTCGCCGGGACCCGCGAGGACGACGCGCGCCGGCGGGCAGCGCTCGACCAGCGGGCGTAGCGCCTCGAGAAGGACACGGCCCCCCTTGGCGGGGTCGAGGAAGCCGCCCATGTAGAGGACGCTCATCGCCCCGCCCCGGGGGGTCGGTCGTCGCGCGTCCACGAAGGGAGCGGCGTTCGGCACCACGAGGACGTTGGTCGCTCCGAAGCGGGCCTCGATCTCCCGAGCGCCCGCGGTCGAGACGCTCAGGACGCGGTCGGCGGTCGCGAACGCACCGCGGAACAGCGCGCGGCTCAGGGGTCCAACCCGGGTGTCGAAGGCCGCGATGTCACCGACGCCCGCGTGTACGTGGAGCACGACTCGACAGCCGAGCGCCTTGGCGAGCCCGACGATCACGGCCTTGCGGTAGAGGCTCCCCCGCACCGCGCTGTGCACGTGAGCGACTCGCCGGCCGCCGCGCAGGGACCAGACAAGAAGGCGCACGAGAGCGAGCACGAACGTGCCCAGCCGCTGGACGGGCGCCGCACCGCGGTAGGTCGAGATCGACTCGAGGCCGAGGCGAGCGCCGAGCGGCGAGGCGAGCAGGTCGCGCAGGGCCGCGGCCATGCCCCCCTCGCTCGCAGGGTCCGGCCCGAGGTGGACAATGCGGAGGGTCTGACCCGAGATCTCGCGAGCGCTTGCGGGTCGACGCCGCGGCTGGGGGTGTCCCGAGAGGGTCGGCTGAGCCATCGACGCAGTTCGCTTCATCCGGAGCGTAGTCGCGACCCGTACCGAGTGCGGAGCCCGAATGCCATGATAGACGCGATGTGCGGCGTCGGTGTCATCCTCGACCCGGCCTCGACGACTCCACGGCATGCGGCAGCCGCCATGACCGCGGCACTCAGCCATAGGGGGCCAGACGGCACGGGATCCTGCTCGATCGGGCCAGCCGTCCTGCTTCATACCCGCCTCGCGATCATCGACGTGGCCGGGGGGGTTCAGCCTCTGAGCTCCGAGGACGGGGCCTGCGCGACCGTGGTTAACGGTGAGATCTACAACCACCGCGAGCTGCGAGCGGAGCTCGAGGCCAAGGGTCACCGCTTCGCGACCCGGTCGGACTCCGAGGTGATCGTTCATCTCTACGAGGACCTGGGGCCCGAGTGCGTCCGGCGCCTGAACGGCATCTTCGCTTTCGCGCTCTGGGACAACCGGCGGAGCGAGCTCCTTCTGGCGCGCGACCACTTCGGCGTTAAGCCCCTCTACTGGTGGAGCGACGGCCGCCGGCTCGCCGCGGCATCGGAGATCGGGGCGCTCCTCGCCAGCGGCCTCGTCTCGCCCGAAGTCGACCCGATCGCGCTCGATCACTTCCTGGCATGGCGCTTCGTGCCGTCGCCGCGCACCCTGTTCGCCGGCGTCTCGAAGCTACCGCCGGCTTCGTTCCTTGTGGCGGGTGAGGACGGAGTCAGGGTCACGAGCTACCGCGAGGCGCCGGACCCTCCCTTTGAGGATGCCGCCCCCGCCGAGCTCGAGGTCGAGCTGAGGGCGCGCTTCGAGCAGGCCGTCGAGCGACAGATGATGTCCGACGTCCCCTATGGCGCCTTCCTCAGCGGAGGGATCGACTCGGCGGCGGTGAGCGCGGCGATGGCGCGCGCGTCCGGCGCCCCCGTAAAGACCTTCACGATCGGGTTCCCCGGCGCCGGTGGCGAGCTCGACGAGCGGGCGGCGGCGAGGGCGACCGCGCGAGCGCTCGGGACCGAGCACCGGGACGTGGCGATGGCGGAGTTCGACTTCCCCGCCCAGCTCGCCGCGTGCGTGCGCCGGCTAGAGGATCCCTGCGGCACCCCGTCCGCGCCGGCCCTGCTGCAGGTCAGCCGGTTCACGTCCGAGCACGTCAAGGTCGTGCTCTCGGGGCAGGGCGCCGACGAGCCGCTCGGCGGCTACCAGCGCCACCAGGCGGCGGCCTCCCTGGGGCTGGCGCGACGTCTGCCCAGGCCGCTCGCCGCGCTGGCACGCGCCGGGGCGGAGGCGCTGCCGCGCAACGAGCGAGCGAAGCGCATGGCCCGGCTCCTGGGGGACACCGGCGAGAGCAGCCCGCTGTTGCGGGTCTTCGAGATAACGACAGACGAGGGGCGCCGTTCGCTCGTCGGCTCGGCCGGCGTAGAGGCGGCGACGGAGCGACGCGAGCTCGTGCGCAACGTCTTGGACGACGTCGAGGGGCGGGGCGTTCTCGAGCAGGCGCTCTATCTCGACACGCACCTCTTTCTCCCGGACGGTCTGCTGGTCTACGGCGACAAGATGTCGATGGCGTCGGGACTCGAGCAGCGCGTTCCCTTTCTCGATGTCGAGCTCATGCGGTTCATCGAGCGGATTCCCGCCGGCTTGCGCGTGCGGGGCTTGACGAGGAAGTGGCTGTACCGGCGGGCCATCGAGCCGCTGGTGCCGGCCGCGGCGCTGCGCCGGCGCAAGCATCCGTTCGCGACCCCATACGACGAGTGGCTCAGGACGTCGCTCGGAGTTGAGATCGAGCGGCGGTTCCGCGCCGGGTCGGCGATGGAGGAGCTGGTCGATCCGGAGGTCGCCGCCGAGCTCGTGGCGGCGCACCGCACCGGCCGCCACGATCACAAGCGCATCCTTTACTGCCTGCTCGAGCTCTCCGAATGGCACAGAGCCTTCATCGAGGGCTCAGGCGAGGAGCGTCCGCCGGTACCAGCCCGGGTTTGAGCTCAGGCCGGCGGACCGGGGCGCCGAGGCGCAAGAAAAAGCGACGTGCACGGCTCGTATGGACGGATGATCGAGGTAACGCAAGACGGGCTCAAGCGGGTCCAGAGCGGCGACGAGAGGGGCCAGGTACGCACCCCCGACTCCCCCGCCCATGCTTGCCTATACCCGCCCTGCTCTCTCTCGCTCCACCGTTGGCCCGTGCCTTGTCGCCGCCCTCTGCCTCGTAGCCCTGTCTGCGGCCGTGGCGCCGGCGACCTCGGCGGCGGCGCGGCGCGTCGTCATCGAGAACCCCACCACGATCCAGGCCCTCGACAGCGACAGCGTGCCCTTCCAGGCGCGGGCGTCTCGCGGAGCCAGGGTCGTCACCTTCTGGGTCGACGGGCGACGTAGGTTCATCGACCGCAGCGCCCCGTGGCGTTTCGGGTCCAACGGCCGCCTGTCCCTCAGACGCCTCGCGAATGGAGAGCACAGGCTCAAGGTCCGCGCGTGGTGGAGGGTCCGCTCGCGGTGGGTCGTGCGGACGGCCTACAAGCGGGTCACCATCCGCCGCAAGGTCACGCCCGACTCGACCCCGCCGCCGGACCCAACCCCCAGCACCGACACCTCCAACGCCGGCTCCGACTGGGGCTCGGCCTTCGAGGGCAGCGGCTTCGGCGAGTGGAGCTGGTGGGGCCAGGGCGATTCGAGCTACACCGGCCTGTCGACGGTCGACCCCGC
>Ga0136615_10001425_pt1 | contig 11568 bp, 11 predicted proteins | sample AntDrymUQ2882206_2_FD_106647 | JGI IMG/M metagenome (GOLD analysis project Ga0136615, IMG submission 106647) | Polar desert sand microbial communities from Dry Valleys, Antarctica - metaG UQ288 (22.06) | ecosystem: Environmental > Terrestrial > Soil > Desert | place: Antarctica: Dry Valley...
ACGAAAGCACCCCCATCGACTCCGGGGCCGCGGTCGGGCTGGCGGCGGAGGCGTTCGAGCTGCTCGACGCGCCTGCGGGCGTCGCCGCGCCCTCAGCCGGCGAGCAGGATGGGGACAACGAGCGCCACCACCACGACGAGCGCCCACAGCGCCGGTGCCGACGTGAGTACGTGCTGGCGCCGGCGTTCCCGCCGCTCAGCTTCCGCCTGCGTCCGACTCACCCACCAAGGGCTCTGCCGGACCTCCAGCGCGTAGAAGGTCGCGCCGAGGCCCGCCCCGTAGAGGAGGTGCCCGATCAGCGACGGATAGGCCGCAGCGGCGCCCGCCGCCGTCCACTGCGGCGGGCCGCCGAGGAAGACGGGTAGGAGCGTCAGGGCCCCGAGCACCCACCAGCAGAACCCGTAGGCGACGCCCCAGCCGACGGCAGAGCCGGCGTCGTAGCTCTGGCGGCGGAAGAGGACGCCGTAGGAGGCACCGATCAGGTCCGCGATGACGAGGTGGACGAGGAAGCCGGCGAGGCCCGAATCGAAGCCGACGAGCTGCGCGACCGTCGGTAAGAAGTCGATCTGGAGCATGATCAGCGTGAAGAGGAGGCCGCCGACCAGGCCGGCGAGCGCGCCCTGGCCGAGCGCTCGCAGTCCGCGCGTGCCCGCTCCCTCCCGGCCCATGTCTCGCACGTCGTCCGAGAACAGCAGGCGCGCGAGCGCGCACAAAACGTGGTAGCCGAGCCCCAGCAGGCCTCCGAGCAGCAGGTAGCCGGGGAGCGTCTCGAAACCGGCCCGCGTCTCCTCGAGCGACCAGGTGAGTCCTCGGCCCTCGAAGAGCGGCAGGAGCGTGAGCGGCACCACGACCCAGAGGAGGAAGCCGTAGACGACCCCGCGGATCAGGCTCACCCCGGCGCTGTCGATGAGCCGGGGGTAGAGGACCGCGAACGCCGTGCCCGAGACCACGCCGACGGCCATGGTGACGAGCGCGGAGACCCCCGGCGAGGCGTCGCCCATCGCCGTGGAGGTAGCGAGCAGGCCGTTGTCGGAGGCCAGGCGCGCCACCAGCAACCAGGCGGACACGAGCCCCGCGACGGCGCCACGGAGCGCCGCGCTGCGGGTCGGCACCAGGGCGCGCGGCTGGGTGAGGGCGACATAGACAAGCGCCGTCGTCGCGCCGTAGAGCAGATGGCCGAGCAGGCTTGGAAACTCGGCCTGCGCACGCGCGAGCGTCCACTCGACCGAGTCGCCGCTGAAGAAAGGCAGAAGGGTGAGAGGGCCGATGAACCACCAGAGCGCGCCGTAGGTGAGTCCCCAGAAGAGCGTCTCGCCCGCTCCCGGCTCTTGCCTCGCGACGAGCAGCGCAAAGCTCGCTCCGATGATGGCGGCGACACCCATGTGGACGACGAAGCCGACGACAGCGGAGTCCGCGCGGACAACGCCCGCAATCGTCGGCAGCACCCCGATCTGCGTCATGGCGGCGCCGAACACCAGGCCGCCCACGAGCCCGGCCGGAACGCCCGCCGCGACGGCCCTACGCATCGCGCACCGCCGCGGGAACCCGCTCGCGCTCGGGGGTCGTGAGCACGATGTCGCGTGGGAAGACGAGGTCGATCCCCCAGTCGAGGCCGACACGGAGCTTCTTCTCGAGCCCGGGTAGCTTGCTCCAGTAGACGAAACGCCAGAGCAGCCATGCGAGCAGCCCCGAGAAGCGGTAGCCGCGGATCTCAGCGACGCCGGTACGGTGCCCCAGGGCGACGAGGGTGCCGATCGCACTGAAGCGGAACGGCTTCGGCTCACGGCCTGCGAGCACGGCGGCGAGGTTCGCGGCGAGGGCCTTGCCCTCCCTGAGAGCGTGCTGGGCGGTCGGCGGGTACCACGCATCCGGAAGACCGGGGACGGGGATGCGGGCGCAATCTCCGACCGCCCAGACGTCGTCGCGTCCCTCGACCCGCAGCGTCGAGTCGACGAGCACGGCGCCGGCGCGGGACACCGGGAGCCCGAGCTCGGCCGGCAGTGGATGCGGCCGGTTGCCCGCCGTCCAGATGACGGTGCGCGTCGGGATCTCGGTGCCGTCCTCGAGCGAGATCCCGCCGGGAGTCGCTTCGGCGACGCGCCGCTCGAGCAGGAACTCGATCCCCCGCCGCCGCAGCCGCTCGAGCGCGTAGGCGCGCAGCTCGGGCCCGAGCTCGGGGAGGATGTGGTCGCGCGAGTGGACGAGGACGAAGCGCAGCTCCTCCGGCTCAACACGCGGGTAGTAGCGCAGGACGACGTGGCAGAGGTCGAAGAGCTCCGCGACCGTCTCGGTGCCCGCGAAGCCCCCGCCGGCGACGACGACGGTGAGCAAGCGCTGCCGCTCGGCCTCGTCCGGCTCGACATCTGCGCGCTCGAGCTGCTCGATCACGTGGTTGCGCAGCGCGACGGCGTCGCCGAGCGACTTGAGCGTGAACGCGTGCTCGGCGAGACCGTCGAGCCCGGAATAGCTGGGAACTGCGCCCAGCGCGAGCACGAGGTGGTCGTAGGGCAGTGTGCGCCCGTCGGCGTGGCGGACGAGCCGGGCGTCGAGATCCACGTCGGCCGCCGTGTCGCGGTGGAAGCGCGTGCGCGGGCAGAGCGCGCGGATCGGCACGCTGATGTGCTGCGGCTCGAGTGCGCTCGAGGCGACCTCGGCGAGCATCGGCGTGAAGAGAAGCGCGTTGCCCTTGCTCACGAGCGCGATCTCGACGCCCGGGTCGCGCGCGAACAGGCGCTCGAGGCGGCGGGCGGTGGCCACGCCCGCGAAGCCGCCGCCGAGAACGACGACTCTCGTCCGCACGGTGTGGTCGGCCGGCGAGGACGTCTGCGACGGAAGCAGCACGAGCAGCAGCCCGGCGAGCCCGCCGAACAGCAGGGCGCAGACGAGCGCCGGCAGCTCAGCCGCGGCGTCATCGATCGACCAGGTCGGCCCCTGGCCCGCGACCAGCGGCTCGAGCGTCAGAGCGGCCAGCTGCCACCAGAGCAGCCCCAGCAGCAGCCCACGGCTGAGGTTCGCGGCAGCCGACCCTCCCGTCTGGCCGACGACCACGCCCAGCGCTGCTCCGAGCGTTGCCGCAACCGCGAGGTGCAGCAGCGGGCCCGGCCCCGCATCCAGCAGCGACCCGGGCCCGGGGAGGACGACGAGCCCCGCCGCGAGCCCGGCGGCGCCCCCAGCGACGAGGTCGCGCGGTTCAGGCACCGCGCACTAGAATTGCACGGACTCGAGCCCGTGTCGCCTACGAGTTCCTTACGGTGGCACGGAACGCCGATGCGCGACTACCTCCCCATCTCCGAGCACGGTGTCATCGGAGACCTGCGCACGGTCGCCCTCGTCGGCACGGACGGCACGATCGACTGGCTCTGCTTGCCGCACTTCGACTCGCCGAGCGTCTTCGGCGCCATCCTCGATGCCGATCGCGGCGGCTACTTCCGGATCGCCCCAACCACGCGGGACGCGACGCCCAAGCAGCTCTACTTCCCGGACACCAACGTCCTCATCACGCGCTTCCTGACCGCCGACGGGGTCGGCGAGGTGGAGGACTTCATGCCGGTCACGGGTGAGCAGCGCCTCGTCCGTCGCGTGGTCGCGGTGCGTGGCGAGGTGCCCTTCCGGATCGAGCTCGAGCCGCGCTTCGACTACGCCCGCGGCACGCACGAGGTCGAGGTGACCGGCAGCCGCGCCGTCTTTCGCTCGTCCCAGCTGACGCTCGGTCTCGCGTCTACGGTGCCGCTCAACCCGAGCGAGCACGGCGTCACGGCCACCTTCACCCTCTCGGCAGGCGAGAGCGCGGCGTTCGTGCTCGAGCGGCTCGAGGACGGCGGCGTCCCGAACACGTGCTCGGAGGCGCAGGCCGCAGCCGACTTCGAGGAGACCGTGGCCTACTGGCGCCGGTGGCTCTCACGCTGCCGCTACGACGGCCGCTGGCGAGAGATGGTGCACCGCTCGGCCCTGACGCTGAAGCTCCTCACGTTCCAGCCGACGGGGGCGATCGTCGCGGCTCCTACCACGAGCCTTCCCGAGCAGCTCGGAGGCGGTCGCAACTGGGACTATCGCTACACCTGGATCCGCGACGCCGCCTTCTCGCTCTACGCACTGCTCAGGCTCGGCTTCACCGAGGAGGCCGAGGCGTTCATGGCGTGGCTCACCGGCCGGGTCCGCGAAGGCGAGCTCGGCGGCGCGGGGCCGCTCCAGGTCATGTACGGCATCGACGGTCGTACCGAGTTGCCCGAGGAGATCCTCGACCATCTCGAGGGCTACCGCGGCTCGGCCCCGGTCAGGATCGGCAACGGCGCCGCTGGCCAGCTGCAGCTCGACATCTACGGGGAGCTGATCGACTCGATCTACCTCTACAACAAGCACGGGACCCCGATCTACCACGACGCCTGGGGTCATGTCTCACGGATCGTGGAGTGGGTCTGCGAGAACTGGGATCAGGCCGACGAGGGCGTCTGGGAGACGCGGGGCGGACGGCAGCACTTCACGTACTCGCGGCTGATGTGCTGGGTCGCGGTCGAGCGGGCGATCCGCATCGCCCGGCAGCGCGGCCTGCCCGCCGATCTCGTCCGCTGGATGCGGGCGCGGGACGACATCTACCTCCAGATCATGGAGCGGGGTTGGCACCCCGACCGGCGCGCGTTCGTCCAGCACTACGACACGAACGTCCTCGACGCCTCGCTGCTGCTGATGCCACTCGTGAAGTTCGTGGCGCCGACCGACCCGCGCTGGCTCTCGACCCTGGACGCCATCTCGCGCGAGCTCGTCTCCGACAGTCTCGTCTACCGCTACAACGTCGAGGCCTCGCCCGACGGGCTCGAGGGAGACGAGGGGACGTTCTCGATCTGCACCTTCTGGTACGTCGAGGCGCTCGCCCGGGCCGGCCGGATCGACGACGCCCGGCTCGCGTTCGAGAAGATGCTGACCTACGCGAACCACCTCGGGCTCTACTCGGAGGAGATCGGCCCGACCGGTGAGCTGCTCGGGAACTTCCCGCAGGCGTTCACGCACCTTGCGCTCATCAGCGCCGCCGTCAACATCGACCGCGCGCTCGGCGGCGGACGGGACGCGCGGTGATCGAGCCGCCGTCCCGCCGCCTGCCGGCCGGGCGATCGAGCGGATCAGGGGTGCGGCCTGGGCAGAGGGACGTGGAACTCGTCCTGACGTCATCCCACAGCGGAGACACTAGGCTCGCGCGCCTTACGATTCGCTGAACTCGCGCCGAGCGCGTGCACCGTCCAGCTGCGCCCGATAGGAATAGGGCCTCCCACGAGTTTCGAGGATCCGAATGACGCCGTCGACAACCCGAGGAATGCTTCAGGTCCTCTCAGTGCGCTCTTCCCGGCTGCTGGTGCCGGTTGCGTGTGAACGTGGTGACGAGACAATCAGGCGTCGGCGGGCGGAACAACGACGGAGCAAGGCGACCACCCCGGAGGAGACAGGGACCTCCGGGGAGGATCACGGCCAGGGATGACCGAGCAGACGACTGGAGACGAGCAGCCCTGAGTCGGATCCGGATGCTGGAACGCGATACGGCGCCGCTACCGTCGCGCCGCTGGTTCCGGGAGGACGGCAGCGCCTCGCCCTTGACGCGCTCGCTGGCCACTGCGCCGGACGTCATGGAGTCGCTGATGCCCTTCCTCGCGAAGATCTACGGCGAGAGCTCGCTCGACCTCGCCACGAAGGAGCTGGTCATCCTGCGGGTCTCGAAGCTGAACGGCTGCCGCTACTGCCTGGCCGCCCACAAGCCGGCGGCACTCGAGGCAGGCGTCCCAGCCGACCAGGTCGAGGTGCTCTGCGACGCGCGTCCGCTGGCCGATCTGCCCGAGCGCGAGCGCGCGATCGTCGACTGGGCCGACCTCGTCACGCTCGCGCCGGCCGAGGTCACGGACGAGCTGACGGCGCGGCTCCTCGACCACGTGCGTGAGGATCAGCTCGTCGAGCTGACACTGGTCGCCGGCGCGACGACGATGCTGAACCAGTACTGCACCGCCTTCGGCATTCCCCCGCCCTGACCATGCGAGACGCTGTCGAAACCGCAATCGCAGACGGCCGGATGGGCGACCGGCTCTGGCTGTATGCGACGTATCACTGCAACTTCGCCTGCGTCTACTGCCTGACCGAGTCGCACCCGGGCATCGCCGATCGACGCCGCCTCCCGGACGAGGCCATGGTGCGGGCGGCTCTGGAGGCGCGGGAGCTCGGCTTCACCTGCGTCGGCATCACCGGCGGGGAGACGTTCATGCTGCCCTCGTTCCCCGAGACGCTTGCCGAGATCGCGTCGATCCTGCCCGTAGTGGCCCTGACGAACGGGACGCTGTTCGCGGACCGAACGCTGGAGCGGCTGCAGCCGCTCGCGGGAGCCGACGCGGCGCTTCAGATCTCGCTCGACTCCGACGTGCCCGACCGGAACGATGCGTTGCGCGGGCCGGAGAACTTCGCCAAGGTCGTCGCTGCCGTCCCCGAGCTCGTCGCGCGCGGCATCCGCGTACGGATCGCGACGACCGTGGACGGGCAGGACGCCGCAGAGCTCGAGGGTGTCTGCGCCCTGCACCGGAGCTGGGGCATTTCGGACGACGACCACATCGTCCGCTCGGTCGTCCGCCGAGGCCGCGCGGACCTCGAAGGGATGGGCGTCGTTCCGGCCGAGCACGACATCCTCCCGGAGCTCACGCTGACCGCCGACGGCGCGTTCCTGCACCCGTTCGCTCCGACCGTGCGCCACGGCGTCACCGATCTCGACCTCCTCGTGAGCCGGCAGACAGCGCCGCTGGAAGTGCCGGCCGCCGCGTTCCTCCGAGTCGTCGGCGACGAGCCCGTGGGGGCCGACGTCGTGCGGAACATCAGATGAGCGTAGGCGCGGCGCCGCGGTCGCGGCACACGGAGATCGTCATGGCGGGGCTGCGGATCTCGCTCGGCGTGCTCTTCCTGAGCGTCTGGGCCGAGAACCTGAACAAAGGTCTCTACGGCGCAGACGCGTACGCGGGGCTGATCCGCTCGTATGCCGAGGAGGGCGCTGCGCCGAGCGTCTGGAAGGAGCTCATGGGCGCGATCGCCGACGGCGCGGCCGTGTTCTCGAAGTTGCAGCTGGTGACGGAGCTGGCGCTCGGAGTGCTGCTCACGCTCGGGCTGTTCACGCGCGTCGCGGCCGGCGTCGCCTGCGCCTACCTCACCTCGCTCTGGATCAGCGAGGTCGGCGTCCCGGACGAGTGGATCTGGTCACTCGTCTTCCCGGCGCTCCTGGCGTTGGCGGTTGCGTTGCTGGCGGAGGCGCGCGCGTACAGCCTGGACGAGCGCCTGCTCGGGCGGCCGCCGCTCGACCGGCTACCCGCCTGGCTGCGCGGCTGAGCGAGTCGCCCCAGAGTGCGCGGCGGCTCGAGGAGATTTAAGAACCTCGTTGAGGTATCGAGCGCCCCTTGTGCGGTAGAAGGGGATGCTGATGGTCGTGGACGAGTCGGGGTCTGTGGAGGCGGTCCGCTGGCGGTTCGGCTAGTCCTCCTCGCCGCGATCGCCCTCGGTGTGCCCGTTGCGGCCGCGGCCTGCGGGGGCGACGACGAGTCTGGCGGCGACCTCGGCGAGCCGGTCGCCTACAGCGAGGTGCAGTCGGTCTGGGCCGAGTACGGCTGCACGGCCTGCCATCCGGGCGTCAACTCGTCGCTCGACCTGCGCGGGAGCCGCTCCTACGAGGAGCTCGTCGGCATCCGTGCCCTCGAGGACCCCGAGCTCGTACGCGTCATCGCCGGCGACCCCGGCAACAGCTTCCTCTATCTCAAGCTCGGCGGTGATCCGCCGGTGGGGGACATCCCGGGCATCGGCACGCGAATGCCGCCGCGGGCGCCGCCGATCGACGAGGCCGACCTCGACCTGGTGCGCCGCTGGATCGAGCAGGGAGCGAAGGACGAGAACGGCGAGACGGGCGGACCGCGCGTGGCGACCCCGGGGACGCCGCCGAAGGATCTCGACGTCCCTGAAGCGACCGAGCGCCGGGGCACCGGCACGATCGACGGCACCGTGGTGGGCCAGGATCGCCGGCCGCTCGAGGGCGCGCTCGTCACGCTGCTCCTGAAGGGCGACGACCTCGAAGGCGGCGAGGAGCACTACCGCGTAGCGGTCACGGACGCGGCCGGCGAGTTCACGCTGCCGGACGCCCCGGCCGGCCGCTACCTGCTCAAGGCGTACGCACCGGAGACGATCTACGTGTCGCGCATCGTGGCGCTCGACGAGGGCGAGACGCAGACGATCTCGTTCGGGCTGCCCGACCGCAACGTCCCGAACCCCTCGATCGAGGCCCCGCGCGTCGAGGGCCGCCGGCTGTCGATGGAGGTCACGGGCAACGACCTGGACGGGAACTACACGCTCGGCGTCAACCCCGAGGCCGGGCTCGTCTTCGAGCTGCACAACCCCGACAACGCACCCGGACGCTGGACCGCCGCGATCGACCGGGAGCTCGACGGGCCATGGATCTTCCTGGCGGTGGACGAGAACTGCAACGTCAGCGACTTCCTGACCGTACCGGCCTGATCGCCGCCGCGGCGCTCGCGGTCGGCATCGCGGGAATCGTCGGGGCGGCGGCCGCCGGGCGAGGCGGGCACGTCTCGTACGCTCGCGAGGTGCAGCCGCTCTTCGACCGTAAGTGCACCGCCTGCCATCCGATCAGTTACCCGTATCTCGACCTGCGCCCGGGCCGGTCTCACGACCAGCTCGTCCGCGTGCCCGCGGAGACCGCACCGGCCTTCGCACGCGTGCTGCCCGGCCGCCCGGAGCTCTCGTACCTGCTCACCCATCCACCCGACCCCTCGCTGCGCGACCTGCTCACGGGGGACGAGCGCGAGCTGCTCGTCAGATGGATCAGGGAAGGCGCCCGCGACGACTCGACCGGATGATCTGGACTTCTCAGTAGGTGAAGACGGTCGCTCCCTCTCCGACCCATTCCCAGAGCGCAGCTGCGCCCGCGACCATGGCGTTCGGAAGCAGGCCGGCCTCATCGAGCCCGCGGCTCTTGAAGCAGACCGGGCAGAGGAGGGCTCGCCCACCCCCGTCGGCGAACTGGGACGCAAGCTCGGACAGCGTCGGCCGGCCCTCCTGGTGCGGTACCGACTCGGGCCCGCCGGCGACACCGAGCCGGACGGCCTCCTTCGTCATGAAGACGATGACCTCCTTGCCGGCCGCTTGCGCGGCCGTTCCGACGAGATAGGCGATCAGCGCCGCCTCGCTGTCCTCGGCTCCTGCAGTCAGGTTGATCACGACCTTGTCCACGCCGTGCTCCTCTCTTCCGTGTCGATCGGGAACGCCTAGTCATTGCCTCGGCTTCCCGTCGAAGCAAGCCCTCCGCTGCCCTCGTGAGGCCGATTTAATGAGTTTCCGAACGCGTAGCGCAGCGACGAGGGACTTCCCCCGCAGCAGCGTCCCGCTCTGCCTGCATGCCTTTCTGGGGGGAGTGGCTAGGCGCTCAGCGCGGCCCGCGGCCGCACCTCGAGCGAGCTGCAGACCTGCTGGGCCACCTCGACGAAGGCGCGCGCCGCCGGTGAGCGGTAGCGGTCACGGTGCCAGGCGATCCCGATCACGCGCGGTGGGATGCGCGGGTCGAGCTCGAGCACCGCGGTTCGCTCGTCCTTGGCGTCGACGGTGAGCAGCGGCACCAGCGCACAGCCGACCCCGGCCGCCACGAGTCCCTGCACCGTGCCGTTGTCGTCCGAGCGGAACACGATGCGCGGCTCCACCCCGCGCGTGCGGAAGAATGCGCTCACCTGGGCGGTGCTCCGGCACTGCCGGTTGCCGATCAGCGGCAGGTCGGCGATGTCGCGGACGCTCGGCCGCCCGCCGCGACGGGCGAGCGGAGAGCCGGCCGGCACGATCAGCACGTACGCATCGCGCGCGAGCTCGACGACCGCGAACGGCCCGTCGGGCACGGGAACCATCACGAACGCGAGATCGAGGTCGCCGCGCTCGACGCAGGCGAGCAGATCGTCGTCGTTGGCCGACTCGGTGAGGTGAATCTCGACCTGAGGCCAGAACGAGCGGAACTCGCGCAGCAGGCCCGGCAGGATGCGGGCGCCAACGCTCTGGTAGGTGCCGACGCGCAGCGCTCCAGCAGCGCCTGCGGCGAGCGCCTCGAGATCGGCCCGGGCCGCTTCGAGCCTGGAGACGATCGCCTCGGCATGGCGGACGAGCAGGCGGCCGGCTTCCGTCAGCGAGACGGGACGGGGACCGCCGGGGCGCTCGAGCAGGCGCTCCCCGACGATCCGCTCGAGAGTGGCGATCTGCTGGCTGACGGCCGACTGCGTGTAGCCGAGCCGCTTCGCCGCCCGGCCGAACGAGCCCTCCTCCGCGATGGCGCCGAGCGCGGCGAGGTGCCGGAGCTCAACGCCGAGCCAGCGATCAGTCTCCATGATCGAAAAGAGAGATTAGTCGACTTGCGCTAATCGTCAAGCAGCCTTCACCCTAGGCGTCATGCCGTCCTTTCCTCGCGGCCGGGCGCTTGCGATCGCGTCTGCACTCGCGGTCGTCTACGTGGTCTGGGGCTCCACGTACATCGGCATCGCGATCACGCTGGAGTCCCTGCCGCCGCTCCTGAGCGCGGCCGCCCGCTTTCTCGTCGCCGGCGCGATCCTGTACCCGATCGCCAGCCGGCTCGGAGACCGTGCGGGCGACAGACCGGGGCGCCGGCAGTGGCTCGCCGCCCTCATCACGGGCGCTCCGCTCCTCGCGGTCGGCAACGGGGGAGTCGTCTGGGCGCAGCAGACCGTTCCCGCAGGCATCGCCGCGCTCGTGATTGCCACGGTCCCGCTCTGGATCGCGCTCCTCGATCGGCTCCTCTTCGGCAACCGGCTGAGCCGGCTGGCGCTGGGGGGCCTGGCGCTCGGTTTCGGCGGCGTCGCTCTGCTCGTCGCGCCGGGAAGCGGCGGCGACGTCGACACCGCCGGCGCGCTCGTGCTCGTCCTCTGCGCGTTCAGCTGGGCGTCGGGCTCGCTGCTCGCGCGAGGCGCCGCCCTTCCCTCCCGCCCGCTCGTCGCAGCCTCGATGCAGATGCTCGCGGGAGGAGGCGTGCTGGTCGTGGCCGGAGTCGCGACCGGCGAGCTCGGCGACGTGCGCCTCGACGCCTTCTCCGGCCGCTCGCTGCTCGCCCTCGGCTACCTCGTCGTCTTCGGCTCGATCGTCGCGTTCAGCTCCTACGGCTGGCTGCTGCGCAACGCGCGCACGTCGCTCGTGGCCACGTACGCCTACGTCAACCCGGTGGTGGCGCTCCTCCTCGCCGCGGTCGTGCTCGGCGAGGGCGTGACGGCGCGGATGCTCGTCGCCGGCGCGATCATCCTCGCCGCCGTTGCGCTGGTCGTCAGCGCTCGCCCGGCACCGGGGCCCGGCCCAGAACCCCGGGAAGCCACGCAGCGAGCTCCCGCAGGAAGGCTGGATCGATGGCGTGCGGCAGCGGCGACTCGCGGTAAGTGACGTCCGCGCCAGCAGCCTCGAGCCTCGCCCGAGCGCGCCTCCCCCACTCCACCCCGATGACGGGATCGTGGGTGCCGTGCCCGATCGCCACCGGCGGCAGCTCGCCGTCGAGCCCGATCTCGAAGCCCT
>Ga0136615_10001426_pt1 | contig 11562 bp, 13 predicted proteins | sample AntDrymUQ2882206_2_FD_106647 | JGI IMG/M metagenome (GOLD analysis project Ga0136615, IMG submission 106647) | Polar desert sand microbial communities from Dry Valleys, Antarctica - metaG UQ288 (22.06) | ecosystem: Environmental > Terrestrial > Soil > Desert | place: Antarctica: Dry Valley...
CTCTGACCTGGCCTTTCTCTGTCGGGACGACAGGATTTGAACCTGCGACCCCTTGACCCCCAGTCAAGTGCGCTACCAAGCTGCGCCACGTCCCGTGCGGCGACGACTCGAGGACGTCAGGTGTCCCGGGGTTCGTCGGAGCGGCACCAGATTACCGCACAGGCACCGCACGCCTCTCAGTCGCCTCGCCGGCTCGAGCTGCGGTCGGACTTGTCCTTGACTCGGACGCTGACCTCGATCGGCGAACCGGCGAAGCCGAAGTCCTCGCGGAGCCTTCGCTCGAGGAAGCGCCGATAACCCGCCTCCAGGAACCCGGTCGAGAAGACGAGAAAACGTGGCGGTCGGATGTCGGCCTGGGTCGCGTACCGGATCTTGGGCGCCCTGCCGCTGCGCGGTGGCGGGGGCGTTCGGTCCACTGTCGTGCGCAGCCACTGGTTCAACGTCGCGGTCGGAACCCGCTTCTCCCAGGACGCGAGCGCGGATTCCAGCGCTGGGGCGATCCGGTTGACGCCACGACCGGTCAGTGCGGACAGGTTCACCCGGGTGGCCCAGGTGACGCGCGCGAGTTCCCGATCGACCTCGCGTTCGAGGCCATGCCGGCGGTCCTCATCGACGACATCCCACTTGTTCATTGCCAGGACCAGCGCCCGCCCGGACTCCACGACCGCCGCGATGACGCGCTGGTCCTGTTCGGTGATCGATTCGCTGGCATCGATCAGGACGAGGGCGACCTCCGCGGCATCGATCGCAGCCTCGGTACGAAGGGAGGCGTAGTACTCCGTGCCGCTGGCCTGGGCAACGCGCCGCCGCAGCCCGGCGGTGTCGACGAAGCGCCACTCCTGGCCGTCGAGTTCGACCAGGCTGTCGACCGGGTCCACTGTGGTCCCGGCAACGGAGTCGACGACAGCGCGGTCCTCACCGACGAGCCGATTGAGCAGGCTGGACTTACCGACATTCGGGCGGCCGACGAGGGCAACCCGCCGGGGGCCGACCACGTCGTCGCGTTCGCGGGGCGCCTGCGGCAGGGCATCGAGGATCAGGTCGAGCAGATCACCGCTGCCGCGGCCGTGCAGTGCGCTGACCGGGATGGGCTCGCCGAGGCCGAGGCTCCACAACTCCCCCACCGCTGGTTCGGTCCGTTCATCGTCGACCTTGTTGGCGATCAGCAACACCGGCCGGTCGCTGCGCCGCAGCACCCGGGCCGCGGCCAGGTCGGTCTCGGTCGGGCCAACAGTGGTGTCCACCACCAGAATCACGACGTCAGACGTCTTCATGGCGCGTTCGGCCTGCTCGGCGATCCGCAACGCTCGGCCGGTCGCCTTGGGCTCCCACCCGCCGGTGTCGGTGACCAGGAACTGCCGACCAGACCACAGCGCTTCATAGCTGACCCGGTCCCGCGTGACTCCGGGCGTGTCCTGGACGACCGCCGCCCGGCGCCCGAGGATGCGGTTGACCAGCGTCGACTTGCCGACGTTGGGCCGGCCGACCACGGCAACCGTCGGCAACGGCGCGGGGTGTCCTGGGTCAACCGCGTCCGGCGGCGTCTCGCTCACCGGCACGCCTTCATGTGCCGAGTGAAGGACGCCGTGAGCCAATAGGTTTGATACAAGGCGTCCTTCACTCGGTTCGACCGCGGGCTGTAACGGCGGCAAGGATGGCCTCGACGACCTCTTCCTCGCTCATGTCGGTGCTGTCGACGAGGACGGCATCCGGGGCGGGCCGCAGCGGACTCACCACCCGAGTCGTGTCGAAGTCGTCGCGCCGGCGCAAGCTCTCGGTCAGACCTGCTATCTCCCCGGGGTCAGAGACACCGAGCTGTTCTGCCCGTCGGGTCGCGCGCGCCGACGGTGTTGCGGTGAGATAGATCTTGAGCGGGGCGTCCGGGAAGACGACGGTTCCGATGTCCCGGCCCTCTACCACGATCGTCGACCCCTGCGCCAACTGTCGTTGCAGGCGGACCAGCCGACGGCGTACGGCCGAGACCGCGGAGACGGCGCTCACCGCGGCGCTCACCTCGGCCGAGCGGATCGCCACGGTCACGTCCCGTCCATCGGCGAAGACTTTGTGGTTCTCCGGATCGGTGGTGATGTCGATGACCAGGCCCTCGGCCCGGGCGGCCACCTTCCCGGCGTCGGCCGGATCAAGACCCTCGGTCAGAACGGCCAGAGTGAGGGCCCGGTACATCGCACCGGTGTCGAGGTAGCCCGCGCCCAGCCGCCGCGCGACCTCGCGGGCAACCGACGACTTGCCCGTGCCGGAGGGCCCATCGATCGCGATCACCCGGGCGTCATTGCCTGGTTCGGTGATCGTCACAGCCCGACGAGCTTCATCAACTCAGCGATCTCGTACGGCGTGAGCTTGCGGATCGCTCCCGGTTTCGTACGGCCCAGACGCACCGGCCCGATCTGGGTGCGTACCAAACGGTTGACCGGGTGGCCGGTGGCCGCGAGCAGTCGACGTACCAATCTGTTGCGGCCCTCGTGCAGGACGAGTTCCACCAGTGCTTGTCCAGCCGCGACATCGACGACCTTGAACGAGTCGACCCCGGCCATCCCGTCGTCGAGTTCGATGCCGGCCTTGAGTTTGCGGCCGAGATCCCGCGAGATGGCGCCGGAGACTTGAGCCAGGTAGGTCTTGGGCACCTCGTAGGAGGGATGGGCCAGCCGATGGCCGAGTGGACCGTCGTTGGTCAGCAGCAACAGGCCTTCGGTGTCGATATCCAAGCGACCGACGTGGAAGACGGCTTCGCCACGCTCGGCGATCAGGTCGCCGACCGTGGGTCGGCCGCGGTCGTCAGACATGGCCGACAGCACGCCCTCGGGCTTGTTCATGGCGAGGTGGATCAGATCGGTTCGGGTGATCACCACGCTGCCGTCGACGGCGATCCGATCGGTCTGGGTATCCACTCGACGACCCTGCTCACGCACCTGCTCGCCGTTGACGCTCACCCGGCCCTGGGCGATGAGTTCTTCGCTGGCCCGCCGGGACCCGATCCCCGCGCGCGCGAGCACTTTCTGCAGCCGCTCCCCGGTCTGGTTTGGGGGGATCACGGGTTGGAGTCCTCACTCAGGACCGACTCGACGTCGGGCAGCAACGGCGCCAGGTCGGGTAGCTCGCTGAGGCTGGACAGTCCGAGCTTTTCGAGGAACAGCTCGGTCGTGACGTAGAGCCCGCCACCGGTCTGCGGGTCAGAGCCCTCCTCGGCCACCAACCCGCGGCTGCGCAGGGTCCGGATCACACCGTCGACGCTCACGCCGCGGATCGCCGAGATCCGGGATCGGGTGACGGGCTGGCGGTAGGCGACGACGGCGAGGGTTTCCAGCGCCGCCTGGGTCAGCCGCGCCCGTTGCCCGTCGGTGACGTAGCGCTCGACGTACTCGGCGTACTCCTCACGGGTGTAGAGGCGCCAGCCCTGCCCAGCAGGGCGCAGGGTGAAGCCCCGGTGCTGTTGTTCGTACTCAGCCGCGAGTGAGGTCAACTGCTCGGTGATCGTGGGTTCCTCGACATCGAGCAACTCGGCCAGGGTGCCTGCTGCAACCGGTGTGTCCACCACGAAGAGGATGGCCTCGACGGCGCCGCGCAGGCGCTCGTCGATCGCGGCGGTCATGGGAGTCCTTTGCGGCTCAGTCTGGTTCAGGCGGTAGGGGATGCGTTCCATCATCCCGTACGAGCCGTTGTTCGGTCGCATCTGGACTCGTCGCTGCCTCGACAGCGACGGCATCATCCCACTCCAGGCCCGCGTCGGTATCGCTGTCGTCCGTCGAGGCCGTCCAACGCACATGCAACTCGCCGAGGGCGCTGAGCTGTTCCAGGGACACCGACCCGCGCGTGTGCAAGTCGAGCAGGGCGAGGAACCGGGCCACGACCTCCAAGGTGGACGAGCAATCCGAGGTGAGCGTGCGGAAGGTCGTCGTAGCTCCGCCGGCCAGCCGGCGACGCAGAATTCCAGCGTGCTCGCGAACGCTGACCCTGGGTGCGTGCAGGTGCGCGGTTGATACCTCGACCGGCTCCCGCGACTGCAGTGCCGTGACAGCCAGGGCCGCGAAGGCCTCGACACCGACGCCGAGCAGCACATCCGGAAGCGCTTGGGCGAAGCGCGGCTCCAGACCAACCTCGCGAGCGAACCGGCGCGATTGGTCCACCTCGTTCGCGCGCAGAAACCCTGCCGCCTCGTGGAAGGCGCGATAGGCCAGCAGTCGGGCGAAGAGCAGGTCCCGCGCTTCGAGTGCAGCCAGGTCATCCTCGTCCTCGACCTCGGCCGAGGGCAGCAGCCGAGCGGCTTTGAGATCCAACAGGGTCGCCGCCACCACGAGAAACTCGGTGGCCTGCCCAAGATCGAGGGAGTCGCCGGCGGCCTCGAGGTAGCTGATGAATTCGTCGGTGACCTGCGACAGTGCGATCTCGGTAACATCGAGTTTGTGCTTGCTGATCAAGCTCAGGAGGAGGTCGAACGGACCTTCGAAATTGGCGAGCGTGACATGGAAACGCCCTTCACCCGGCGCGGCGGCGGCCTCCGCTGCGACTCCGCGTACGGCGCCCACCTCCATGCCGGGCGACCCTAGTCCGCGTCTGCTCGCTTGCCCCCAGACCGCTCAGCCGGCGGCGACTACTTCTTTGGCAAGGTTGCGATAGGCGTTCGCGCCCTGCGAATGCGGAGCCCACGAGGTGATCGGCTCACCTGCCACGGTGGTCTCCGGGAACCGGACGGTACGAGCGATCACCGTTTGGAAGACGGTGTCCCCGAAGGCCTCCACGACGCGGGTGAAGACCTCCTTGGCGTGCAGGGTCCGGGCGTCGTACATCGTGGCCAGGATCCCGGTGATGGACAGGTCGGGGTTCAGCCGCTCGGTGACCTTGTCGATGGTGTCCACGAGCAGGGCCACACCGCGCAAGCTGAAGTATTCGCACTCCAGCGGGATGATCACGCCTTGGGCGGCGGTCAGCGCGTTGACCGTGAGCAGTCCCAGCGATGGTTGACAGTCGATGAAGATGTAGTCGTACTCGTCCATGACTGGTCGCAACGCACGTTTGAGCGCCTGCTCGCGAGCCACTTCACTGACCAGTTGGACCTCGGCCGCGGACAGGTCGATGTTGCTGGGAATCAGGTCCAGGCCGTCAACCTTGGTCTTGAGCCGCACATCGGCAATTCCGACATCCCGGTCCATCAGGACGTTGTAGATGCTGTAGTCCAGATCATGCGCGGGGACGCCGAGGCCAACCGACAGCGCCCCCTGGGGGTCGAAGTCCAGCAGCAGGACCTTGCGCCCGTACTCGACCAACGCGGCGCCCAGATTGATGGTCGACGTGGTCTTACCCACCCCGCCCTTCTGGTTGCACATGGCGATCACCTTCGCCGGACCATGTCGATCGAGAACCGGTGGGGTGGGAAGTGGACGTTGTCGGGCCTTGGCCGGATCACCGCGGACGACGGACCGGCTCGGCGACGAACTGGCCGGGTCGTCGGAGAAGGGCAGGGCCTGGGCCTCTGTGCCACTTCGTCGCGCCACGACTGCCGCCTTTGGATCGGTTCCTACCGGCTGCCACCGGTGATCTGACGGCGGCGTCCTTGGCGGCGACACTAGGTCGCAAGGAAGACGCGAGCAAGGCGACCCGCCGACGTGGAACCCCCAATCGATTACCGCCCACAAGGATTCAAGCTCGACTGCGGCTTTAGAGTTAGGCAGTCATGATCAGTCGGATTTGACAAGCGGTGCCCATGCTGAGACTGTGAATGAACATTCATTCACGACACTTTGGAGCCTGCATGTCCTGGTCCTCTCACGACATCCCCGACCAGTCCGGTCGGGTAGCGGTCATCACCGGTGCCAACGGCGGGCTTGGACTCGAGATGGCCAGAGAGCTTGCCCGCAAGGGAGCACACGTCGTCATGGCCGCTCGCAATCGGGACAAGGCGCAGCGAGCTCGACAGGACATCATGAGAGTGATCCCGGCAGCGTCCCTAGAAGTGGTACCGCTCGACCTCGGATCCCTCGCGTCTACCGAGGCCGCCGCGGCGACGATCCTGGCTACGCACCCCCGGATCGACATTCTCGCCAACAACGCGGGCGTCATGGCAACCCCGGAGGGCCGCACCGAGGACGGCTTCGAACTGCAGTTGGGCACCAACCACCTGGGGCATTTCGTGCTCACGGCCCGGCTCCTACCGGCGTTGGCCGCTACACCAGGATCCCGGATCGTGTCGGTCACCTCGACCGCGCGACACATCGGCGCTCCGATCGACCCGGCCAATCCGCACCTGCATGGCCGGTACAGCCCATGGCGCGCGTACGGCCAGTCAAAGCTGGCCAACCTGCATTTCGCCGTCGAGTTGCAGCGGCGCCTCACCGCAGCCGGATCGCAGGTGCTGAGCCTGGTGGCCCATCCGGGTCTGTCCAACACCGATCTGCAGGCCGCCAGCGTGCGCGATACCGGTGGGGGCGCCAGCCAGAAGTTCTTCCACGTCCTGGCCCAGAAGACCGGTATGTCGCCCGCCCAGGGGGTGCAACCGCAACTCCGAGCGGCCACCGATCCCAAGGCCAGGGGCGGCCAGCTCTACGCCCCACGCTTCGTCAACAACGGAGCGGCCGTCCACCGCCCGCTGCTCGGTCGATCTGTGGCCAGTAAGCCCGCGCAGACGTTATGGGCCGTGTCAGAGCGCGAGACCGGTGTCTGCTTCGACGTGGCGGCATTGGTCGGTACGGCGTCGGTTTGAGCCCGTCCAGCGGCATTGATCGGGCCGCCGCCGTACGGCAGGCGTTGCTGGAGCTCGTCGCCGATCGAGGCCTGCACGGCGCCTCGATGGGCGAGGTTGCCCGCCGTGCTGGCGTGGCCGCCGGCACGATCTACGTCCACTACGCCGACAAGGACTCGTTGATCCTCACCGTCTACGCGGAGGTCAAGCGCGACCTCGGGCTGGCCGCCGCAGCAAGTTGGGATTCCGGAGTCTCTCCGGAGGAGCGTTTCCACGGTGCCTGGCATCGGGTCTACGCCCATCTCGTCGAGCGGCCGGAACGGGCGCGATTCCTGCTCCAGCTCGAGGCCTCGCCCTACGCCAACGCGGTGCACCAGATCGATGACGAGGTGGCCGGTGTGTGGTCGGCCATGATCGGTGAGTTCGGCGAGATCTTGGTCGAACTACCCCCCGACGTGCTCTACGACCTCGCCCTGGGTCCCGCAGTCACGCTGGCGGCAAGCGCCGGTGGTTCGGCCACCGACGCGACTCTGGACACGGTCGCCCGAGGGTGTTGGCGGGCGATCACGCGCTGATCGCCGCAGCGACCGGCCTCAGGCCAGTGCGCGAGGATGGCTGGCCGCATACACCTCCCGCAGGCGATCAACGGTGACCAGGGTGTAGATCTGTGTGGTCGTCACCGACGCGTGTCCCAGCAGTTCCTGCACTACCCGGACGTCGGCCCCACCGTCGAGCAGGTGGGTGGCGAAGGAATGCCGAAGCGTGTGTGGTGACAAGTCCTCGGTGATCCCCGCGCGGTCGGCAACCGCCCGCAAGATCGTCCAGGCGCTCTGCCGGGACAGTCGGCCACCGCGAGCATTCAGGAACAGGGCGCTGACACCGTGCCCTCGGGCGGCCAGTGCCGGGCGACCTCGGATCAGGTAACTGTCCAGCGCGGTCAGTGCGTACGAGCCGATCGGTATGACCCGCTGCTTGCTGCCCTTCCCGGTCACCCGGATCGTCCCGGAGCCGCGGTCCACGTCGTCGACGGCCAGGCCAACCGCCTCCGATATCCGCGCGCCAGTGCCATAGAGCAACTCCAGCAGCGCCCGATCCCGCAGCGAACGTGGTTCGTCATCGAGGTTGGCCGCCTCCAGCAGCGCCTCCACCGAGTCCACCGGAATCGCCTTGGGCAGGCGGCGCGGCGGCGCGGGTGGGCGAACTCGCGCAGCAACGTCGTCCAGGACCCAGCCCTCGCGTACGGCAAAACGATGCAGACCTCGTACGGCGACGACGCCTCGGGCGGCCGAGGCGGCCGACAACGGTGGGTGCAGGTCGTCGCCGAGCCGAAGGCAGGCAAGGAAGTCCGCGACGTCGGCCTCCGTCACCTCAGCCAGCGAGCCTCTCCCCCGACCCGTCAGATGGGCGCCGTACCGGTGCAGGTCCCGCCGGTAGGAGGACACCGTGTTGCTGGCCAGCCCACGCTCGATGGCGAGATGGTCGAGGTACCCGCGCAGCGCGCGAGTCAAGGGCGCTGCCGGCTCAGGTGCTGCAACTGCCGCGGAGGACGCTGACTCAGCCAGCCAGGGCCTCTTTCAGCGCCACATACGGCAGCCCGTGCGCCGTGGCGACGTGGTCGTAGACGACCTGTCCTCCGATGACGTTGACTCCCATGGCCAGTGCCGGGTCGGCGTGCACGGCCGCGTGCAGACCGAGGTTGGCCAGCGACATCACGTACGGAAGCGTCACGTTGGTCAGTGCGTAGGTGGAGGTATTGGGCACCGCGCCCGGCATGTTCGCCACGCAGTAGAAGACCGAGTTGTGCACCCGGTAGGTCGGGTCATCGTGGGTCGTCGGCCGAGTGTCCTCGAAGCAACCACCCTGGTCGACGGCGATGTCCACCAGCACCGACCCCGGGCGCATCCGGGAGACCAGCTCGTTGGACACCAGCGTCGGCGCCTTGGCCCCCGGTACGAGCACCGCTCCGATGACGAGGTCAGCACCCAGGACGGCGCGCTCGACCTCGTAGGAGTTCGATGCCACCGTCTGCAGGTGGCCCTGGTAGATCCGGTCTGCGGCGCGCAACTTCTCGACGTTGTTGTCGAGCAGGATCACCTCGGCCTGCATGCCCAGGGCGATAGCCGCAGCGTTCATCCCGGACACCCCTGCGCCGATAACCACGACCGTGGCCGCGTACACACCGGACACCCCGCCCAGCAGCACACCGCGGCCGCCCTGGGCCCGCTCGAGGTTGTGCGCGCCACACTGTGGCGCCATCCGGCCGGCCACCTCCGACATCGGCGCCAACAAGGGCAGCGAGAGGTCGGCGAGCTGGACCGTCTCGTAGGCCACCGCGTCGACGCCCGAGGAGAGCAGCGCCTTGGTGCACTCCACTGAAGCGGCCAGGTGCAGGTAGGTGAACAGCGTCTGCCCGGCGCGCATCCGGTGGTATTCCTCGGCGATCGGCTCCTTGACCTTGAGCACCAGATCCGCTGCGCCCCAGACGTCGTCGGCCTCAGGCAGGATCTGCGCCCCAGCCACCACGAAGTCAGTGTCCGGTATCAGCGAACCTGCACCGGCGTCGTGCTCTATGAGCACATCGTGGCCACTGCGGCGCAACTCGGTCACCCCAGCCGGCGTCAGCGCAACGCGGTACTCGTGATTCTTGACCTCGCGGGGTACCCCGACCCTCATCCGCTTCTATCCGCCTCTCATCGCAACACCGTCGGTGCGTCAGCGCCGAGCTTAGGACCGCTGGCCCCTTTCTGGGTCCAGCCGGTCAGGTCACCGGGACGATCCTGGCGTCAAGGAGGCGACCACCGTCAACCTCCAGCACTCCGACGGTGCCGTGCGGCTGGCGACGTCGGTCGGTGGGCGACCCCGGATTGAACAGCCGCAGGCCGTCTCCGGACACATCCATCGGAATGTGTGAATGTCCGAAGACGACGAGATCGCAGGCCGGGAAGAGCCGGCGCATCCTGGGAAGCCGACCGGTCGCAGCACCGCTGTCGTGGACCATGCCCACGGTCAGACCGTCGATGTCGGTGATCAGTTGATCCGGCGCGCCCCAGGCCGCAATGTCCGGGCCGTCGTTGTTGCCCCGAACCACGAGCACCGGTGCGTAACCGGCCAGTTCATCCAGCACGTCTGGGATGCACACGTCGCCCGCGTGCAGGATCACGTCGGCGTCGCGCAGATGTTGAGCCACTCGAGGCGAAGCGCCCTTCCACCGTCGCGGTGCGTGGGTGTCGGCAAGTACGACGACGTTCACGATGTTCACGGTACGGGCCAGCCCCACACCTGCCGACCCAGGCCGACGAGGCGTCCTACGCTGACAAGATGGCAGGGGAGCTGACCGAGGACGAGCTGGATCTGCTCAGGCAGTCCTTCGAGTGGGCCCGCACAGGTGATGTCACGCAGTTGGCCACACTGCTGAGCATGGGTGCGCCGAGCAACCTCACCAACGACCGGGGAGACACCCTGTTGATCCTTGCGGCATACCACTGTCACGAGGACGTGGTTCGCCTGCTTTTGGACCACGGGGCAGACGTGGAGCGATCCAACGACAACGGCCAGACTGCCCTGGGAGCCGCCGTATTCCGCAGGGCGACGGACATCGTGACGATGCTGTTGAAGGCCGGAGCGGATCCCGACAGTGGACCCAGGTCCGCCCGCGAGATCGCTGAGTTCTTCGATCTTTCCGACATGCGCGCCGTGTTGCGCTCCCCGTAGCAGCGGAGCAGGTCTGTAGTCCGCCGATGTCCCGAATGCGCGGCGACGGCCTCGTGCCAGGTCGTCACTCCAGGAACGCTGCGATGGTCGGGGTGAACCAGACGGGGTCGTCGAGCCAGGGGCAATGTCCGCCTCCCGGCTGGATGACGAGCGTGGCGTTCGGGAACAACCCGGCCAACTTCGCCACGACGCTCGGCCGGCGCTGCCACGTCGAGCTCCCCGCCAAGTAGCAACACCGGCGCCCCAAGGTGGCAAGGGCGGCGCGGGTGACTGTCGGGTCGAACGCGCCGTCGCTGCCGAAGACGGCGGCCACCTGCTCGTTGCGCTGCTTGTCCCCGTTCGCCTGATGGGCTCGCGCCGCGGCGTCCCACCGGCCATAGGTGAAGGGTGTGATGGCCTCCCAGTCGGCGTCCGTGGCCTGCCCGGCCTGGATCGCCTCGAAGGCTGTCGACGCCGCTACGAACCACGGCTCGGCCTCCCGCAATCGCACGATCTCACGCCGCATCTCACTGGTGGCGGTGATCCCGACGGCGCGGGTGCTCGGCGTGATCAGGACTAGCTTGCGGATGCCCTCGGGGTGCCGGACCGCATACAGCGCGGCGAGGTTCGCCCCCGCGCAGTGCGCAAGCAGATCGATCCGTTCGAGGACCAGGTGCTCGCGCAGCGCCTCGACATCGTTTACGAGCCGGTCGCAGCGATAGGAGTGGGGGTCGGTGGGTGACTCCGAGTGGCCGGTACCCCGGTAGTCGAGCAGGATCAGCTGCAGCCGCCGGGACAAGCCGCCGAGGTTGCCGAGGTACCCGGAGTCCTGCATCAGACCGCCCGGCAGGCAAACCACCGGGGTGCCCTCTCTCCGTGCCCGTGGTAGGCGAGCATCGTTGCGTCATGCGCCGCGAGCACGTCGTAGTGCAGGCGGGCTCGGTCGCCACCGGAGTAGGTCGGCATCTACGGCAGTGACCGGTCGAATCCGACCTGCAGGAGCCCGTCGTCGGCGCTGATCAGCAGGCCACCGGCGGTGGTCATCGCATCCGCAACCGCGGCGACGCGCCGGTATGCGGCCGCAGCCTGTAGCAGATCCACGGCGCCGTCCACTGCGTGCTGGAACAGCATAGTCTCCTGGATCCGGACCAGCGCGCCATCCTGGACGGCGTGCAGCCGCA
>Ga0136615_10001427_pt1 | contig 11560 bp, 9 predicted proteins | sample AntDrymUQ2882206_2_FD_106647 | JGI IMG/M metagenome (GOLD analysis project Ga0136615, IMG submission 106647) | Polar desert sand microbial communities from Dry Valleys, Antarctica - metaG UQ288 (22.06) | ecosystem: Environmental > Terrestrial > Soil > Desert | place: Antarctica: Dry Valley...
ATCACGTTCGACGGCACCGACCTCGTGCCGCTCGGGCGTCGGGAGCTGTCGGCGATCCGCGGCAACCGCATCGCGATGGTCTACCAGAACCCGGCCAGTGCCCTAAACCCCTCGATGCGCCCCGGCGAGCAGATCGCCGAGGTCTACCGGGCGCACCTGGGTCTCGGTCGCGAGGAGGCCCGCCAACGCGCCGAGGGGATGCTCGACCTGGTCCAGCTCCCGGACGCCCACGGGGCCTACGACCGCTATCCCCACCAGTTCAGCGGCGGCCAGAAGCAGCGCATCGTCATCGGCATGGCCCTGGCGATGGACCCCAGCCTGCTCATCCTCGACGAGCCGACAACCGGTCTGGACGTCACCGTCGAGGCCGAGATCGTCGAGCTGTTCGCCGACCTCCGGAGCAGGTTCGACACGGCGATCCTGTTCATCAGCCACGACATCGGCCTGGTCGCCACCGTGTGCGAACGCGTGGGTGTGCTCTATCGCGGCGAACTCGTCGAGACCGGCGCAACACAGGGCGTGTTCGAACGACCGACGCACCCGTACACCCGGGGCCTGCTGGCCTGCCGGGTTCCCCCCGGCGCGTCCAAGGACTCCCGGCGCTTGGAGCCGCTTCCCGCCGGCTCGCGCGAGCCAGAGGTGGACGCCTGCTCGTTCGAGCCCCGCTGCGCCTTCCGCGAGCCGCGCTGCCGCCAGGAGCATCCGGCGCTGTTCGCCTCGGGCAACACCCAGAACAGTCGCTGCTTCTTTCACGAGACGGTCGCCGCGGCTGGTCCCCCGGCCGTGACCGAGGTCGCGGGGCGCACCGCGGCACCCGCGGACAACACGCTGCTGGACGTCCGCGGGCTGCGCAGGGTGTTCCGGTCGGGTGGCCGCGAGGTCATCGCCGTCACCGACGCCAGCTTCACGCTGGCGCCAGGGCGCATCCTGGGCGTCGTCGGGGAGTCAGGCTCGGGCAAGACGACGCTCGCGCGCATGATCGCGGGGCTGGAGGTGCCCGACGCCGGCACCGTCCGACTCGCCGACGCTGACGTGACGCGCCTGGCCCACAAGCGCAGCGTGGAGGCCCGCCGGGCGCTGCAGATGGTCTTCCAGCATCCCGACGGCACCCTGAACCCGAGCCACACCATCCGTCAGATCCTCCGCCGGCAGATGCGCATGCTGTCGCCGGGCGACGGCGCCGATCGCGACGAGACGCTCGCCACCCTCCTGGAGGCCGTTCAGCTCGGTCCCGAGCACCTCGACGTGCGCCCCCGCCAGCTGTCGGGCGGGCAGCAGCAGCGCGTGGCCATCGCGCGGGCGTTCTCGACCAGCCCCGGCCTCGTCGTCCTCGACGAGCCGACGTCCGCCCTCGACGTCTCGGTCCAGGCCGCGATCCTGAACCTGCTCATCGACCTGCAGCAGCGCGAGAACGCGTCCTACCTGCTGATCTCCCACGATCTCGCCGTGGTGCGGTACCTCGCCGACGACATCCTCGTGATGCACCGCGGCGAGATCGTCGAGCACGGCCCGGCGGCGGAGGTTTTCGACGCGCCGCGGGATCCGTACACCCGCAAGCTGCTGTCGGCGGTCACCGTGCACGCCGGCAAGGTGGTGCGCGGCGGGCCGGAGCGAGAACGCGACACCGCAGGCGGTCCCATCCGGGCGTAAGCCCCGCTCGGCCGCCGGGACGACATTCGCTTCGTCGCCTACGGCTGGGGTCAGTCCCGGTCGTGGCTGGCCGCGGCCCCCCGGAGGTTGTCCAGGCCCGTGCTGGCGCTGTCGAAGGGGTCGCCGGCGCAGACGTCCTGTTCCACGATGTACCACCGGACGTGCGACGCGGCCGCCTCCAGCACCGCTGGCAGGTCCAGCATCCCGGTGCCGACCTCGGTGTTGCGATGGGCCAGGCCGGGCTCGGCGGGGGCCGCGTCGGGCATCACGTCGGGCAGCCGGTCCTTGACGTGCAGGAGCCGGCAGCGGTCGCCGTAGCGGCGCAGCTCGTCGGCGGGGTCGACACCTCCGGTGAGCACCCAGTAGGTGTCGAGCTCCAGCTTCATCAGCGCGGGATCCACGAGCCCGCAGAGCCAGTCCAGCGCCGACCGTCCCTGGAAGCGGGCGTACTCGAAGTCGTGATGGTGATAGACGAGCTGCAGGCCGGCCTGCAGGCACCGCTGGCCGATCTCGGCCAGGGACCTGGCGGTGTCCAGGTACGCGGCGTGATCGGCACGCCGCGGCTCGGGCAGCCACGCGCAGACCAGGTTCGGGCAGCCGAGCTCGCACGCCACGTCGATCAGGCGGTCAAGCTCGGACTCCAGGGCCTCCAGCGTGGCGTGGTAGCCGACGGGCGTCATCCCGAGCCGCTCGAGCACCGCGCGGATGCGGGCGCCGGAGCGGTCCGATCCCATCAGGGAAGCGACGAGCTCGACGCCGTCGAAGCCCAGGTCGGCGACGCGCTCGAGCGTCCGGGCGAGGTCGTGCCCCGCCGCCTGCCTCACCGTCCACAGCTGCAGGGCGATCGCACATCGCATTCCGGCCTCACCCCGTCACGGAGGACATCGCGGCTACGAGGTCACGCGCGAGCACGAGGTCTTCGAGCGCGTCGGCCGGCGTCGTCGGCGATCTGACGCCGGACACGACGGCGTCGTGGAAGGCTGTCCACTCGCTGGTGAAGGGGTCCTCCCAGGAGATCTGCGACGCGGTGTCGGTCACCCCGCCGCCTTCGATCCGGGCGGTGATCCGCAGGCGCGTCGCGAGGTTGCGCACGAACGGCGAGTCGTACTCCAACCGCAGCACCCGGTCGTCGGCGTGGACCTCCAGGAAGGTGTCGACGCGCGCGATCTCGTCGAAGCCGGTCTCGAAGTGGCAGACAAACGACCCGTAGTCCAGGGCCGCCGACAGCCACGGCGAGTCGGTCGTCCCCCGCCGGGCCGCGTACAGGATCCCGTGTGGCACGCCGAGCAGCCCCCGCAGCACGGAGAAGTCGTGGGAGTTGAGCGTCACCAGGAACAGGTAGGCGGCACGCGACAACGCCGAGTCGTCTCCCAGCATCTCGGCCACCGCCGCCGCCTCGCGGGCGCGACCCTCGGCGATCAACGCGGGGGAGAGGTCGGCCCTGTCGATGCGGTGAGCCTGGTCGAGGATGAGGCGGTTGCGACCGAGGACCGCGTGGAGCCGGGCGAGACGGACCGGCGGGAAGCCCGCCAGCAGCCGGCTGGCCTCCCCGAACGCCCCGGCGTAGCGGCGCATGTAGCCGACCTGCACGATGACGTCGCCGGTGGCCTCCGCCGCGACCACCGCGCGTGCCTCCCGCATGCCAAGACACAACGGCTTCTCGACGAGCACGTGCTTGCCGGCGGCGACGGCCGCCAGCGTCGTCTCGGCGTGGAAGGCGTTGGGATTGGCGACCAGCACCGCATCCACGTCGCCGCGCGCGATGAGCTGCTCGGGGTCGGTGCCGGCCGCCGGCACGCCCCAGCGTCGCGCCACGGCCGCAACGACAGCGGGGGCGGCGTCGCACAGCGCTGTGACGGTGAACCGGTGCCGCAAGAACGCCAGCGTCGGCAGATGGATGGCCTGCGTGACCTCGCCGCATCCGACGATGCCGACGCGGATCGTGTTCATCCGTCCGTCTCGAGGTTGAGCCAGCGAACTTCGTCGTGGCTGAGGTCGACGTCGAGCGCGAGCAGGCTCGAGCGCAGCTCGCCCACGGTGCGCGGGCCGATCGTGGCGAACGTCGGGAACGGCTGGTGCAGCACCCAGGCCAGCGCGATGGCGTTGGCCTCGCAGCCCTTGCGCCCCGCCAGCTCCTGTGCCCGGCGACGGCGCTCGGCGTTGCCGCCGCCGGCGTAGACCGCCGCCGGGACGGCCTCGGGAACGGCTCCCGCCGCCGGGTCGACGAAGAACCCACCGGCCTGCGCCGACCACGCGAGCACGGCCAGCTGCCGCCGCGAGTACCACGACCGGGAGTCGGGGTCGCAGGCCGAGACGGCGCCCGGATACGGGGGGCGGGCGGGCACGGCCAGGCTCAGGTGAGGGCTGCTCGCCGAGAACCCCGCGACACCCTGCGCGTGGGCGGCTTCGCGAGCGTCATCCAGGCGCGCCACCGACCAGTTCGAGGCGCCGTAGGCACCGATGGTGCCGGTCCGCCGGTGCTCCTCGAGCGTGGCGAGCAGCGGACCGACCGGCACGGCCGCGTCATCGCGGTGGAGCAGGTACAGGTCGATCCGGGAGGTCTGCAGCCGCCCCAGGCTGTCGTCGAGGTCGGCGGCCAGATCGCCGGGGGTTACCCGCAGGCGTCCTCCGTAGGGATGGCCTCCTTTTGAGACGACCACGACGTCGTCGCGCCGGCCAGACGCCGCCAACCAGGCGCCGACCGCGCGCTCGCTGCTGCCCTCGCCGTACTCGTGGGCGCAATCGACGACATTGCCGCCCACCTCGAGCCACAGGCTGAGCAGCGCGTCCACTGTGGCCATGTCGTCTTCACGGAACCGCAGCGTCCCGAGTACGAGCACCGACAGTGGGCGCCGCAAAGGCGCGAATTCCCGGTATCGCACCGCGTCCCCAGGCCGCTTGACAATTAGTCTCTGACGTAGACAAACTGTGCCACCTAAGCACGGCTGTCGTCGACCGTCAAGCGGGCGGGGAGTGATTCACCGGTGGGCAAGCGCGTCGTCGCCCCGCTGAACCGAGGATGGCGCTACTGCCCACGACGTCGTCCCGGCAGCGGGCAGCAGAACTTCGACGACGGTGACTTCGAGCCGGTGACCTTGCCACACAGCAACGTCACACTGCCGTGGCACGGATTCGACGACGCGGCGTACCAGTTCCTTTCGACCTACCGCCGGCGGCTGCGCCTGCCCGTCGGGGGAGCGGGCTCGCGGGTGTTCATCGACTTCGACGGCGTGATGACCGCATGCACGCTGACCGTCAACGGGCGGCGGGTCGGCGAGCATCGGGGCGGCTACGTGCCGTGCTCGTTCGAGGTTACCGACCACGTCCGGTGGGGCGGCGACAACGCGCTGACCGTGGAGGTCGACTCCACCGAGCGGCCCGACATCCCACCGTTCGGCGGCCATCTCGACTACCTCGCGTTCGGCGGGATCTACCGGGAGGCCCGGCTGCGGATCGTGCCGGCGACGTTCCTGCGGGAGGTGTTCGCCAAGCCGGTCGACGTGCTGACCGACGACCGCCGGGTCGACGTCCGTTGCTTCGTCGACGGTGCCACCCCAGACACCGACTCGCTGCGGCTCGAGGTCGCCGTCTGGGACGGCGACCGGCGCGTCGCCGTCGCGACGCGACCGATCGAGCCCTCGGCTTCGCCCGACGACGGTTCCACCGTGACGGTGCCGGGGTTGGCTGAGCTGGGGCTGTGGGAGCTTGACGGCCCGCGGCTGTACCGGGTCGTAGTGGGCCTACACGACGACTCCGGCTGCCGGGACGTCACCGAGGTGCGCACCGGGCTGCGCGACGCGCGGTTCACCCCGGAGGGGTTCTTTCTCAACGGCAGGCGCATCAAGTTGCGCGGGCTGAACCGCCATCAGACCTTTCCGCACGTCGGCGGGGCGATGCCGGCTCGCGTCCAGCGCCGCGACGCCGCCATCCTGCGCCACGAATACAAGTGCAACGCCGTCCGGACGTCGCACTACCCGCAGTCCCCGAGCTTCCTCGACGCCTGCGACGAGCTGGGTCTGCTCGTGTTCGAGGAGATGCCCGGCTGGCAGCACATCGGGGACCGCGCGTGGCAGGACCTCGCCTGCCGGGACGTCGAGGCCATGGTCCGACGCGACTGGAACCACCCCTCGATCGTCCTGTGGGGCGTCCGGGTCAACGAGTCGGCTGATGCCCCGGAGCTGTACCGCCGCACGAACGCCATCGCCAGAGGGCTGGACGACTCGCGCCAAACCAGCGGCGTGCGCTACCTGCCGGAATCCGAGCTGCTGGAGGATGTGTTCGCCCTCAACGACTTCGGGGTCGACGGGCTGCTCCTGGTACCCAACCACCCGTCCTACCTGGTCTCGGAGTTCGCCGGCCACATGTTCCCGACGAAACGCACCGACAACGTCGAGCGCGTGCAGGCCCACGCGCTCCTGCACGCCACCGTGCACGACCGGCTGGCTGCCGACGACCGCTACGCGGGCGGGTTCGGATGGTGCGCCTTCGACTACAACACTCACGCCGAGTTCGGCTCCGGGGACCGTGTCTGCTACCACGGCGTCGCGGACGCCTTCCGCGTCGGGAAGCCGGCGGCGGCGTTCTACCGCTCGCAGTGCGACCCCGACGACGAGGTCGTCTTGGAGCCGGCATTCTTTTGGGCCGCCGGCGACCACGCCGACTACGGCGGGCCGGGGAAGGGCGCGATCTTCTCCAACTGCGACCACATCCTGGCCCACGTCGGCGCTGAGCTCGTCGCCGAGCTCGCACCGGACCGCGCGTCGTTCCCGCATCTGGCGCACGCCCCGTTCTTCTTCGACCAAACCAGCGGGATCGCGCCGTGGCGGCGGACCTGGGGCGACCTGACGCTGGAGGGCTACCTCGGCCGCGACCTCGCGGTGACCAGAAGGCTGTCGGGCCGTGGGGCCGACCGCGCCCTGCTCGTTCAGACCGACGACGCCGAGTTGCTCGCCGACGGCAGCGACGCGACACGGCTCGTCGTGCGGGTCACCGACGAGTACGGCGCCGTCCGGCCCCTCGCCACCGGAACGATCCAGTTGGACCTCTCGGGACCCGCCACGGTCGTCGGTGACAACCCGGTTCCGCTCGTCGGCGGTGTGGCGGTCGTGTGGCTGCGGGCCGGCGAGCGGCCCGGCGCCGTCGTGGTGCGCGCCACCCATCCGGTCCTCGGCACCGACACGGTCCACGTCATGGTCGGGGAGGTGACGGCGGAGCCGTGGTGAACGATCCCAACAGGCGGACCCTCGGCGCCTCTGTGCCGAACGACCGCGTCGAGATCGTCGTCGAGGTCGTCCTGTCCGCGCCGCAACCCGGCAGCTTGGTCTCGATACGGCTGCCGTCGGTGCGGCTGAACTTCGGAGGGATCCCCGGTGACCGCCACCACGGTCTGACCATGCGGTCCAACAGCCGGGACGCCAAGGTCTACGCCCGCGACACCGAGATCCGCAACCGGCGGCAGCTCACGATCGTGTCGGCCGAGGAGTGCGCGGACGTGGCGCGCCGCTTGCGCCTAGACCGGATCGAGCCGGAGTGGCTGGGCGCCAACGCGCTGGTCAGCGGCTACCCGCACCTCAGCCGCATGCCGGCGGGCACGCGCATCATGTTCCCGAGCGGCGCGGGGTTGCTGTGCGAAGGCGAGAATCTGCCCTGTCGCTACCCCGGTGAGGTGATCCAAGAGCTCCACCCAGGGGCCCGCGGGCTCGTCAGGGCGTTCGTGCGGGAGGCGTACGGGCGTCGCGGCATCGCGGCGTCGGTCGAGCGTCCTGGCGAGATCCGCGCCGGGGACCGCGCGTGCGTGATCCCTGTGCCCGCATACGCCACCATCACATAGCCCCGACGCGCGCGGCCGCGGCCGCGGCAGGACGGACGCGACATGCTCGAGGTCGGCATCATCGGCTGCGGCAGGATCGTCGAGCAGGCGCACGCGCCCGCCTGGGCCGAGACGGCCGACCTCGCCTCCGTCACCGCCCTGGCCGACCCCAACCCGGCACGCCTGCGAGTCGTCGGCGAGGCCCTGGGCATCGGGCCGCGGCGCCGCTACCGCGACTACCGCACGATGCTCGCCGAGCACCGGCTCGACCTCGTCGACGCGGCCGTCCCGCACGTCCTGCACCGACCCGTGGTCGAGGCCATCGCCGCCGCCGGCGCGCACGTGCTCAGCGAGAAGCCGCTGGCGACCACGACCGCCGACATCGACGCCATCCTTCAGCGCGTCGCCGACTGCGGCGTGCAGCTGGGTGTGGTGCACAACTACCTGCATCTGGACACGACGCTGGCCGCTGACCGCTGGCGCCGGGAAGGGCGCATCGGCGAGCCGTTCCTGTACCGCAACGAGTGGGTCCGCGACGGCCACTACGTGGGTGCACAGGGCTACGACCCCGACTGGCGCACGAAGTCAGAGGTCAGCGGCGGTGGGTGCCTGCTGGATGAGGGCTACCACTCGCTGTACCTCGCCGAGCATCTGCTCGACTCGCCGATCGAGACGGTGTATGCCCAGACCGCGACCTATCGGCAGCCGATCGACGTCGACGACTCGGCGTTCGTGCTGTGCCGTCACCGCAGCGGCGCGACCACCAGCCTGGCGGTGAGCTGGGGCGTCGCGGCCGGCGGCACCGTCGTGAACGAGTTGCACGGCACCGGCGGCACGATCAGCTTCACCCGCCCCCACGCGACCGCCGCCGTGGTGAGCGACGGTGAAGGCTCCTGGGACACCGCCAGCGAACCCTACGTCCTGCACGGGTCGTTCACCCGCGCGTTTCGTGAGGCGCTCGAGAGCCTTCTCGCCGAGGGGCGGTTCAGGATCGACGGCCGCGCCGCCCGGCGAACCATGACACTCGTGGCGGCCGCCTACCGCTCAGGTGCCACCGGCGAGGTCGTTTCGGTGGCCGGGCCCGCGTCGGTGGGCGCCGGACCTGGCGAGGACGGCGCATCGTGAGCGCCTCCCGTGCACGTCGCCCGTGAGTGTCTACGACGTCGTCGTCGTCGGCTGCGGCGGCATCGGCTCGGCGACGCTGTACTGGCTGTCCCGGCTCGGTGCGGGCCAGGTGCTGGGGCTGGAGCAGTTCCGGCTCGGTTCCGAACGGGGCGCCTCCTCGGACCATTCGCGCATGATCCGCAAGGCCTACGCGCAGCGGCACTACACCGCACTGATCGCGGCCGCCTACGACGCCTGGCACGAGGTCGAGGACGAATCCGGCCTGCAGCTCATCACACGGACTGGGGCCCTGGACCTGGCGCCGGCCGGCACGCCCGGCGCGGAGCGGCTGGACGGGTGCATCGACGCGATGCGCTACGCGCGCATCGACTGCACCGAGCTCGAGGCCGCCGACGTCACCGCCCGCTGGCCGCAGTTCCGCCTGCCCCAGGGGACGCGGGGCGTGTACCAGGCCGACGGCGGCATCGTCGCGGCCGCGCGCGCGAACGCCGTGCACGTCGCTCTGGCCCGCGCACGGGGCGCACAGGTGCGCGAACAGGTCGTCGTCGAGCACATTCGGCCGTTGGGCGACCACGTCGACGTCGTGACCGACGCCGGCACCTTCAGCGCCGGCCGCGTCGTCCTGACATCGGGCGCGTGGACCAGCGACCACCTGGCGGGCCTCGGGCTGTCGTGGCCGCTGTCGGTCACCCAGGAGCAGGTCACCTACTTCGCGACGCCACACCTGCGCCAGTTCCGGCCCGAGGTCTTCCCCGCCTGGTCGTGGTTCGGCGAGCAGATCCTGTACGGCTTTCCCGTGTATGGGGAGGTCGCGGTCAAGGCTGCGCAGGACCTTGGCGGCGCTCGGGTCACGGCCGCGACCCGCACCTTCGAGCCCGACCGCTCGAAGGTCGCAATGCTCAGCGCCTTCCTTCGCGAGCACATCCCCGCGGCCCTGGGCCCCGAGCTGTACACCAAGACGTGTTTGTACACCCTTCCACCCGACCGCGACTTCGTCGTGGGGCCGCTGGCCGACTTCCCCCAGGTGCTCGTCGCGGTCGGCGCGGGCCATGCGTTCAAGTTCGCCGGCCTAATCGGCAAGATCCTCAGCCAGCTCGCCGTCGGCGGCCGGACCGACTACGACATCGACGCATTCCGCACCGACCGGCCCGCGCTCACGGACGGCGCCGGCGAGGCTTAACAAGCTGACGTCTCGATGTGGCGTTGCGCGTTCCGTCGTAACCCCCGGCTACCAGTGGGCCTCGGCGTTCGCTTCGGCGGCGGCGTTCCGGGCAACCGTGCGGTCGGCCCCTGTTGGATCGAGCTCGCGAGCCGCCCAGCGCACACCCCGCAGGACCAGCTCGGTGACCTGCGGCACGTCGAAGTCGGCCTCGACGTGGCCCACCGAGCAGTAGAAGATGCGCCCCGCCCACCACGGCCTGGTCCAGGCGACGGGCATCTCGCTGCCTTCCAGCCAGGGGAAGTGCCGCCCGTCCATCGTCGTGGTGGCCAGCACGTGACTGGTGGGATCGACGTGCAGGAAGTACTGCTCGGAACGGAGCCGGAACCCGCCCAGGCCCTCGGTGATGGCGTGGTCGTGATCGCGAACGCTGACCTCGTAATCGACCTTGCCGCCGGGGTGGGCGACCCACTGCCCACCGACCATGAACTGGAAGCGAGGGCTGTCCCGGAAGGCGTCGCCCATCCCGCCGTGCCAGCCGGCCAGGCCCACGCCCCCTGCGACGGCCTGCATGAGCCCCCCAAGCTGCTCGGAGGTGATCGCCCCCTGGGTCCAGCACGGCACGACGACGTCGAAGGCCGCGAGCCGCTGCTCGTCGGCGAGCGCCTCCAGGGAGTCCACCACCTCGCTATCGAAAGCGTGGGGCTTCAGTGCCGCCGCCACCCGTGCCACGCAGCGTCGCGGCTCGTGACCGGGCCATCCACCCCACACGAACAGTGCTCGTCTCACCCTGCGCCTCTTCCTCCCGGCCCGTCACTGCGCGCCGAACGACGTCCACGTCCCCTCCGCCGCCGAGGCGCCGACCGCTTCGAGCACCTGATGAACCTACAATGCCTCGGCGAAGCCAGTCTGCAGGTCCTCGCCGGCCCTACAGCCGTGACGAAGTCGCGAATCTCGTGCGTGAACGGATGTTGCGGCGATGATATGGCCGTCCGGCCACCACGCCGACATCCACGGATGATCTGCGCTCGAGGTCGAACGACTGGCTGCCGACCGCCCCCACACCGGCGAATCCCGCGGACTGCGGCAGCGGGCCTTCCTACACGAAGGTCTCCAACGGCGAGGGACGCTGGAGTGACGCGGCCAGTCCAGTCCGCCGCAGCGGTGCGCCAGTCACCTCGGCAGGATGGTGCTTGACGAGGAGGGGGCCATGGCCGGTCGGGTTGGGCACGGGTGCGAGGCTTGCGGCTAGCAGTCGCTGCTGTGCTGCTGGTGGCGCTGAGCGCGCTACCGGTGGCGGCCCAGGCCGGTCCGATCATCGAGGGTGCCGCCGAGGCGCTGCGCCAGGATCCCATCTACGTTCACCCGGACGCCGACCTGTCCGCCCAGGACGCCGACGGCATCCACGAGCAGCTACGCACAGCCGAGGCCGGTCCCGTCTACATCGCCGTGCTACCGGTCGAGGCAGCCGACGAGGCCGGCGGCGACGCGGGGCAGGTGCTGCAGCTTGTAGGGGAGTCCGTCGGTCGACAGGGAACCTACGCGGTCGTGGTCGGGAACCAGCTGCGTGCGGGTGCGACGCCCGAGCGCCGTGCCCCCTGCTTCTTCGATCCGGCTCATGGTCCGTCGGTGGGCGACGTCGAGTGGGCGCCTGCCGGTGGGGTGCCGCGCAACGTGCCGGCCTGCCAGGCCGATACGGTGCGGATCCAGCGGGGCGAGGAGCCGCTGATACGCCAGGTGACCGTCGGCGGCAGCCAGCACCCGTACTGGGACACCCCGGCCTAAACGGCCCTTGGGCCGGCGGTTGGTACGGCGGG
>Ga0136615_10001428_pt1 | contig 11559 bp, 8 predicted proteins | sample AntDrymUQ2882206_2_FD_106647 | JGI IMG/M metagenome (GOLD analysis project Ga0136615, IMG submission 106647) | Polar desert sand microbial communities from Dry Valleys, Antarctica - metaG UQ288 (22.06) | ecosystem: Environmental > Terrestrial > Soil > Desert | place: Antarctica: Dry Valley...
AATCATTTGACATACACCATAACCGCCGCTTCATCGCCGAAATCGTTAAGGACGGCCGTTGGCCGCTAGGGAGTCAGTGGACAGGAAGCTTTGCCGCCGTCGCCCACTCAAGGGGCAGCCGAGAGGTGATACTTTGCAATGACCCTATCGGTAACGCTCCCGTTTATTTTTCAAGGTGTGGTGAGGGAATCTTGGGAGGAACGAGCCTCATCGTTTTAAGTCATTGTATAAGATGCGAAGTCGATGCCGTCGGAATATTGCAACGCATTACCACTCCCTACTGCAATTATGGGCGACGAACATTGCTGAAACAGATGTCCAGATTGCTGCCGGGCGAGTGGCTTAAACTATCCAATAAAGATTCCGGCTTTAATAGCATTTTTGATAATTCGTTGTGTAACGGACTGGTTAACGCGGATGTGGAGACGGTGGCGCGAACTGTCTGGGATTGCCTACAGCGTGAGATCGTTTTAGCTACGGGCGTTAATGATCGCATCGGCGTCGCTATGAGTGGCGGTTGGGATAGCCGCCTTATTCTCGGAGGGATTGCCCACCGCGGGAGCGCCATTGACTGCTATACCTATGGGAGTGAAGACCTTTACGAATCTTCTGTCGCGAGACGTTGTGCGAGCGCCGTCGGCGCCCGACACCAGTGCTTTTCTCTTGAGAATAAGTATTTCCCGTCGCGGAATAATCTTGAGAATCTTGTCCGGGAGACCGAGACGGCGAATTACATGGAATGGTACCCGATCCTCGATGCGGTCGCGGGCAACGGAGAAGGAAAGCCCATCTTATTATTAGGCGACCTGTGCGAAAGCATTGATGGCCGGTACATGGAGAATTTATCTTCAAGAGCAGCCCGGAAAAGGTCATTCGCTAACAGCTTCCTTAGAAGACCGGATCAAATAGCTGTTGCCACAGTCGCTAACTTTGATCAGTGGAAGGAGAAAAAGAGAAAACAGATTATAGAAGATGTCATTAAGAACACTGATAATCTATCTCCGACCTTAGCCAGCATGTGTACCGAAAATCTCATAGCTCAGGAAGTCGCCAACGATCTTGAGTTGAGTTTTATGCGGGTGCGCCAAAACATGCCTGCCTTTGAGCCGATGTTCGACGAGTTGTTTTTGTGGTTTCATCGCATACGATTTCTGCTCGGCAGCCAGATTCCTTTTCTTGCTTCCGCGTTTCGCCCTCTTAGCCCCGCCATGTCGGTGAGGTTTTTGCGATTGATCTCGACGGTACACCCGAGACTGAGAATGAGAAGGAGGTTGATGGATGCAATGACGAGGCTGCCGGAATTCGATATTCTGGCCGGCATTCCGTCTGCACAAATTCCTTGGTTGAGCGCTCGCTCGCCGACACTGTTGAGGGAATTACTCTGGGGTGTGAGGTCTGGTTTAGATCAGGTGATGATCAAAAGTGTGATGAAGAGCAAAAATATCCGAAGAAGACAGCGCGTTCTTCGGTCAATTAATTATATAAATGAGTATCGGAGAGACAATGTTGTTCCCACTGTCCAGGAATGGTTTTCAGGGAAATGGGTGAAGAGTGATTCGTACATCCAAGTCGCTGGAAATAGAGCGAATTTATCCGCATGGCCGCTGATTGGGGTAGATATATCGGCCCCGGCCAACGTCAGTATAATTCTTGATCTATGTCAGATAGATTAACTTGGTTAAGCACTTCCGTCGGGCCAGATAAGCCAGAAAGGAGGGACAGACCTTGAATGGGCGAGTTCGCATCGAGCGCAAAGATGTGCTTGTACGAAACCTTGAGGCGCAAGACCTACCAGCCGTCTCCGCCGTCCACATGGCGGCGTTTCCCGATAGTGCGCTGACGATGCTTGGGGCCGAGGCCGTGCACCGGTATTACGAATGGCAACTCACGAGCCAAAGCGAGGCGACCGCAATAGGCGGATTCGCGGACGGTCAGGTCGTCGGTTTCTGCTTCGGAGGAATCTTTCGGGGCGCAATGTCCGGGTTCCTGCGTCAGAATCGTATGTTCCTTATCTGGCGCTTGGCATCGCACCCTTGGCTGGCGGGAAATCCGATTGTCCGTGAACGTCTTAAATATGGGGCGCACATTCTAAAACGTTTAATGAAGCCGAAGGAGGCGGTGGTGTCACTCCCCAAGACTTCGGTCGCAGTGCCTTTCGGTATTCTCTCGATAGCGACGCATCCTCATTCTCAAGGACTGGGTGTCGGGAAGTTGCTCATGAAGGAGATCGAAAATGTCGCGCGCCAACGCGACTTTCGCGAGATGTTTTTGACTGTCCATCCTGATAACCATCAAGCGATTACATTTTATGAATCTCTCGGTTGGGAGAAAATGCCAAACAACGGTGCGTGGGAAGGCGGAATGAAGAAGTATCTTCAACCTTAAATCTATTGAAGTGTTCGTGACACGAGCGCTTCAACATCATTGGATGATGCGATTGCTATAATGATACGAATTGCGACGAGTATCCCTGAATCTTATTACGAAAAGGCGGAGTACGTATTCCGCTTTTTTTCTACGCTATGGGGAGTTCCTGTAGTGATTTCTCGACACTCGCCCGGAGCAGAGAAGCCGGACATTTTATACTCTTCAAATCATCAACACACAGATGACGGGGTAATCTATATCCCCTTTGACGAGCGCTTGTACGACGCCGGCTGCCCGTGCGACTCAGTCCAACATGATGGCCACACTCTATGGTCCCGGCCGGATGCCGAAATTAATTCTATTGATGTCGTCGCCGGCAGCTACCGGTTGTTGACTTTTCTAGACGAACGGCAAGTGCCCGCGGAGGCTCGTGACCAGCGCGGCACTTTCTTTTCGCACGCCCTTCCCGTTGCAAGGCAGCGAACTGCGCGGCTTCCTTTGGTGGATCACCATGCTCGGTATCTTTGGGAGGCATTGGCAAGGGCGCGGTCTGATCTTAACCGCGCAGCTATTCCGAAATGGCCCGGCGGCAAGCAGTACGCTATCGCCGTGACACACGACACGGACGCTGTCAGCTTGGGAGCGGTAAAAGAGATCGGCACAAACCTCGCCAAGTTCTTGCTCCGCCGTGATCGCGTGTTTCTTGACATGCTCATGAGCGGGCTACGTTATGTCGGCAAGCCGACGGAAAATCCTTTCTTCGGTTTTCCTTTGTGGAGAGAGTTCGAAACCTCTCGACAGTTCTACAGCTGCTTCTACTTGTTCGCCAAAGTCGTACCGCTCAAGAGGGAAATTAATAACTGTAAGTCGTCAGTGGTTGAGCAGCGCATTGACTGGGACATCCTGAGACGGATGGCAACAAGTGGTTGGGAGTTCGGCTTTCACGCGCCGATTGATCCCGAGAACAAATTAGACTCCTTTGTCGAAGGGAAGCGATGGATTGAAGAGAAGTTGGGGACTCCGATCTACGGTCTGCGACATCATTACTGGGCGCTCGATTGGGCGAAGCCCCAAGTAACATTTCGGAACCACATTGACGCCGGGTTTCGCTACGATACGTCTATCGCGTGGAAAGACATTACTGGCTTTCGTGCCGCCACTTGCCACCCATTTCGGCCATTTGACCCGGAGCGGGATCAGCCTCTCGACATTTACGAGATTCCCACCTGCCTGATGGACGGTCATATTATTAAGGACCCTGACGACGTTTCAGGCGCCGTCGAAGAGGGCCTCGGCATCGTTCGTCAGGTGAAGGAGCAAGGGGGCGTGGCGGTGTTGGACTGGCATACCGAGACCGCGTGTAATGCTTATAATTACAGGAGCCACTTGACTGTGCTGCGCCACATTTTGGAGCCGTTATTGGAAGACGGCGATGCTTGGGTAACGACGCCTTGGGAAATCGCTCAACACTGGCAGCGAAGGTCCGTAGAATTGGAGGCGGCGTAGATCACTGGTATTTGGTGTTGATTTTGCATCCTTGCTCAAGCAAAGTGAGCGGCGGGGCCGATGCACGGCCTGCGTTATTTGCGAAGGGGGCGAACGTTGAAAATAGAAAGTGAAGCTATCATAGACATCGATATGATGAAAGATCAAGCCAACTCGCGGGTGGCGGTCGTCGGTTCGGGATACTGGGGACAGAACCTAGTGCGGAATTTCCGCGACCTCCACTCGTTGGCGGCGATTTGCGACAAGGATGAGGGCCAGCGGCATGCCTTAAAGGAGCAGTATCCGGCGTGCCAAATCTTCAGCTCCTATGATGAAGTTCTGGGCGATGACACGATTGAGGCTGTAGCCCTTGCGACTCCAGCCGAGTCGCACGCCGATCACGTGCGGGCGGCGTTGCTCGCTGGAAAAGACGTCTATGTAGAGAAGCCGTTATGCCTCGACGTGCCGACGGGCGAGGCGCTGGTCGCCTTGGCGCGGGAAAAAAGCCGCATTCTGATGGTCGGTCACCTCCTCTGGTATCATCCGGCCGTACTCAAGCTGAAAGAACTGGTCGAGACGGGCGAACTGGGCCGCATCCAATACATCTATTCAAACCGTCTCAACCTCGGCAAGATTCGCCGCGAAGAGAATATCCTCTGGTCGTTCGCGCCCCACGACATTTCGGTGATCCTAGGGCTGCTGGGAGAGATGCCGGACGCCGTGCAGTCGCAGGGCGGCAACTATTTACATCAGCAGATCGCCGATGTGACGGTCAGTCTCTTATCCTTTCCCAGTGGCATTAAAGCCCATATCTTTGTCTCGTGGCTTCACCCGTTCAAAGAGCAAAAGCTGGTCGTGGTCGGAGAGCGCAAGATGGCGGTCTTCAATGACGTGGAGCCGAAGGACAAGCTGTTGCTTTATCCACACTCCATCGAGTGGAAGAATCAGATTCCAGTCGCGAGCAAGGCGCAAGCCGAGCCGGTTTCAATTGATTCATGGGAACCACTGCGCGCCGAATGTCTTCATTTTCTTGAGTGCGTCGAGATACGGCAACGCCCGCGTACTGACGGCGAAGAGGCTCTCCGAGTGTTGACCGTTCTCCAACAATGCCAGCGGAGCTTGGAGTCGCAATCTCCACGCCAGCCGGAGGCGCCTCCCTCTTCTGCCGCGACTGCTCCTCTGGCGCGACCCTTTTTCGCCCATGAATCAGCTTTCATTGATGAAGATGTCGAGATCGGCGAAGGCACTAAGATTTGGCACGTCTCACATATCCTGAAGAATTCGCGCATCGGCAAGAGATGTAACATCGGTCAGAATGTGGTGATCGGGCCAAACGTCACCGTCGGCGACCGCGTCAAGATTCAGAACAACGTGTCAGTCTATGAAGGAGTGACGCTGGAAGATGGTGTCTTCTGCGGGCCGTCTATGGTCTTTACGAATATTATTAACCCGCGCAGCGAGGTCCCGCGCATGCATGAACTCAAACCCACCCTCGTCAAGCGTGGTGCCTCGCTCGGAGCGAACTGTACTATCGTCTGTGGCAATACCATCGGGCAATATTCTTTTGTCGGGGCGGGGGCTGTCGTGACGAAGGATGTCCCGGACTACGGTCTGGTTGTCGGAACACCGGCCCGTGTTGTCGGCTGGGTCTGCTCGTGCGGTGAAAAGCTGCAGTTCGCAGACGCCGACGTCGCTACCTGCTCACTTTGTGGCAAGCAGTATCAACGGATGAGTGACAACAGGTTAGTCCCAGTCTTGAGCTAAAGATTTGCTATTTGATCCAATTTAAGTTGGGACACAAAATCTACTCATGGAGGATGGCAGCCTGATGGCCAGCATATTTGCGGGCGAGTCCCGGATTGCTCAGCGGTGAGCGCGATTCTTTAATCGCATTTTTTCGCGGGCATTGATCGTGGATCACGCGGGCCGACATTTCTGACCCGCGTCAGCGCGCCCGGCACAGTAGCGTCAGAGAGCGCGTCGAGACCACCTATCTCCCAGTTGTGGCAGCGATTCGTGACTCGAATCTATGCGCGGTCGTGGCATGGGCTGTGGAACACGCTGAAACTCAAGATGCTGGAATTCAAGCTCTGCCACGCAGGGATTATTCCAGCCTAACCAACTCAAGACTGGGGTTAACTTATGCCTACGATTGAACAGAACATAAAGCTGTGGAGTGGCAAGCATGAATGGTCAAGCCGAGGCGATAACTGGTCCAGACACTGGGGGGGAGTTGAATCCGAATGGTTCGGCGCGATATTCCCCCGCATACATGCTTTTCTCCCGACTGATACGGTCTTAGAGATTGGCTCTGGGTTCGGACGTTGGACACAGTATCTGAAAAACCATGCTGCGCATTTAATTATAGTTGATTTAGTGGAGAGCTGTATTGAGAGCTGTAAACAAAGATTCTCATCAGACTCGCACATTACCTATCGTGTTAATGACGGGCAATCGTTAGCAATGGTTCCCGATGAATCAATTGATTTCGTCTTTAGCTTTGACTCCTTGGTACATGTAGAAGCCAAGGTTATAGAGGCTTATCTGGGTCAGCTGGCGAACAAACTCAAGCCCCATGGTGTGGGTTTTATTCACCACTCAAACATCGATGAATATAGGCATCTATTCACTTTGGACAGTAAAATACGCGGACCCTATAAACTAAAAAAGTTCTTGAGGCGTATAGGACTCTTAGAGGCTGACTGGTGGCGTGCGCACGACATGTCCGCTTCGCTGTTTGAGCGATACTGTGAGGAAGTAGGCTTACAATGTATCAGCCAAGAGCTGGTTAACTGGCAGGGCAAACGATTAATCGATGCTTTTTCGCTCTTCACACGAAAAGAATCCATGTGTGCGCGCCCAAATAGAATCTTTAGAAATTATGACTTTATGAAAGAAGCGAAATACATTTCACAGTTATCGCCAATGTATGTTGATCTGTTCCCAAAAACTGAGCTATCTAGTCCAAGCCAGCATGAAGCTCCGACTCACCAAGACAAATGAACATGTAGCAACTGTATGCGAGGTCAAAGTCGCTGTGCGACAAGGTTTCAAGCCCAGATAGACAAAGGCATTCAAAGGTAGGTTACAGGTGATTCCAATTCTAGATTTGAAACAGCAATACGCCGCTCTGCAGGATGAGATTCACAGGGCCATCCAGCGCGTTCTGGACAGCACGCAGTTTGTGCTGGGTCCCGCCGTCAAGGAACTGGAAGAACGTGTGGCCGCTTACTGCGAGTGTCGCTACGGCGTCGGAGTAGCCTCTGGGACAGACGCCCTGCGGCTGTCGTTGGCGGCCCTAGAGGTTGGTCCCGGCGACGAGGTCATTACCACGCCGTTCACGTTCATCGCTACTGGCAATACCGTCTCGCATTGTGGCGCCAAACCTGTTTTTGTTGATATCGATCCCAGAACTTACAACCTCGATCCGGCGGCAATCGAATCTGCTATTACGCCCCGCACGAAAGCCATTGTGCCGGTTCATCTCTACGGCCAAGCGGCCGAGATGGATGCCATCATGGACGTGGCCGAACGGCACGGCTTATTGGTTATCGAAGATTGCGCGCAGGCCATTGGCGGGCGTTACAAAGGAAAACGCCTGGGTTCAATAGGCCATGTAGGGTGCTTGAGCTTCTTCCCGTCCAAGAATCTTGGGGCTTATGGCGACGCTGGAATGGTCGTGACTAACGATGGCGCGGTGGCGCAAAAAATAGACGTGCTGCGCCGGCAAGGCGGCCAGAAGAAGTATTACCACGAAGTGCTCGGTTTCAACAGCCGCCTGGATACTTTGCAGGCTGCTATCTTGAACGTGAAGCTGAACTATTTGGAGCAGTGGAACGAGGGCCGCAGAACCGTGGCCCATAGATACAACGACTTGTTGTCGCGTTTACCGGTGGTCACTCCGTATGAGTCGCCTGATAGTTACCACGTCTATCACCAATACACTATTCGCAGCCCGCAGAGAGACGATCTATCAGCTTATCTGAAGGAACAGGGGGTGGCGACGATGATCTACTACCCAGTTCCACTACATCGCCAGCCGCTATACGCTGAGATGGCCGCGTCGCATTTGCCTAATGCCGAGCTTGCGGCCCAGGAAGTTTTGTCTCTGCCGATCTTTCCTGAACTGACTGAACGCGATCAGGAATTCATCGTTGATAATATTCGAGTTTTCTTTGATGGCGACTAAGAGCACTGCCTTACTATCGGGAGGTCGAAGTTGAAATCCTTTGAGTTGACGTATCTTTGTGCAGAGCCTTTCTTGCTCGCTCTCTATGGGAAGGTTCGGAGACGTCTGTTGGGAATTGCAAAGTCTTTTCCGCACCGTCCCGACATTCTAGACGTTGGTGGAAGGAAGTCGCACTACACAATAGGTGTTCCTGCCAAGATTACCGTTACTGATCTTCCTAGAGAGACAGAAATTCAAAAGAAGCTCGGCCTAGGAATAAATCAGGAAATTTTTGATAAGTCTCACTCCAGACGCAGTAATCTGCACAGGATACTGCTTGATGACATGACTCACTCAACGCTACCTGATTGTTCATTCGAGTGTGTTGTATCCGTTGAGGTTCTCGAACACGTAGAGGAGGACGCTCAGTTTGTCAAAGAAGTACACCGGGTATTAAAACCGGGCGGGTTTTTCCTGATGACCACGCCGAATGGCGATTTCGTTAAGAACACCAGCAATCCGGATCATAAAAGACATTACACCCGAGAGCAGCTGCGGAACCTTCTCTCGTCTTGTTTCGAGGACGTCCAAGTGGAATATGCTATACAAGGCGGTTTCTTTCACACTCTTGGACTTGGGTCATGGTCGATCAGGCATCCGTGGCGAACCGTCTCCAGCATGACAGGCAATGTTATCAATTCGATTCAATCTGCACGAAAGCAATTACGCGACCAAGCGCAAGGTACTTTACATTTCATAGCAACTGCAAGGAAGCAAGACTGATGTGGGGGCTGCCGAAATCTTCGTTCGGGCACGGAATAAATACAACTGATAGTCATACCATTCGAGGCTTTTTACATGGTCGCTGAGAGCCAAATCCTACCGTTGGTCACCGTGATTATGCCTGTGCGCAATGAGCAGAAGGAGATTAGTCAGAGCCTCGGTTCCGTGCTGGCGCAGGATTATCCAGCGAATCGTCTTGAAGTTCTCGTGGCTGATGGTATGTCCAACGATAGCACACGCGCTATCGTAGGGGGAATTGCCCGCCGCGACCCGCGGGTGCGCTTGGTTGATAATCAAGCCCGGATCATGGCTGCCGGATTTAATACCGCATTAACATTTGCCCGCGGTGAAGTGATAGTGCTCTTAGGTGGTCATTCGGAGGTCGCCGTAGATTTCGTGCGTGAAAGCGTGGCCCTTCTGAGAGAACATCCGGAAGCCTGGTGCGTGGGCGGACCGATTTCGCATGTGGCTCATAGCCTGTTTGGCAAGGCGGTGGCCGTGGCTATGTCACATCGGCTTGGCGTCGGCAATGCCTCTCACCATTTTGCCAGCTACGAAGGTTATGCCGAAGGAGCACCATTTCCCACATTGTGGCGCTGGGTATTCGAGAGAGTCGGAACCTTGGATGAGCGACTGGTGCGTAATCAGGATGACGAGTTCTATTACCGGATCAGGCAAGCTGGAGGCAAGGTTTATATTTCGCCGCGAATTCGCTACACCTATTTTGTGCGTGAACGGATGGGGCAGCTCTTCCGGCAATATTTCCAGTATGGATTTTGGCGCATTCCAGTGATGAAGAAACATCAGCGCCCGACCACAATACGCCAAGTGATACCTTCATTATTCTATCTCACGTGTATTTGTTTGCTGATAGTCGGGCTTTGGTTCAAGCAGCCAATCATCGCATTAGCATTACCTGCGTTGTATGCAGCAGCGCTCGTCGCGGTTGGGTTGAGTGTGCTGCCGAAAGTCGGTTTTCAAATCGCCTACCGTGTGCCTCTGGCGATTGGAACGCTCCATGCCGGCTACGCTTTGGGGTTGATGTATGGCATCTGGGCCAGTTTCTTTCAACCGAGGGCATGGGACACCAGCGGTCAAATGGCAGCCATTAGTCGTTAGATGATGTGAATTCTTCAGGGTAGTTCTTCGATGACTCTTCCGAGCAAAAGGAGATAGCATGACGGCGCAAAAGGACATCGGTGTGTTCGGCAACAGGCTCAATCACCCCTTGCTGAAGGTGAACGGGATAGATGATCCTGTCTTTACTAAACCCGCCTCTGTTGTGTTCGCACTGGTCGTAGGATTATTTGTCGCGGCTCGGCTTTGGCATCTTACTGCCTACAGCCTGTGGGTTGATGAAATCTTTAGCCTCTGGGTCGCCCGCCATGATTGGAGCGACCTGATTAACCTTGTAATAAGGGACGTTGTTCATCCGCCATTATTCTACCTGTTGCTTAAAGTCTGGATCGGTATTGGCGGAGAGTCTTTGCTGTGGCTTAAGCTGTTCCCAGCTCTGACCGCAATCGCCACGATCATTCCGTTCTTCCTTCTTTGTCGAGAATTAAAGCTACGGGCCGCACAAATCAATCTGGCGCTGGGGCTGATGGCTGTCAACGGACATGTGATCCATTACGCTCAAGAGTTGCGGATGTATAGCTTATTGCTGTTCCTGACGCTCTGTTCGCTTTGGCTTTTCGTCAGCTTCTTCAACGCTAAAGACAACTCGAAAAAACATTTGCTAGCTATGTTTGCAGTCAACCTACTGCTTGTCTATACCCAGTATTATGGCTGGTTAATAGTTGGGGTAGAGTTCATCTTCTTGCTGTTTTGGGGACGCCGAAAAGTGGCCTCGTTCGCGATATCTATTGCGATCCTGATTCTCTGCTTCAGTCCGTGGGCCTACGTGGTAGTACAGACCGCAATACGGAAAGGGGGGGTGGGTTCTAACCTCGATTGGATTGGGCGGCCGAATCTGAACAGTGTCATTTGGTACTACGCGATTCTTAATGGGACATTTCTTCCCCGCTGGAAGGGAGTTGGGGGGCTACTCTTGTTCGGCTATCCCCTACTGCTATGGTTCTGGCACATCTTTACGGACGCCCGAGCGTCAGACAAAGAGGGAACTGCCGCCTTCTGGTGGCTTTCCCTGCTTTCTTTCCTACCCACTGCTCTCGCTTTTTCTGCCAGCCAAGTACTTCCACAATCAGTTTGGCTTTACCGCGCCTTAATCATTATAGCTGCGCCCTACATGATTCTAGTAGCTATCGCTGTGTACCGACTGCGCCCTAACTGGGTGAGGACCGCCACAGTGTTCCTCGTAGTAGGGTGGGCTACTCTGGCCGGGTTCACAGAACTGAATAACAGTGACAGGGTTGCATGGGAAGACTTGATCCGCCAAATAATTCAAGCCGAACCCACACAGGCTAACAGCATCAGGGTTTACACCTTTCAAGAGGCCATAGCCACACACTTGCGACTCTATTTAGAAGCCGTGCAATCCGGAGACGAAATTGCCTCTGACAGAGGTGCGGACTTTGAAGACTTAACTAATGAAAGAGGGTCCCAAGTCGTGACGGTTCGTGACAGTATGGCTCTGAACGGAGAACATTTTTGGGTGGCGTTCCGCGAATCCCGAGAAAAGAAGGAGCGCCCGCTACAGGAAATCTTGACGGATAGCGGGTATCAGGTGGGAAAGGGTTTTGAGTCAGGGCCCCCCGGCCACAAAGTCTTCTTATTCCCCGTGTGGCGACGGTGAA
>Ga0136615_10001429_pt1 | contig 11557 bp, 8 predicted proteins | sample AntDrymUQ2882206_2_FD_106647 | JGI IMG/M metagenome (GOLD analysis project Ga0136615, IMG submission 106647) | Polar desert sand microbial communities from Dry Valleys, Antarctica - metaG UQ288 (22.06) | ecosystem: Environmental > Terrestrial > Soil > Desert | place: Antarctica: Dry Valley...
CACGGTGACGCCCTTGCCGGCGCTGAGCCCGTCGAGCTTGACGACCACGTCTCGACCGAGCCGCCGCCACCACTCCAGCGCGGCGTCGACATCACCGGCGCGGAACGTGGCGTACGCCGGACCGGGGATGCCGAGCGTGTCGGCCAGCTCCCGCGCGTAGCTCTTCGACGCCTCGAGCAGCGCCAGGTCCTCACGCGGCCCGAAGCAGGCGATGCCCCGCTCGGCGCACGTGTCGGCGACGCCGGCGACGAGCGCCGCCTCCGGCCCGGGGATGACGAGGTCGGGCGTCAGCTCGGCCAGCTCGTGGACATGACCGAGCAGCTCGACGTCGTGGCCGTGGCGGCGGCAGGCCCAGGCGATCGCCTGCTCCCGCCCCCCGCCGCCGATGACGACGACCTTCACGCCGCTTGCCCCCGCATCTGCGACCTCGTCATGCAAGGACGCCTTCGAAGCTCAGCTTGGCCTGCGCCTCGGCGACCTCCAGCGGGTACCGGCCCGTGAAGCAGGCGTTGCAGTACCCGGTCTCGGTCCCGTCCTCGTTGCCAACGGCGCGCATCATGCCTTCGAGCGACAGGAAGGCGAGGCTGTCGGCGCCGATGCGGTCGCCGATCTCCTCAATCGTCAACCGGGCCGCCATCAGGTCGCCGTCGTGGCCCATGTCGACGCCGAAGTGGCACGGGTGGGCGATCGGCGGGCACGTGATGCGCACGTGCACCTCGGTCGCGCCCGCCTCGCGGATCAGCTTGACCAGCGGCCCTGCCGTCGTGCCGCGCACGAGCGAGTCGTCGATGACGACGACGCGCTTGCCGTGCAGGTTCTCGGTCAACGCGTTGTACTTGATCGCCACGCCTCGCTCGCGAATCTCCTGCGTCGGCTCGATGAACGTGCGCCCGATGTAGCGGTTCTTGATCAGGCCGTCGTTGAACGGGACACCGCTCGCCCTGGCGAAGCCGATCGCCGCGGGGATCGACGAGTCGGGCACAGGGATGACGACGTCGGCGTCGATGCCGGACTCGCCGGCCAGCTCGGCGCCGAGGCGTTCGCGCACACCATGCACGTTGCGGCCGGACCAGACCGAGTCCGGACGAGAGAAGTACACGAACTCGAACGTGCAGCGGGCCTGGCGCGGTGACGGCGTCAGCGCTTGGCGGCGGTGCAGGTCTGCGCCGTGCAGCGTCACGATCTCGCCAGGCTCGACCTCGGAGATGTCGACGCAGCCGAGCGTCGCCAGTGCGCACGTCTCGCTGGCGACGGCATGGCCGCCGTGGGGGAGCCGGCCGACCGAGAGGGGCCGGAAACCCCACGGGTCGCGCACGGCGAGGACGCGATCGGCGGCGAGCAGTGCGAGCGAGAAGGCGCCCTTCCACGCCGGCACGGTGCGCTCGATGCGCTCCTCCCAGGTCCGGCCGCCGGCGGCGGCGAGCATCAGCGTCATCACCTCGGAGTCACTGGTCGCCGTCAGGCCGAACCCGCGCGACAGCAACTCCTCGCGCAGCGCCGGCGTGTTGACGATGTTGCCGTTGTGGGCGAGCGCGAGCGGGCCATGCATCGTCTCGACGAGGAACGGCTGGATGTTGCGCTCGTTGCTGGCGCCGGTCGTCGAGTAGCGGGTGTGGCCGATGGCGTGGTACCCGGTCAGTGGCTGCAGCGTCTCCTTCGTGAACACGTGGGAGACGAGCCCGGGTTGCTTGTACACGCGGGCTCGGTGGCCGTCGCTGACGGCGATCCCGGCCGCCTCCTGACCGCGATGCTGCAGCGCGAACAACCCGAAGAAGGCGAGCTGGGCGACGCCTTCGCCATGCGGGGTGGAGATGGCGAGCACACCGCACTCCTCTCTTGGATGCGGCCGCCGCATCTCGTTCCTCGCCGCGGACCGGGTCGTCCACCCCTGAACGACGCGTCCGGCACCTGATGGACGAGCGCGGAGTGCGATGGGTACAGGGGTCGGCCGCTCGGGCGTCATGCGAACTCCTTGGTGATGTCGTCGAGCGAGCCCAGCAGGCGGTCACCGACGGGGTAGCGGCCGGGTCGGAACGGCCGCCCGCTGAGGCGCTGGAAGGCGTCGATGTAGCGGTTCGTGGTCGCCGACCAGACACCGGCGGGCAGGTCCGGGAGCTCGCCGTCGCCACGGAAGCCGGCATCGGCGAGCGCCCTGCGAACGACCTCCTTGTCGAGGCTCTCCGGTTCCTCGCCGGCGGCGAGACGGTCTTCGTAGGAGTCGGCGATCCAGTACCGCGACGAGTCGGGTGTGTGCAGCTCGTCGATCAGCAGCAGCTCGCCGTCCGCGGCCAGGCCGAACTCGTATTTCGTGTCGACCAGCAGCAGTCCGGCTGCCGCAGTGACCTCCTGGCCGCGGCGGAACAGCTCGAGCGCGGCCGCCGTGACGTCGTCCCAGCGGCGCGGCTCGACGAGCTTGCGGTCGACGACCTCCGTGCTGGTCAGCGGTTCGTCGTGGACGGCCGATCCCGCAAGCGGCTTCGTCGTCGGCGTGACGATCGGCCGCGCCAGCGCACTGTTCTTGCGCAACCCATCCGCGAAGTGGTGGCCGTAGATCGTGCGGGCACCCGCCGCGTACGGTTGCCACAGCGACGTCTCCGTTACACCCGTGATGTAGCCGCGCACGACGACCTCGACGGGCAGGGTCGTCGCCGCCCTGGCCACCAGCAGGTTGGGGTCCGGCACGGCGACGACGTGGTTGGCGACGACGTCGGCCGTCCGCGCGAACCACCATGCCGACAGCTCGTTGAGCACTTGACCCTTGTAGGCAACGCCGGCGATGACGCGGTCGAATGCGGAGAGGCGGTCGGTCGTGACGATAAGCCGACGGTCCTCGCCAAGCGCGTACGACACCCGGACCTTGCCCTCGCGGCGATCGGGCAGCGGCAAGTCGATGTCGACGAACGGCGTCACCGTCTTCCATGCGGCCGCCGCAAGCTCGTTCCTCGCCGGCGTGTCGAACTGGTCCATCCGTCCCTGAGCGACGCCCTCGGCCCCGCTCGGTGCGACCGTCGCAGGTTCACTTGACATGGCGTACCGCCGCCTCGAAGAGGCGCAGGCCGAGGAATCGCGTCGTGTCCGGGTCCCTCGCCGCCCGTGGGTGCTGGCGGGCGACGACGTGGTTCTCCGGGTGGGGCATCAGGCCGAGCACGACACCACTCTCGTCACACACACCCGCGATGTCGGCGACGGAGCCGTTCGGGTTGCGCCCCCGGTAGCGCAGCGCGACCTGGCCGTGCGCGGCGAGCCGCTCGGGATCGGGATGGACGTAACGGCCCTCGCCGTGGGCGATCGGGCAGTGCACGTCGTCGCCGACACCTTCCGTCCAGATGCACCGGCTGGCCGGCTCGGGGGCGAGCTCGACCCAGCGGCAGTCGAAGCGGCCCTGACGGTTGTGGCCGAGCGCCCCTGGCAACAGCCCTGTGCGGGTGAGCACCTGGAAGCCGTTGCAGATCCCGATCACCGGCCGGCCGCCGGCAACGAACGCGCGCAGCCGGTGACCGAGGCGGCCACCGTCGGCGGCGGTCAGGTCGAGCGCCAGCATGCGGCCGGCGCCGAGGGCGTCTCCGTAGCTGAACCCGCCGGCGACGACGACGATACGGGCGACGTCCAGCAGCTCCGGCCGGGCGGCCAGTTCGGCGGCGAGCACGACCGACGGCTCGGCGCCCGCCAGGTCGAGGGCGAGCAACGCGTCCGGGTCACGGTTCGTCCCCGGCCCGGCGACCACGAGCGCGGCCGGCCGGCTCACCCGCTGCTCCCGACACATCTATCCGAGGCTTTCGTGCACCCGAGGCTTTCCGTACCGGACGGGGTGCAGGAAACCCTCCGATGCAGTGCTGATGACGCGTTCAAGGTCGTCCCGCCTCACGGTTGAACGCCGACACCAGCTCGGCGACTGCTATCGGATGACCTCCCGGGAGCGAGAGGGCTGCCTCGGCGGTGACGATGCCGAGGCGGTGGGCGGGGCCGGCCATGGCCAGGAAGTCCTCGACCTCGGCGGGTCGCACCTCGGCGACGAGCCGTCCCGTCGACTCGGCGAACCACGCCGTTGGCACGTCGTCGTGGGGGAGTGCGTCGACGCTGATGCCGAGGCGGCCGCTGATGCACAGCTCGGCCAGCGCAACGGCCAGCCCACCCTCGCTGACGTCATGGCACGACTGCACGAGCCCAGCCCGGATCGCCGTGTGCAGGCGCCGGTACCGCTCGGGCGCCGACGGGTCCGGTTGGGGCACGACGCCAGGACTGCTCGGAGCGCCGAGCACGAGGTCGAGGTGGCTGCCGGCGAACTCCGACGCCGTCGTGCCGAGCAGCAACACGGTGTTGCCGGGCTCGGCCAGCTCCGGCGTGACGCACCGGCCGGCATCGGCGACGTGGCCGACGGTCGTGATCACGAGCGTCGGCGGCACGGCGTGGCGCTGACCGTCACGCCCGACGTACTCGTTGTTCAGCGAATCCTTGCCGGAGACGAACGGCGCGCGGTGGGCGACGGCGGCGTCGTGGCAGCCGTCGACGGCAGCGACGAGCGCGCCGAGCGTGGACGGGCGACGGGGGTCGCCCCACGAGAAGTTGTCGAGCAGGGCGATCGCGTCCGGGTCGGCGCCGACGGCGACGACGTTGCGGATCGCCTCGTCGACAGCGGCATGGGCCATCGCCTCCGAGTCGTGTAGGCCGTACCACGGGTTGACGCCGATGCCGACGGCGAACCCGTGAGTGTCGCGGGGGTCGGCCACGACGACCCCGTCCGCTGGCCCGTCACCGTGGCGGCCGACGAGCGGGCGGACGACCGTGCCCCCGCCGATCTCGTGGTCGTACCGGTGGATCGTCGCTGCCTTGGACGCGATGTTGCGATGGGCCAGCAGGGCGAGGAGCGTGGCCGCGGGATCCTCGACATGGCGCCGGCCAGGGCGGCGATCCGGCACGGGGCGGGAGGCTTCCATTCGCCGTCCGGGCCGGCCGTTGTGCAGAAACCCGGTGTCCAGGTCGAGCACGACCTCGCCGCTCCTGTGCACGACGAGCCGGCGATCGCCGGTGAACGCACCGAGGTCGGCGAGCTCGACACCGTGGCGCGCGCATCGGTCCCGCAACTCGGGGAGGCAGGCCGGCGGCACGGCGAGCACCATTCGCTCCTGGGCTTCCGACAGCCAGATCTCCCACGGGTCGAGGCCGGGATACTTCAGCGGCACGACGTCCAGCTCGACGTCGGCGCCAACTCCATCAGCCATCTCGCCGACGGCCGAGGAGAGCCCACCGGCGCCGCAGTCGGTGATCGCCGTCCACAGCTCGTCGCTGCCGTCGAGCACGTCGATCAGCAACTTCTCGGTGATCGGATCGCCGATCTGCACGCTGGCGCCGGCCACCTCGCCCGTGGAGGCGTCCATCGTCGCGCTGGAGAACGTGGCCCCGCGGATCCCGTCGCGCCCGGTCCGGCCGCCGAGCAGCACGACGCGATCGCCGGGCCCCGGTCCAGTCGGCAATGGCCGGTCGGCGGCGACCCCGATGCAGCCGCAGAACACGAGCGGGTTGGTGGTGAACCCCTCGTCGTACAGCACGGCCCCGGCGATCGTCGGCAGCCCGATCTTGTTGCCGTAATCGGCGACACCGTCGACGACGCCATTGCGGATGCGGCGGGGGTGCAGCGCGCCGTCGGGGAGGTCCTCGATCGGCAGGTCCGGTGGTCCGAAGCACAAGACGTCGGTGAGGGCGACGGGTCGGTGGGCCGCACCCATGACGTCCCTGATCACGCCCCCGACGCCGGTGTTGGCGCCACCGAAGGGCTCGACGGCCGACGGGTGGTTGTGCGTCTCGGCCTTCAGCGCCAGCGTCGTCCCTTCGGCGAACGAGACGATGCCGGCGTTACCGACGAACGCCGATCGCACGAAGTCCCTGGCCACGGCGTTGGTGGCAGCCTGCAGCCTGGCCAGCAGCGATGGGTGTTCCGTGCCGTCGACGACCAGCGTGGCGCGGAACGTCTTGTGCGCGCAGTGCTCGCTCCACGTCTGGGCGAGAGTCTCCAGCTCGACGTCGGTCGGGTCGCGTCCGAGCTCGGCGAAGTGGTCGCGGATCGCCACCAGCTCCTCGGGGTCGAGAGCCAGCGCGCGTTCGGCGCTCAGACGGGCGAGCCCGTCGGCGTCGAGGGTGCGCATCGGAATCGTCGCTGCGGCGCGCCGGGCGTCCGTGCCGGGGTGGAACACGGGTGCGGCCGGCCCTGCGCTCCACTGTTCGATGATCGGGTTGGCAACGACCCGGCGCAGCAGCCGTTCGGCCGTAGCCGCCGGCGTGCCCGGCGGGAATTCGACGCGCCACCCCGACGCAGCGGCCGTGACCGGGACGCCGAGCAATGCGCCGGCCCTGACGACGGCGTCGGCGGCAGTGTCCGTAACTCCAGGATGCAGCGTGATCTCGTAGTGGTTGGTGGCCCTGGGGCCGTCGCCGGCGGTGGTCGCCGAGGGCACGTCCCACGAGCCGACCTGGAGCAGCGGGTCGGCGAGGACCGCGGCGAGCGTGGCGCGGTCGGTGTCGTCGAGATCGCCCTCGAAGAAGATGACGTCGGCGACCGCCACGGAGCCGTCGATCGGCACACCGAGCGCCGCCGCGCTGGCCGAGATGGCCGCCGCGCGCGGGTCGGCATCGAGGGACCGGAGGGTCAATCGATGCCCAGGCGCCACTGGCCTCGACCCTAGAGAGTCGCGCCACCGGCGAGGACCCCGTTGAACGAAATGTTCATACGTGTCGAACCCGGTTCTGGGTGCGCTCCGTGGCAGCTGTTGACGGCGACACACAGACACGGAGGACACCCACTTTGCGGACCGCCCTCGGGTGGCCCGGAGGTGCAGCGTCACTCGGAGCACCGGTTCGCGCCGGCCTCGAGTCGCGTGCTCAGATGAGGCACGTGGCCGACGACCCGAGCAGCCAGGAGGAGCGCCCGCCGACGCGCCTGGTGCTCGTACGCCACGGCGAGTCCAACGCGTCGGTCTCCCGCTCGATCGGCGGGCCGCGCACGTGCTCGGGACTGTCGCCCTTCGGCCGCCAGCAATGCCAGCGCCTGGCCGAACGACTGCGCCGGACGAACGAGTTGGCCGACGCCCATCTCTATGCCAGCCATTACCGGCGGGCGATCGAGACGGCCGAGGTGTTGGCGCCGGCACTCGGCGACCCGCCGATCGTCGTCGACGACGGATTCGGTGAGCATGATCCGGGTCCGGACTGCGACGGGCTGACGTTCGAGACGTTCCTCGAGCGCCACGGCATGCCCGACTGGGAGCACGATCCCTTCGCCGTCACGTTCCCTGGAGGTGAGACGATCGCCGAACTGCACCACCGCGTCGGCCTGGCCATTCACGGCGTGTGCGAACGCCATGCCGGCGAGGCCGTTGTCGTGTGTTGTCACGGCGGCGTGGTCAACGCGGCCATGCGCCTCGCGCTGCAGGCGCCGATGAGTGGCGGTTTCGAGATGTTCACGACGAACGCCTCGCTGACGGAGCTGTTGCTCGTCCGCCCCGGTCGCTGGCGGCTGTTGCGCTACAACGACGCCGCCCACCTCGCCGGGCTGGCGCCCTGACCTCGTCGACCGGCGCCCGTCGGACGGGGTCCGGCGCCGGCCGGATGCTCGCCGTGACGCAGTGGATCGTGGTCGGAGCCGGCGCCGCCGGGTGTGTCGTCGCCGGACGGCTCGCAGAGCACGAGCGTCATCACGTGACCCTGATCGAGGCCGGGTCCGGAACCGTGCCGGAGTCGATCCGCGCCGACTCCTTCTTCGACGCGCTCGCCACGCCCGGCCGCACGTTTCCCGGACCGTTCCAGCGTGGCCGTGGCATCGGCGGCTCCGCGGCGGTCAACGGGATGATCGCCACGGCCGGCGACGCCGACGAGTACAGCTCGTGGGGATGGAGAGACGCGCCGGCCGCATTCACCCGCATCCGTGTTCCGACCGAGCCGGCGCACGACGACGAGCTCGGACTGCTCGACCGTGCGCTGCTGGCGGCGGCACCCGATGCCATGCCCGTCCCGCTCACGCGGCGGGGCGGCCGGCGCGTCACACCAGCCGACGTCTACCTGCGCGGCGTCGACGACGCTCGCCTGACGCTGCGCTCCGACGCGTTCGTGCAAGCGATCGAACTGGACCGCCGGCGAGCCGTGGGGGTGCGTCTCGACGACGGCGGTGTCATCGAGGCGGACCGGGTCGTGGTGACCGCCGGCGCAATCGGATCGCCGGCCCTGCTGCTGCGCTCCGGTGTGGACACGCACGGGATCGGCGCCGGCCTGCGCAACCATCCGGGCCTGCCGCTGCTGGTGCGCCTCCGCACCGGTGTCGGCGGACCGATCGACGGCCTCGTCACGGCCACCGTCCTGCGCCGCGGCGCCATCCAGGTGCTGCCGCTCAACCACCTCGGTCCTGAGGCGCCCGGACAGGCGATGCTGCTCGTCGTTCTGCTAACGCCGAGCGGTGCCGGGCACATCGCGGCCGACACCGGCACCGGCAAGAAGATCGCCGTACATCACGTGCTGTCACCAGCCGATCACGGTCGGCTGGCCATTGGCGCCGCCGACGCGCAGCGCCTGCTCGAGCACCCGGCGTTCGGGCTCCTCGTCGAGGATGTGCGGGTCGGCGATGTGCCGGCGGGCGTCTTCCACCCCACCTCGACGTGTGCGATGGGCACGGTGGTCGATGACGACGGCGCAGTGCATGGCTACGAGCGCCTCCACGTCGCCGACGCGTCGGTGTTCCCGACCATCCCGTCGACGAACACCTACCTCCCGACACTCATGCTCGCCGAGCGCCTGGCCGCCCGACTGTCGACGCTGACGGCCTGACCGAGCCGTACTCGAGCAGCCGGCTGGATCCCGCCGGCTGCTCCATCGCGAACGAGAGAGGATTGTGACGCGTGTTGCAAACTAGATGGCGGTCCCGTTACGGTCCGCCAGCCCTATCACGTTTGCGGAGGACATGATGAGAAAGCTCGCAACGATCGGCGCCCTCGGCGCTCTCTCCCTGGTCGCCTGCACGCCCGAAGAGGTGCAGGTGTGGCAGGCGTGGCACGCCGCCGATCCAGCCGCCGCCGAGGCGTTCGCCGACAACTACGCCGCCGACCGGCGCGCCCGCGCCGAGCAGGAGCCGGCGTCCGGCGTCTGGGACCGCGTCGCCGAGTGCGAGTCCGGTGGCAACTGGAGCATCAACACCGGCAACGGCTACTACGGCGGCCTGCAGTTCTCCCTGTCGTCGTGGCGCGCCGTCGGCGGCAGCGGCTATCCGCACGAGAGCAGCCGGGCCGAGCAGATCCGGCGTGCGGAGATGCTGCTCGATCTCCAGGGCTGGGGCGCCTGGCCGTCGTGCTCGCGCCAGCTCGGCCTGCGCTGACCGGCAGCCCGCCCCGTCGGGCGCGAGGCGCTTCTGCATGTTGCGACCGGCCGATCTGAGCCGGTCACTGCATGCAGATGGCTACGTCGCCGCCTTCTTGGTCGCGGCCCTCTTGGTCGCCGCCTTCTTGCTCGCCGCCTTCTTGCCTGGGGGCGGCGCGGCGGTCGCCTTCGGGCGCGGTCGTTCCGTCGCTGTCGTGGCGCGCTTCGCCGCCTTGTTCGGTGCAGCGGGCGACGCTGGCGTGGCGCGCTTCGCCGTCCGCTTCTTAATTGGCGCGGTCGGCGCCGGCGCACTCGCCTCGGGTGCGCCGCTCGTCGAGTCCTCACCGACCACGGCGAGCAACTCGGCCATCGCCGCCTGCAGTAGCTCGGTCAGTCGCCACACGTCAGGGACCAGCTCCCGGCACGCCACGAACCCAAAGTCGAGGTTCCCGTTGTAGCTCTGGACCGTCATGTTCAGGCCCTGGCCGTCGGTGAGCGCCGAGATCGGGTAGAAGTGCTCCATCCGCGCGCCGGCCGAGTAGAGCGGGTAGTTCGGTCCTGGCACGTTGGAGATGATCAGGTTGAACGGCGGAGCGGCGCGGTCGGCGATCTTCAGCCGGCTGTACATGCGCATTGCCCTGGCGGCGATCGCCGGCGGCGCGAACTGGGTGAAGTCCTGCAGCGTGTCGGCGGGGATGGCGGCGAACTGCGTCTTCGCCTTGTTCATGCTCTGCTGCACGCGACGCAGGCGGGCCAGCGGATCGGCGTCGTTCGTGGCCAGGTCGGCGAGCAGCATCGACACCCGGTTCTGGTACATGTCGGTCTCGGCGCCGGTGCGCACGCTGACCGGGACGGCGGCGATCAACGGCTCGGCCGGCAGGGCGTCCTTCTCGATGAGGTAGTTGCGCAGCGTCGTCGAGCACAGCGCCATGACGACGTCGTTGAACGTGCACCCGACGGCACGGCGCACCGCCTTGGCGTCATCCAGCGGGATCGTGGTGTAGGCGAACCGGCGGTGCGGCGTGATCGTGGCGTTCCACGGCGTCCGTGGCGCCGGCGTGCCTGGCAGCGCCGGCGGGTCGTCGACCTCGTTGGGCGAACTGCGCAACCGCTGACGCAACACACTCCCGATCGGACCGGGCATCGGCATGGCGATCATCTCGGCCATCGCCTTGATGCCCACACTGCGCGTCGATGCGCCCAGCTCGCGCAGCGACCTGACCGACAGGCGGATGAATCGCTCCGGGTTGCGCACGTACTGCGCGACAGTGCGCTTGAGCAGCTCCTGCACGGTGGGGATGGCGTCCGGCGACCACGCCGCTGGCTCGGCGTGCTCGACGGCCGGGTCGGTGTCGAGGATCGCGGCCAGCATCAAGGCACCGGACGCGCCGTCGATCGTCGCGTGGTGGACCTTCGTCAGCTGGGCGATCTTGCGCCCTCCGTCGACGCCCTCGATCACGTACAGCTCCCACAGCGGCCGGCGGCGGTCGAGCGGCCGGGCGTGGATGCGGCTGACGACCTCGGCGAGTTGCTCCGGGGTGCCAGGCGAGGGGACGGCATGGCCGCGCACGTGGAAGTCGATGTCGAAGTGGGGATCCTCGATCCAGTACGGGAGGTCGAGCCCGAGTGGCACTTCGACGAGGCGGCGGCGGAATGGCGCCAGCCGATCGATGCGCTCGAGGATCACCCGTTTCGTCGCCTCGACGCCAGCGCCCCCTGGCGGCGCGTGCTCGACGTCGAAGACGGTGATCGACGCGACGTGCCCGTATGTCGACGGCGTCTCCATATTGAGGAAGCTGACGTCGATCCCGGACAGTTGTTGCACGCCCGGATCGTAGGGCCGTCCCGATGGCCATGTCGCCGGAGGCCCGGGCGGCGCCTCGCGCTCCAGCGCTCTGCTAGGGAAAGGGCGATGGCGACCGTCTGCAGTGAGGTGTGCCCGGCAGTGGCGAGTGGCTGCCCGGCCGACCTCCGGCACAAGGGACCGGGGGAGCGGGCGGTCCGCCCGCGCGCAACGCACGGCCGGGAAGAGCCTTGAGGGAGGGTGGGCACACGCGCCCAGATAGAGAACCGGTCCGACAACCCGACTCCCGCCCCTCGTCGCTCGTTCTCGGCTCTTCCGCGCGGGCCGTGCGCCGACGGAAGCCGGTCGGACCACTCGGTGCCCGCCCCTCGTCGCTCGTTCTTTGCTCTTCTGCGCACGCCCCACGCGGCGTGCGAGGAC
>Ga0136615_10001431_pt1 | contig 11547 bp, 8 predicted proteins | sample AntDrymUQ2882206_2_FD_106647 | JGI IMG/M metagenome (GOLD analysis project Ga0136615, IMG submission 106647) | Polar desert sand microbial communities from Dry Valleys, Antarctica - metaG UQ288 (22.06) | ecosystem: Environmental > Terrestrial > Soil > Desert | place: Antarctica: Dry Valley...
GTATCGGGGCCGCTCAGGCCGAGGCTTCGCATCACCCCACGGCCGTCAGCTCCCCCGGGAGCATCGACGAGCCAGCGTGCGTGCGCCGCACGGATCTCCACCTGCCTGGCCGCCGTCAGCGGGCCGCTCCTGAAGATCTCGTTGTCTTCCCGGTTGGAATACCGCACCCGCCCGTCGCCGTCATCGAGCCAGAGAATCAGCCCGGTCCGCTCCCAGCTCCGGAACCACGCGGGCAGATCCTGATCGGCCTGCCCCTGCAGACTCTGGATCATGTAATACCTCGCAAACGCCGCCGTGGCCGGCGCGGTGAGGTAGAGCAGGCCGATGAACAGCAGTGCCCAGAAGGCGCTCCAGCGCGCCGCCGACACGGTCCGCACGGTGTAGAAGCGGACGATGACGTGCGGCAGTCCGGCAGTGCCGACCATGAGCGCCAGCGTCGTGCAGAAGACGTTGAGCTTGTTCCAGGCGGGATGTGCGAAGGATTCGGTATAGCTGGAAAAGCCAAGGTCCGCGTGTATCTCGTTCAGGCGGTCCAGAAGGTAGACACCCTCGCCTGCCAGGCTGCTGCCCATCCCGATCGAGGGGAGCCATTGACCGGTGAGGCGGAAGCTGATCGCAATGGCCGGGACGAGGAAGGCCGTGATGAGCACCCAGTACTGGGCCGCCTGCGTCCAGGTGATCCCCTTCATGCCGCCCAGCGTCGCGTAGACGAAGACGATCGTCATGCCAATGATGACGCCGATGTTGATGTCCACCTCGAGGAACCGGGCGAACACGACCCCTACACCGCGCATCTGCCCCGTCACGTACACGAAGCTGACGAACACCGCGCAGACCACCGCAACGACACGAGCGGTGGACGATTCGTAGCGGTCGCCAATGAAGTCGGGAACCGTGAAATGCCCGAACTTGCGAAGGTAGGGGGCCAGCAGGAGGGCGAGGAGCACGAAGCCGCCCGTCCACCCCATGAGGTAGACGCCGCCGGCGTAGCCCATCATCGAGATCAGGCCGGCCATCGAGAGGAACGAAGCGGCGCTCATCCAGTCGGCGCCGGTGGCCATGCCGTTGATGGGCGCGGGAATCCCCCGGCCGGCTACGTAGAAGCCGCGGGTGTCCTTCACCCGGGAGAACCAGGCGATAGCAAGGTAGAGGGAGAAGGAGACGCCAACGAACAGATAGGTCCAGGCCAGCACGCTCATCGAGGCTGCTCCGGCGACTCACGAGCCATGTCGCGATGGTGCTGCGCGTCGAGCCTGTTCATCGCCACCGCGTAGACCAGAATCACGAGGATGAAGACGATGATGCTGCCCTGCTGCGCGAACCAGAAGCCGAGCGGAAATCCGCCTAGCGAGAAGCCGAGTGCGTCGAGGGCATCGGCAAACAGCACGCCCGCCCCGAGCCCCCCGAGAGCCCAGATGACCAGCAGGAGGGCCATCAGGCGAAGGTTGGCAATCCAGTAGCGGCCGAGCGCGCGACGTGGAGGGGGAGGGGATGATTCGGGAGTGTGGGCGGACACAGGCATAAGGGGAGTCTATTGTTGCCCAGTACAGTAAAGAGCCACCGAATCGATGGACGACCGCGGCTCCCGGTTCCCGGCTGGAGGCCTCGATCGCCCTCGCTAGAACAAGAGCTTTGCGCCGAGCTGGACGCGGCGCATCGCGCCGGCAGACGTGACGCGGCCGAAATCCGCGGCGCCGAAGGTCATGTTGGGGCTTCCCCAGTTGACCGTGTTGAAGGCGTTGAAGACCTCGGCCCGCACCTGAATGTTGCTCGTGCCGATCCCGAAGTTCTTCATCAGCCCCAGGTCAGTCGTCTTGGACCCGAGGCCCCGCAGCATGTTGCGCGGTGCGTTGCCAAACGTGAAGGGGGCCGGCTGTGCGAAGGCAGCCCGATCCACGCAGTTGATCAGGCCGAGGGCATTCGGGTTGGGCTCGCAGTTCACCGACGGGTTCCCGACCAGGTCCGGGCGCTGCCCCCCTCTGCCCACGTTTGCCACGTCTCCCTGGATCGTGACGTTCAGCGGGGTGCCGCTCTGGAGTGTCGTGACGCCGCTGACCTGCCAGCCGCCGAGCAGGCTCCTGACGAGCGGCTGCGCTGCGTTCCGCAGGAACGGAATTTCATAGACATAGCTGAGCACGAACCGGTGGGGGATGTCCCAGGAGGCCGGGCCGTAATCGCTCCAGATGTCGTAGTCGTTCACGATGGCGCCGCCGCCGTTCGAGTGGTTCGACATGTCACGGGTGCGGGACCACGTGTAGTGGGCGTTTGCCTGCAGCCCCTGGCTCATCCGCCGCCGCAGCACCAGGCTCAGCGAATCGTAGTTGGCGATCAGATCGTTCTGGATCACCCGGATCTGGCGGAAGTTCTGGTTCGGCCGGCGGGCATCGATCGCGCCCGGACCCGGCAGCGGGGTGTTGTTGAAGAAGCTCCGATCGAGGTTGGTCGTGCGCGAGGCGAGGTACTGGATGTCGAGCACCGTAGCCGTGAACAGCTCGCGCTGAATGTCCAGGCTCCACTGGTTCTTACGCGCGTTCGGCAGGTGCCGGTTGGGCGTGATCATGTTCGGCGGACCGCCCGGACCGACCACGCCGAACGGGCTCGCGAACGAGAGCGTCGGATTCAGCGGATCGTTGTTGAAGGTGAACTCCGCGGCGAGCGGCGGGTTGTTGGTCAGGAACGTGAACGAGTTCATCTGATTCGGGTTGTAGTAGATTCCCCATCCGCCGCGCAGGATGGTCTTCTCGGTCAGGCGGTATGTCGCGCCAAGACGCGGGGCGAGGTCTTTCCGGTTCGGCTCGTGGAACTTGAAGCCGGGCGAGGGATGGGTCGCCGGGATGATCTGGGTGAAGTCTGCGTTGAGCATCGAGGCGTAGCCCGTGTAGGTCTGAGCGGGTGTGTTCAGCTCGTACCGCAGCCCCAGGCTCAGGGTCATCTGACGGGTCGCCTGCCAGACATCGTTGAGGAAGAACCCGTTCCGCCACTGCCCGACGTGCCCGAGGAGCTGGTCCACAGGGGTCGTCACGGTCCGCGGAACTCCGAGCATGAAGTCGGCCATGGAGTAGCCGCTCATGTCGCCGTTGAAGCTGAAGCTCCCCCGCGGCGAATTGGCGGCACGGCGGCCTGTGGCCATGCGGCGCATGTCCACACCCCCCCGGATGTTGTGCGTGCCGCGGGTGTAGGCCATCACGTTCGACATCTGGAACGTCGTGTCGAACTGGTGCCAGTTCGTGCCCCCCTGGCCGAGGCCGCTGAATGCGGTGATGCCCACGCTGGGGATTCCCAGGTTTCCGTACTGGACGTCGCCGTCGAAGCCCGAGATGCCCAGCCCCGCGCCCACGCCAGCGAGGTTGTTCACCCAGAAGTGGTTCAGCGTGTCGAAGTCGATGCGGTGGTAGCCGATCCGGAAGTCGTTGTGGAGGTTCGGCAGGAGCGTGTGCGTGTAGGAGAAGAGGCTGTTCTTGTTCACACGCGGCTGCGTAATGCTCTGAACCTCGATGGGGGAGCCGAGCAGGTTGTAGCTGTCGTGCCAGTTGTAGCGCGCGTAGAGCCGGATTTTGTTGCCGAGGTTCTGGTCCACCCGCAGCAGGACCTGGTCGGCGTCGTCCTTGTCGAACGCGTCCCCCTGGTAGTTGGCGGCCGTACCTGGCCGGTTGGGCATCGGGAAGTAGTCCAGCAGCCTCAGCGCGGTTGGTGACAGCATCGACTGCGGAATCTGATTGGTCGGGAGGTTCTCGCGGGTGAACGGGTTCCGGATCTGCGCGGCGACTTCCGAGAAATCACCCTGCCGCATACGCGCCGTCGGCACCGAGATGATCGGGCTGGTACGCGTCTCCGAGCGGATGCCCTCGAACGCGCCCATGAAGAATGTCTTGTTGCGGCCGTCGTAAAGTCGGGGAAGCACCACCGGGCCGTCGAACTGGAACCCGTACTGATTGCGCTCGCGGGGGTTTTTGGGGTTCGCGCGATTGTCGAAGTGCCCGCGCGCGTCGAGCGCGTCACTCTGGTAGTACTCGAAGCTGGCGCCGTGGAACTGGTTCGTCCCGCTCTTGGTGACCACGTTGATGTGCACGCCGAGATAGGCGCCGTACTCCGCGGATGTGCTTCCGGTCTGGACCTGCACTTCGCTCACGGCCTCGGCAATCGGCCGCATGCTGGTTGCGGCCAGCAGGTTCGAGGATGCATTGATCCCGTCGAGGGTCAGGCTGTTCTGGATGTCGCGCTGCCCGGCCCCCCTGAAGGTCAGGCCGATGTCGCTCGTCTGGCCCCCCAGGACGCCGGGGGTCGTGCTGGCCAGCTGCCAGACGTTCCGGCCGCTGAGCGGCAGGTTGGCCAGGGCGCGCTGGTCCACCGTCTGCGAGATGGCAGCGCGATCGGTGGCCAGCACGGCCGCCGCCGCCTCCACCGTGACGGTCTCCGCAACGCCGCCGACCGGCAGCACCGCGTCCGTGCGCACCACCTGGTTGCCGGCGACTTCCACGCCGGTCGCCTTGAACGTCTGGAAGCCGGCGAGCGTGATGGTGAGTTCGTATGTCCCGAGCCGGACGAACTGGATGTTGTACTGCCCCTGCGCGTTCGTCGTCGTCTCGTAGGTGTCCTTGGTGTTCACGTTGACGGCGGTCACGGCGGCACCCGGAACTATCCCGCCATCACGGTCCGTCACGGTGCCGACAAGCGCCGTCTGGCCCGCCAGCTGTGCCCAGGCCGGGCTTGCGAGCAGCACGGTGAGACTCAGGCACACACAAATGCGTTGCATCATCTGGAACTCCCTTTTCTCCCGACAACTTTCTCAGTGCCAGCGCCGAGTACGGTCGCCGCGTTCTAAATCACGTGTCCCCGGCCCCCGCCCGACCGCTGCCCCCTCACGAGCACAGCGCAGTCGGGTGAACCCGCGGCCACTTTCCCGCGGATCCAAGCCGGCTGCCGGGGCGCAATGGGAACTGTCGACATACTTGAACGAGAGTGTGCCGATTATCTGCCACCGTTCGCGGATGTCAATGGCCGGAGCCGCTCGTTTTATACTTGCGCGGCATCAATCTGAGAAGGAGGCCTCCTCGTGAACCCCAGCGATAAAGAGACATCTCGCAGGTCCGTGGTCAAGTCCCTGTTCACCTCGATCACTGCCGCAGGCGCTGCCGTGCTCGGCGTGACGCACGCCCGGCCGGCAGAGGCCGCAGGCATCAGGAAAATTCCAGACGACCAGGAGGCCGCCGCCAAACGCCCGCCCCTTTTCTCAGGTTCCGTGACGCACAACGGACTCGTTTATGTCGCGGGCAAGGGTGAACATGGCCCCGGCGACATCACCGCGCACACGGTTTCCGTGCTGAACCAGATTGAGGCAGAGCTGAAGAAGGCCGGGTCCTCGATGGACAAGGTCCTGAAGGTGAACGTCTACCTGCACGACATCAAGGACTACGACGCGATGAACGAAGCCTACAGGGGCCGTTTCGGCAACAGCCCTCCCGTTCGCACCACAATAGCCTGCTACGGAGGCATTCCAGGCAGCTCACTCGTCGAGATCGACGCGATAGCAGCCGTTTGAATCGGACCGGAGCCGGGATTGCAGGTTCGGCTGTTACGGAACATTAGGCCCGTCGTTCGAGTGCCTCGCGCAGGCGCCTGGCGACGATCTGGTCTTCGCCGGGGCGCATCATCCAGACACCGACGATGATCTCGCGGCCGGGGCGCACCCGGATTGAGGGCTGCCCGTCCCGCAGCAGCCGGACGACCTCTTCCGGATCGATTCCGACACGAGCGGGATCCCAGGTGATCCGCACGTGGGGTACGTGGTTGGCTACCTCCGGCACGAAGATCTCCGCCTCCACGCCGGGGACGGCGGTGACGCTCTTCCAGATGGCCGCGGCGCGGCTGTCGAACTCACGCCGCTCCGCCTCATGGTCCTTCTTCACATAGAGCTCGAGCGCCGCCAGCATCCCGAGCATCTCCTCCTTGTTCACCTTCATGCCGCGGCCGATGGTGTCGCCGTTTGGTGCGGCGTTCAGGCGCGCGGCTTCAATCAGGTCCTTTCGGCCGAGGAGGACTCCGGCGCTCTGCGGCCCGCGGAGGCCCTTGCCGCCGGAGAAGGTGACGAGGTCGAAGCCCATCTTCGTGTACTTCCACAGGTTTTCCACCGGCGGCACATCCGCCGCCGCGTCGTTGAAGGTCGGGATCCCGTGCTTCTTTCCGAGGCGGACGAACTCCTCGTCCCGGATCTGCCCCTCGCTGTTGTTGTTGTTGTAAAAGAGCATCATCGCCGTGTGCCAGGTAACGGCACGCTCGAGCTCCTGAACTGTTTCGACCTCTACCATGCGCACGCCGCAGTTGCGCACCGCATGGTCGTACCCGAAGCGGTGTGACTTCTGGATGATGACCTCGCTCTTCATGTTCACCAGGTTGGGGACGAGCAGAGTCTTCTGCCGGTCCGTCCCGGTGAGCACGCCGGCGGTCCCGAGTGTCATGGCGGAGGCCGCTCCTGCCGTGACCATTGCCGCCTCGCACTGCAGCAGGGCGGCAATGCGCGCGCCGACCGCGTCGTGCAGCTCGTTCAGCATCACGTAGTGTTCCGAGGCGTAGTTGATCGCGTGCATCACCTCCGGGGGCATCAGCGATGCGGTCATGTCGGTGTAGGTGCCCGCTGCGTTGATGAACGGACGCACGCCAAGCTCGCTGAAGTAGTCGCGGCTCGCGCCTGGTACCGTCCGCCCCTGCGCTGTTCCGCTGACAAGGCTGCTGCCGCCGAGCACGCTTCCGACCACCGGAAGCGATGAGAGGCTTTCGAGAAAACGTCTACGGCTCCACATGAGTGCTGCTCCTCGCGGCCGGCCGGTAGGGCGGGCCTTGCTGCCATCGACTGACGTACGACCGGTGTTTCGCGGTGAGGTCGGGATTATACGCGCCCCGGGGGTGGGGGAGTGCTGCGGCCTACCGCAAGGGAGGTACCGGAGGAATGTCGGGACCGGAGGTGGCCGGCACGATCCACGTGGCCGTGGACGTCCAGACCGTCCGCTCCTGCGGCAGCCATGCCGGCAGGCGCTGTGGCCCGGAGCCCCCCGGGAGGCCCGTAGACGTGATGGCGAGCCGCGTCTCGCGGAGCGCCTCGGCGGTCACCCCGCGAAAGCTCGCCTCCCACGCGATGCCTTCGGCAGGCGGTGCGACGAAGCTTGCCGTCCACCGCTCCAGCCTGAGCGTGCCGGGAAGGCTGCTTCGCGCCGGGGTGACGCCGTGCGGCAGCACGAAGCTCACCGTCAGCCCAGCTTCGCGGGGGACGACGGACAACGTCAGCTGGATACCGTCGGGGAGCGGAGAGAGGAGAAACCCCGACACAGCCACCGGCGGAGGGCCCAGTGGCGAGCTTTCGGTCCTGAAGACGAACGGAAGGTCCAGGCGGCCCCACGGGACCGTTGCACCCGCCGGTCTCTCGGGCGGCATCCACCCGCCCGGTGCACCCGCTTCGAGATCGATGCCCGGTTCGAGAGACGCGATTTCCCAGAGAGATGACGGCGAGTCTCCATCCTGCAGCGCCCGGACATGGCGCCGCAGCGGCTCTTCGACTGTGTACGCCGGCGCCAGATAGGCCGCGGTGCCGCTTGCCGCTGTCGCAAGGAGAAGGAAGGACGTCATCGCCACCGGGTAGCGGATCGGACGGCCCGCAGCCAGCCCCGCAATCAGCGGGGGGACGATCATGAGCGCGGCCGCAGAGAGTACAGCGGCATACAGGAAGACCGGGGTAATCACCGACATCCGCCCCATGACGGTCACGGCGAAACGGAGCAGATCGTGGGTGTCGCGCAGCCACAGCGTTGCCGCGACCCCCAGCACCGCCAGGGACATCACCCGTATGAAGGCCTCGTGACGCGGGAGCCACGGCAGGAGAGTTCCGGCGGCCGCCAGCGGCAGGACCCAGAGGTAGGAGGCTGCCGGAGCAGCCCAGGTCGCAAATGCGGCAAGGGCGATCCATGCCGGCAGGCTTACACTCCACGCCACCGCGGGGTGCCGCGGGGCGAGCGAAGGGCTGGAGATCCAGCGTCCCGCACGTGCCACGCTCCAGCCGACGAGTGCGCCGGTGGCCATCAGCAGCAGGAAGAACCTGCCCGGGCTGGCGTACCAGGGGTGGTAGACCTCCCGCGATGCGCGCAGCAGCCAGGTCACCCCCACCATGGCCCCCGCAGTCGCCAGGGCTCCTACCCACCCCCAGGCGAACACCAGGAGCAGGCGCGCGGTCCCCATCTGGCGGACGGCGTTGCCCGTCAACCGGAACCAGGTGAACACACCCGTGACGAGCGCGACCGCAGCGAGCGCCCACTGCACGCCTGGTCCGTAAGTGACCGCGACGGTCCCTCCGATGTCGAAGAACGTCGGTGTGTTGGAGCTGCGCTGCGTGATGTCCACCTCCTGCAGTGCTGCCAGGACTGCCGCCACATTCTCCCCGGCGGTACGCAGGGCGTGCCGCGACAGCCTGTCCTGCGTGTCCCGTGCGGTGTGGTACCCGTATCCGTCGAGGGCGGCAGCGAAGTTGAGCCCGGGGATGTTCCTGGTGGCCAGAATTGAGAAGTCGGTATCGTTCGGGAGCCGGCGGTAGATCTCAACCCCGTATGACGCGCCCCTCGGGTGCGGAGCGTGACGGGCCCACGGGGCCAGGAGCCATTCATTCCCCGGACCGGTCTCGAAGAGCATCGCCGTTCCCGCGGACCCAATCGCCTCCACGTTGATGTAGGCGTGGAGCCTTTCCGTCACGTCCCGATCCGTGACCAGCGCGGCCGCTCCCATCAGCCCCGCTTCTTCTCCGTCGGTCAGCACGACCAGCAGCGACCATCGCCTGTCCGGGCGCGCGGCAAAGACACGCGCGGCCTCGAGCGCGACCCCGACCCCCAGCCCCGCATCGGCCGCGCCGGGCCCATACGGGGAGGAGTCGTAGTGAGAGACCAGCCCGACAGCCTCTGTGCGCTCCCCCTGAAGAAGCGCGATGATGTTGGCCACTCGTGCGGTCCGCCCCAGCTCGTGGCGCTGCGCGTCGGTCTCCTGCACCCGAACCTCGAACCCGAACTGCCGAAGCTGCTCGATGATGTATTCGCGGGCGCGGGCGTTGGCGGCACTGCCCACCGGCCGGCTGCCGATGGTGTCGGCCAGCATCGCGACGTGCGCGCGGGCGTTCGCCTCGAGGAACACGCCGGGCTCACGTGCGCAGGCAGCCGCGGAGAGGGCGGTGAGAACAATCAGGGCCAGTGGACGCATCGCGACAGCCTATCCGATGACAGCGCCGTCGCGAACGCCGCTGGAGCGAGGAACTGCCCGGGCTCCAGAGATGCCGGTAGGGGCTATTCCGCGCGGGGCAGGGTGAGCCGTCCCGTGTACAGGGCCATCCCGACGACGGCGTCCACTCCCATGGCATCGAGCTCGTCGACCTCGTTCATCGAGGTGATGCCCCCCGCAGCGATCACGTCACGAGTGGTCGCGGCCTTGACCTCGCGAATGGCGGTCATGTCGGTGCCCTGCAGGAGCCCCTCGCGATCCACGTGTGTGTAGAGGAATCCGCCGAAGAACGGCTCGAGCTCTCTGATCGCTTCCACGGCAGTGAGCGGCAGGCCCGTGCGCCATCCATGGATCACGACCTTGCCTCCCTTGCTGTCCACGGCGGCAATCAGCCGTTCGGGCCCGATAGCCCCTGCGAGCTCCTCCGCAAAGCGCAGATCGACGGTCCCTTTTTTGAAAAGGGCAGAACCGACGATGGCGTGGGTAGCCCCTCCGGCCAGGACCTCCTGTGCCCGTGCGACCGAGCGGATCCCGCCGCCTACACGGCAGGGAAGCGCCGCGCAGATGCGCGTGACCAGCGCGTTGTTGTGCCCCTGCGCCTTGGCCGCGTCCAGATCGATCAGCTGCACTTTCGGGCGGCCGCTGAAACGGGCAATCCACCCGTCGAGGTCATCGCTCTCGACGGCGAGGCGTTCTCCCTGAACGAGCTGCACGATTCTGCCGCCGAGAAGGTCGATAGAGGGGATGAGCATGGGGGTGGTTGAAATGAAAGGGAAAAGGGAAAAGGGAGAAGGGAGAAGGGAGAAGGGAGAAGGGAGAAGCTCAAGCCGTTCGTCGCACCGGAATCGATCGCTCCGCCAGAAAGGCCTTGAGCTCTGATACGGCGTGTTCCGAGTAGTGGAACACGCTGGCGGCCAGCGCCGCATCTGCCCGGCCGGTCGTGAACACGTCGAGGAAGTGCTCGAACGTTCCGGCACCGCCGGATGCGATCACCGGAATGGACACGGCGGTGGAGACCGCGGCGGTGAGCTCGCAGTCGAAGCCGGCCCGGGTGCCGTCGCGATCCATGGACGTCAGCAGGATCTCTCCGGCCCCCCTCGCCTCTGCTTCCCGCGCCCACTCGACCGCCTGGCGGCCGGCGGCGGTGCTCCCGCTTCGTGAGAAGACGGCAAACGTTCCGTCCCTCCTCTTCGCATCGATGGCCACGACCACCGCCTGGCTTCCATAGCGCCCCGCGAGCCGGGTGATGAGCGACGGGTCCGTCAGGGCCGCACTGTTGACGCTGACCTTGTCGGCGCCTGCCTCGATGGCCGCCTCCGCATCCTCCGGCGCCCGGATCCCCCCGCCGACCGCAAGGGGGATGAAGAGCTCCCGGGAAACGGCCCGGATCGTGTCGGCCAGCGCCTGCCGCGATTCCAGCGTGGCGGTGACGTCAAGGATGACGAGCTCGTCGATCCCTTCGACGTTGTAGCGGCGCGCCAGCGCCGCAGGGTCACCGGCATTCCGCAGCCCTTCGAACTGGATGCCCTTGACGACGCACCCGTTCCGGACGTCAAGACAGGCGATCAGGCGTTTGGAGAGCATACGGCCACGAAGTTCCGGATCATCTGCACTCCGGCCTCACCGGACTTCTCGGGGTGGAACTGCACGCCGAATACCTGGGCTCTCTCCACCACGGACGCGAACGGAGCGGCATGAGTCGTCACGGCCACCGTATCGTCTGTCACATCAGCGGCATACGAGTGCGTGAAATAGGCCTGCGTGCCGGGCGGTACGCCCGCGAGCAGCCGGGAAGGCCGTCGCATCACGAGCGCGTTCCAGCCCACGTGAGGCACCTTGAGGGTGGGCGGCAGGCGCCGGCAGCGTCCCCGCAGCACTCCGAGGCCCGCCAGATCGGGCTCCTCGTCACTCCCTTCGAAGAGCCACTGCTGACCCAGACAAATCCCGAACAGGAACGCCCCCCGGTCGAGCGCATCGAGAATCGCCTGACGCCAGGGGCCGTCGAGCGCCCGCGTCGAGGCGAAGTGTCCGACGCCCGGAACAACGATTCCTGTGACGCTGGCGAGATCTGTTGGTGAGGAGGGCGTGACCACGTCCGCTCCCGCAGCCGCGAAGCCTTTGCGGACGGAGGTGAGATTGCCTGCCCCGTAATCAATAAGGGCAATCACAGCAGCTCCTTCGTACTCGGCAATACCCGGGCGAGCTGGCGGTCCTTCGAGCAGGCAAACCGGAGCGCCCGCGCGAAGGCCTTGAAGAGTGCCTCGATCTGATGATGGGCCGAGCGTCCATACAGCACCTTCA
>Ga0136615_10001432_pt1 | contig 11543 bp, 10 predicted proteins | sample AntDrymUQ2882206_2_FD_106647 | JGI IMG/M metagenome (GOLD analysis project Ga0136615, IMG submission 106647) | Polar desert sand microbial communities from Dry Valleys, Antarctica - metaG UQ288 (22.06) | ecosystem: Environmental > Terrestrial > Soil > Desert | place: Antarctica: Dry Valley...
ATCCACGAGGGGACCGCCGACCTCGTGCTGGGCAGGAGACGGGCAGAGCCGGGCTCCTGGCACCCGCACGGCCGGTTGGCCAATCGCCTGATCGTGCGCGAGCTGCGCCGGCGCGGCGGGGTGCGGCTGCGCGACCTCGGCCCGATGCGCGCCGCTTCGCGCGAGCGGCTGCTCGGCCTCGGCATCCGCGACCGACGATCCGGCTGGCCGCTCGAGATGGCGCTGCGCGCCGCGCGGGCCGGGTGGCGGGTCGAGGAGGTGGACGTCAGCTACCGGCCCCGGCACGGCCGGTCGAAGGTCACCGGCACGGTCCGCGGTACGGCGCGCGCCGCGTACGACATGGCCGTGGCCCTGCGATGAGCGAGGCCGCCCTCGTCGTGATCGCCAAGGCGCCCGTGCCGGGACGGTCGAAGACCCGGCTCAGCCCGCCCTGCTCGCCGGCGGAGGCCGCCGCCCTGGCCGGCGCCGCGCTGGACGACACGCTCAGCGCGGTCGCCCGTACGCCCGTCGAGCGCAAGCTGCTGGCGCTGGAGGGCGACCTGGCCGGCGACGCCCCCGCCGGGATCGAGGTCGTGCCCCAGCGCGGGCACGGGCTCGGCGACCGGCTGGCGGATGCGCTGCTCGCGGCCGGCGGACCTGCGCTCGTCATCGCGATGGACACCCCTCAGGTGACGCCCGCGCTCCTGGCCGGCGCGGTCCGCCGGCTCTCCGAGCCCGGCGTCGATGCGGTGCTGGGGCCGAGCCGGGACGGCGGCTACTGGGCGATCGGGGCGCGAAGTCCCGACCCGGCGCTCTTCCACGGCGTCCCGATGTCGAGCTCGCGAACCCTTCAGGCCCAGCGGCGGCGCCTCGACCAGCTCGGCGTTCGCTGGGTCGAGCTGCCGACGCTGCGCGACGTCGACACGATGGCGGACGCTCGGACGGTGGCCGCCGAGAGCTCCGGCACGCGCTTCGCGCGAGCCCTGGCGGCACTGGGCCACTCGAGCCCCTCGACGAGCCCGGCGGCGGCCATCCCGTGATCCGCGCGCTCGAGAAGGCGTTCGGAATGCGCGAAGGCGGCCGGCGGCTGCCCGCGCCCGTCCCCCCCGAGCGAGGCCCGTTCCGGCGCGACTTCTGGAAGAGCCCGCTGCGAGGGGCGTGGCTCAGCTCGGTCCTCAGCGCCGCCCTCCTGCCGCTGATCGTCGTCTGCGCGGTCACCGGCCTGCTCTCGCACGTCGCCTACGACACCGAGCTGGCCGGCAACTCGGTCACCGGGTCCGACGGGCTCCTGTCGCCGATCTATGCGGAGCTGGACTGGCCCGCGGGGTGGCCGTGGCTCTACGCGCTGAACCAGGGCCTGCACGTCGTGGCCGGCGTGGCGGCCATCCCCATCCTTCTGGCGAAGCTGTGGTCGGTGATCCCCAAGCTATGGGAGCGCCCCGCGGTCAGGACCGCGGCCCACGCCGTCGAGCGGCTGAGCCTCGCGCTGCTCGTCGGGTCGGGGCTGTTCGTCTTCTTCACCGGGGTGCTGAACATCCAGATCTACTACCCGTGGCAGTTCTCGTTCGTTCCGTCGCACCTGTACGGGTCGTTCATATTCCTCGCGGCGCTTGTGTTTCACATCGTCGTGAAGCTGCCTACGATGGCGCGCGCGTTCCGTGAGCGGGGCGTGGTCCGGCCGCTGAAGGAGAGCGCGGCGCAGACGACGGTCGAGCCCGTCGAGAGCAGCGAGAGCGTCTCCACCGCCCCGCGAGCGGCCACGATCTCCCGGCGCGGGCTGCTCGGAGCCGTGGGGGCGGCCTCCGTGGGCCTCGGCGCGATGATGGTCGGCCAGTCCGTCGGCGGGCCGCTGCGCGGGCTCGCGTTCCTCGCGCCGAGAGGCGTCGACACCGGCGTCGGCCCCAACGACTTCCCGGTCAACAAGACCGCCGCCTCCGTTGGCGTCACGCCGGAGCAGACGGCCGCGGCTTGGAGGCTGAACGTCGTTGGACGCTTCGAGCTCTCGCTGACGAGGGACGACCTCCTGCGCCTGCCCCAGTCCTCCCACCGGCTGCCGATCGCCTGCGTCGAGGGTTGGTCCACGACGCAGGACTGGTCGGGGGTACCGATCGTCGAGCTCGCCGGGATGGCCGGCGTCGGCGAGCTCGAGTCGGTGTTCGTCGAATCGCTCCAGGAGGGGGGAGCGTTCGGCCAGACCACCCTCAACGCCGCTCAAGCCGCCGACCCGCGCTCGCTGCTGGCGCTGACGGTGAACGGCGCCGACCTCTCGCTCGACCACGGCTTCCCGGCTCGCCTGATCGTCCCGGCGCTCCCCGGCGTCCACAACACCAAGTGGGTCGAGCGGCTCACCTTCCAGAGCGCCTAGTGGCGTCGTTGCGACGGCTCGGGGACGAGTACGGGGCGGGGCCGTTGCACCTGCTCTCGGCGCTCGCGAGCTTCGCCGTCGCCGGCTGGGCGTTCATGCACGTCTTCCAGCTGGGCGCGCCGTTCAACTTCCTGCTCTGGTTCGTCGCGGCGATCGTGGCCCACGACCTCATCCTCCTGCCGCTCTACTCGCTCGTCGAGCGCGGCGCCCACCGGCTGGCTCCGGCGCGCGCGCGGCCGGCGGGTGCGCCCAAGGCCGGGGCGGCGCCGAGCGCCCTGAACCATCTTCGTGTGCCCGCGGCGCTCTCCGGCCTGCTCCTGCTGCTGTTCTTTCCGCTCGTGCTCGGGGTCGCCGAGGAGGACTACGCAGCGGCTTCGGGCCTGAGCACGGACGTCTACCTCGGGCGCTGGCTTCTGCTCAGTGGCGTGTTCTTCCTGGCCTCCGGCGTGGTCTACGCGATCCGCCGCGGGCGGGCCGCCCGAGCCTGAGCCGTCGGGCGGTCGGCTACCGCACCCGGCCAACGAGCATCAGACCGTGTCCGTAGCCGCCGCCTGAGCGTGGCTCGAGGGCCCAGATCGCGCGAGCGAGGGCCGGCTGGGAGCGCATTGACCGCGTGAGGGCCCTCCGCCGCCTCGCGAGCGCGTGATGGACGCGCGAGGCGGAGCTCGCGGGCAAGGGTCCCAGCGGTGCGCCGAGCTCGCCGCACACAGCGTCCGATGCCGAGTCCGCTAGAAGCGCGTCGAGCGCGCGACGCGTCCGGGGCAGACCGGGCCAGTATCGTCCGTCGCCGATCTTCGGCCCGAACTGGATGCTGCGGTCGAGCGCGCATATCGGAGCGATTCCGGCCTGCTCGTAGATCGCCGCCAGCTCGGACGGCGCCCACGGGTGCACGCGCGCCTCGCGTCCGTCGAGCCGGTAGGGGATCGCCCTCGCCGAACCCACGCCGGTCGTCCACAGCCGCGGCCACTCGAGCGAGCTCAGGCCGAGCGCCTCGAGCGCAACGATGGCGCCGGGCGCGGCGTGCCGCGCCAGGTCGATCAGAAGCCGCCGGAGCTCCGCGGGAGCGAGATGGGAGGCCACCCCGAACGTCGCGAGGTAGACGTCGAAGGGCTCCTCCCCGACCGGGCCGAGGCCGGCGCGCAGGTCGTGTAGCACGAGCTCGCCCGAAATGGGCGCAGGTCGAACGTCGACGCCCACGTAGCGTTCGAGCGCTTCTCCCGCAAAGCTCGCCGCCAGCCCGTCGCCGCAACCGAGGTCGAGCACCGCGCCGCCGCCGCTCGCTTCAAGCAGGCGAGGCACGAGGCGCGCGAAGAACTCACCCTCAAGCACGTCGCGCACCCTGTCGCGGCCGGTCGGGCCGGGGGCCTGAAGCAACTCGTTGCCGGCCATCGCCGCCGACCGTAGTGGGAGAACCGCGGCGCCGGGCGCTCGCGCGAGGCGCCGTAATCAAGCCGAAAGCACCGCCCGGGCGGGCGCTCGCCTGTGCCGCTACGCCGGTCACCGATCCTGCGCCGCCCGTTGTATGTCTCTTTCGCAGAATGGTCGTCAAACAAGTCTTTCTTGATGACCAATTTTGAGAAGCGACGTACAACCGCGCCGAGACGCCCGCGTCATGGAGGCCGCATGCCAGCCGAAACCGCCGCCGCGCCGGACCGCGGCCGCGCCGTGCCACCGCGCGTCCGGCTACAGGCCCAGCTGCCGGCCCACGATCTCGCGCATGATCTCGTCGGTTCCGCCGCCGATCGGGCCGAGCCTGCTGTCGCGCGCGGCGCGGTCGAGCTCTGCGATCTCCTCCGGGGAAGCGCCGGCCGCCGCCCGCAGCCGCAGCGCCGACTCCGCAACCTCGTAGGCCGCGCGCTGCGTCGCGAGCTTGGCGAGCGTGACCTCGCGCACCGCGTCGTCGCCGCGCGCAAAGCGGCGCAGCGCCTCGTAGGTGAGCGCGCGCCCCGCCTCGAGCCGCGTGACCATCTCGGCGACGGCGTGGCGCGCCGCCTGCCCGTTCGCAACCGCCGGCCGGCTCGAGCCGTCACGCGGCGCCAGCGTCCGCTCGACGCACGCCTGCATGCTGCCGATCGCGCCAAGCGCCATCTGCAGCCGCTCCCACTGGAAGTTGGCCATGATCAGGTAGAAGCCGCGGTTCTCCTCGCCCAGCAGGTTCTCTGCGGGGACGAAGACCTCGTCGAAGGCCAGCTCGGCGGTGTCCGACGCGTGCCAGCCGAGCTTCTCGAGCTTGCCCGCCACCGTGAAGCCCTCCATGCCGCGCTCCAGCAGGAGAAAGGAGATCCCGTGGTGTCCGCCCTCGTCGGTCGTCTTGACCGCGGTGACCACGAAGTCGGCGCGGACCCCGTTCGTGATGAACGTCTTCGATCCGCTGACGACGTAGCCGCCGTCGACCCGCCGAGCGCGGGTCCTGATGCCGGCCACGTCGGAGCCGGCCCCCGGCTCGGTTATCCCGAGCGCCGCGACCTTCTCGCCGCGGATCGCCGGCGCGAGGAAGCGGCGCTTCTGCTCCTCGGTGCCGAACTTCCACACCGGCGGCGTCGCGATCCCGGTGTGGGCCCCGATCGCCGCCGCGAGCCCGCCGGACCCGCAGCGCGGCAGCTCCTCGGTCCACACCGCGTCCAGCACGTGGTCGGCGCCGCGGCCGCCGTACTCGCGCGGGTATTTGAGCCCGAGGTAGCCGCGCGCCGCGAGCTCCTCGAAGACCTCCGTCGGGAACCATCGCTTGCGCTCCCACTCAGCGGTACGCGGCCGCAGCTCCTCCGCCACGTACGCGCGCGCCTCCGCGCGGAAGCGCTCGTGCTCGGCGGTGAACGGCGGAACGGGGGTGGCCATCGAGCCGCTCGACGCGGAGGCGAAGGCCGCGGCCCGCCTAGAGCCCGTAGGAGCGACCGATCACGTCGAGCATGATCTCGTCGGTCCCGGCGCCGATCCGGTTGAGCCGCAGGTCGCGCCACACGCGCTCTACGCCGTACTCCTTCATGTAGCCGGCGCCGCCGTGGATCTGGATGCACTCGTCGGCGACCTCGACCGCGATGCGCGAGGCGTACAGCTTCGCGATCGTGATCTCGCGAACCGGGTAGTCGCCGTTCTCGACCCGCCAGGCGGTCGTGTAGACGAGCTGGCGCGCGCTCTCGATCTTCGTGGCCATCTCGGCGAACTTATGGCGGATGACCTGGAAGTGCCCGATCTGGCGGCCGAACGCTTCACGCTCCTTCGCGTACTGGAGCGTCTTGTCGAACACGCGCTGCGCGCCGGCCACGGCGCCCGCGGCGCCGATCATCCGCTCGCCCTGGAGCTCCCACATGATGTGGTAGAAGCCCTTGCCGACCTCGCCGAGGACGGCGTCGGCCGGCACGCGCACGTCGTCGAACGCGAGCAGCGCCGTGTCCGAGGCGTGCATGCCGAGCTTCTCGAGCTTCTTCTCGCGGATGACGCCGGGCAGGTCCATGTCGACGACGAACAGCGTGAAGCCGTCGTAGCCGGCGTCGTCGTCGGTCTTGGTTACAAGCACGATGAAGTCGGCCCGGTGGCCGTTGGTGATGTAGGTCTTGGACCCGTTGATGACGTACTCGTCGCCGTCGCGGACGGCGCGCGTGCGGATCGCGGAGACGTCCGAGCCCGCGCCCGGCTCGGTGATCCCGAGGCAGGAGATCTTCTCGCCCTTGATCGCCGGGACGAGGTAGCGCTGCTTCTGCCCCTCGGTCCCGAAGAGATGGATCGGCGGCGTGGCCATGTCGGTGTGCACGGCGATCCCCATCGCCAGCCCGCCCGAGTTGGAGCGCGCCATCTCCTCGGCAAGGATCAGGTTGCAGTAGTAGTCGCCACCCTGGCCGCCGTACTCGTCGGGGTAGGAGAGGCCGAGAAAGCCGAGCTCGCCCATGCGCGGAAAGACCCAGTTCTCGAAGGTCGTCTCCTCCCACTTCTCCGCGTGCGGCGCGAGCTCGCGCTCGACGAACGTGCCGATCGACTCGCGCAGCCGCTCGTGCTCTTCGGTGAAGATGAAGTGGCGCTGCGTCGACCCGTAGTCCGGCTTGAGGACGCTCTGGTCGGTGGCGGGCGATACGGCGGAGCTCATGTCGGCGTGGCCTCCTGTTGGTTCTCGGCGGGTCCACGACGCTACCGGAGCGGCGCCGCAAAGTAAACAGTGGCGCTTTCTACTTGCTACCGGGCCCGGTTCCAGTAGGGTGAAATCGCGTGCCGTACGAGACGATCTCCTACGACCTGGCCGGCACAGGCGTGGCGACGGTCACGCTCGACCAGCCGGAGACGCGCAACGCGCTCTCGAACGAACTGCTCGGCGAGTTGATCGACGCGCTCGAGCGGGTTCGCGACGACGAGGCGGCGCGGTGCGTGGTCCTGACCTCGTCGCACGAGCGGATCTTCTCCTCGGGCGGGAATTTGTCGGGATTCTCCGGCGACGTGCCGCTCGTCCACAAGCACTTCGGCTCGGAGCGCTTCGTGCACCTGTTCCGGCTGCTCGGCGAGCTCGGCAAGCCCTCCCTCTGCGCCGCCAACGGGCACGTGCTCGCGGGCTCCGTCGGGGTCGCGCTGGCGTGCGACCTGGTGATCGCCAAGGAGAGCGCCGGATTCGGAACGCCCGAGATCAACGTCGGCCTGTTCCCGTTCATGATCATGGCCCTGATCTATCGCAACGTCCCGCGCAAGAAGACCAACGAGATGATCCTGCTCGGCGAGCGGATGACCGCGCACGAGGCGCTCGCGGCCGGGCTCGTGAACCGCGTCGTGGCCGAGGACGAGTTCGACGCGGCGGTGGACGAGTGGGCGACGAAGCTCGCCTCGAAGTCGCCGGCCCTGATGCGGCTCGGAAAGGACGCGATGTTCCGCCAGCAGGACATGGCCTTCCACGACGCGCTCGAGTTCCTCCACGCGCAGCTCTCGCTCGCCCTGTCCACCGAGGACGTCGTCGAAGGCGTGCAGGCCTTCTTCGAGAAGCGCGAGCCGGAGTGGACGGGGCGTTGATGGCCGCCACCGCTGCCGAGCCGCCCGTGTCGCTTGTAGCCCTTCGCTGCCGCACCTCCGATCGGACCGCCGCGCTGGTCGGGGGCGTGGACGAGCTCACGCCGCTGATCGGGAAGCGGCTCGGGGTCGAGCCGCGGGCGATCGGCTCGCTCTCCGAGCCACGCGCCGACACCTGGGAGGATGACCTCCGCGCCTCACGCGGCTGCGTGCTCGAGGCGGGCGGACAGGTCGACGACGCGTTCGACGCAGGCCGTCTCCCGGTGCTGCTGGCCGGCGAGTGCTCGGTGGCGATGACGACGCTGCCCACGGTCGCGCGGCACCGGCCCGACGCCCGCATCCTCTGGCTCGACGCCCACGGCGACTTCAACACGCCCGCCACGACGACCAGCGGCTACCTGTCCGGGATGGCGCTGGCCGGCGCCTGCGGCCTGTGGGAGACGGGCTTCGCGGGCGTCGTCGCACCCGAGCGCGTGGTGCTCGCCGGCGTGCGCGACCTCGAGCCGGCGGAGCGCGACCTGGTCGAGCGCAGCCCGGTGACGGTGATCGGGACGAGCCTCGAGACGCTCGTCGCTACCCAGAACGCGCTCGACCGCCATCCGGTCTACGTGCATCTGGACCTGGACGTGCTCGACCCGGAGTCGTTCCCGGCCGAGTTCCCGGCGCCCGCCGGGCTCACGCCCGAAAAGCTCTACGACCTCTTCGAGGCGATCGCCGGGGAGTGCGAGGTCGTGGGGCTCGAGGTCACCGCCTTCTGCGCGCCGGACGACCCGGTCGAGCGCAGGGCGGTTGCGCGAACCGCGTTCGCAGCGATCGAGCCGCTGCTCGAGGCGGTCGAGAGGGGGGCGCATGTCAGCCACTGAGGCGCGCGGCGAGCAGGGCTCCGCGCTGCGCCCGCTCGTCGAGGACCTGCACGCGCGCCGCGACCAAGCGCGTCTCGGGGGCGGCGAGGAGCGGATCCAGCGCCAGCACGAGCAGGACAAGCTGACCGCGCGCGAGCGCCTCGACCTACTGATCGACGAGGGCACGTTCACCGAGCTCGGCATCCACGGCAGGCCGCACTTCTCCCAGCGCGCGATGGAGGGGAAGGAGGCGCCCGCCGACGGCGTCGTGACGGGCTATGGCAGCGTCGAGGGCAGGGCGGTGGCGGTCTGCGCTTACGACTTCACCGTCATGGCCGGTTCGATGGGGATGACCGGTGAGCTCAAGGTGACCCGCCTGCGCGAGCTCGCCCTCTCGAAGCGGATCCCGTTCATCTGGCTGCTCGACTCTGCCGGCGCCCGCATCCAGGAGGCCGTCGGCTCGCTGTTCGCCGGCTCCGGCTTCCTGTTTCGCGAGGAGGTCGTGATGAGTGGGGTGATCCCTCAGATCGCGGCGCTCATGGGGCCGTGCGCCGCCGGCACCGCCTACATCCCCGGACTGGCCGACTTCGTTCCGATGGTCAAGGGGCGCGGCTCGATGGCGCTCGCCGGGCCGCACCTCGTGAAGGCCGTGACCGGCGAGGACGTGACCCAGGAGGAGCTCGGCGGCTCGCGCGTCCACTGCCGCAAGTCAGGGGTGGCGGACCTCGAGGTGGCCTCCGACGAGGACTGCATCCAGGCGATCAAGGACTACCTGTCGTTCATGCCGCAGAACTGCGAGGAGCGCGCGCCGCTGCGCGCGACGGCCGACCCTCCGGGGCGCATGGACGAGGAGCTCCTGGACGTCCTGCCGGAATCCAACCGCAAGCCGTACGACATGTACGAGGTGATCCGCAGGGTCGTGGATGACGGCTCCTACTTCGACATGAAGCCGCAGTTCGCAAAGACCGTCATCACCTGCTTCGCCCGCATGGGGGGGCGGTCGGTCGGGATCGTGGCGAGCCAGCCCAAGCAGCTGGGGGGGATCCTCGAGAACGACTCGGCCGACAAGGCCGCCCGCTTCGTCAACCTCTGCGACGCGTTCGGCGTGCCACTGATCTTCCTCCAGGACGTGCCGGGCTTCATGGTCGGAACCAAGGTCGAGCAGGGCGGGATCATCCGGCACGGCGCGAAGATGCTCTACGCCGTCTCGCGCGCGACCGTCCCGAAGATCACGGTCGTGGTCCGCAAGGCCTACGGCGCCGGCTACTACGTGATGTGCGGCAAGGCTTACGAGCCGGACCTGATCGTCGCCTGGCCGACGGCCGAGATCTCGGTGATGGGCGCGGAGGGCGCGGTCAACATCATCTTCCGCAAGCAGGTCGAGGCGGCCGAGGACCCGGAGGCCAAGCGCGCGGAGCTCGTCGCCAACTTCCAGAAGATCATCGACCCCTACATCGCCGCCGGCAACGACATGGTCGACGACGTGATCGATCCGCGCGAGACCCGTCCTACGCTGATCCGGGCGCTGGAGATGGCGCAGTCCAAGCGCGTCGAGCGGCCCTGGAAGCGGCACGGGGTGATGCCGGTCTGAGCGTCCGCGCGGTCCAGGTCGCGGAGCTGAGCGGGCCGGACGGCCTGACGGTCGCGGACGTGCCCGAGCCAGAGCTCGGCGACGGCGTGCTGATCGACGTTCACGCGGCCGGCGTCTCGTACCCGGACCTTCTCCTCAGCCGAGGGCAGTACCAGATCAAGCCCGACCTTCCGTTCACCCTTGGCTCGGAGGCCGCGGGCGTCGTCCGCGAAGCGGCGAACGGGTCGCGCTTTGCACCCGGCGACCGCGTGGCCGCGTTCGCGTTCGGCACGTTCTGCGAGCTCGCCCAGGCCGGGCCGGCGTTCACGTTCAGGCTCCCCGACGAGCTGAGCTTCGGAGAGGGCGCGGGACTCGTCATGAACTACCACACCGCGCACTTCGCGCTGAAGCGCCGGGCGGGCCTTAGGAGCGGCGAGACCGTTCTGGTCCACGGCGCCGCCGGAGGCGTCGGCACGGCGGCCCTCCAGGTGGCGGGCGCGCTGGGGGCGCGGACGATCGCGACGGTGTCGAGCGAGGAGAAGGAGTGCGTCGCGCGCGAGGCGGGCGCCTCCGAGGTCGTCCGCTCCGACGGCGACTGGCGCGACGCGGTGCTCGAGGCCACTGGCGGCCGTGGCGCCGACGTGGTCTACGACCCCGTCGGCGGCGAGCGCTTCGGCGAGAGCCTGCGCTGCCTCGCGCCGGAGGGGCGCCTCGTGGTGATCGGCTTCACCGAGGGGGCGATCCCGAAGGTGGCGGTCAACCGCCTGCTCTTTCGCAACGTCAGCGTGGTCGGCGCCGCCTGGGGGCACTTCGCGTTCGAGCGGCCGGACTACCTGAGCGAGGTCGGCGAGGACCTCGAGCGGATGGTCGCCGCCGGCCACGTGCGCCCGATCGTCGGCAGGCGCTATCCGTTCGAGCGCGCGGCGGACGCGCTGCGCGACCTCGACGAGCGCCGCGCGGTCGGAAAGCTGGTCCTCGACGTGAGCGACGGAGCCGGACCCGTATGAGCTTTGCCGATCCGGTGATCATCACCTGCTCGATCTCGGGCGCGATCGCCAACCGCGACCAGTGCCCGGCGATTCCCTATACGCCCGAGGAGTACGCCGCCGAGGCGCGCCGAATCGTGGACGAGGGCGGCGCGATGATCCACATCCACGCGCGCACGCGCGACGGCGTGCCGAGCTACGAGGTCGAGGACTTCCGCGCGATCACCGACGCGATCCTGGCCGAGGTCGACGACGTGATCGTCAACTACTCGACCGGCGCGATCGGCGTCCCGATCGAGAAGCGGCTGGAGTACCTGCGTGCGCTGTGCCCGGACGTGGCAGCGCTGAACATGAGCTCGATGAACTACGCGAAGTACTCGCGGCGGCGCAAGGAGTTCGTCTTCAAGACCGTGTTCGAGAACTCGTTCGACACGATCATCGAGTTCTGCGAGGCGATGAACGAGCTCGGGATCCGTCCGGAGCACGAGTGCTTCGACGCCGGTCACGTGGCGAACCTCGACCCTCTGATCGACATGGAGCTGCTGTCGGAGCCGCTCCAGGTCCAGTGCGTGATGGGCGTCACCGGCGGCATCCGCCCGAGCGCGCGCAACCTCGCGGTGATGGTCGACCAGGTGCCCGGCGGGCCCGACGGGCCCCACAACTGGGGCGTAATCGGAGTCTCGCGCGACCAGTGGATGCTGGTCGCCGCGGCGCTGACGCTCGGCGGCAACGTCCGCGTCGGGCTGGAGGACAACTTCTACCTGCCCAACGGCGACATGGCGCGCTCGAATGGCGACCTCGTGGCCAAGGCGCGCCAGATG
>Ga0136615_10001434_pt1 | contig 11535 bp, 9 predicted proteins | sample AntDrymUQ2882206_2_FD_106647 | JGI IMG/M metagenome (GOLD analysis project Ga0136615, IMG submission 106647) | Polar desert sand microbial communities from Dry Valleys, Antarctica - metaG UQ288 (22.06) | ecosystem: Environmental > Terrestrial > Soil > Desert | place: Antarctica: Dry Valley...
CGGCGACGTATTCGGCGCGGTCGGCGAAGGCGAGCTTCTCGGACTCCGCCACGTAGTGGAGATGATCGGCGCTCGACTGCCCGGCACCCGAGATGTCGAAGCCCTCGAGCAGGTTGAGCATCTGGATCGTCGCGATGCCCCCGGAGGTCGGCGGCGGCATCCCGATGATGCGGTGGCCGTTGTAGGTGCCTCGCACCGGCTTGCGCCAGGGCGCCTCGTAGCGCACGAGGTCACTCCGCTGCATGATGCCGCGGTCGCCGGGTACTTCGCCGGCCTCGCGCATGTCCTCGATGATGCGCGTGGCGATGCGACCGTTGTAGAACGCCTTGATCCCGTGCTCGCGCATGATCTCGAAGTCCCTGGCCAGCCGGGGGTTGCGGAGGGTGTCACCCGGCGCATAGGGCGTCGTCGAGTTCTTCAGGTAGATGCGCGCCGCCGGAGGATAGAGCTTGAGGCGCTCCGCGTTGGTGGTCATCGCAGCACTGAGCGAGGGCAGCACCTCGATGCCCTCCTCGGCCAACCGTTGGGCCGGGCCCATCGCCCTGCGCATGGATATCGTCCCGTAGCGCTCCAAGGCCTCCTCCGCCCCGCGCAGGATGCCGGGGACGCCTACGGTCAGATGACCGGTAAAGGCGTCGTGGGGGCCGGGCTCCTCGAAGGTGTCGGGCTCCATGCGGGCCGGCGCCGTCTCTCTGAAGTCGAGCGTGTCGACCTTCCCGTCGGCGCCGCGGTACACGAGGAAGCCGCCTCCGCCGATGCCGCACGACTGCGGGCGCGCCGCCGTCATCGCGATCATCATGGTGACGGCTGCATCGATGGCGTTACCGCCCCTGTTGAGCACCTGCACGCCGACCTTCGATGCCGCGGGGGCCTCGGTGGCGACCACTCCCTTGCGCGATTTGATCGGCTCTCGATACTTCGAGCCCTCGTCCGCGCCCGCCGGCGCCAGTCCGGTTGCGAGCAGACACAATGCGCTGAAAACAAGTACTAAACGTCGCACCTTCAACCCCCCAGTCGATTCGACTCCAATAACGAAGAACCCCCCGACTCTAGTGCCTCCTGCTCGGCGGGCAACTTGACCACGCGGTCGGAGAACTAGGTAGGCTTCGGTCCGGACGGCACAGGCAAGATCCGGGAGAAAGGAAGCGCGTGGCTGGATCGATCGACGCCATAAGGGAGGCCATCCTCGTCGCGGCGCCGGGCGACGAGCTTGCCGCCCTCGAGCTGCCCGATGCCGTGACGGCGGCCTATGTTCGCAAGGACGAGCAGGCCATGTTCGAGGGTCTCGATTCGGCCACCAAGGACCCCCGCAAGTCCCTGCACGTCGACGAGGTCGACCTCCCCCCGCTGGGTCCGAACGAGTGCCTCATCGCCGTGATGGCGTCGGCCATCAACTTCAACACCGTGTGGACCTCGATCTTCGAGCCGCTGCCGACCTTCGTGTTCCTCGAACGCTACGGGACCGAGAGCGACCTCGGGGCTCGGCACGACCTCGACTATCACATCGTCGGTTCCGACGCCTCGGGAGTTGTAGTGCGCACCGGGCCTGGGGTGACCCGTTGGAAGATCGGCGACGAGGTCACCGTCCACTGCAACTACGTCGACATGGAGGCCCCCGAGGGTCACGACGACTCGATGATCGATCCGAGCCAGCGCATCTGGGGCTTCGAGAGCAACTTCGGCGGTATGAGCGAGATCGCCATGGTCAAGGCCAACCAGCTCATGCCCAAGCCGCGCCACATGACCTGGGAGGAGTCGGCTTGTCTCGGCCTCGTCTCCTCGACGTCTTATCGCATGCTCGTCGGGAGCAACGGCGCAAACATGAAGCAGGGCGACGTCGTGCTCGTCTGGGGCGCGACCGGGGGCCTCGGAGGCTTCGCCTGCCAGTATGTTCTCAACGGAGGTGGGATCCCGGTCGGCGTCGTGTCGTCACCGGAGAAGGCCGCTATTCTCCACGACATCGGCGTCGAGCACGTCATCGACCGCAGGGCCGAGGGCTATGAGTTCTGGAAGGACGGCGTGCAGGACGCGCGCGAGCAACGGCGCTTCGGCAAGCAGGTGCGCGCGCTCGCGGGCGAGGATCCCGACATCGTCTTCGAGCACCCGGGCCGGCAGACCTTCGGCACCAGCGTCTTCGTCGCCAAGAAGGGCGGAACCGTCGTGACCTGCGCGTCCACTTCCGGCTACACGCACGAATACGACAACCGCTACCTGTGGATGCACCTCAAGACCATCATCGGGAGCCACTTCGCCAACTACAAAGAAGCGTGGGAGGCGAACCGGCTCGCCTATCTCGGCAAAATCCACCCGATCCTGTCCGAGACCTATCCGCTGAGCGAGGTCGGCGAGGCCGCCTACCAGGTCCACCAGATTCTCCATCGTGGCAAACTCGGCATCCGGGTGCTCGCCCCCGAAGACGGTCTGGGAGTGAGCGACCCCGAGCTGCGTGCGCAGCACCTCGACAAGATGCGCAGCTTCCGCAACCTCGGCGACTGACCGGGCCTCCGAGCCCACTCGCACCGAGAGGCTGAACCGAACCCGCGTCGAGGGGCCGAAGAACCAAACCCGCATCGAGGGGGCCGAAGTGATCTTCGGTGGACTCGAGCCCACCCCCTCGGCGGCATGTGGGGTCGAGTTGCCCAACGACGACGGTATTTGTGGTCTGGGGGTAAGTCGACCTGGGAGTGGCCTGCGAGGGCCTCTACGGCTCCCTTTGGTGCGGTTTTCAGTGGCTTGGTCGGGCGCCGACTTTGAAGATCACCGCGTCGCCCTGGCCCCCGCCTCCGCACAGGGCGGCCGCGCCGGTGCCGCCGCCCCTGCGCTTGAGCTCGTAGATGAGCGAGACCGCCAGGCGAGCTCCGGTGCACCCGATGGGGTGGCCAAGCGCCACCGCGCCGCCGTTGACGTTCACCTTCTCCTCGGCGGCCCCCGAGCCGTCGAACAGCATCCTGGTCGAATGCAGGGCGACTGCGGCGAACGCCTCGTTGATCTCGATGAGATCGAGCTCCTCGACCGACAGGCCCGCCTTCTTCAGCGCCGACTGGATCGCCAGAGCCGGAACCGTGTGGAGATAAGGCGGCTCGTCGGCCGACATACCGTGAGCCACGATCTCGGCGAGCGGCGTCAACCCGAGCTCCTCGGCCCGCTCGGCGCTCGTGACGACGAGCGCGGCCCCGCCGTTGGAGATCTGCGAGGCGTTGCCGGCGGTGATGGTGCCGTCGCTCTGGAAGACCGGCTTGAGCTTGGCGAGTGACTCAGCCGTCGTGCCGGCGCGCACGCCCTCGTCGGTGTCGAAGACGACCGCGTCGCCCTTGCGCTGCGGGATGTCGAGCGGGACGATCTCCTCGGCGAAGCGCCCTTGCTCGATCGCCTCCGCGGCGCGCTCGTGGCTGCGGGCCGCCCACGCGTCCTGCTCGGCGCGACCGATCGAGAACTCTGTGTTGACGTCGTCGGACTGATCGCCCATGTGCTTGTGACTGAAGGCGTCCCACAGGCCATCGTGGACCATCGAGTCGACGATCTTGCCGTCGCCCATGCGGTAGCCGGTGCGGGCCTTGGGGAGCAGGTAGGGGGCTTGGTCCATCGACTCCATCCCCCCGGCGATCACCGCGCCGACCTCACCAGCGCGGATGAGTTGGTCTGCGAGCGCGATGGCGTTGAGACCGGAGAGGCAGACTTTGTTGATCGTGATGGCGGGGACGCTGGTGGGGACGCCGGCCGCGACCGCCGCTTGACGAGCGGTTATCTGGCCCGTCCCGGCTTGCAGCACCTGGCCCATGATGACGTAATCGATCTGTTCGCCGGAGATGCCGGCGCGCGCGAGCGCACCTTTGATCGCGTGTGCGCCGAGCTCGGTCGCCTGCACCCCAGAGGCCGCTCCCCCGAACTTTCCGATGGCCGTGCGAGCGGCCGAGACGATTACCGAACGGGTCATGGAGACGCTCCTTTCGAGAGCCTGCGAGCAACGCTTAGCCCCGCACGGATCGGGATCGAAATCGAAGAGGCACAGTCTAGTCGCACGCCCCGAAAGCTTCGAGTCGTGGGCACCGTGCGATCCGAGCGCAGGCCCTGGTCGCCGCTACGATCGACCGCCGAAGTCGCGTTGCGTGATCAGATTCAGGGTGTATAGCCGACGAGACGCATGGCATCGCCGAACGCGGCAGTGATTCGATTGGCTTGCTCCTGGCTCAGGCTCTCTCTCCATCCTTCAACCGATCCCGAACCAACGTGCTTGATGTCTGGGCGCTTGGGTCTGTTCTTGAAGGGGGACCTGTCCTCCTTCGCCTGCATCTTCTCGAGCGTGTTCTCCTCGACCGCTCGCTTGGTGACCTCGGGATCGACGGACACTCCCAGGGAGTCGAGGAGTAAGCCGAGAGATGCTTCGGGATCCCTTCTCAGGTCCTCGTACTTGACCACCGAGAGCAGCTTCGGGTAGCGCGCCCAGTATTCAACGTGCTTTTTCCACGACCCATAAGGATTGACTCGGCCTTTTAGGAACGACTCGATGAACTCGTCGAGGTCGCCGTCGAAGAGTCCCCTGCGCTGCGTGTACCTGTACTCGGACAGGACGACATCCAGAGGATGACGGGTCAGGTAGACGGCGCGGGCAGATCCGAAAGAACGCACTTCGTGGCTCTTGATCACCCTGCCGTGTCCCGGCAGCACTGCCGGTGCATCGCCGTGCCGGCCGAGATATGGAATCACCTTGAGCACTTGACCGAACTCAGCATCCTTACCCGTAAGGGCGTTGTGCAACATGAACCGCAGCCAGGTCGACCCCGTGCGCGGGTAGGACGCGAGCAGGACGTCGGAGTCTGTCAGCCCGCGGCTCTTCAATCCGACGACGGCATAACGCAGCCTTCTATCGGTGGAGGCGGCTCTTCTTGCGCCACGGATGTAGCTCTTCATGAGAAAGCGCGACCTCCTCTCGGCTGCAGCGCGAGCATCGAGCCGAATCGGGAACCTTCCTCTCGCGCTCGACCCCCGGAGGTTTCGCTTCGGATGGTCGAGATCAGTAGTATATGAATCGCCTCCCTACAATAGGGACATGACCCCCGACGCTCCCCGTCCCGAGTATCAACGTCGCCGGCCGAAGCGCGGCGAAGAGGGCTCCGGTGTCACCCGGACAATGACCGACGTCGGCTTGTTCGGACCTGACAGCATGGTGTGGCGCATCCATGCGAGCCCGGCGTCATTGATCGGCGGTCTCAGGGGACTGCTTATACAAGCGCTGAACCCCGTGGCGATGGCCGCCGTGTCGCAGCACAGCAACTATCGCGACGACCCCTGGGGCAGACTCATGCGCACGTCGGAGTACCTCACGGTCACGACCTTCGGGGACACGCGCGCGGCGCAAGAAGCGGCAACGCGCCTGCGCGCCATTCACCGCCGCATAAGCGGGGTCGATCCGGTGACGGGCAGGGCGTATCGCGCCGACGACCCCGATCTCCTGCTGTGGGTGCACAACATCGAGGTCCATTCCTTCCTCGCCGGCTATCGGGCGTACGGGGGCCGGGTTTCGGACGCGGATGCCGACCGCTATGTGGAGGAGATGGTCCGCCACGCGGAGCTCGTCGGTCTCCAGGCCGAGGACGCACCGCATAACTTCGCCGAGCTTGACGCGTACGTCACGAGCCGGACGGAACTCGCCTTGACCCCCGCCGCGCGCGAGGGCATGAGCTACATCCTGGCCCCTCCTCTACCACTCGCACTAAAGCCTCTGTGGAGCATCCCCGCGTTTGCGGCCATCGCCATCCTGCCGGAGGACATTCGAGACCTCTACGGCATTCCATGGTTCAAGCCGGCAACCCCGTTCGTTCGAACCTCGACGTCGGCGCTGCTCAGATCGCTAAGGCTCCTGGTCCCGCCACCCCCTCCGGTGCGTGAGGCCCTGGCGCGCGCCGAGCGCCTGGCCGCGTAGCGCGCACGGGCTTTCAACCCCGACGTTAGGCGCGACCGTAGGATGCGGCAATGCTGAACAACATCGAACACGTCGCCATCGCCGTGGCCGATCTCGATGCCGCCGTCGCTCACTACGAAGAAGTTTGGGGCCTGAAGGTCACCCATCGCGAGCGCGTAGCCGATCAGGGCGTCGAGGAGGCCATGTTGCCCCTGGGCAACTCGTATCTACAACTTCTAGGCCCGACCGGTGCCGGCACAGTCGTCGACAAGTTCATCGAACGGCGCGGCGAAGGACTCCATCACATCGCCTACGAGGTGAATGATCTGCCCTCCGCTCTTGCGTCGCTTAAAGAGCAGGGCGTGGAGTTGATCGACGAGCAACCCAGACTCGGCGGCCGGGGCCACATGGTGGCCTTCGTGCATCCGAAGTCCAATCACGGGCTGCTCGTCGAGCTGATCCAGCGCGCCGACCCCTGATGAAAAGAAACGACTAGGACCGCCATGCAACACGCACCTGGTGGCCCGCCGAAGCAGGAGGTTCCCTCACCGCTGCGCAACCCGGCCTTTCGCAATCTGCTCGCGATCTCCGTGACCGTAGCGTTGGGCTTCGGCCTCGTCATCCCTGTGTTGCCGAACTATGCCCGCAGCTTTGGGGTCAGCCTCGCTGCTATCGGCCTCGTGTTCTTCGTTTTCGGACTGACCCGCTTCGCCTTCGGGTTGGTGGGCGGCTTGGTAGTGGATCGATTCGGCGATCGGTTCAGCGTGATTGCAGGGCTGCTAATCGTGTCTGCCTCCTCGTATGCAGCGGGCTTCTCTGCTTCTTTCCCCCAACTGGTTGCGGCGCGCGGGTTTGGGGGCGCGGGGTCAGCGCTGTTCATCGCCGGCTTGATGAACCGCATCATTCGGACCATCGAGCCCGCCGCGATGGGTCGCGCCACCGGACAGTTCAGGTCTTCGTTTCTCGTGGGCATCGGCATCGGCCCCTTCTTCGGGGGAGTCATCGCCAAGTACTTCGGAGATGCGGCTCCCTTTCACTTCTATGCGACGGGGCTTCTAATAGCCACGGTAATCGCGTTCGTCGTCATGCGCGGGCAGGCCGTTGATGCGGATGCCGAACGCAAGTCGCCACTCGAGTCCCTGCGTGCCGCGGCCCCGCTGCTGCGAGAGCCGCGCTACGTCCTCGCTCTGGGTGCGACCTTCGTGGGCTGGTGGGTGCTGTCGGGCCCCACTCAAACCCTCGGTCCCATTTTTGCCAAGGAGGAACTGGATTTCAGCGACGACGCCATCGGTCTCGCGATAACGATGCTTGCGATCGGCGAAGTCCTCGTGCTGCTTATCGCCGGCCGGGCAGCGGACCGCTACGGGCGCAAGGCCGTGCTCGCCCCCTCGCTTGCGCTCACCGCCGTTGCCGTTGCGTTGCTCGGCCAGGTCGAGGGCGCGCCCTGGACCTACTTTCCGTTGATGATCGCCGTCGGTGGAGGCGTGGCGGCGGGCGGTGCGGCCTCCGGTGGGCTGCTCGCCGACGCCATCAGGGCCCACGGTGCCGAACGCACAGGGGGTTCCGGCTCGGCGGTCGGAGTCAACCAGATGGCGGGAGATCTCGGCTACTTGTTGTCGCCGACTGCGATCGGGTTTCTTGCGGACAGCAGCGGCTTTGCGCTGGCCTTCATCGCCGGCGCCATACCGGCCGCCCTCGTCTTGATCGTTGCCCTCGCGCTCCCCAACTACCATGCGGAGAGGTCAGACGCGGGGACTGCAGAACCCGCTCCGTCGGCCACCCCTGTCACCTAGGCGTTGGCCACGACTCGGAAGGAGCCACCGCGCGGCGCACGGACGACTCGATCCCTCCCTCTCCTCTTTGCTTCATATAGCGCTTCGTCTGCACGAGCCATGAGCCCGTCCGCGGTCTCGTTGACCTCGGCCTGTGCAAGGCCGACGGACAAGGTCGCGCCCTCAGGAGTGACGGAGCGTAGCCTGTCGAGCACAGTGGCGGCAGCATCCAGGGTGGAGCCCGGCAGCAGGAGCGCGAACTCCTCGCCACCGTAACGAGCCAGGGCGTCGGTCGCTCGCAGCGTTCCACTCCACGCCAACGCCGCGCTCCTCAACAGCCCGTCGCCCGCCGGATGACCAAAGGTGTCGTTGAACTTCTTGAAGTGATCCAGATCGAGGAATGCCAGGCACAGCGGCTCTTCGGAGCGGTGGGCTCTCGACAGCTCTCGGTCCAGATCTATCGAGAAGCGGCGCCGGTTGCGCAGTTGAGTCAGAGCGTCCGTGTCCGCCAGACGTGCACTTCGGCCAGTAGATCCGCTCGCTCGAGCGCCGCGCCGATCTCGGTGGCGAGCAGGCCGATCGCCACGAGAGCATGCTCGTCAACACTCACGATCGAGCGCCACGCGACGACGAGCACTCCTCTCGCCTCGTCACCCCTCACGATCGCCTGAAAGAGAACCGAGGCCGCCCCCGTGAGAGCCGCCAGCTTCTGAGACTCGCCGGGGTGCCGAGCGGCGTCTTCCACGAACAGTGGTTCCCGCTCCAAGAAGACTCGTGCGGCGCCCGAGACGCGAGGATCGATAACCACTTGCACCGTGTGCAGATCCACGTCCCCGGCGCGCCCTTTCTGAACGAGATGTCCGTCGCCGTCCGGTTCGAACAGCCACGCCATGTCACTACCTCCGACTTCGACGGCGGCCTCGCACAGACGTCCTCTGATGTCCGAGTCGTTGGGTAGCTGTCGCATGGTAGTGGCGATCACCTCGACCATCCGCGTTTGGCGCGCCATCGCCTCCGACCGGTCAGTGACATCAGCGACCAGGTGCTGAATCACGAAACCGATCATCGACCCGACCGCCACGAGCAACAGCGCCCGTCTCCACTCTTGAGCCGGATAGAGTGGCTCTCCGAAGACAAGGATCGGAACGATCACCATCAGAGTGAGGCCCGAGAGCATCACGACGAGTTCGGCGCGGCGTGCGTAGAGAGCCGTCCACACCACCGGAACCAAGCCAAGCGCCGAGAGCCCCGATTGTGAACCGCCCTCCGCCTGCCGCAGCAGCGCCACGACCAAGATGTACGTCAGCGGAACAAGGAACTCGATGCGGTGGGCTCTTCCGGCGAGTCGCAGTACGACGGTGCCGGCGGTCAACACGAGAGTCAGGACGAGCGCGCTAGTAGACGCCCAACCTTCCGTATGATGCAAGGGCCAGTAGGTTGAGGCGAGCGCGGCCCACGCGAGCGCGAGGAAGGGTAACTCACGTCGCAGGCGGTCGTTCGTCACGATCTGTCTCAGCCATCCCATATGAGTCAATCGGATACTGCGGCGGCCGCTTGAGGTTTCCCCTAGAGTGATTGGCGTGGAGGCCCGAGGATACGAAGAGGCCGGCGTGAGGGGTCAGGCGGACGCTCTCAGCGCGGTGCAGAGACACCTGAGGCCCACTTTCGCATTCCCCGGCAACGGCAGGGTGCTCACCGAGTTCGGTCACTACGCAAGCGTCATCGAGCTGACGCCGGAGCTGGCGCTCGCCATATGCACCGACGGCGTCGGCTCCAAAACGGTGGTGGCCTCGGCTCTGGGCCGCTACGACACCATCGCCTTCGACTGCGTCGCCATGAACGTCAACGACCTCGTCTGCGTGGGGGCCCGTCCGCTGGCGATGGTCGACTATCTCGGCGTCAACCAACTCGACGCCGGTCGAACGGACGCCCTGCTCGCCGGTCTGGGAGCGGCCGCAAAGGAGGCCGGGATCGCAGTGCCCGGCGGCGAGGTCGCACAGCTGCCCGAGGTCATCGGCTCCGATGGCCGGACGCCGGGTGACGCCACCGCCTTCGACCTGGTCGGAACGGCCGTCGGCACCCTGCATCCGAACGACTTGATCCTGGGACGCGCCGTCAGGGACGGCGATGCCATCCTCGGGCTGAGATCCTCGGGACTGCACTCGAACGGTTACACGCTCGCACGGCGCGTGCTCATGAACGATGCAGGCATCGGACTCGACGACCATGTTGAAGAGCTCGGCCGAAGTCTGGGCGATGAGCTCCTCGAGCCGACCGCGATCTACGTCGGGGCGATCACGAGTTTGTGGGAGGCCGGCATCGACACGCGCGGGCTGTCGCACATCACGGGTGACGGCTTCGCCAACCTCTTGCGCCTCGAAGCCGAGGTCGGCTACGCGCTCGAGTCTTTGCCCGAGCCACAACCGATCTTCGAACTGATCGGACAACGAGGCGAGATCGCGGCCGCAGAGATGTTCCGGGTCTTCAACATGGGAGTGGGTATGGTCGTCATCACCCCGGAGGAGCACGCAGACGCGGCGCTCGCAGCTCTCGCCCTGAACGGCCGTGAGGGGTTCAGGCTCGGGACCGTCACTGCGGAGAAGGGGGTCGTCCGGATTCCGCAGCACGGCCTCGTCGGCCGGTTCGACGGCCGCGGCGACAGCGCCTTCAGATCAGGGTAGCCCGGCTCACGCCGGAGGGTTCAGGGAAGCGCCGGCTCTTGGTCGTTGTGACCTTCGGGCTGATCCGGCGTCCCTCCGTCGAGCGGCGTGTCGATGATGTCGCCGTCGTCGTCCGGCTCCTCGGCGTGTACCTCGGCCGGCCCCTTGGGCTCCTCGACCGGTTCCTCGCCGCCGGACTCCGATGCCTTAGGAGAGGGCTTGTCCGCCGCGCTCTTGGGCTTGGATCCGACGTGCTTGGCCCTTGATCCGACATGCTCGGCCCCCGCGCCGACGCTCGGGGCGGCGGACTCGAGCTCCTCGGTAACGGAGGCCGGCGCTCCGCCGGCTCGGTCGGTGACCTCTCCTTTGGCGCGAGTAACCTCCTGCGCAAGACCCACGAGAACGTCCGCAAGCTGCCCCGCGATCTTGGGGCCGGCGATGTCGAGCAACAGTCGTTCGAGCTCCCTGCCACCCTGATCGCCGTCGGCAGTGAGGTTCTCGAGGGTGCGGACCTGATGCTCATTCAGTTTCAACCTGGTTCCGTCCGGCAGGCGGATCGTCGTGATGCCTCTCGCGTTCTCGACGCCCAACTCCGAGAGGGCGAGGGCCGTCACGGAAGATCGGCCCGAGGCGCCGCCTCCCCGTCCCTCTTCGAGGTCCGCTAGAAACGAGGCCACGGCCATGCCCGCGGCGGAAAACGCTAGCAGACCCGCCGACAGCATCGCGGCCGCAAGAGATCGAGCCAATCGCAGGCGGGTCATGTTGGCTCGTCTGGCGGCAGTCGCCACCTTGACCTCGTTGACCTGCTCCTTGAGTGCTGCTTCCTCGACGCGCACGTCCCGTTCGAGGTCCTCGAGCACGCGATTCGCAGCCCCCACCTCGCCCGCGCGCATGCAGGTGGCGGAAAACGCCAGCTTGTCGTCGGCGACGGGCGGGCCCGTCGAGTGAAGTCACGCGTCGAACGAGTGAGCTCGAAGCCGGCCCGCTCCTCTTCCGTCGCCGCCATCTCGACCTCCCGATTGAGCTCTTTCATCTCGCGCCGCAGCCGCCCGATCCACATAGAGATGAAGTTCGCCCCCGGCGGGCCCTCCCCTGCCCTGGAGCGGCGGATATTGTGTGGCCCATGACGACCGACGAAAAGGACCTCCAAGCCGTTGACAAGGTTGTGGCCGACGCTCAGACGGCGGCCATCCAAGATCGCATC
>Ga0136615_10001435_pt1 | contig 11534 bp, 12 predicted proteins | sample AntDrymUQ2882206_2_FD_106647 | JGI IMG/M metagenome (GOLD analysis project Ga0136615, IMG submission 106647) | Polar desert sand microbial communities from Dry Valleys, Antarctica - metaG UQ288 (22.06) | ecosystem: Environmental > Terrestrial > Soil > Desert | place: Antarctica: Dry Valley...
CGGGAACAGGCCCATCGGCCCCGCGCCGCGGTAGACGAGCGGGCGGATGTAGCACGACTTCAGCCCGTTGCGGGCGATCGTCTCGTGCGTCGCCGCGCGCAGCTCCTCGCGCGTGTAGGGGATGTCCATCAGGTACATGCCGGCCGAGCGGTACAGCCGCTCGATGTGGTCGGCTCCGCGGAAGATCCCGGTGCCACGCGGCGTGTCGTAGGCGCGGATCCCCTCGAAGACGCCGGTGCCGTAGTGCAGGGCATGCGTGAGCACGTGGACCTTGGCGTCCTCCCAGGCGACGAGCTCCCCGTTCATCCAGATGAGGTCCGCTCGGTTCACGCTCACAGCTCCTTGAGCACCGCGTCGGTCGCCTCGGCGGTGGTCGCGCTTCCGCCGAGGTCCGCGGTCCGCAGCCCGCGGGCCAGGGCCCGGTCGACGGCCGATTCTACGGCAGCCGCCTCGGACTCCAGGCCGAGTCCGTGCCGCAGCATCAGCGCCGCGGAGAGGATCGTCGCCAGCGGGTTCGCGATCCCGCGGCCGGCGATGTCGGGCGCGGAGCCGTGCGCCGGCTCGAACAGCCCCGGCCCGCCGTCGCCCAGGCTCGCGCTCGGCAGCATGCCGAGCGAGCCGGTGAGCATGGCCGCCTCGTCGGAGAGGATGTCGCCGAACATGTTGTCGGCGAGGATCACGTCGAAGTGCCGCGGCGCGGCGACCAGCTTCATCGCCGCCGAGTCGACGAGCTGGTGCTCGAGCTCGACGTGGGGGAACTCCCGCGCGTGCACGCCCATCACCACCTCGCGCCACAGTCGGCCCGTCTCCAGCACGTTCATCTTGTCGATGCTCGTCACGCGCGTGCGCGCCGCCCGGAACGCGGTGCGCGCGATCCGCTCGATCTCCTCGGTGCCGTACTCGCACAGGTCCGACGCGTACGTCGCGGTCCGCGTCTTCGCGCCGAAGTAGATTCCACCGGTGAGCTCGCGCACCACCAGCAGGTCGGTCCCCTCGATCAGCTCGCGCTTGAGCGGGCTCGCGTCGTAGAGCGCGGGCAGCGGGCGGACCGGGCGCAGGTTGGCGTACAGGTCGAGCGCCTTGCGCAGGGCGAGCAGGCCCTGCTCGGGCCGCGGCGCCTCCGGGTCGGTCGAGTCCCATCTCGGCCCGCCGACCGCGGCGAGGAGCACCGCATCGGCCGCGCGGCAGGCCGCGACCGTCTCGTCGGTCAGCGGGATGCCGTGCTCGTCGATCGACGCGCCGCCGAACGGCCGCTCGTCGTAGGAGAACTCGCCCACGGCGTCCAGCACGCGCGTCGCGCTCGCGAGGATCTCGGGGCCGATGCCGTCGCCCGGCAGCGTGACGATCTGAAGCGGAGCCATGCGGCCGCGCAGCGTATCCCGATCAGGCCGTCGCGATCAGGTAGCGCCACTCGTTCTCGAGCCGGTAGCCGCCGGCGGGCGTCCGGAACGGAGCCATCGACGCGAGGATCGCCTCGCGGACGGGCGCCTCGCCGGCCGCCCGCGCGGCCAGCACGACCGATCCGGGCGACAGGAGCTGGCGCACCAGGGCCTCGTCGTCGGCGAACGCGAGCCCGCTGACGAGGTCGCCCGCCGTCTCGGGGACGAGGCCGGCTTCGGTCGCCATCCCCTCCAGCACGCCCGGCTCGTGGAGCCCGAACTTCCCCCGCGGCGCGTCCTCGGACGGGAAGAACGCCGCCAGCGCCTCCATCAGCGGGCTCACACCGCAACGCTCCGGTCGCCCGAAGACGAGCGCGAACACCGGCGCGCCGGGCTTGGCCACCCGTCCGGCCGCGCGCAGCGCCTCGACCGGGTCGGCCGCGAACCAGAACGAGCTGAAGCTGGTGACGACGTCGAAGACGTCGGGGTCGTAGGGCAGGAACTGCAGGTCGCCGATCCGCACGTCGGCCTCCGGCACCCGTGAGCGGGCGATCTCCACCATCGGCGCGGCGGCGTCGAGCCCCGAGACCCGCGCACCGGCGGAGGCAGCCACGTGGAGGAACACGCCCGAGCCGCACCCCACGTCGAGCACCGTGGTGCCACGCCCGATCCCGAGCCGGCGGATCGCCTCTCCGTAGAGCGGCCGGTACTGCTCCTCGTGCTCGGCCCAGGCGGCCGCCCGGGTGCCCCACAGCTCGCCCTGGAACACGCCGGTTCCCTGTTCGGTGATTGATTCACTATGTATCATAGCTTCAGCCTAGGCTATGATCCACAGCTATGTCAACCCGTGAGCTGAGCCTCTTCTCGTACGAGATCCTCGGCCTCGTCGGCCGCACCGGCGCCGCGCCGCACGACCTGCTGCGGCTCGCGCGGCGCGACCGCATGCTCGCCTGGGCCGGGGAGAGCCAGTACTACGTCGAGCCCAAGCGCTTGGCCCGGCTCGGCTACCTGGACCAGCGCAAGGAGCCGGGCAGGACCCGCGAGCGCACGGTCTACACGCTCACCGACAAGGGCCTGGACGCGCTCGGGGAGTACGCCCGGACGGCCGTGCGCTTCACGCCGCTCAAGAGTGAGCCGCTCCTGCGCCTGCTGATCGCCGACCTGGTCGGGGAGGCGCCGACACGCGAGAGCCTGGCCACCTTGCGCGAGGACATCGCCGACCTGCTCGCCCGCCTCGACGAAACCGAGGCGAGCGCCGACGCGCTTCCCCACCGGCGCAAGTACCTGCTGCTGGCCACCGGCTTCATGCGCCGGTACTTCGAGCTGCACCTCGACCTCGTGGACGAGGTCGAGCGCGAGCTCGGGTAGCCCGCTACAGCGCGGTCGTGACCGGCCCGTCGCGCTCGCGGTCACGCTCGTAGGCCGCGATCGCGTCCGCCTGCTGCAAGGTCAGCGCGATGTCGTCGAGCCCCTCGAGCAGGCGCCGGCGGCGCTCGTCGTCGAGCGCGAACGGAACGGCGCGCCCCGCGAAGCGGACCTCGAGCGCCTCGAGGTCGACTTCGGCCTCGCCCACTTCCATCAGCGCCCGCACCTCCGCCTCCGGCAGCACCACCGGCAGCAGCCCGATCTTCGTGCAGTTGGAGAAGAAGATGTCGGCGAAGCTCGCCGACACGACCGCGCGGAAGCCGTAGTCCTGGAGCGCCCAGGGCGCGTGCTCGCGGCTCGAGCCGCAGCCGAAGTTCGGGCCGGCGGCGAGGATCGGGTTCGCCGGCAGGTCCCAGCCCGGCTCCTTGGCCCAGTCGTAGAACAGGAACTCCCCGAAGCCGGTCCGCTCCACGCGCTTGAGGAACTGCTTGGGGATGATCTGGTCCGTGTCGACGTCGGCGCGGTCGAGCACGCTGACGGGACCGGAGACGATGCGCACGGGGTCCATCGAAGAGTTACCTCCGCGGGTCATCCGGAGCCGCCACATCGGTCGGCTTCGTCCCGCCGCCGTTCCAGTCTCGGATGTCGACGAAGTGACCCTCGATGGCTGCCGCGGCCGCCATCTCGGGCGAGACGAGGTGGGTCCGGCCACCGCGCCCCTGGCGTCCCTCGAAGTTGCGGTTCGAGGTCGAGGCGCAGCGCTCACCCGGGCTGAGGATGTCCGGGTTCATGCCGAGGCACATCGAGCAGCCCGCCGTGCGCCAGTCGAAGCCCGCGGCGGTGAACACACGGTCCAGGCCCTCGGCCTCGGCCTGCGCCCGCACCAGCTCGGAGCCCGGTACGACCATCGCGCGCACGTCGGGCGCGACCGTCCGGCCTTCGACGACGCGCGCGGCGGCGCGCAGGTCGCCGATGCGCGCGTTCGTGCACGAGCCGATGAACACGCGGTCCAGGCGGACGTCCTGCATCGCCGTGCCCGGGTCGAGCGCCATGTAGCGCAGGGCGCGCTCGTCGGTCTCCGAAGCCGGCTCGGGCACCCGCTCCCCGACGCCCACGACCTGGGCAGGCGTCGTGCCCCAGGTGACGAGCGGGGAGAGCGCGCTCGCGTCGATCACGAGCTCGCGGTCGAAGCCGGCGTCGTCGTCCGTGCGCAGCCCGCGCCAGCGCTCGACCACGGCGCCGAGGTCGGCGGGCGCCGCCGGCCGGTCCTCCAGCCAGGCGAACGCCGTGTCATCGGGCGCGATCATGCCCGCCCGGCCGCCGCCCTCGATCGTCATGTTGCACACCGTCATGCGGCCTTCCATCGAGAGCGCCTCGATCGCGGGGCCGGCGTACTCCACGACGTGGCCGGCCGCGCCGTCGGTGCCCATGCGGCCGATCGTGCCGAGGATCAGGTCCTTCGCCGTCACCCCCTCGCCGAGCGCACCCTCGTAGCGGATGCGCATCGAGCGCGGCTTGGGCTGCCCGAGCGTCTGGGTGGCGAGCACGTGCTCGACCTCCGACGTGCCGATGCCGAACGCCAGTGCCCCGAAGGCGCCGTGCGTGGCCGTGTGCGAGTCGCCGCAGACGATCGTCATGCCGGGCTGCGTCACCCCCAGCTCCGGCCCGATGATGTGCACGATGCCCTGGCGCTCGGAGCCGAGCGAGTAGACGGGGATGCCGAACTCGGCGCAGTTGCGCTCCAGCGTCTCGACCTGCACGCGCGACAGCGCGTCGTGGATCCGCGCCGCGGTCGGGGTGCCGTCGGTCGGCACGTTGTGGTCGGCGGTGGCCAGGGTGCGGTCGGGCCGGCGCACGCGGCGGCCGGCGAGGCGCAGCCCGTCGAACGCCTGCGGGCTCGTGACCTCGTGCACGAGGTGCAGGTCGATGTAGATCAGGCCGTCCGCCACCTCGTGGCCGGCCCAGATCTTGTCGAACAGCGTGGTCGGTCTCATGAGCGGCGCAGCCCAGCCGACACGATGGCCAGCAGGACCGCCTCCTCCTCTCCGTGGTTCTCGAAGCGGTGCGGCAGGTCGGCGTCGAAGGTCACGCAGTCGCCCGGCCCGAGCGCGTGCTCGACGCCGTCGATCGCCAGGCGCAGCGCGCCGCGCTCGACGACGGCCGTCTCGCGGGCGCCGGGCTCATGCATCGGCGGGTCGCCCGGACCTCCGGTGGCGGCGCCGGGCGCGAGCGCGTGTCGCGAGACCTCGGCTCGCTGGCCCGGCAGCGGCGGGGTGAGGATCTCGTAGCGGTGCCCGCCGGCGCCGCCGGCGCGCCGCTCGGACGGGCGGACGATGCTGACCGCGCCCGCCTCGTCGAGCCGGAGCAGCTGCGAGAGCCGCAGCTGCAGGCCCGACGCGATCCGGGCGGCCACCTGCAGCGTCGGGCTGGTCTCGCCTCGCTCGACCTGGGAGAGCATCGGCGCGGAGACCCCGGAGCGCACGGCGAGGTCGCGCAGCGACATGCCGCCCGCCTCGCGCAGCGCCCGCACGCGCGGGCCCACTGCCACGATCGCCTCACCTGTCATACGTACGTACGTTATCACGTACACTGTCAGCGGCCGTTTGTCGTGCGACCGAGGCGGGGAACCGGGCGCACATGGCCTCGGCTCCAGTTTGCGAGCAAGGCGCGGCGGGCGGGTTCTCGCCCCACGTGCCCGCGAACGGGCTGGGCCCGCTGCCCTACCGGGACCTCCCCGAGGCGCCGCCGCTGCGCAAGCTGATCGGCCCGAGCGTGATCCTGGTCGGCGTCGGGATCGCGTCGGGCGAGTACGTGCTGTTCCCGTTCATCGCCTCCCAGGTCGGCCTGGTCTTCCTCTGGGCCGCCGTGATCGGCGTGCTCACCAGTTCTTCATCAACATGGAGGTCGAGCGCTACACGCTGGCCACCGGCGAGACGGCGATCTCCGGCTTCCAGCGGCTGTGGAAGCCGCTCGGGATCGTGATGGTCGCCTGCGCGATCCTCCCCAACGTCTGGCCCGGATGGGCGACGAGCGCCGCGACGCTCGGCACGTTCGTGTTCGGCGGCGGCGACCCGACGCTGATCGCGATCATCATGCTGCTGGTCATCGGCGTCATCCTCAGCGCCTCGCCGGTCGTCTACCAGACGGTCGAGAAGCTCGAGTTCGTCAAGGTCGGCGCGGTTCTGGTGTTCCTCGTCGTCGCCGTCGTGGCGGCGCTGGAAGCCGACACTGGCGCTCGCTCGACGAGCCGGTGAGGGGCTTCGGCGCCTTCCCCGACCAGCTCGAGATCGCCGTGCTGATCGGCGCCTTCGCCTACGCGGGCGCCGGCGGCACGAACAACCTCGTCGTGTCGAACTGGATCCGCGACAAGGGCTTCGGCATGGGCAGCTACGCGCCGCGGCTGGTCTCCCCCATCACCGGCAAGGAGGAGGCGGCGGCCGAGGGCGGCGCGACCTTCCGCCCCACGGACGAGAACCTCGCGCGCTGGAGGCGCTGGTGGCGCGCGGCCAACACGGAGCAGCTCGTCTCCTTCTTCCTCATCGGCACGGTCACGATCTGCCTGTTCTCGATGCTCGCCTTCCAGACCGTCGGCGGGCGCGAGGGGCTCGGCGAGGCCGAGGGCTCGAACTTCGACTTCATCCAGGTCGAGGGCGACGTGCTCAAGGACTCCGTCGGCGCGTGGTTCGGCACGCTGTTCTGGCTGATCGGCGCGCTCGGGCTGTTCGGCGCGGCGCTCGGGATCCTCGACTACGTCTCGCGCCTGGTCGCCGACGTCCTCAAAGTCGGTTACCTCAAGCGCTCCGAGCGCTGGACTGAGTCGAAGACTACTTCGCCAACGCGTGGGGCATGATCCTCGTCGGCATCGCGATCCTGCTCTCCGGGCTCGACCAGCCACTCGGCCTGATCGTGATCGCCGCCTCGCTCTCGGGCGTGGTCATGTTCATCTACTCCGGCCTGCTGATCTACATCAACCGCCGTTACCTGCCGGCGCCGATCCGCATCCGCGGCGTGCGGCTCGTCGCGCTGCTGTGGGCGTTCGGCTTCTTCGGCGTGTTCTCGGTGATCCTGGTCCGGTCCGAGTTCGGCGAGCTGTTCTGACGCCGGAGGGCGTCTCGGCCGGGACGCTGCTCCGGCTGCTCGCGCTCTACGTCTGCTGGGGCACGTCGATCCCCGCGCTGAAGGTGATGGTGGAGAGCGTGCCGCCGGTCGCGGGCGCCGCGCTCGTCTTCCTGGTCGGCGGCGTCATCCTCGCACTACCGGCGCGCCGGCGTGCCCGACCGACCGGCCCGCAGGTCCGCCGCGCGGCGCTCACCGGGCTCCTGCTGCTCGGCGGGCAGGGGCTGGCGACGGTCGCGCTGACCGAGGTGAGCGCCAGCCTCGTCGCCATCCTCATCGCCTCGAACGCCCTGTGGGCCGCGATCTTCGCCCGCTTCGCGGGCACGCCGCTGGACGCGGCGACGATGCTGCGGCTGCTGGCCGGCTTCGCCGGCATCGTGCTCGTGCTGGCCAGCGCGCCCGGGGCCGCGATCGGCGGGAAGACCGCCGCGGTCGTGGCCGCGCTGCTGTCCTCGGTGCTCTGGGCGCTGGGCACGGTGGCGGCCGCGCGCGGCCGGTCGCTCCCGCGCGATCCGCTCGTGACCGGGAGCGTGCAGCTGCTGGCCGGCGGCGGCGCGCTGTTGGCGCTCGCCGCCGCCGCCGGTCAGCTGGCCCCGGGCGCGTGGGAGGACGCGTCCGCGGGCTCGCTGGCCGCCGCCGGCTACCTGCTCGCGTTCGACTCGCTCGCGGGCTTCCTGCTCTACACGTCGCTGCTGCGGGCGGCGCCCCTGCCCCTCGTCGGCACGTACGCCTACGCGACGCCCGTGATCGCGGTGGCGATCGGCGTCGTCGCGCTCGACGAGCGGCTCAGCGCGCCGGCCGTCGCCGGCGCGGCCGTCGCGCTGCTGGCGGTCGGCGCCCAGCTGCGCGCGCGCCCGGCTACGGCGTCGGCGTGAGCGCGGCCTCCTCGACCGCCGCCTCGGCCGCCATGTGGGCCTTGCGCTCGGCGTTGGAGAGCGCGCGGACGTAGGCCTGCGCGGCCGCTTCGATGATGTCCGTGGAGACGCCCTGCCCGGCCGCGGACTGCCCGCCGAGCTCGAGCACCACGCTGGCCTCGCCGAGCGCGTCCTGCCCGCCCGTCACCGCGTCGATGCGGAACTCGCGCAGCCGCGCCTCGCGCCGCGTCGCCGCGTTGATCGCCCGGAAGATCGCGTCGACCGGGCCGTCGCCGGTGAAGTCGCCGAGCACCTCCTCGCCCTCCGGCGTCCGCACGGCGACGCGCGCGTGCGGCGGGCGCCGGTTGGAGACGTCGACGTCGAACCACTCGAGCGTGTAGGAGCGCAGCTGGTCGCGCAGCTCGTCGGTCACGAGCGCCTCGAGGTCCATCGCGGTGACCTGCTTCTTGCGGTCCGCGATCTCCTTGAACCGCTTGAACGCGGTGTTGAGCGCCTGGCCGTCGACCTCGAAGCCGAGCTCTTGCAGCGCGCTCTTGAGCGCGTGCCGGCCGGAGTGCTTGCCGAGCACGAGGTCGTTGCCCTCCAGCCCGACCGTCGTGGCGTCCATGATCTCGTAGGTGGTGCGGTCCTTGAGGATGCCGTCCTGGTGGATGCCGGACTCGTGGGCGAACGCGTTGCGCCCCACGATCGCCTTGTTGGGCTGCACCGGATAGCCCGTGAGGCGCGAGACCATGCGGCTCGTGCGCGCGATCTCGCGCGTGGCGATCCCGGTGGCGAAGCCGAGCTGCGCGGACCGGGTGTGGAGCAGCATCACGAACTCCTCGAGCGACGCGTTGCCGGCGCGCTCGCCGATGCCGTTGATCGCGCACTCGACCTGGCGCGCCCCGGCCCGCACGCCGGCGAGCGAGTTCGCGACCGCCAGCCCCAGGTCGTCGTGGCAGTGCACGGAGAGCACGACGTTCCCCAGCCCCGGCACCAGGTCGTAGAGCCGGCGCAGGAACGCGGCGTACTCGTCCGGCGTCGCGTACCCGACCGTGTCCGGGACGTTGATCGTCGTCGCACCCTCCTCGAGCGCGATCCCGATCACCTCGGCGGTGAACTCGACGTCCGCGCGGGTGGCGTCCATCGGGGAGAACTCGACGTCGTCGACGAACGACCTCGCGTGCGCCACGGACGCCCTTGCTGAGCCCTTGACCTCCTCGCGCGAGGACTGCAGCTGGTGCTCGATGTGGATGTCCGACGTGGAGATGAACGTGTGAATCCGAGGTCGGTCCGCGTCGCGCACAGCCTCGGCGGCGCGCTCGATGTCGGCCGCATGAGCGCGCGCGAGGCCCGCGATCACGGGGCCGTGCACCTCGCGGGCGATCGCCCGCACCGCCTCGAAGTCGCCCGGCGAGGCGATCGGGAAGCCGGCCTCGATCACGTCGACGCCGAGCCGCGCCAGCTGGTGCGCGATCTCGAGCTTCTCGGTCGCGTTCAGCGAGATCCCGGGCGACTGCTCGCCGTCGCGCAGGGTGGTGTCGAAGATGATGACCCGGTCGGGGCCCATGGGTGCTCCCTTTCTCTGCTCCTCGGTGCTCTTCTCGGTTGGTATGCGGCTACGCGGCCGCCACGCGCTATTCCCCCCGGAGGGGGAGGAGGAGAAGAAGGGCGAGGGTGAGGCGGGGCACCATGCGGGCGTCCCACACTATCGGCCGCTCGACCGGTTGGCCAGTGAGTCCAGACCTTTTGTCCTTACTGGACAGCCCGGCTGTGCGTTCTGTATGGTCCGGCGGACATGGAGCGAGGGGTCACTCCAGACGTCGTGCTGCGCGGCGTCACGAAACGGTTCGGGGATCTGGTCGCGGTCGACGACATCGACCTCGAGGTGCATCCCGGCGAGTTCCTCGCGCTGCTCGGACCGTCGGGCTGCGGCAAGACGACCACCCTGCGGATGATCGCCGGCTTCGACGAGCCGACGGAGGGCGAGATCGAGATCGACGGGCGCACAGCGGTCGGCGTGCCGCCCAACAAGCGCAACGTCAACACGGTCTTCCAGGCCTACGCGCTGTTCCCGCACATGAGCGTGCTCGACAACGTCGCCTACGGCCTCAAGCAGCGCAAGGTGGGCAAGGAGGCGCGCTACGAGCAGGCCAACGAGGCGCTCAAGCTCGTCCGGCTGACCGGGCGCGAGCAGGCCATGCCGGCCCAGCTCTCGGGCGGCCAGCAGCAGCGGGTGGCGCTCGCCCGCGCCCTGGTCATGAACCCGAAGGTCCTGCTGCTCGACGAGCCGCTCGGCGCGCTCGACCTCAAGCTGCGCAAGGCGATGCAGGTCGAGCTCAAGCGCATCCAGCGCGACGTCGGCATCACGTTCATCGTGGTCACGCACGACCAGGAGGAGGCGATGGCGATGGCCGATCGGATCGCCGTCATGGACGCCGGCCGGATCGACCAGCTCGCCGCGCCGTCGGAGATCTACGACCGCCCCGCGACGCCGTTCGTGGCCGACTTCATCGGCGACATGAACCACGTCGAGGCCACGTTAGAGCGCGACGGCGCCAACCTCGTAGGCGTGGTCGGCGACGCGCGGTTCGGCATCGGCCGCGTGGTGCTCGAGGCCGCCGTCGGCAGCCGTGTCCGGCTCGGCGTGCGGCCCGAGGAGGTCCATGCCAACGCGCGCGGGGAGGGAGCTCCGGCGACCTGCGAGACGGCGATGGTGCTCGGGCACGACCTCCAGATCGTCGCCGTGCTGGAGACCGGCGAGGAGATCGTCGCGATCCAGCGCCGCGCCGGCGACGAGCGCCTCGGCGACGTCGGCGGCGGCGACCGCGTCTGGCTCGACTGGAGCCCGGACGCCGCGCTGCTGCTCGGCCCCGCGGACGGCGCGAGCGAGCGCCGCACCGCCGAACCCGTCGAAGTCCAGGCCTAACGAGAGGAATCCACGCATGCCAGACCGCCCCGACGAGCTGCACATCCTGGTCCCGGAAGCCGACCGGGCGCGCATACAGCGCATGGTCACCCGACGCCAGGCGCTGCTTGCCGGCGGTGGAGCCGCCGCGGCCGCCTACCTCGCCGCCTGCGGCGGCTCCACGTCGAGCAGCAGCGATGCGGGCGGCGGCGGCAGCAGCGGCGAGGAGTCGGCCGAGGGCGCGCCGCCCACGCCGGCGGACGGCGAGGTGGAGACGGGCGACCTGCTGCTGGCGAACTGGGTCGACTACTCCGATCCCGCCAACTACAAGGCGTACACACAGGAGTTCGGGCCGAAGGTCAAGGTCTCCGGCTTCGGGTCGAACGACGAGATCCTGGCCAAGCTGCGCGCCGGCGGCGCGAAGTACGACGTCATCTCGCCCACGGGCTACGCGGTCAAGACGATGGCCGACCTCGGCCTGATCATGCCGCTCACGAAGGAGCTGATCCCGAACCTCGAGAACCTGACGCCCGCGTTCACCGAGACGGACTACGACCCGGGCAACACGTACTCCGTGCCCAAGGACTTCGGCGTCACGAGCTTCTACTGGCTCACGGACAAGGTGTCGGAGCAGCCGGCCAGCATCAAGGACTGCTTCGACCTGCTCAAGACGCCGAAGTTCAGGGACCTGCGCGTGAACTTCCTCGAAGGCGGCACGCAGGTGATGGCGATCGCGCTGGCCGCGCTGGGGTACTCGATCAACTCCGAGGACGAGAAGGAGATCGAGGCGGCCAAGAACCTGCTCGTCGAGGTCAAGCCGAGCGTGGACACGATCAGCTCGACGTTCATCGAGCGCGCGCAGCGGGGCGAGATCGACTTCGGCATGGGCTGGAACGGCGACATCCGGCGTGC
>Ga0136615_10001436_pt1 | contig 11528 bp, 13 predicted proteins | sample AntDrymUQ2882206_2_FD_106647 | JGI IMG/M metagenome (GOLD analysis project Ga0136615, IMG submission 106647) | Polar desert sand microbial communities from Dry Valleys, Antarctica - metaG UQ288 (22.06) | ecosystem: Environmental > Terrestrial > Soil > Desert | place: Antarctica: Dry Valley...
CGCGCGGCCCCGTGGCCCTGACCGTGCGCGAGTACCGGCTGCTGTGCGCGTTCCTGCGCCATCCGGGCCAGACGCTCACGCGCGAGCAGCTGCTCGCCCAAGCGTGGCCCGACGAGCCGCGCACCGCCGCCAACACCGTCGAGCAGTACGTCGGCTACCTGCGCCGCAAGCTGGGGGGTCCCGCGATCCGCACCGCGCACGGCGTCGGCTCCCGGCTCGAGGTCGACCTCCGCGACCTGAGCTGAGAGGCCTCTCAGGACTGCCGCCTAAGGTCGGCCCGCTGCGGTCGAGAAGGGGTCGAGGGGGCCCGCCGGCCATTCGACGCGAGGGAGGCTTCGCATGCACGAGCAGCGCAAGCGCAGAGGTGGGACCCGGGGTGCGGCCGTCGCGGCCGCGGCGGCGGTCGCGGCGACGGGAGGTGCGGGCGTCGCGCTCGCCCAGGAGGAACGCGACCGGGGCCTCGTGCGCATCAGCGAGCGCGCGCCGGTCGTCGTCAACGACAGCTCATCAGCCCGCTGGTGGAGCGCTTCGGCGACGTCCGCACCGGCAGCGGCGTGTTCGTCGCGGGCAACACTCTCCTGCGGGCCGATCCCGGCCGCCGCGTGTGCCTCGCCGACCGCACCAACGTCCAGGACAACGAGGAGGCGCAGGCCGACTTCCAGCGCGAGGTGCTCGAGGTCAACCGCGAGTTCTCCGAGGGCTACGCGGAGCTCTACCGGCGCCGCGGCTACCGGGCGGTGGTGGGGGTCGGGCCCTCGCCGCGCACGAGCTTCAACCCCGGGCGGCGGCCGACGATCGGGCGCGGCCTGCAGCGCGAGCCGTTCGCCCGCATCGTGGGCGACGTCCGGCTGGGCGCCGGGAGCGCGGTCGGGCGGCGGACGTCGATCCGCGCCGACGAGGGCTCGCCGGTCGTGATCGGCGCGGGCGCGCAGATCGAGGACCGGGTCACGTTCCACGCGCTCAGCGGCGAGCGGATCGACATCGGCAGCGGGCTGGACACCGACGACAACGTCGTCTTCCACGGGCCGCTGCGCGTCGGCGACCGCCTGACCATCGCCGACGACGCGATCGTCTTCCTGGCCGTGGTGGGCGACGACGTCACGATCGGCGACCGCGCGGTGGTCGTCGGCCCGGCGGACGACCCGATCGACCTGCCCGACGGCGCGCAGGTCCCGGCCGGGGCGGTCATCACCACGCAGGCGCAGGCGGACGCGCTGCGGCCGTAGCACCACGCACCGCGGGGGCGCCGTGAGGCGCCCCCGCGGGTCCTGTGCTCCTGCCGATCGCGAGGCTCAGGTGCCGCCGTCGTCGGAGCCGCCGGCGTAGCCGCCGCCGTCGGAGTCGTCGCCGCCGCCGGCGGCCGGAGCGACGTACGAGTTGTCGCCGCCGCCGGTGCCGTCGTTGCCGCGCGTGGAGTCGCCGTCGCCGGTGTTGTCGCCGCCGCGGGTGCCGTCGTTGCCGCGCGTGGAGTCGCCGTCGCCGGTGTTGTCGCCGCCGCTCGTGCCGTCGTTGCCGCGCGTGGAGTCCCCGTCGCCGGTGTTGTTCCCGCCGCCGGTGCCGTCGTCACCCCTGGTGGAGTCGCCCTCGCCTTCCGGTCCGTCGTCGTCCTCCCCTACGAGGACGTCGTCGCCTGCATCGTCCTTGCGCAGCTCGATGGGGTCCGCCTGGGCGGTGGAGTCGTCGTCGCCGCTGAGGGCGAGCGCCGTCCCGAGGCCGCCGAACGCGAGCACCGCGGCGAGCGCGATCACTGCGAGTCGTCCCATGGTCATGCGAGTACCTCCTGATGGTGGTTGGTCCGTCGCGGCCGGAATCGGCCGATCCGCGGGGCCGGGAGGGCCCCGACGAGGGGCTCGAGCGCGTCGCCCAGCTCGCCGGCGCGGGGCCGGTCGGCGGGGCGGAACTCGAGGCACGCCATGACGGCGGCCGCGATGGCCGCGGGCACGCGGTCGCCCAGCGGCCGCGGCAGCTCGTGCAGCTGCGGGAAGCGCTCGTGGCTGCGCCCCTCGAACGGGCGGCGTCCGGAGACGCACTCGTAGAGCGTCGCGCCGAGTCCCCACACGTCGGCCGCGGGGCCGATCTCGCGGAACAGCGACGGCTCGCACTGCTCGGGCGCCATGTAGGCGTCGGTGCCGACCGGCCCGCGCAGCTCGCCGAGCGCGTCCAGCCGGCGCGCGATGCTGAGGTCGATCAGGCGCGGCTCGGCGCCCATGATGATGTTGCGCGGCTTGACGTCGAGGTGCACGACGGCCTCGCGCTCGAGGTAGTGCAGGACCGAGCAGAGGTTCAGCGCCAGCGGCAGCAGCTGCTCGAGGTCGACGCCGTGCCGGCGGATCAGCGTCGACAGTCGCGGCCCCTCGATCAGCTCGAGCACCACGTGCGGGTGGGGGCCGTCGAGCACGGCCCCGAAGCCGCGCAGCAGCATGGGGTGGGCGAGGCGCTCGAGCAGCCGCCACTCGCCGTGCAGGCCGGTCAGGGCGCCGGCGTCCCCGACCGCCTCGCGGCGCAGGAGCTTGACGACGACCAGCGCGCGCAGGTGGTCGCTGTGGGCGAGATGGGCCTCGTAGCGCAGGCCGCCGCCGATGGGGCGCACCGCCCGCAGGCCCGGGGCGATCTCGTCGCCCGCGGCGAGGTCCCAGCCGCCGTCTGTGGAGTTGCCTGTGTTCATGGCAGCCAAGGTCGCGGCCGGCCATTAGCCCGGCGTGAGGGGCCGATGAGAACGTCCTCATCGCCGTTTCACGGGGCTCTCACGGGCGCGGCCGAGGTTGGGGGCATGAGCGTCCCCACCGTCATCGCCGCCGCCCCCGCCTACGGCGACCTGCTGCTGCGGATCGGCCTCGACCTGGCGGCGATCGCGCTGCTGGCCTACGGGCTCTACTACCGGCGCCACCGCCGGCGCGACACGTTCGTGGTGCTGACCCTGTTCAACGTCGGCCTGCTGATCGCGCTGCAGGTCATCGCCGGCGGCAACATCAGCGTCGGCATCGGCTTCGGCCTGTTCGCGGTGCTCTCGATCCTGCGCCTGCGCAGCGAGCCGTTCGAGTTCGAGGAGATGGGCTACTTCTTCCTGGCGCTCGTGCTCGCGCTGGTCAACGGCCTGCAGGTCGGCGGCGCGGTCTTCATGATCGTGCTCTCCGCGGTCGTGCTCGCGACCGCCCTGGTCGCCGATCACCCGCGGCTGCTGCGCCGGACCAACCGCCTCGAGGTCACGTTGGAGGTCATCTTCTCCGACGCCGACGCGCTGCGGCGCCACCTCGAGGAACGGCTGAACGCCCGCGTGACCGAGGTCAAGGTCACGGAGCTCGACTACGTGCGGGAGACCACGCGCGCCGTCGTGCGCTACGCCGAGCAGCCCACGACCCCACACGCACCGGAGAGCCGGCTCGATGCGCCAGTCGTCGACGCTCGTTGACGGCCTGCGCCCGATCGGGCTGGCCGAGCTCGAGGCGACCGCCGCCCTGCTGGAGCGCATGGACCGCAAGTACGTGCTCGAGGTGGAGACGCTCGGCCGGCTGCTGGAGGCGCTGCGCGACAGCCATGCGGCGCTGGAGATCGATGGGATCCGGGAGTTCGAGTACCGGACCACCTATTACGACACGGCGGGCCTCGTGACGTATCGCGATCACCTCCAGCGCCGGCGCAGGCGCTTCAAGGCGCGCGCGCGCGAGTACCTCGACAGCGGCGACTGCGCCTTCGAGGTCAAGGTCAAGGGCGCGCGGGGGCGCACCGTCAAGCACCGCATGGGCTACGACCCCGGGCTGGCGGAGTCGCTGACGGAGCCGGCCCTGACGTTCCTGCTCGAGTGCCTGAAGCGCAGCTACGGCGGCGGGCTCGACGAGCATCTCCACCCGTCCTTGACGATGACATACAGGAGGCTGACGATCGTGGCCCCGACCCTTGCCGAGCGCCTGACATGCGACTTCGCGCTCGAGTACTCCGCGCCCGATGGCACCCGCGGGCGGATGGCCGACGGGATCGCGATCGTCGAGAGCAAGTCCATTCGGGGCGCGGCACGTGCGGACGACGTGCTCAAGGCACTCGGCGCGCGCCCGGAGCGCAACTGCAGCAAGTACTGCCTCGGGATCGGCCTCACGCACCCCGGCGTCAAGAGCAACCCGTTCCGGCACCTGCTGCGGCGGCACTTCACGGCGCTGCCGGCCGCCGTCGCAGTCGCGGTCGCCGTGCTGGCCGTCGCGCTGCCCGCTGCCGCTCCGCCCGCCGCCGAGGCGGCCGGCGACCGCGTCGCCACGCGCCTTCCGCTGGTGAGCATCACCTCCCCGAGGACGATCCGCGACGAGCCGAAGGTCGCGGCCCGCATGCGCGTGATCGACCGTCCCGGCCGCCGTCTGAACCGGCCCCGCGACCCGGCGCGCGCCTACGACGGCCGCATCGGCATCGAGCATCGCGGCCAGATCTCGCAGGTCTGGGCGAAGAAGTCCTACGCGCTGGAGACCCGCACGCGGCAGGGCGGCGACCGCGAGGTGCGGCTGCTCGGGCTGCCGCGCGACGCGGACTGGGTCCTGCACGCCTCTCACGCGGACCGGAGCCTGCTGCGCAACGTCCTCGCCTTTGCGACGGCGCGCGGGCTCGGCGGCTACGCGCCGAGGACGCGCCACGTCGAGCTGCTGCTCGACGGCCGCTACCGGGGCGTGTACGTGCTCATGGAGTCGCTCGAGCTGGACGAGCGCCGCATTCGCGAGCCGAAGAAGACGATGCTGCTCGAGCTCACGACCGAGGCCAAGCTCGATCGCGGCGACGAGATCGTGACGGGGCCCGCCACCGGCTCGCCGGTGCGCATCGCCGACGCCGGCGACAAGGTCTCCGGCAAGGAGCGCCGCCGCGCGCAGGCGGCGATCGACGGCCTCGAGACCGCGCTGTACGGCCCGGAGGCGGCCGACCCGGTGCGTGGTTGGCGGCGCTGGCTCGACGAGCGCAGCGCGGTCGACTTCATGCTCGTCCAGGAGCTCTTCCGCAATCAGGACGCGTTCTTCTCCAGCACGCACATGCGGCTCGGCCCGAGCGGGCCGCTGCGGCTCGGCCCGATCTGGGACCTGGACGTGTCCGCGGGCAACGCGGCCGAGGTCGGGCAGCTCGGCCCGGAGGGGTGGCGCTCGGTCGACCGTCCCTGGGGCGGGCCGCTGATGCGCGACCCGGGGTTCATGCGGTCGCTCGTCGCGCGCTGGCGAGCGGTGCGCCGGGACGGGCTTGCGGAGTTCCTGCAGCGCTCGCTCGAGCAGCAGAGCGGCTCGCTCGCCGCGCCGGCGGCACGCAACTTCCGCACCTGGAACGTGCTTGCGCGGCCGGTGAACTCCCTGCATCCCGCGCGGGCCTCCTACGCCGAGGAGATCACCGCGCTGCAGGACTGGCTGACGCTCCGGGTGGCATGGATGGACCAGGCGCTGGCCGCCGAGGCAACGTGAAGTTCTTCTCATCGTGCCCTCACCGATCCCTCACCGGGCGGGGGCATATTGGTTTCAGCAAGCAAGCCCACTACATCGAAGGAGAGCCTCATGGCCCACCATTCGTTCAAGGGGATCAGCGCCGCGGCGCGTCTTTCCTCCAGCAACAGTGACAGCAACAGCAACTCCGGCCGGCGCCGGCGCCGGCGCCGGCGCCGCAACCGGAGCCGCAGCTCCAACTCGTAGGTCAGAACCGACAGAACCACCCCGCCCGGACCGGTGCTCTGCCACCGGTCCGGGCGCCGTTAACGAGACCCTCCCATGCGCCTCCTCGACCGCCTCGCCACCTCACTCGCTCCCGCCCCCGACGACGACCGCGTCGTCGAGGCGGCGCCGACCGTGCCGCTGCGCGAGGTCGTCCGCCGCTTCTGGCCGCTGGCGCGCCCGTATCGCAAGCTGTTCGCCGTGGGCATCGCGCTCGCCGCGCTGCTGCCCGCCGTCGAGGCGGCGGAGATCTGGCTCTTCAAGCTGATCGTCGACGACGTCCTGGTGGCCGAGACGCTCGGCCCGCTCGCCGTCTACATCCCGCTCATGCTCGGCCTCGCGCTGGTCGGTGCCGCGCTCTCGTTCGGCGACGAGTACGCGGCCACGTGGGTCGGCGAGCGCTTCACGCTCGCGGTCCGCACGCGGCTGCTCTCCCACCTGCACGCGCTCGAGCCCGACGCGCTCGACCGCCGCCGCCACGGCGACGTCCTGGCGCGGATCACCGGCGACGTCCATGCCATCGAGACGCTTCTGCTGTCGGCGCTGGCCGAGGTCGTGCAGGCGGGCGCGCGGATCTTCTTCTTCGCCGGCGCGCTGGCGCTGCTCTCGTGGAAGCTCGCGCTGGCGTCGCTGTTCGTCGTCCCCGTCTTCGCGTTCGCGGCCCAGCGCTTCGCGCGGCTGGCCCGGCGCGCCGCGCGCGAGCGCCGCCGTCGCAGCGGCTCGCTGAGCGCCGTGGCCGAGGAGTCGCTCGGCAACGCCGCGCTGGTGCAGTCCGCGAACGCGCAGGAGCGCGAGCTGGCCCGCTTCCGGCGCGAGAGCGAGGGCGCCATCGCCGCGGAGATGGCCGGCACCCGCATCGGCGGCCTGTTCGCCCCCGTGATCGACCTGATCGAGCTGGCGGGCGCGATCCTCATCATCGTCATGGGCACGTGGGCGCTGACCGCCGGCGACCTGACCCTCGGCGGCCTGCTCGCGTTCCTCGCCTACCTGTCGCAGCTCTACCGGCCCGTGCGCGACCTCTCGCGGCTGGGCCAGACCGTGTTCGAGGCGTCGGCCGGCGCCGAGCGCGTGATCGAGCTGCTCGACACCCGCCCGCGCGTGACCGACACCCCCGGCGCGCGGCCGCTGACCCGGGTGCGCGGGCAGCTCGAGCTCGAGCGCGTGAGCTTCCGCTACCCGGGCGCGGAGGAGCCCGCCCTCGACGGCGTGTCCCTGCTCGTTCGCCCCGGGCGCTGCGTGGCGGTCGTCGGGGCGAGCGGCGCGGGCAAGTCGACGCTCGCCAAGCTGGCCGTGCGCTTCGCGGACCCCGACTCCGGTGTCGTGCGCGTCGACGGCCACGACGTGCGCGACGTGACGCTGCGCTCGCTGCGCGAGCACGTGGCGCTGCTGCTGCAGGACGCGCCGCTGTTCGACGGCACCGTGCGTGAGAACGTCGCCTACGGCCGCCGTGACGCCACCGACGAGGAGATCGCCGCAGCGCTCGCGGTCGCGGGCCTCACCGACGAGCTGCCCGACGGCACCGCGACCCGGACAGGCCAGCGCGGCCGCGCGCTCTCGGGCGGGCAGCGCCGGCGCGTGGCGATGGCCCGCGCGCTGCTCCAGGACGCGCCCGTGCTGATCCTCGACGAGCCGACCGCCGGGCTCGACGCCGAGGCGTCCCGCCGGCTGGTCGAGCCGCTGCGACGCCTGATGCGCGACCGCGCGACGCTGCTCATCACCCACGACCGCGAGCTGGCCGCCGCCGCCGACGAGATCGTCGTCCTCGAGCGGGGTCAGATCTTGCCTTCGCGCACCGCAAGTCAGAGTGATGGAATGCAAGATCTGACCCCTGGGGTGGTGGCGTGACCGGCGCTTCGGGGACGCTGCTCGCGCCCGGCCTGGTGGTCATCGAGCACCTGAGCCGCACGCGGCGGCTGGACACGTTCGAGGTGTGGAGCGAGGAGCGCGCGTGCTCGTGCGTGGCCAAGACGCTGCGCCCCGACCGGCGCGACGACGCCCGCGCGCGGCTGGCGCTCGTCCACGAGGGGCGCCTGCTGACCGAGCTGGCCCATCCGCACATCGTCCGCGGCTACGAGCTCCGCACGGAGCCGCACCCGATCGTGGTCATGGAGACGCTCGACGGCGAGACGCTCGCGCATCTGGTCGACCGCCATCCGGACGGGCTGGACGCCGAGGAGGTGGCGTGGCTCGGGCTGCACCTCGCCTCCGCTCTGCGCTACCTGCACGGGCGCCACGTCCTGCACCTGGACGTCAAGCCGTCCAACGTGGTCGCCGAGGCCGGCCGCGCGAAGCTGATCGACCTCTCGCTCGCGCGCGCCCCCGGTCGCTATCGCGCGGGCGTCGGCACCTGGTGCAACCTCTCTCCCGAGCAGGCGCGCGGCGACGCGCTCGGCCCGGCGGCCGACGTGTGGGGGCTGGGCACCGTGCTGTACGAGGCCGCGACCGGCGAGCCCGCGTTCGACGAGGACGACGGCTCGTGGACGGACGACAGCGGGCCGTCGAAGACGTGGCACACCGAGGAGCAGAGGGCCGCGGGCTACCCGCAGCTGGAGCGGACCGCGGAGCCGCCCCCGGGGCCGCTGGCCGCCGCCATCGGCGCCTGCCTGGCGCCCGCGCCCGACGACCGCCCGTCGCTCGACGAGCTGGCGGCGCTGCTCGCGCCGCACGCGCCGGGGGCGCGGCCATGGGGCGCCTGATCGCCTGCGGGCTCGTCGCGGTGGTCGTGCTCCTCGCGGCCCGCGGGCCGCTGCGCGACGACGACCGCCTCGTCGACCCCTCCACGCCGGCCGCCCAGCGCGCGATCGCCGTCGCCACCGAGGTCGTGCCCGGCGAGCTGGTCGACGTCCGGCGCGACGAGGACAACGGCAAGTGGGAGGTCACCCTGCGCCAGCAGGGCACCGACTACGAGGTCGAGCTGGACCCGGTCACGTTGGCCCTCGTGCGCCTCGACTACGACTGAGCCCGACCGCCCGTGGCGGCTCAGCGCGCGGGCAGCCCGAGCTGGAGCTTGCGCAGGAGGTCGGCGAGCCGGCGCTGCTCGGCCTCCGTGAGCACGCTCAACAGGTCACGCTCGTTGTCCAGGTGCGCTGCGGTCGTGGCGTCGATGAGCCGGTGGCCGGCGGCGGTGAGGGCGATCAGGGTCCCGCGGCGATCCTCGGGGTCGGGCTCGCGCGTGATGAGGCCGGCCTGCTCGAGCCGGTCGAGGCGCTTGGTGGTGCCGCTGGAGGTGAGCATCAGCGTGCTCGAGAACTCGGTGGGGCGCAGGCGGTGGGGAGGGCCGATGCGCCGCAGCGTCGCCAGCACGTCGTGCCAGCCGGGCTCGAGGCCGTGCTCGCGGTAGACGGGCTCGAGCCGCTGCTCCAGCTCGCGCGCGAGCCGCGAGATGCGGCCGACGACGCCGATCGGCGAGGGGTCGAGGTCCGGGCGCTCGCGCCGCCACTGCTCGAGGATCTCATCGACGCCGTCGCGCTCCGCCATGGATCGAAGCCTACCGCAGGTCGCGTCGCAGAAAGTTGCGTCCTAATCACTTGCGTCCTAGGAAGATACGTTGTAGGATGCAAAACATGTTCAAGCACCTCTTCTTCCGCCGTCACCGGCAGGCGCCGCGCAACCCGGCCGGCCTGGTCGACGAGCGCCCCGCCGCCCCCCTCCCGCCCGCGCTGGAGCCGATGCCCCGCATGCGCTGGTACTGACCGCACGCCCCGGCCGTCACGCCTGATCGCCGGGGTGCAGGCGGTAGCCCATGCCGCGCACCGTCTCGAAGCGCTCCTGGCCGAGCTTGCGCCGCAGGTAGCCGACGTAGACGTCGACCACGTTCGAGCCGGGGTCGAAGTCGTAGCCCCACACGTGCGAGAGCAGCTGCTCGCGGCTGAGCACCTGGCCGGGGTGGCGCAGGAACGTCTCGAGCAGCGAGAACTCCTTGGCGGTCAGCTCGACGTCCGTCCCGTCGGTGCTCGCCCGGCGCGAGCGGACGTCGAGCATGACGCCGCCGGCGGTCAGGACGAACGGGTCGTCGCCGCCGCCGGCCTCCTGGCCGCCGCGCAGGCGCGCGCACACGCGCCAGCAGCTCCTCGAAGATGAACGGCTTGGTCACGTAGTCGTCGGCGCCGATGTCCAGGCCGGTCACGGTGTCGGCGATCTCGTCGCGGGCGGTGAGGACCAGCACGGGCATCCGCTCGCCGCGGCCGCGCATGTCGCGCAGCACCGCGAAGCCGTCCTGGCCCGGCAGGCCGATGTCGAGGATCATCAGGTCGAACTCCTCGTCGCGCGCCATCGCCGCGCACTTGACGCCGTCGTCGCAGACGGTCGTGGCGTGCCCGGCGGCGCGGAGGCCCTTCTCCAGGAACGACGACAGTCGCGGCTCGTCCTCGGCGATCAGGATGCGGCTCATCGCGGTGCGGCCACCTCCGGGCCTCGCAGGGGGACCACGATCGTAAACGTGGCACCGGCGCCCGGTCGGCTGACCAGCTCGACGCGCCCGTCGTGGGACTCGGCGATCGCGCGCACGATCGAGAGGCCGAGCCCGGCGCCCTCCGAGCGCCGCCGGCTCGCGCTGGTCCGCGCGAAGCGCTCGAAGATGCGCTCCTGGTCGCGGTTGGGGATGCCCGGCCCGGTGTCGCGGACCCACAGGCTCGCCTCCGAGTCGTCGACGGCGCTGCCGATCCAGATCCGGTCGCCCTCCTTCGTGTGCTGGACCGCGTTCTGCGCGAGCCCCATCATCGCCTGAGTGAGGCGCTGGCGGTCGCCGACGAGCCGCGCCTCGCCGCGCGCCTCCAGCTCCCAGTCGCGCCGGCCGAGCGCGAGCGCCTTCTCGTGCAGCTCGTCCGTGAACGCGCCCAGCTCGACCTGGCCGACGCGCAGGAAGTCCTCCCGCTCGGCCTTGGCGAGCCGGGCGCAGCTGGACCGGAGGGACGCCCGGGTCGCCGCTGGCCTCGTCGAAGGCCCGGGGCACCAGGAACACCAGCGCAAGCGCCGCGACGACCGCGAGGAGGATGACGGCGCGCTGCACCATGGCGTTGGCTCACCGACGCTAGCCGAAGCATGTGAGAAGGCTCTCATGACGGGGTCACGGAACTCTCATGGCTCGGACGCATCGTCTGCTGCCATGACCCGCTCCCTCCTCGCGCTCGCTTGCGCTCGCCGGCACAGCCGGCTGGGTGCGGCGGCGCTGACGGCCGCCGCCTGCGCGGCGGCGGCCGCCCCCGCGGCCCACGCCGCCGTGCCCGTCCTGCGGATCGACGCCTCCCGCCCGATCCCGAACGAGCCCAAGGTCTCGGCGAGCCTGCGCATGCCCGGCTACCGCGGCCGGATCGGCATCGAGACGCGCGGTCAGTCCTCGCAGATGTTCCCGAAGAAGTCCTACGCGGTCGAGTTGCGCGACGCCGAGGGGAAGGACCGCAAGGCGCCGCTGCTCGGGATGCCCGAGGACGGCGACTGGGTCCTCTACGCGCCCTACAACGACAAGACGCTGATGCGCAACGTGCTCGCCTACGAGACGGCGCGCTGGACCGGCCGCTACGCCGCCCGCACCCGCTTCCTCGAGCTGCGTCTCAACGGCCGCTACCACGGCGTCTACGTGATGATGGAGAAGCTCGAGCTGGGCGACGACCGCGTGCAGGGCGAGGCGCTGTTCGAGTTCACGTTCCCGTTCCAGGCGCGCTCGAAGGCGCCATCGTTCGTGACACCCGTCAGGCGGCGGCCGATCGTCTGGGAGGACCCGGAGCGCGGCGACCTCTCGCGCGCCCGCGCCGAGCGGCTGGCGGCGAAGGTCCGCGGCGCCGAGCGCGCGCTGTACGGGTGCGGGAGCTGGCGCCGGCGCATCGACGAGCGCTCGGCCGTCGACTTCGCGCTCCTCAACGAGCTGTTCAA
>Ga0136615_10001440_pt1 | contig 11502 bp, 8 predicted proteins | sample AntDrymUQ2882206_2_FD_106647 | JGI IMG/M metagenome (GOLD analysis project Ga0136615, IMG submission 106647) | Polar desert sand microbial communities from Dry Valleys, Antarctica - metaG UQ288 (22.06) | ecosystem: Environmental > Terrestrial > Soil > Desert | place: Antarctica: Dry Valley...
ATGACGGCCGTCACGGCTCGTTGTGCGACGCCTTGCTGCGCTGCAGTCATCCGTCTCAACCTCTGCGGGAACAGGATCGCGCCCTTCCCGCTAACGACCGGCCACGAAACATCAAAGGTCTTCATGACATCGGGCCTGCTGACTTCGCAGAGAGGCTTGCGCAGACAACGGCTGGCTTAAACGTGCCTCGAACCTGTCCCCGACCCTACCCTCTGTCAACATGAGTCGAGCCAGCTGCCGCCTGGGATACAGTGACGCGGGGCGGAGAGGAGACACCTTGCCCGTGACCGCATTGCCGACATCCGCCGTTGATCTTGTCCATTCTGGCCGCATTTGGCGGCCCGATCCGGAGTTGCGAGCGAGCGCGCGCGCGACGCGGCGCCGGGCCACCGCAGAATATCCTCGAGAATGACGCCGCGACCAGCCGGTCCTAAGGGACGCTGCTGCGCCGCGAGGGTCTGCATCACACACCGTGCCTTGCCGCCGCTTCGGCGACGAAGACGACCTGCCCGCGCGTGATCGCAAGCGCGGCCGCGAGCCCTCGACCCGCGCGAGGCGCACCTGGCCAGCTGATCATCGACGTGCAGGAAAGAGTCTCGGCGCTCTTGGACGCGATCTTCGAGAGCATCGAGCCACCGAGGAGTCCCGCCGTGACCGACGTTGCGATCGCCGAGGTGACCGTCGCGGCGGCGCCCAAGACCCGGGCGTGCGCGGCGGTCGGCCGCCCGCGTACCACGCACCGCCCCACCCGGTGGCGCCGAAGCCGCCAGTGCACGGCGCTGACACCATGCCGACCCTAGCCCCGTGCGTGACTCCGCTCGAGCGCGGGCACGTCCCAGCCGTGTTGCAAGAGCCGCGGTGAGTCGACGAGGCACCGGCGCAGGTGGGTGACGAGCTGCTGGAAGAAGACGAGTACGACTGCTCATAACGCATGATGTATCGAGTCCTAGAGCGCCGCGGCGACCGCACGGTCGGCGACCTTGACGAGGTCGGGAGACGAACTTGGCGCGGCGCAGCACGAGACCGCGCCGTGCGGGTCCGGTCACGGGTCTTGGTACCAGTGGCCAACCCCGCAGCCTTGATCTCGCGGATCGTCGCCGCCATCGTGGCCACACCCTTGGTCATCAACCCCGAGGCGGTTGGATAGGCGACATCGGCCTCGACCACGGTGGTGTCCGCCCGCATCCGGTTCGTCTTAAACACCCTGGCCGCGGCCGCCTTGGCCAACAACGCCTCATTCAGCCCGTCGACCACGTCGACCCCGCAGCGGGTCGTGATCTTCATCAACATGGTCGGGTGCGGCGTCGACGCGCCCAGCCGGATCCGACAGAACCGCTGCCACGAGATCGAGTCCGCCACCTCGCGGCACAACGGCTCGAAGAACACCGCATCATCCAGCAGCGAGTCCACGGCCTCCAATTCCGCCGGCAGCCCCAACACCGCCTCGGGAAGAATCGCCTCCCACAACGTGGGCTGAGCGTTTACCGTTGTCAACACGATGGCCTCGATCCCTTCTAGCCCAAGGGGTCGAGGCCATCCTCACCCCACACAACGCCGAAACCGAGCAGGCTCGACGCCGACTATTTCAGGGGGAAGTAGCTAAAGGCATTCCTTGCCTTGACACAAGTCACCATCATGATACGCTCTGTAACGGCGCGTGCTCGGTATGCCTCCTCTGTCAACATGGGCACTCACAATCTCCACAGACGACGCGATGTGGACGAGTAGTACCACATGAAGCACGGTCAGACAAGATTAAGCTCAACCGTATGCAAATCATGCATCGAGGGGACCATGGTCGACGAACTCCTACCTAACGTCCTCATCGCCGGCGTTACAAAGGCGGGTACGACGTCGCTGTTCTGGTACTTGGCGCAGCATCCTGATATCTGTGCCGCCACAAAGAAAGAGATCAACTACTTCTCACCCCTTCGCTATGGTGATCGTCCGGAGCACGATCTCGATTACTACGCACAGCATTTCGCTCACTGGTCAGGGGAGCGATACCGCCTCGAGGCCTCGCCGCTGTACTTCTACGGGGGAGCTGAGCTCACCGGCGCTGTCGGCCGCGTGCTGTCGAAGCCGAAAGTCATCATCAGTCTGCGTGATCCCGTGGACCGCCTGTGGTCTGCGTATCGGTATAAGGTACTCCAGGGCGCACTCGGCCGATCTGTGGACTTCCAGGCCTTCTTCGAACACTGCCTTGAGCTGCGGAAGAGCGGTGCTGACGTCCTTCCGGAGAACGATGTCTATCGAGCCTTGTCCATCGGTCGCTATATCGACAGCCTCCACGACTGGTTCGATGTTCATGACGATCGCGTGCGCATCGTATTCTTCGATGCGCTCGCGACGGCGCCACAGGCGGCTGTGGAAGAACTCTGTCGATGGCTGGACATTGACAGCGCCATAGCGCACAAATTCGATTACGGTGTCTCGCAGAAGACTCTGAAGCCCCGCAGCCGGCTGCTCCACCAAGGCGCGCGTGTAGTGGCTGACTCGGTAGATCGGCTCTTTGGGCTCAACCGGCACCGCAAGCTGAAGGGAGCACTGCGCGGAGTCTATCTTCGGATCAATGCCAGCAGCCGGGTCGAGCAGTTCTCCCCCGAAGACCGCCGTCGGGTCGCCGATTTCTATGCTCAGTCGAACCAGTTGCTCGCGGAGGAGCTTTCGATACGAGGCTATCGAAACCTGCCGGCATGGCTCCGTTGACACATGAAGGCCAACGGGTGAAGTCCAGGTCTTCAGTCAGAGAAGTCTGGTAGCCTCATTGAAGCCGCTTGTACTCGAGTGGGACCCACGCTCTGCCCTGGTCCGCTCGCTGTCCCCGTTGGGTCGGGCCAGACTGCCGTTATCTACCGCCCGCATCCTGGGACGTCGGCAGCCGCATGCGTTTCCCTCTGATCGGGCATCCCTTCCCCACCACGCGTTCGCGGACACGTTGCTTATGCGGCTTGCAGTGATTTTATCAAGTCGTACTGGTGTATGGCGTATCCGCTTAGCTAAGCCTCCTCTGGCCGCCGGACACCGATCCTCAACTCATCGGTGATTTGTCGATGGCGTACAGTGACCGGCCGTCGAGTTGCAAGGAATCAGCATGACGTATGGAGTCGATGTTCATCCGCTCCAACGAGTGGATGTGTTGGGTGTGCACGTCAACGCCATCGACATGACCTCCGCAGTGAGCACCGTGCGGCGCTGGGTCGAGACCGAGGCTCGTGAGTACGTCTGCGTCACCGGCGTGCACGGCGTCATGGAATGCCAGCGTGACCCCGCCCTGACGGCCATCCACAACGCTGCGGGAATGGTGACGCCCGACGGCATGCCCATGGTGTGGTCAGGACGCTGGGCCGGTGCTGCTGGCACCACACGCGTCTACGGTCCGGATCTCATGCTCGCTGTCTGCGAGCTGGCCGCGCAGCGAGGTTGGCCGTCGTTCTTCTACGGAGGTCGCGAGGGCATCGCCGACCTCCTCGCCAGCCGCCTGCGGTCGCGCTTCGCTGGCCTGCCGGTGGCCGGTACCTACACGCCGCCGTTCCGACCAATGACCGAACATGAAGACGACGGGATCGTCCGACGCATCAACGATTCGGGCGCCAAGCTCGTGTGGGTAGGCCTGAGTACGCCCAAGCAGGAGCGCTGGATGGCCGCCCATCGCCAGCACCTGGACGCGCCGGTGCTGTTCGGCGTCGGCGCCGCTTTCGACATCCACGCCGGTGTGCTGCCGCAGGCTCCTCCGTGGATGCAGAGCAGCGGCTTGGAGTGGCTGTACCGGCTGACGCGTGAGCCCAAGCGCCTATGGCGTCGTTACCTGTACAGCAACCCCCGCTTCCTCGCTGGGGTGCTCCGGCATCCGCCGAAGCTTCTCGGCTGATACGAACTGGGGCCGGGCCGCTGCCGGCCCGGCCCCAGTGACACTCCCCGCCCCCGACTACAAGGCGGTCCTCCGGGCTAACGACGCACGCGCACTCTTAGCACTGAGCTGTTGTCAGCGCGGTGGAAGCGGTCACCGGCGAAACGCAGCCGGTACTCCCACGTCCGCCTCGGCTGCACCGTGAAGCCGACGCCTCCGCGTGATCCGGTGCGCTCGGCGCTGATCTTGCGCCAGCTGCTGCCGCCAGGTTTGCGGGACTGGAGGTAGATTCTCTTGTCCTTCAACGGGACGTCGCGACGGGTCAGCGTGCCGCGCACGCGGGTGGTGTCGCCTTGGTCGATTCGCCTCTTGCCGACGGTCGCCGCGAGCCTGGAGGGCAGGTTCCTGGGATAGCGAACCGTTTCCACGGTGCGGCCGACGTTGTCGCCCTCGCCGGGTTCGCCGTCGTTCGCCCTTCCGTCCTTGGAGACCTTGACGGGATTGCGGCGGCTGCGGTAACTGATGGTGTCGTCGCCGATGCCGCCGATCACGCGATCGCCCGCGTCGGGATTTCGCCCTTGCGGGAAGGCGTCGTCTCCCCATCCACCGTCGAGCCGGTCGGCGCCGACAAGACCGCGGATTGCGTCGTTGCCGCGCATCCCCTGGATGTGGTTTGCACGCGCGCTGCCGGTCAACGCATCGCCGTAACGGCTGCCAATGATGCCCTCGACGCCGCTGAAGTTGTCGCCGTCAGCGTCCCCGCCTCGGCCGGTACCTCGCTTCAGTGCCACCCTGACTGCAGACGTCGAGTTCTTGTAGTCCAGCCGGTCGAAGCCCGGCCCGCCTCGGTGCTTATCCGCTCCGGGACCGCCTCGCAGCCTGTCGTCACCAGGCAAGTTCAGCTTCCCGTAGTCATCGAGGTCGCCACCGTCCCCGACCAGGTTGTCACTCCCATCGCCGCCGCGTAGCACGTCATCGCCGCCGCGACCAACCATCAGATTTCTGCCGGAGTTTCCGGTCAGAACGTCGTCGTGGTGTGTGGCCGCCACATCCTCCACGGACGTCAGGCGATCGTTCTCGGCATCTCCATTCTTGGCGGCTCTGCTGGTTCCCGGCTCCGGCAGGGTGACTCGCACCCCCATGCTTGAATCGCGGTAGCCGACGATGTCGCGGCCCTCAGCCCCGTCCAGAGTGTCGCCACCCTGCTGCCCGACGAGCCGGTCGTCTCCCGTCCCGCCGGTAATGGCATCGTCTCCTTCGCCCCCGTACGCATGCAGCGGGAGAGCAAGTGAGGGTTCGGCACCGAAGCCTGCGGCGCTGAGGTTGTCGTCCCCCTCCCGACCCTCCATATACAGAATCTCGACACCGGCGAACTCCACCTGCCCCGTGCTCCCGCCGTCGAGGCTGACACTGGCGGCGCCGGCGACAAGGTCGTCCCCGTCGTCACTGCCAATCAGCTCCAGGATGTCCCCGTACCGTCGCCTGTTGCGGTCCACGTCATCCCCGCCCGTCGGCTGGTCTCCGCCCAACTTGGCGTCGAACCGCACCGCGCGGCCGTCATCTGCCGCGAATGGACGACTCAGCACCAGCACCAGGGCATCGTTGCGGTCACTGCCGATCACCTCGACCGTGTCGGTGTTGTTCACGGTTGCTGGATCCATGCCACAGGTCTCCCCATTGACAAGGATCTGGCCGTCCAGCTCGGGGTGCCGATCCGTTCTGACCCTAAGTCGAGACTCAGGCGCAGTCACGGTCAGCTCCATTGTGGCCCCGGACCGCTGGCAGTTGGTCGCTTGCTCTGCGGACACCGGCGCAGCAACCACGGTCAGATGCAGCGATGTCAGCAGCCCCACCATTGGCACCGCCGCACGACAGCGGCTTCTTAGCGCAGTCATCAAGTCCCCCCTGAAAATGTCTCGTTCGAGTGCAGCAAGTGTCGGTTCGATCCTTCGCGGCGGCTTCCCCAATCTTGATGAAATGTGCGCCGAGCAGGCGAACGACCCTTCCGGCTTGGCCTCGGTTACCATGACGGTTGCGGCGAGGGGTCCGCATGTGGGCCCGGCCGGCCAGTTTGACATGGGAGCGGTAATGCGAGCAGCCACGAGTAGCAGTAGGAGGCTGCCGACGGTTGTGGTGACATCGGTGATCCGCTCGGCCACCACAGGCCACAGTCATGGTGGCGTCTCCTGGTTGACCTCGACAGCGCCGAGGCGATCCTCATCCTCGACTGGGACGCCGCTAACATCGACTGGGAGGGTCGTGTCGAGATCCCGGACTGCGAGGAGTGGCATTCGCCGGACGGCGGGCATACCTGGCGGCCAGCAACGAGCTCTTCATCTTCGACAGCGACTTCCGGCGCTTGGGTTTACCAATCCTTACCTCAAGCATTGTCACGAGATCGACATCGACGGCGATGCGCTCTACCTCATCTCGACCGGCTTCGACAGGGTTCTTCGCTACGACATTACGGGTGAGCGGTTCACCGACGGCTGCCAGCTGCACTACGAGAGGCAGGCGCACCTGTGGAACCGGCTGCTCGGAAGATTGCCCGCAGGATCGACGGCCGGCAACCTGCTTCCGCCCCGCCCCACATTTCGGCGTTTTGATCCCAACAAGCCGGGAGGACCGTCGGCAGGCGACACCTGTGATATCAAGGCAACCGCGCCCCGGTGACTCCATCTACGTGTCGGGAACACGGCTGCGACGCCTTTGAGATCGCGAGGATCACATGCGCAGCTACGCCAGGGTCCCAGCTGTACCCATAAGGCTCGTCCGTTCGGCGAGGGAGTCATCATGAAATGCTACGCAACAAGCCGTGATCATGGTGGCGGGGCAACAGGTCGAACGCGGCACCGGCTACCGATTACAGTCTACGACCCGTCCCTGTTGGCAGGTTCGTCTCCCGCCACATCTCAGTGTTCGACTTGTCCGACGGTTCGCTGGTGAAGGCGGTGAGTTTCACGATGGACGTGCGCAATGCCGTGCATGGACTGGAATTGTGGCCGTTCGTGACATCGCCGGGAGGTGTCAGCGCTGAGCAGCTCGACGCCTGAGTGGCTTCCCAATTTCCTGGTCGTTGGGGCTGCCAAGGCTGGAACGACGGCACTGCACGAGTATCTCGGGCAACATCCAGAGGTTTTCCTGCCGGACCGCCAAGAGCCGAGCTTTTTCGCCTTCGATGGTCAACCGATCAATTTTCGTGGTCCTAACGGGAGCTATGCGGCAGTAAACCAGACGGCGGTGCGGTCCCTGGCGGAGTACGAGGCGCTGTTTTCCGTAGCTTCCCCAGGTGCGTTGCGTGGGGAGGTGTCACCTGTGTACTTGTACTGGCCTGGCACCGCAGAGCGAATCCGGGCGAGGCTGCCCCAGGTCAAGCTCTGCATAATTCTTCGTGATCCCGCCAACCGCGCTTTCAGCGGCTACATGCATGCAGTGCGTGAAGGCAAAGAGCCTGAAGCCGATTTCGCGTCGGCATTGGCGGCTGAGCCGCAGAGGATTCGGGACAACTGGGGCTTCATGTGGCGCTACGCAGATCTCGGTCATTACCCGGCACAGATACGCCGCTACCTCGATGTCTTCCCTCCTGAGCAGCTCGAGATCGTACTGTACGACGATCTGCGAAGGGACCCAGCGGCCCTCTGCCAGCGGTTGTTTCGCTTCGTCGGGGCGGATCCAGCGTTCCGGCCTGACACCAGTGTGCGCCACAACGTATCCGGGCGGCCACGAAGCCGCGGAATCCATGACCTGCTCCGTCGCGACGGACCCCTGCGTGGCGTTGCTCGAACTGCCGCGCCAATCCTTGGACGCGAACGCCTTCGCCGGGCACAGGCTCGCCTCAGCAGCGCAAACCTAGCCGAACAGACCTTCCCCGCGCAGCAGCGGGCTCAGCTCGTCGCGGCATTCCGGTCCGAAGTCGAGGAACTGGCCGAGCTGATCGGGCGTGACCTGCAAGCGTGGCTGGAGATCAAAGAATCTGGCGCGGGTGACCAGGCGGGCGGGCACGGCGATGATCGTCATTCGTAGCGTCTTGGTGAGGATGCGTCCGAGCCCGACCCGCCGGTCGCGGTCCAGCGGGCGAGGTTTAGGCCATGCCGATCGGGTCGCCCTGCTCGAGTGAGCAGGCGCCCGCGAAGGTGCTGGCCGACTCCGCGTACGGATCGACGTGATCCACCTGGCCCTGTATGACGTCGGACACGGGGTGTCAGATGGTCGAGCCGCTGCCAACCTGCCGGCGGTGCCCGGCGGGTTCGCCGCGACGACTTGAGCGTCGACCACGACGCGCACCCGTCACCTGCCCCAATGACGTGGCCGTGGCGATGAACGCCAACGGTGTCGCCCGTTTCGCCGGCCACGGCGCCGCCTGCCCGCTGCGGGCCTGTTGCACCACCTCCCCCAAGGGCCGCAGCGTCACAGTGTCCGCCCACGACCGCCAGCTGGTCGCGCCCGCGTCCGCGCCGGCGGCGACGAGTTCAACGACAGTTGCCGGCCGATGGTCGAGCGCAGCATCGCTTGGCTGGTCGCCGACAACCATCACCGTCGGGTGCGCTACCGAGGTCTGCGACGCAACCGGTTGTGGCAGAGCCTGCGGGTCAGCGCGGTCAACCTCAAACGGGCTGCACAACCTCGGGCTCGCCCTGCGCGACAACGCCTGAACGATCCCCAAGACCACCTGACCGCGCCACACCCCACCCGCCCAACACCTCCAACAACACCCCGGTCGGCGCCGCGCTCGCCACCGGACGCTCACCCTGACCGCCGGCTATCCCATGACCGTCGCCGCCGACACCACCGAGGCGGTCGATCGACCACCACAGCCAAGACCAGACCGCGTTGCTCAACAACGTCCTTGACCGGCGGCAACGACGAGGCCAAACGGATCGCGAGCGTCCCGATCACATCGCTCTCTCTCGCGACGGCTCAAGTCTGCGTCTGCCTGGTCGATACTACTCTCCGTAATGAGTCAAACGCACAGCGTGCATTAGCTCGCCTAGTCCTCCGGAGAGTGCCATGAACCTCGTCACCAGTCCTTTCCTGAACGCAACTCGATCGGCGCCCGGTCGGGTCCGCGCAGGGAGGACGCGCCTCAAGACGGCAGCCTCTCGAGCCCGACCGCCGATCTTGATGCTCGTGCTGCTTCTGAGCGCGCTGATTCTGCAGACCCTGGCCCCGTTGGCGGGGACAGCAGAGGCCGCAGGCGAGCGGTTGCTCGTGAGCGACCGGACGAATCTCAGCGATGCCCGCCCGTTGCAGGACGCCGAACTGGAAGGCGACGTGTTCATGTTCTTGTCGAGGCGCCGGGGTGTGCGCGCGGTGCGGTTCCACATCGACGATCCACAACGCGCGCGTCGCCCGTTCATGGTTGACCGTTCGCGACCGTATGAGCTGGTGGCAGGCAAGCCCTTCGACACCAGTGAACTGGATGACGGACGGCACACCTTGACGGCGGAGGTCCTCCTGCGCGAAGGCAAGCCCCGGATCATCCACGCGACGTTCGAGGTCAGCAACCAGCCGTCTAGCCCGGCCCCTGAGCCGACTCCTGCCCCTGAGCCTCCGCCAGGCGAAACCGGCATCGCGTTCGGGACCTATGATGTGCTGCTACGGCCCGGCGGCTACGGGCAAGTCCAGCAATCGACGGACCGAGGCCGGACGTGGAGCGGTGAAGCTCGCCTGCAAGCGGTCGTGGACGGTGACGTACCTGGTACGAAGTACAAGCTCGCCGGTGGGCTCTACCGAGGCCTGACGATGATTCCCAAAGCAAACATGCATTTCATGGGAGCTGAAGGGGGCGATGCCGTCGTGAGCGGCGCCCGCGACATCTCCCACGGCAAGGCGGACTGGCAGCGCGACGGTGAACGCTGGTATATCAACGGTCAGACGCAGGAGGGCTTTTGGCCCTTACGCTGGCAGGAGGGCACCACGCCCGTAGGCGGCAGCAAGAACCGCTACCCCGGCGAGCCCCAGCAGGCTTGGGAGATGCACGCTGAAGAGTTGTACGTCACCAAGCCTGGCGACGCCACGCCCCGACGCCTCCTGCACGTCGAGTCGCCCGGCAAGGTTGGACCAGGCAAGTGGCACTTCGACTACGCGGCGGACCGTATCTACATCGGAGAGAACCCGGCGGATGTTGGCCTGATTGAGACCAGCGTCGCAACCGGCTTTCTTGGTGGCAAGGGCGCGGACCAGCGTGGTGTTGTCGTTGAGAACCTGTCGGTACAGATGTACGCGAGCGTCGACCAGGCGGGGGCGATCGGGTTCTGGAAACACGAGAACCTGCCCGACTTGACGGTCCGCTACTCGACCATCCGCCACAACCATGGCACCGGCGCGAAATTTGCTTCGAATGGAACGCTGGAGAACTCCGAGGTCTACGGTAACGGCGTGATCGGCGCCTCCATGAAGGGCGGCAAGCAGGTGATCCGCCGCAATCGAATCCACCACAACGCTACCTATCCAGCCGCGATTGGCTTCGCCGCCGCCGGTATGAAAAGCTTCGCCTCCGGCGAGGGCGCCGGCAGCGTCGCCGAGCAGAACTGGGTGCACGACAACGGCAGCAACGGATTGTGGTGGGACGTCGGCAACAACGACCTAGTGGTGCGCTCGAACCTAGTCGAGCGCCAGGGTAGGCATGGCATCTTCTACGAGATCAGTAACGGGCCCGTCAAGATCTACTGGAACACGGTCCGTGACAACGATCAAAGGGGAGAATACGGCCCCGCTGGCGTCTTCATCTCAAACTCGGCCAACGCGGAGGTCTATGGCAACGCCATTGACGAGTCGAACGCCAACCCCGTGTATCTCCGCGATGATTCCAACCGACCTCAGCCCGAGTCCCGAGACGTGACAGGAGCCCACGTTCACGACAACGACATTCGCCTAGGAGGGAATGTGTTCGTCGGGCTTCGCCTTGACGGTGCACATAAGAGCTCGACCGCGCCGTTCGAAAGCCGGGGTAACCGCTTCATTGACAACACCTATCGGTTGGCGAACCCTAACGACCGTGTGTTCCACTGGAAGGGCGGCCAGCGGACGTTCGGCGAGTGGCAGAACTTTGGACAGGACCGAGGCGGGCGGATTATGGACGCCCAAGAGGCACCGAAACTGCCACTCGGCGCGGTCGCCTTCCATAAGTCCCAGTACGGGCCACTGCCTTGACACACACCTGAAGCACTAGCTCGAGCGGTCGCAACAATCGGCCCCCGCCAACCATGGCGGGGGCCGACGCCCGGGGGTGCCAGCGTCAGGGGTCGTCGATTCTACCTGTAGCACTTCATCCGTACGACAGGGATTCATGCCCCGAGCCCACAACTGAGAACCAGGATATTGCTAATGACTAAGATCGAACGAGTTCGTCTGGAGTCACGCGTCCGCCTTAACATCGCCCGAGGCCTTATGGCAAAGCAACGACGGCAGTGTGTCAATGGACATCCCCTATCGAGTTTCCTGGCCAACTCACTGCCGAAGGCGGGGACCCATTTACTTGTGCGCGTACTTGAGGAAATGTCAAATATTCGCCAAGTAAGGTTCCAACCCTCGGGCTTCCATTATGACAAGTTTCGCCCCAAAGGAACTGAACCCCGGTTGGAACTCGGCGTCGCATGGCCGCTGCCGGTAAGCCGTCGGCGAGTCGCCCGGGCCTTACGTCGCCTACCAGG
>Ga0136615_10001441_pt1 | contig 11494 bp, 8 predicted proteins | sample AntDrymUQ2882206_2_FD_106647 | JGI IMG/M metagenome (GOLD analysis project Ga0136615, IMG submission 106647) | Polar desert sand microbial communities from Dry Valleys, Antarctica - metaG UQ288 (22.06) | ecosystem: Environmental > Terrestrial > Soil > Desert | place: Antarctica: Dry Valley...
CCGCGCGAACGGGGTGAGATCCTCCGCCGCGCCTTCGAGAAGATAGTGGAGCGCACCGACGAGCTCGCCCTCCTGATGACGCTGGAGATGGGCAAGGCGCTCGCTGAGTCGAAGGCGGAGATCACCTACGCCGCCGAGTTCTTCCGGTGGTTCTCAGAGGAGGCCGTTCGCATAGAGGGCCGCTACGCCATCCCGCCCGCGGGCGCCGGGCGCATGCTCACCATGAAGCAGCCCGTCGGGCCTTGTCTCTTCATAACGCCCTGGAACTTCCCGATGGCGATGGGCACCCGCAAGATCGGACCCGCCATCGCCGCAGGCTGCACGATGGTGATTAAGCCTGCCCAGCAGACACCCCTCTCCATGCTCGCCCTCGCCGGGATCCTGGAGGAGTCCGGCCTTCCCGGCGGCGTCCTGAACGTGGTGACGAGCTCCTCCTCAGGCGGCACAATGGGACCACTTATCGCCGACTCGCGGGCGCGCAAGCTCTCGTTTACGGGCTCCACAGAGGTCGGCCGCAAGCTGATCGAGCAGTCCGCCGAGCAGATACTGCGGGTCTCTATGGAGCTCGGCGGCAACGCCCCCTTCCTGGTCTTCGACGACGCCGACGTCGACGCGGCCGTCGATGGCGCAATCGTCGCCAAGATGCGCAACGTCGGCGAGGCTTGCACCGCGGCCAACCGCTTCCACGTCGCAGACAGTGTCGCCGGCGAGTTCGCCGAGAAGCTCGCAGAGAGAATGGACGCCATGAAGGTCGGGCGGGGGGCAGAGGAAGGCGTCGAGGTAGGGCCCCTGATCGACGATGACCAACGCACCAAGGTGGCTGACCTGGTCGATGACGCCCTCGGCAAAGGGGCAAGGGCGCTGGTCGGGGGCGAGAAGATGGAGGGCTCCGGATACTTCTACCGTCCCACCGTGCTGGGCAGCGTACCCGAAGACGCGACGCTCCTGAAGGAGGAGATCTTCGGCCCAGTGGCCCCGGTCGCCTCCTTCGATTCCGAAGAAGCTGCCGTAGCCGCCGCCAACGACACGGAGTTCGGCCTCGTCGCCTACGTCTACACCAGTGACCTCAAGCGGGCGCTGCGCGTGTGCGAAGGCCTGCAGACCGGCATGGTGGGACTCAACCAGGGGATGGTCTCGAATGCATCGGCGCCGTTCGGTGGTATCAAACACTCAGGCTTCGGGCGCGAGGGCGGCGCTGAGGGCATCGAAGAGTACCTCGAGACCAAGTACATCGCCATCAATCTATAGGGAGCTCGCCAGGAAGTAGGGGCGCTTCGCGAAGCGCCCGTGCGGCCTGGCGTCATCCCCCACTCCCTTGCGGAACGCCCGAAAGGAGACCGTATTGGACAGCACGATGCAGGTTATCAACCCGGCTACGGAGGAGAACATCGAGGAGATACCGATCTCTTCGCGTGAGGAGGTTGATGCGACCGTAGGTCGCGCCAGGGCCGGGATTTTGGAGTGGCGAGGTTTCGCCGGTCTCGACCGCGCTGAGCTGTTTCACGATCTGGCCAGCAACCTGCGGGACCACGCCGACGAGCTGGCTGAGATCATGACCCATGAGGGCGGTAAACCCTTCATCGAGAACCACGACGAGGTCGGGTGGACGGCCGCCTGCTTCGACTACTACGGCGAGATCGCCCGCGACTCCGTCGGCTACCTCCCCGCCCCCATAGAACCCCAGCAGCTCGCCCTTGTTATCAAAGAACCCGTAGGCGTCGTGGCCTGCATCGTGCCCTGGAACTTCCCGCTTCTGCTGGCCGCCTGGAAGGTCGCCCCCGCGTTGGCCGCCGGGAACTCCGTCATCCTGAAGCCTTCCGAGGAGACGCCGCTTGCCACGAGGCGGATGATCGAGCTCATGGACGACCTGCCCGACGGCGTCCTCCAGGGAGTCTACGGTGCTGGGAGCGTGGGCGATGCCCTGGTAAGGCACGCAGGCGTGGACATGGTGGCGTTCACGGGGAGCCAGGCGACGGGGCAGAAAGTGGCGCACGTCGCGGCGGACCGCCTGATCAGGGCCAACCTGGAACTCGGTGGCAAGGACCCGTTCATAATCTGCGACGACGTGGACATCGAGATCGCCGCGCAGGGGGCCGTGTGGGCCGCCTGCCTGAACGCCGGACAGGTCTGCACCTCCTCAGAGCGTTTCTACGTGATGAGCGAGGTGGCCGACGATTTCGTCGAGGCATCGAGGAGCTTTGTGGAGAGCCTGAACATCGGCGACCCGATGGACCGTTCGACGGACATAGGGCCCATGATCAACGGCCCTGGCCGCGAGAAGGTCGAGCGCCACGTCGGGGAAGCTCTGGAGAAGGGTGCGAAACTCATCACCGGCGGCGAGCGCTACGGCGAGAGGGGATTCTTCTACAAGCCGACCGTCCTCACCGGCGTAACACCGTCCATGACGGTGATGCGGGATGAGACCTTCGGGCCCGTGGTCCCTGTCGTCGAGGTCGGGAGCCTGGACGAGGCGATCGAGCAGGCAAACTCCGTACCCTACGGGCTCGGGGCGAACGTGTACACGCTGGATTTCGAGAAGATGCTCAAGTGTATGCGGGAGCTCAAGGCGGGGACCGTCTGGATCAACGACCCCCTCACCGACAACGACGCAGCACCCTTCGGCGGCCAGAACGGCAGCGGCATCGGCCGTGAACTGGGCCGCGAGGGACTCGAAGCCTTCCAGGAGTCGAAGCACGTCCACATAGACCCGAAGGTCGAGAAGAAAGAGTGGTGGTACCCCTACGGCAAGGGCGACGATCCTGGCCAGAGGACTATGTAGCGTGGAGTTCGAGGAGATTACCCTTGTCTGAGCGAAACGAGAACCATTACGACGCTATCGTGGTTGGCTCCGGGCACAACGGTCTTATCTCGGCCGCGTACCTCGCGAAGGCCGGCAGGCGGGTCCTGGTACTTGAGCGGCGGGAGGTGATCGGGGGCGCCACGGTTACGGAGGAGACCTGGCCCGGTTACAGGCTCTCGACCTGCTCTTACGTGTGCAACCTCTTGTTGCCTGAGGTGATCCGGGATCTAGAACTCAAACGCCACGGTTACGACGTCAGGCCGCTTGATCCCCAGTACTTCATCCCGTTCCCCGACGGACGGTACATGATCTCTTACCTGGATGGCGCGAAGACCAGAGAGCAGATAGCGAAGTTCTCCCGAGAAGACGTCGCCGCCTACGACGCCTACTGGGCGATGTGGGACCGCATTATCGCCAGGATGCGTCCTCTGCTCGACAGCCCGGAGCCGACGCCAGAGGACATCGAACGCGCCTTCGACGGTCCCGAAGGCGAAGAAGATTGGCGCACGCTCACGAAGAAGAGCATCGCTGAGGTCCTGGACGAGTACTTCGAATCAGAGCAGATCAAGGCCACGCTGTGCGTAGGAGGCGTGATCGGGACGAACGCCGGTCCCAGGACTCCAGGTACGGCCTACGTCAAGTACCACCACATCCTCGGCAAGATCGGTGGCCACCAGGGGGCCTGGGGCTACGTCCGGGGCGGTATGGGCGCCGTGTCACAGGCGATAGCCTCCTCGGCCCGTGAAGCGGGGGCCGAGATCATCACAAACGCCGAAGTCGCCGAGGTAGATATCAGGGGCGGCGCCGCAAAGGGCGTCCACCTCCTCGACGGCCGCTCCTTCGAAGCTGATGTCGTCCTCTCCAACGCCGACCCGCAGCGGACCTACCTTGGCATGGTCGGCGAGAAGCATCTGCCTGACGACCTCGTCGATGGTGTCAAGCGGATGCGCGCGGAGGGCTCGGTGGTAAAAGTGCTCCTGGCCCTCGGCGAGTTGCCCGACTTTACGGCCTTGCCTGGCAAGGAGATCGGCCCGCAACACACGGGCGGCATCGTCATAAACCCTTCCTTGGACTCGCTCCAGGAGGCGTGGGAAGAGTGCGAGCGGGGCGAACCTTCCACGCGGCCGTTCATGGACGGCTACATCCAGAGCGCCACCGAGGATGGACTCGCCCCGCCGGGTAAGCACACGCTGAGCCTGTTCTGCCAGTACGCGCCGTACACACTCTCCGAGGGAACGTGGGAGGAGCGGCGGGATCAGATCGGGGCGAACATCGTCGAGACCTTCGCGCACTACGCGCCGAACCTGCCGAGTGCAGTCGAGCACATCGAAGTCCTTGGTCCGCAGGACATAGAGGCCAGGATCGGGATAACGGGCGGCAATATCTTCCACGGGGAGATCCTGCCCGAGAACATGTTCGAGGGCCGCCCCGTCCCCGGCTACTCGGGCTACCGCACGCCGGTCGAGAACCTCTACCTCTGCGGCGCTGGCGCCTGGCCCGGCGGGGCCGTCTTCGGTGCGCCTGGCCGCAACTGCGCGCTGGAGGTGCTCGGGGACCGTTAAAGCGGGTTGCAGGCCACAGGGTCTCTGTGTCTGTTCCGAGCCCGGCTGGCCCCGCGAGCAGCAACCTTGCGAAGGTACGCGTACCGAACTGTAGAGAAGAACGTTTTCCGAGAGGTAGAGGAAAGCCTTCCCGAAGTTCGGGAATTTCTCCGGGAAGATGAGCTCGTGATCGAACACAAGCGATTACAATAGACTACTGTGTATTCTCCAGAAGGCGGTGAAGTAGTGGCGACGAAGGGGCGGCCGTTTACGGTGCGTTTGAGGCCGGAGGTGGAGCGGCGGTTGGAGGAGGAGGCCAGAAGGACGCGGCGGCCGAAGACGGTCATGCTGGAGGCCTTGGCGGACGAGGCTTTGAGGATGCGTCGTTTTCCGGGGATAGGGTTCAGGGGGCCTGAGCACGACCGTAGGGCGTGGGTCATGGGGACGGGGTTGGACGTGTGGGAGCTGATCGAGCTCCACAGGGATGGCGGCGAGAGCATCCTCGAGAACCACCCGATTTCCCGTCGTCAACTCGGAGTGGCGCTTGCTTACTACGGGGAGTATTCCGAAGAGATAGACCGGCACCTTCAGGAGAATGACCGGACGCCCGAAGAGTGGCATGAAATGTATCCGGGCGTGATCCCACCACCCGGAACAGAAACCGCGGGGTGAGGTTGATGCTCGACGCTCATGTGTCGGGTCCGCGTGTCGGCACAGCCCTGGGGGAGATGGGCCACGACGTCCGTGCGGTGGACCAGGAAAAGGAGCTCGAACGGTTGCCTGACGAGCAGTTGTTCGAGCTGGCCGTCTCCGACGGTAGGGTCCTGGTGACACACAATGCCGGAGACTTCGCGCGGATCGTGCAACAGCGTCCGCCAGAGAAGAGCCACGCGGGCCTCGTCCTGATCCCGCGCTCCGTAAAGCTCAACGATTTTGGAACGATTATCTCCGGTCTACGGGAGACGATCTCCGGCCTGTCTCAAGAAGACTGGGTGGACCGGGTCGAGTGGATGAGAAAAGCGTAGAGGAGTCGACGACCCGCTGGCAGGCTCGACTCCGAGACACACGGCCCCTACGTTCCTTCGTGCCCCAGCCCCGCCTCGCGGGCACGGATGATGGCCTGGGCGCGGTCGGCGACCTGCAGCTTGGTGAAGATGTTGGAGACGTGGTTACGGACGGTCTTGGGGCTGAGGTAGAGGCGCTTCGCGATCTCGGGGTTCGTCTCGTGGCGGGCTATGACCAGGATCTCATGCTCGCGTCCGGTCAGCTCGGGGAAGGCGTCCGGTGGAGCGCTCGGAGGGGGAGCCGCGAAGTATTGCATCAGACGACGGGCTATCGCCGGACCGAAGATCGCCTCGCCGCTCACGACGGCCCGGATCGAACGCAGTATCTCGGCTTTCAGGGCGCCTTTCAGAAGGTAGCCACGCGCCCCTGCCTGCAGAGCGGCGAAGACCGAGTCGTCGTCCTCCTGCATGCTGATGACGAGGATGCTTATGTGGGGGCTGGTGCGCAATATCGCACGGGTGGCTTCGATGCCGTTGACGCCGGGCATACCGAGGTCCATCAGGATCACATCCGGCTGAAGTCTCTCTGCGAGCGAGATGGCCTCCCTCCCGTCCCCCGCTTCGCCGATCACCTCCAGGTCGGACGCAGAGAGGAGCAGTCCCCTCAACCCGTCACGGAAGTGAGGGTGATCGTCTACGATGAGTACCCGGATCTGCTCCAAAGCTAGGCCTCCCGCGCGCCGGTCTCGGTGGTGACTTCAGCCCGAGGCAGACGCACCCTCACGCGGGTGCCGCCGGATGGCAGGGATTCGACCACGCACGACCCGCCGAGCTCTTCGGCCCGCTCGCGCATCGAGGAGAGGCCTACGCCAGGCTTGCGGTCGTCTCCTATACCCCGCCCATCGTCGGATACCTCAAGAGTCAGCATCCCCGGCTCTTCATCCAGAGAGAGGCGTACCTCGCAGTTACGGGCATCGGCGTGACGCACGACGTTGTTCAGCGCTTCGAGGACGATGCGATAAGCGGCGACCTCGACGGCGGCGGTCAGGGTCGGCAGGTCGTCGCCCTCCGGGGCTTTGATCTCGATGTGTTGGCCGCCATTGTTGTATTGGGATGCATGCGAGTGGAGCGCTCCAACCAAACCGAGGGCATCCAGGGCGGGCGGTCTGAGCGCGTACACCAGACGCCTCACGTCCGCGACGGCGTCCTGGGCCCGCTCCGTGAGATCCCCGAGCAGTGACTCCGCGCGGTCGGGGTCTACCGGAACGAGATCCCGCGCGGCCTCGGCTTTCATGGTTAGGCCGGCGAGTTGCGGCCCCAATCCGTCGTGAAGGTCGCGCCTGAGGCGTCTGCGCTCCTCCTCCCGCGCCGCTACCAACCGCTCGCGCGAACGTTGCAAGTCGGTCGAGAGCCGGATCGCCCTATCCGTCAGACGCGCGGCGTGTACCGCGACGCCGGCCTGCCTGGCAAGGTCATCGAGCAGACGCCGGTCCGTGGGCGCGAAGGCTTCCTCACCGGCGCGCGTCCCGAGGACCAGGCGCCCGACCAGCGTGCCACCGTAGACGAGCGGAAGGTGGACCGGCGCTCTCACCGGCTCGCCGACGCTCGCGGCCTCCTCGAACGAGCCGTTCCGCTCGACCTCTATGGCCGCGTACGGCAATTTCAGCGTCTCGGCGACCGTCTCGACGACTGTGGGCACCATGGTACCGGGAGTTAGCGTGGCCTCCAGGCGCTGACCGAGACGGGAGATAACCGCGTAAGGGTCGTCGCGCTCCCCGTACATCAGCCGGTTGACGAGGCTTTGGAGACGGTCGCGCAGGGGCGCGAAGAGAACCGCCACGATGCCGGTTGCGACGAGCGAGACTAGCAGGTTGTCGTGCGAGCGGAAGAGCTCACCCAGGTAACCGACGGCGAAGACGTAGACGCCGACGACGCATGCCGTCAGCGCGCCATAGACGAGGGTGCGGTTGATGAGGAAGTCTATGTCGAAGAGCCGGTAGCGCAGGATGGCGACCGCGATGGAGATCGGTATGAGCAGCATGAACAGGGTGGCAAGTGTCGTGCCGAAAAGCTCGCCGGGCTTTCCGGGCCGGGCCAGCGAGAACAGGACCTCCCCGAAGACGATCGTCCCTATAAAACCAGCCAATGCCGCCACGAAACCGAGCACGACCCACTTGGTCTGCTGGCGCTGGACGACATCTGAGATCCGCCTGTAGCGATAGATCTGGGCGAACAAGCCCGCAAGAAGCCAGCCCAACATGAACAACAAGAACAGCGGAACCGGCCAGTTGCTCACGGCGAAAGGCGACTCGGGGAAGGCGATCTCGTACGTCACCCCCAGAACCAGCCCGATCGCCACAAAGCGCGTCCAGCCGGGAACGAACCGTCCGTCGGGAAAGAGGTAGAAGAAGAGGAACAGGGATGTCTTCCCGACGATGCCGAGGCTCTGGCCCACCCGAGACCAGATGGGATCGTACAGAGCCAGCGCTGTCGTGGTGTTCCAGAACGTCGTCCCCAACAAAATGAGGGTCAAGACGACCAACAGCGCCATCCTTTCGTCGGAGCGACGCCAGAAGATCGCGGCGGCCAACGCGACACACACCGCCGCGAAACCGGCCTCCGTAGCCACACGATACGCGGCGTAGAAACCGACCGAGATACCAGAGTCCTCTAGATTGGTTCGCAGGACGTCCGGCTCGATGCCCGACGGGAGGTTGGATAGGACGATCATCTGTTCGTAGCGTGCGGGCACGGCGACAGCAAACAGCCCTACGAGCAAGACGGCCGCGAGCACGCATCCCACGCGGGCGAGGAAGAGCCGGAGACCGTGCAACCTACCCGCAGGCGTTACGCTTACCTTACCGCCCAGACCCGATCTGGCAGGCTGCGAGTTCACGGCTGCGTCCGCCTCCTCTCCCGAACTTTTCGTGATAGATCGAATGATGCCATCCTCCGGTAGACGGCGCACCTCCCGGCGGCTTAGCACGAAAAGAAAGCCCCGGCAGCTATGTCTGCCGGGGGTCGAAGGCGGTTACTGGACACGTGGTCGGGCTCCCACTCCCACTTCCCCGGCGGAAGAAGTCTGCCCCTGGCTCCACTCCGCGTCCGGCATCGACAGCAGCTTCAGGCCAGCGGCACCGAACCCGATGAGACACAGAATCGGCCCGAGGATGGAGACGATCGCGCCACCAGGAACGAAGTCTGCGAACGGAACTAGGAAGATGCAGACCGCCGCCCATACGGGTACCGCGCCAGAGCGCCACAGGCCCCCCGCCACGAAGAGCAGGCCCAGGAAGAAGCCGATCATGAACGCGAGCATCACGATGACGAAGCCGGCGTTGGGCGGACCGCCGGAGATCAGCTCGGACATCCGCGCGCTGTTCACCGCCCCGCTCTGCACCAGCCCGAGAAGGACGATCTGGAAGCCGGCCCAGACCGCGTGACCCATGACCCCGACAATGGCGAGGGCGACTCCTATGTGTGCGAGGACTACTCCCCTGCCACGCACGAGCCCCAGAAGCCCGACAAGTGCCGGCACGAAGAGCACAGAGGAGAACATTATCAGGAGGTTCGCGGCCTGCAAGCGACCAGGACTCTCGGCCATCGTCTTTACCAGTCCGGCGTCTCCTCCGCCCCCGTGGACGATCATGGCGACAAGCAAGACCAGCGGCGCGCCGATCAGGCACAAGCCAGCCAGCGTCCGGCGGAAGTTTTCCGCACCCGTTGTCCTCAACATCTCTGCCTCCTCTTTCGAGGGCGACCTGCTCGCCCTTCGATGACCACTCTAAGCGGCATCGTGTCCCGCGGTCATGAGGCAAAGTCCCGGTTCTGCCGGGAAGAATGTCCCGACTTCCTGTATCAGGGTCGCGCAAACCGGTAAGGGCGCTGACGTGAACTACGTAACCTCGTAGATCGCTCCTGGAGGCGCGATGTGTCTGTCGCGTCGTGGATTCCCGCTTTCGCGGGAATGACGGGCGATGGGCCCGCGGGAGTGGCGTAGGCTGTCATGCCGTGAGGAAAGGGGTAGGAGTTGCGCTCACCCAGATTGTACACCGCGGAAGTGATCCTGCCGATCACGTATAACGCGGTCTCCAGTCAAGCTCTAGAACTGTTACGGCTCAGGAACGACCGCCTCTTCGTAAGCGTGCCCAAAACGGTAGAGTGTCGTCTCATCGAAGCGCCGTCCAACGAGTTGCAACCCTACCGGAAGCCCTGAGGAAGTGATCCCGCCCGGTATCGAGAGACTCGGATGTCCCGTAAGGTCGGTCGGACCTGTGAAGCGGGTGAGTGCAGAGCGGACGCTCTCCTCGTAGTCCCCGATACTGACCTCGCGTTGTCCGATCTCTGGGGCCGCCATCGGGAGTGTCGGGGTGAGGAGCACGTCGACACCGTGAAGGGCGCGGTCGAACTCGTCTGTGGCGAGCACCCCTCGCCGTCGCGCGTTCGCGTAACGGTACGCCTTCGGACGCTCGCCGTCCATCAGGCGCTCGCGGACCTCTTCGCCGAAGCTCTCCAGCTCCTTTTCGAGGCGCTCCTCGTGGACGGCGTAGGCCTCTGCGCCGAGGATTAGCCGCTGCGCGTGCAGCGTGTCCCACAGATTGGGGATCTCGACCTCCCGTACTTGCGCCCCGAGAGAGGCGAAGGTCTCCGTCGCCTCCCTGACGCGTGCCTCCACGTCCTCATCGACGTGCTCGAAGTAGAAGTCTCGCGGGATGCAGATCCTGGCCCCCCTGACGCCGCGGCTCAGGTCGCGGGTGAAGTCTTCTTCGGGGAGCTCCACGGAGTAGGGGTCTTCGGGGTCGTGGCCGGCCAGAGCGTTCAGCATCAGGGCATTGTCCTCCACGGTGCTGGTGATGGGCCCGACATGATCCAACGTCCACGAGAGTGGGAAGACGCCGCTCTTGCTCACGCGCCCGAAGGTCGGCTTCATGCCGACGGTACCGCAGAGGGACGCAGGGATACGGATGGAGCCTCCCGTATCCGAGCCCAAAGCACCGTAGCAGAGGTTTGCCGCTACTGCTGCGCCCGAGCCGCCGCTGGAGCCGCCCGTGATCCTACGCGCGTCGTGAGGATTTTTCGTCGGACCGAAATGCGAGCGGTCGCCCGTCGGACCGTAGGCGAACTCATGCGTGTTGGTCTTGCCGATGAGGATGGATCCCGCCTCCTCCAGCTTCCGCGCGACGGTCGCGCTGTGGCCAGGAACGTGCCCGGCGTAGAGAGCGGAGCCCATTGTGGTGCGGACGCCCCTGGTGTAGATGAGGTCCTTCAGCGCGACGGGTACGCCGTGGAGCGGCCCCTTGTAGTGTCCGGCCAGAATCTCTCCCTCAGCCCACGACGCTCTCTCGAGCGCCTGCTCCGCCGTGACGGTAACGAAGGCATTCGTCTCATCTACCTCGATACGTTCTAGCAACGCTCTCACGACCTCGACAGGGGATAGCCGTCTGGCCAGGAGCTCCCTGGAGAGACCGGCGAGTGAACGTGGCAGGTCTGAGTCCTTGGCCAAGCCTTTGCTCCTCTGCGGGTGGACGTGTGCAGTATCTCACAGCGGTTTGCGAAAGGTCGTTCCTTCCGCAAACTGCACCGTCAGCTTTCAGCTTTGTTCTTGTTGATGGCTGATAGCGCTCAGGAGGTTCGCCCGCAGGGTGGGGCTAGTAGCTCTGGCCCTGCTCCGCAGGCGCAGCCAGGTCCCTGGCGCGTAGGACCAGGACGGCGAGGTCGTCGCGCGGGTAGCCCTCCTGGAAATCAAGGACTGTGTCCTTGATCCTCCCGGCGAGCGTCACCGCGTCGCAGCCGGCGCAGGAGCCGAGGAACTGGCGCAACCTGTCTTCACCGAAGAACTCGCCGTCGGGGGAGCGCGCCTCGGTGACGCCGTCGGTGTAGAGGACGAGCGCCTCGCCGGGCAAGAGGCGCAGCGACGTGTCACTGAGCTCCGCGTCGGGGAACACGCCGAGTACCCTGCCAGAGCAGCCGACCTCCTCCACAGTGCCGTCGGAGTGGACCAGGAGCGGCGGCGGATGGCCGGCGCGCGAGACGTCTACCCCGACGCCCGCTGAGCCGTCCTGGGGCTCGAGCCGGACGCAGGCTGCCGTGCAGAAGCGGTCCTCGGGTAGCTGGCGGAGCATCGCCTCGTTGAGGGCGGCGAGAACCTC
>Ga0136615_10001444_pt1 | contig 11485 bp, 10 predicted proteins | sample AntDrymUQ2882206_2_FD_106647 | JGI IMG/M metagenome (GOLD analysis project Ga0136615, IMG submission 106647) | Polar desert sand microbial communities from Dry Valleys, Antarctica - metaG UQ288 (22.06) | ecosystem: Environmental > Terrestrial > Soil > Desert | place: Antarctica: Dry Valley...
CGGGCGGCGAGCCCTTCCACGAGCTCTATCGCGTGCGGGAGGTCCGCTCGATGCTCTCGGGCTTCGATGCGATCCGGGTCCGGCGCTCCACGGACCGGCTCAACGTCTTCTTCGTCGTCCGCACCCGCTGAGCCGGATGACCGACGTCGAGCTCAGAGCCGCTCGGCCGGCGGCATGCCTCGTGCGCGCCGGTAGAGCGATCGACCGCGATCGAAGGCCAGATAGGTGAGCGTTCCGGCCACCGAGCGCGGAAACGACTGGGTCTTCACCCGCGAGCGGACGGTGCCCGTCCAGCGCAGCTTGTAGGCGTCGTCGGTGCCATGCAGCTCATACGAGCGCAGACCGAGTTCGAAGGCCCGTCGAATAGAGCGCTCGGTCAGCAGCATGCCCGGGCCGAGGCGGCGCAGCTCGGGGTCGAAGCCACCCTTCAGCACGTGCGCGACCCCACCTGCCTCCAGGACCAGGTCGAATGCGACGGCCCGCCCGTCGAGGCGAAGGAACTTCAGGCGCAGACACCCGCGCTCCGCGGCCCAGGCGGCAACGGTCCGGTAGAAGCGAGCCGTGTCGGGTCGCGAAAGGATCGCAGTGCCGCTCTCCGCCTTCCAGCCCGACCCCTCGATGCGCAACCCCTCCTCGAGCGCCTCCGGCCAGCGAGGCGAGCCCTCATCGACCACGAACTCCACGTGGCCGGAGTCCGCCAGCCGCCGGTCCAGGCGCTCGAGCTCCTTGCGGAACTTCCGCTCGAGCGAACTCCTGTAGTCGGTCCAGTTCCCGTCGAGGGAAACGTACGGGGCGCGCGCGACCTCCCAGGCGGTGGTTCGGATCCCGCGCCGCGCCGTGGCCGCACGCCAGGCCGCGAACCCCTGGCCATCCGGGTCGAGGAAGGAAAGATCGAGACGGTGACCGCCGAATGCGAGGACGGCGTCCGCCAGCTCATCTGCGGCGTCGCGGTCGAGGGCGAGTAGGTCGAAGACCGGAGTGTGCGAATTGGCGGGCGAGTAGACGCCCGCGAGCCGCGTCAACAGGGCCGTGACGGCCGCGAGGCGACCGTCGCGGCGGACCGCGAGCACCACCGGCCGCCCCTTCCCGAAGGCGTCGATCCACGCGGCGATCCAGCCGGGACGTAGGAAGGGAGGGGCCTCCGCCTGGTCGGCCAGGTCGTCCCACTCGACCGCGAGAGCGGCCGGATCGTCGTATCGCTCGATCACCTTCGCCCGAGGGCCGGTAGTGCCGGGACGGCCGCTTAACCGGCGACCGGGCGCGGTGAGGCTGCGGCCAGCTCGCGGCCGGCCTCCGCCGGGAACCGACCCTCGAGCCCGTAGGCCTCGGCGAGCTCCGGGTCGCGGTCGGCCAGCATCTCGGCCAGGGCGACCATCACCTGGCACTGCTTCCAGGTCGCGTCGTCCTGCATCTTGCCGTCGATCATGTGTACGCCGCGGCCGTCCGGGATGGCCTCGATCACCTTCCTGGCGAAGAGAACCTCCTCGGGGTCAGGGCTGAACACAAGCCGGGCGATGTCGATCTGCCGTGGGTGGAGCGTCCACGCGCCCACGCAGCCCATGAGGAACGCCGCGCGGAACTGCGCCTCGCAGCCCACCTCGTCGGCGATGTCCCCGAACGGGCCGTAGAAGGGAAGCAGGCCGGCCGCGGTGCAGGCGTCGACCATCCGCCCGATCGAGTAGTGCCACAGGTCCTGCTGGGCGGATGGCCGCGGGGCGGAGGCGTCCGCCGGGTCCGGGTCACCCACCACGGTGTAGCCCGGGTGCCCGCCGCCCACGCGGGTGGTCTTCATGCGGCGCGAGGCCGCCAGGTCGGCCGGTCCGAAGCTCATGCCCTGCATCCGCGGGCTGGCGATGGCGATGGCCTCGAGGTTGCTCACCCCGAGCGGGGTCTCGAGGATGGCGTGGACGAGGATCGGGCGTCCGATCCGGTGCTTGGCCTCGAGCTGTGCCAGCAGGCGGTCGACGTAGTGGATGTCCCACGGTCCCTCGACCTTGGGGACCATGATCACCTCCAGGCGGTCGCCGATCTCGCCGACCAGGCGCAGGAGGTCATCGAGGACCCAGGGGCTGTCGAGCGCGTTCACCCGGGTCCACAGCGCGGCCTCGCCGAGGTCGACCTCGCGCCCGAGGCGGACGAGCCCCTCGCGCGCCGCCTCCTTGCGGTCGACCGGCACGGCGTCCTCGAGGTTGCCGAGCAGGACGTCGCAGCGCGTGGCGAGCTCGGGCAGCTTTCCCGCCATCTTCTCGTTCGAGGGATCGAAGAAGTGGATCATCCGCGCCGGGATCACGGGGATCTCCGAGAGGGGCGGGGGAGCGCCGACGGCCATGGGCTTCGCGAAGTCACGGGGTGGGCGCACTGGTCCTCCAAAGGGTTGGGGCAGCCTCAGTCACGGCGGGTCGCGGCGAGAATCTAGCGGCGCCCCGCGGCGGGTTTCTAGGATCCACCGCCCGACCCGACCGCCGCGCCTGCGGCATATCCACATCAGGAAGGAAACCCGGAACGCCGTGACGACGACCGCGCACCCCGACGAGAATGGCTCTGTCGCCCTCGACCAGGCCTCCCGGGAGGCGTCCGGCGCGCGTCCGTATGGACGCTACCTCGAGGAATTCGAGGTCGGCGCCGTCTACAAGCACTGGCCGGCCAAGACCGTGACGGAGGCCGACGACCACATGTTCTGCCTCATCACGATGAACCACCACCCGCTGCACATCAACGACGTCTACGCCGCACAGTCCCAGCAGGGGCGCAACGTCGTAGTGGGACCGCTCGTCTATTCGCTCGCACTCGGGATGTCGGTCGGTGACGTCTCGGGCAAGGCGATCGCCAACCTGGCAACCGAGGAGCTGCGCCACCCCGCGCCGGTCTTCCACGGGGACACCCTGTTCGTCGAGAGCGAGGTCCTGGAGGTCGCCCCGTCCCGGTCGAAGACCGACCGCGGCGTCGTGAAGGTTCGAACCGACACCTACAACCAGGAAGGGACTCTGGTGGCCACCTTCCGGCGCGCGGTGCTCGTTCCGCGGCGCGCAACCGCGGACGGGCCTTCTCGGGAGGCGACGGACGTACAGCCGCCTCCCGACTGAAGGGGCGGCTGCCGTGCCAGTCGAGGTCGAGCGGGCCTGCTAACGGCCGATCCCGAGCCGCGCGGAGACTGCGACCAGTCGCCGCCGCGCGGTGGGCGACAGGCGGGCCGCCGCGGCCGTGGCGCGGGCGGCGGCCGTGCCCGCGAGCCGGCTACCGAGCACGAGCGTTTGGAGGCCGGGATTGCTCGTGGCGAAGCGATCCTTGTAGGACTCGCCGCCGAGGAGCATCTTGTACTCCCGCATGCCGTCGTCGACGGCCTCGCGGATCGTGTGGGCGAGCAGCACGAAGCCGATCCCCTCCCGATTCCAGCGCGGGTCCCGGCCGTTCTGGTAGTGCCAGTCCGCGCCGGCGAAGCGAAAGCCGTACCACGCGGCTACCGGCCGGCCTGCGATCTCGGCCAGCCACAGACGCAGCCAGCCCCGGTCGAGGGCCACGGCCGCGAAGTCCCGGTGAAATGCCCGTTGCTTTCCGAATCGCGTCGCAGCCCCCTGCCAGCGCAGTTCGTGGAGGTGGAAGAGAGAGTCGAGGTCCGCGTCGAGGTGCGGACCGTCGCTCAGGCGGAAGCTGAGACCGTGCTCGCGGCGCAGCTTGCGCTCGCCCCGTCGGACGGACTGGCGAAAGTGCGCGCTGCGGCCGGCGAGGTAGTCCTCCCAACTCGGCGCGGCGATCTCGACCCGGGGGCTCGGCTCGTGGCGGACCACCGGCATAGCGAGCCGGTGGGCCCACTGCGCCTCGCCGTCCAGGCGCTCGGCGAGCAGGAGGTCTCCAGGCGCACGGGCCGCTCGAGCGAGCCCCTCGGCGGCCAGACGGCGATCCTCGGGAGCGCAGACTGGGCCGAGCTGGTCTGCGGGTCCGTGGCCCACGAAGCGCAGAAGTCGCAGCGGACGCGGTGGGATGGCCTCGTAGAGCGGAAGGATGGCGGCCACGGCGCCGTCGGGCCGCCGGCACGCGGTCAGTCGAAGTGGACGGTCGGCGCCGAAGTGCCGCCACCACGCCGACGCCCACTCCCAGGTGCCGAAGATGTTGCCACCCGCCTCTCCCAGCGCCTGCCACGGCTCACGCGCGGCGTTAAGGTCGCCGAGCGGCTCGAGCGTCGGCGCTCCGACCGTGTGGAGTGTGTGACGGATCCGCGGCGCTTCGCTGCGTCAGGCACGTAGTGGGACCCACCTACGGAGGGGGCCCCTCAGGCGGCGCGCATGGTAACAGGGCGTCGCGCGAATGCGCTCTCGGCCGCTCGCCGGCTAGCCACCGCCAGGCCGTGCCTGCGCGGTCCGGCCGTTCTCGACGAGGAACCGCGCCACTCGCCGTGACTCGGCCTGCAACGTCGACTCGCGAGCCCTCCGGAGCCCCGACCGGACCAGCCGCTCCCGCAGCGCGCTGTCGCGTGCGATCCGCTCGAGTCCATCGACCGCGGCGTCGACGTCCTCAGGTGGCATGAGCAACGCGTCACCGGTCACCGCCTCGGGCACCCCTCCCACGGCCGTGGCCAGGACGGGCAGCCCCGCTGCGAAGGCCTCGAAGAGCACCTGGGGCAGCCCCTCCGTGAAGGACACGTGGACCAGCGCGTGACTCTCGCGGTAGGCATCCCTCAGCCCACCGTGGACGGGCAGGTAGCCGAGCACCTCCGCATGGTCGGCGACCCCGAGCTCGCGCAGGCGCTCCTCGAGGTCGGCTCGCATCGGGCCCTCGCCGCAGACCACCAGTCGCCAGCGTGCGTCTACGGCGCGAGCGTGGGCGAGGATGTCGGCCAGCAGGAGCGGGTTCTTCTCCTTCTCCAGGCGTCCCACGCTGAGCATCCGCAGCTCGCCGTCGTAGCTGCGGGCCAGCGCGGAGGCCTCCGAGACCACGTCGACGTCCCGGACGAGCGACACCGAGGTGACGAGCACCCGCCGGGCGTGGTGGTACCTGCGCCCGAGCTCCGGGCCGACCACCACCACCGGGTAGCGCCGGGCGAGCGCTCGGAAGGCGCCCTCGAGCGCCGCGGCGGCCAGCCCGATCCAGCGGCGCCCCGGGTGGCGGCTGCGCACGTAGCGAGGAAGGTCCTGGCGAACGCCGAGGACCACGTGCCGCCGGCGGAGCGCCGCCATCAGCGCGAACGGGAGCGCAAGGCCGTGCGGACCGAGCAGCCACACGCCCTCCACCCGGTCGAGCACGCGCCACCAGCGCCAGAGGGAGCGCGCCACCGCTCCCATGGCACGGACTGGAGAGGTGAGGCTCCCGTAGTGGGGGAGCGGCGCGAAGTCGAGGTCGCCGGGCAGGCGGTAGTGCGAGGTGCCCTCCTCGGGCTCGAGCCGCCCGGCCAGGACCATGCCATCGAGCGACTGCGCAAGCTCGGCGAGGAAGACGGCGAAGGCCCTGGGCGCATAGACGGCGCCGCCGGTCCGCCGGTAGGGATAGTCGGTGTAGACGGCGAAGCGCACGGGCCCGATCGTGTCGTGACGCACGGTCGTGCGCGTCGCGGTTCCGGAGTTATAGGTACCGGCGCGACTATGTTCCCCGCCGATGGCGCGCCCGGAGGTCCTCGTGCTCTGCCTTCACGCGGTGAGCGAACGGTGGCCGGCCGACCTGTCCACTACCCCGGAGCGCCTGGAGGCCCAGCTGCGTCTGCTGGTCGATCGGGGCTACCGCGGTGCCACCTTCTTCGAGGCGGTGAGCGCCCCCCCCGCGCCCAAGACGCTCGCGGTGACCTTCGACGACGCCTACCTCTCGGTGCTCGCGCTGGGCCTGCCCATACTCTCCGCGCTCGGGCTGCCGGGGACCGTGTTCGTGCCCACCGACTTCCCCGCCCGCGGGGCGCCCATGGCGTGGCCCGGCATCGACCACTGGCTGGGGGGTCCTCACGAGGCGGAGCTCACACCGCTCGACTGGGCCCAGCTCGAGGCCCTTGCCGACGCCGGCTGGGAGGTGGGCTCGCACACGAGGTCGCATCCCCGCCTGCCGACGCTCGACGACTCGAGCCTGGCCAGCGAGCTGCAGGAGTCGCGGCGCGAGTGCGAAGCGCGGCTGAACCGTCCCTGCCGTTCGCTCGCATACCCCTACGGGGCAGTGGACGCGCGCGTGGCGGCGGCCGCCGGCGCGGCCGGGTACGCGGCCGCGGGCACGCTACCCCGGGGAAGGCTCCACCGGCCGGAACCACTGCTCTGGCCCCGGGTGGGCGTCTATCACGGCGACGACGAGCGCCGCTTCCGTCTCAAGGTCTCGACCACCGTCCGCCGGCTCCGAGCGTCGGCGGCGTGGTCGGTGGCCGAGCGCTTGCGCCGCTCGCCACGGGCCCCGACCGGGCCGACGCCCTGATGTAGAGGGAGCCGCCCGAGTGGCTCCTCGGCCGTGCGCCCGGTCCCCCGAGCGGCCTCGCGGTCGCCGGCGCGGTAGAGCGTCCGCAACCTGACCTACAATGCGCACGTTGAACCCGAGCTTCAGCCCCACTCCGGCCGTGGAGGCTGGCGAGGGTTCCCTCTCCACCTACCTGCGCGCCGTCCGAGACCACTGGCGTCTCGTCGCGCTGGTGACCTTCGCCGCCCTCGTCGGCAGCTTGCTCGTGATCGCCATCAACCCGCGCGAGTACGAGGCCACGGCCGAGATCCTGATCTCGCCGCTGGGTAGGGACGACGACACCTTCATCGGGCTGGACCTCCTGCGGGACTCGGGCGACCCGACGCGAAACGTGCAGACCGCGGCCGCCCTGCTCGACTCCCCCGAGGCCGCCGAGCGCACCGCGAGGCGCCTGGGAGGCGGCTTCGACGGGACGCGCATCCTGCGTGCGGTGCGGGTCGAGCCCCAGGGCGAGAGCAACGTCCTCGACGTGACCGCGACGGCCGAGGACCCCGAGCTGGCCGCGCGTGTCGCCAACACGTTCGCCATGGTCTCGCTCGAGCTGCGCCAGAACCGGCTTCAGAGCCAGCTCGACGCGCTCATCGAGCAGCTCGAGGACCGTCGCCGGGCCGAGGCACTGGCACCCGACGGCGGCGGGGAGGCCACCACGACGCTCGCCGAGCGCCTCAGCCAGCTCGAGGGCGTGAGGGCGGCCGGGAACGACCCGACGCTGTCGCTGTTGCGCTCCTCCGAGCCCGCGACCTCGGCCGTCGGGGCGGCGCCTTGGATGATCGTGGCCGCGGCGCTGCTCGCCGGACTCACGCTCGGCACGGTCGCCGCCCTCGCCATGCGGCTGCTGGACCGCCGGATACGGGACCAGGAGGAGCTCGCCACCCTGTACCCGGTCCCACTCCTCGCCGGGGTCCCGCAGATAACGGCCCGCGACCGCAGGGGGGCGACGGAGCTCCCCGCTGAGGCGTTCGAGGCCTTCCGGACCCTGGCCACCCAGGTGCAGAGCTACGGCACCGGGCGCAGCATCCTCATGACGAGTGCCTCCTCCGGGGACGGCAAGACCACCGCGGCAGCCAACCTCGCGCTCGCCCTGGTCGAGGCGGGCCGGAAGGTGGTGCTGTTCGACCTCGACGTGCGCAAGCCCGAGCTCTCCGAAGCGGTGATGGGGAGCCGCGCCGACACGGACGAGCATCAGGACGACGCCAGGGACCGGCCCATCGTCCAGTCGCTGCGCGACCCGCGCATCGTCCTCCTCCCGGCCGCGGGCAGCAACCGCGAGTCACTCGGCCGCCGCGTCAGCCAGCTCCTCCCGGCGGCGCTGAACATCGCCGACTACGCGATCATCGACTCCTCGCCGCTCGGTGAGGTCAGCGACGCCCTTCCCGTGGCGACGCGCGTCGACGACGTCATCCTGGTCGTCCGGCCGCGTCACACCGATCGCGCCAGCTTCCAGGTCGCACGGGACCTGCTTCAGCGATCGGGCGTGGTAGCCCGTGGCATGCTCCTGGTCGGCGAGGCGCTGCACCAGACGAGCAGCGCGTACTACATGCGTGCGATGACCGGCTCCCGCGAGGCGCCCACTCCCGCGGGGGCCGAGCCCTCCGGTCCGGGCTGAGGGCTCGGCCCGGGGCCCCCCGGCTCGGCTCGACGCTACCTGCCGCCGCCTTCGATCGCCCTGGTGGGGCCCTCGCGCAGACGACGGATGGTGAGAGCGGCGAAGGTCGCGACGCCGAGCCCCATGCACAGCTCGGGCCATTCGCCGTACTTGACGATCGTGAAGGCGGGCTCGGGAAGTAGCACGAAGCGGATGAGCTTGTACAGGAAGACGACGAAGAAGAAGCTGCTCAGGAAGAGCGGGGGCATGAGCAGCTTCATCCGCTCGCTCGGCACTCCTGCGCCGCGGCGCCGCGCGATCCACGGGCCGATGCCGGCGTAGGCACCCGCCACGAGGAGGACGACGTTGAAGGCCGTCTGGAGCCCCGAGACGTTATGGACGGTGACCTCGTTCTGGTGGTTCACGGCCGCGAGCTCCTCCGGGGTCGCGAATCCGAGCAGGCGCTGGCCCCAGGCGATCTCCTCCCCGGCGATGAAGAGCGAGCCGAGCGCGAGCAGCGCGAAGAGGGCGCCCAGCAAGCTCTGCCTCGACGCGCGCAGGCGCCACGCCACTCCGGCCGCGGCGGCGCACGCGACGAGGTACCCCGCCACCTGGGCCCACTCGAGCAGTGAGTCCTCCGCCACCAGGAACTGGTAGACGGGCAGGCTCGCGCGAGCCAGTCCGAGGACCACCAGGCCCACGAACGGCACCAGGAAGACGAGCTCGGCGAGCAGAGGTGGGAGGCGCCACGTGGTCGCAGCCTCCTCGCGGAGGGCCCGCCGCCAGCGACCGGGGGCGCCGAGCGGGCCTGCCAGGTACGAGCCTCCCGTCTGCGCCCCCGATCCGCGGGCGCCCGGGGTCCCGCCGGCCGAGCGCGTCACGGCAGGTCGCTCCCTGTGCGCGAGGTCAAGAGACCCGACACTCGACCCGCCCCGAGTCGAGGATCTCTCCGTCGTCGTCCACGAAGGCGTACTCGGCCTCTCCCGGCCTGAGCGTCAGCCGCAGCACCGCGTAGTCGCTGTCGTTGAGGAACGCGAAGCGTGGATCTCGGCGGTCGACCGGGTAGTGACTGTGCCCGCCGGCCCCGGAGATGATCTGAGTGATGCCGTCGCGCGGCTTCATGCGCTGCATGTTGTGCTCGTGACCGTTCAATACGATGCGTGCCCGTCCGCGCAGCGTGCTCCACAGCGGATCGAGGCGCACCTCGTCGCCACGGTCGAGGCTGCCGCTGAACCGAGGAGTGTGCCAGAAGGCCAGGCGACAGTCCCCCGGTCCGGCCACCTGCTCCGTCAGCCACCGCTGCTGTGGTGATCCCGGTCCGGTCGGCTCCTCGGAGTTCAGGCTCAGGAGCTTCCACCCACCGAGCTCGAACGAGTAGTGCGTCGGCATCGGTCCGCCGCGGACGCGCTGCCAGTAGTCGAAGTAGGCGCCCTTGTTGTTGGGCCATTCGTGGTTGCCCGGCGTGGGGGCGGTCCGGGCCGCCAGGTTCCCGTAGGTGCGCCCGTAGACGGTTGCCCAGTCGGCGGGATTGCCGTAGACGTCGCCGAGGTAGATGAAGCGGTCGACACGGCGCCTCGCGACGAAGCGCGAGAGCCTGACGGCGTCGGATTCGGCGTCCGCGCCGTCTCCCACGGCCCACACGATCGCTTCGGGCGGGGCGGTCGGCCCCGGCTGCGCCTGGAGCGCGTCCGAGCCCGATCGCAGGAGCACGATTCCGACGATCAGCAGGGGTACGAGCGCCGCGACTCCTACGCCGAGGGCCTTGGCCCGGTCGCTCATCGGCGGCAGTTTACCCTGGGCCGCTCCCTCGCTCGACCCCGCCGGAGGCTCAGGTGCCACGTCATACGATCCTCATCGCCTTGCTCGCGGCCGCCCTCGCCGGCGGCTGCGGCGGTGAGGACGAGGACGTCGGCGGGGACACTCCCGCCCCGCGCGGGCCGTCGTCGACCTATCACCTCGCTCCCGACGGAGACGACTCCGATCCGGGAACCAGCCGCCGGCCGTGGCGGAGCCTCGACCATGCGCTCGAGGAGTTGCGTCCCGGGGACCGGGTGCTGCTGGCGGCCGGTACGTACGGAGAGCGCGGCACCAAGACCGACGTGGAGTCGGGCGGAGCCCCCGGCGCCCCGATCACCATCACGGGGGCGCCCGGTGAGCCGAGGCCCCGGGTGCTGGGGCACGTGGAGGTCTCCGCGGATCACGTGCGCCTGTCGAGGATCGACTTCGACGGCCCGACCGGCCCGGTCAAGCCGCGTGTGCCCGACAACCCGAAGGGCGAGCAGGTTCTGGTCGCGATCGAGGGCGACGACGTGGAGATCGTCGACAGCATCGTTCGCGGCGGTCGCTGGCACGCCGGCATCTACCTCTCGGACGCCGAGCGCGCCCGCGTGGTCGGCAACTGCATCGAGGACAACGGGGACCGTGACCCGGCCGTCGCCGAGTTTCAGGCCAACCTGAGCCACGGCATCTACTGGAGCTCGGGGAGCGGCCTGATCGCCAACAACCTGATCGCCGGGAACGTCGCACGGGGCGTGCAGCTCTACGAGAGCCCCCACGACGTCACCGTCGCCCACAACACGATCGTGGGCAACGGGCGGGCGGGGATCCAGTTCGGCGCGGACACCGCCGACAGCGTGGCCGTGGGCAACGTCGTCGCCTTCAACGGCGACACGGGAGTGCGCACGGCTTCACTCGACGGCTCCGGCAACCGCGCGCTCGAGAACCTCGCCTGGGCAAACGCCGGCGGCGACTTCGAGGCCGACGACGACGGACTCGAGCTCGAGGGCAACCTCGTCGCGGACCCGCGGTTCGTGGACCCGCCCGCGGACTGGCGACCGGGGCCGGCCAGCCCCGCGCTCGACCGGGTTCCGGGTGCGCCTCCGCTTCCCCGTGACATCGCGGGCCTTTCCCGACCCCAGGGCAGGGGATCGGACCTCGGAGCCTACGAGCGGCCAACGAGCGGCGAGCGCCGGTCGAGGCCCGTCTGCTGAGCGGTCCCTGACCGTGCTGCCCAAACGCGATCGGCGCCTGATCTACCATCGCCGTCCTTGAGCCTCGCCAACCGGACGCTCGCGGCGGTGGCCTGCGTGACGGGCCTCGTGCTCGGCGCGCTCGTCGCGTTGGGAGGGACGGAGATCGGCGGGGCCGCGGTGGCCGGCCTCGCGTTCGGAGCCCTGTTGCTCATGAACCTCGAGCTCGGCCTCGCGGCCTGGGTCGCTCTCAGCCTCTACGAGGCCGTTCCCGCGGTCGAGGCCGCGGTGAAGGGCGCCACGGTGCTGATGTTCCTCGTCTGGCTCGGCGCGGTCGTCAACCGGCAGGCCCTCCTGACCGGCCTGCTGCGCCGCCACGGCCGCCTCGTCGCCGCCGTCCTGCTCCTGCTCGTCTGGCTGACGATGTCCATCACCTGGTCAGAGCGCCCGGACACCGGAGTCGTCCTCTGGCAGTGGTACGTCGCGGCGGCCATCTTCTTCATGGTCGCGACGC
>Ga0136615_10001447_pt1 | contig 11481 bp, 13 predicted proteins | sample AntDrymUQ2882206_2_FD_106647 | JGI IMG/M metagenome (GOLD analysis project Ga0136615, IMG submission 106647) | Polar desert sand microbial communities from Dry Valleys, Antarctica - metaG UQ288 (22.06) | ecosystem: Environmental > Terrestrial > Soil > Desert | place: Antarctica: Dry Valley...
AAGCACCGCCGAGACGTTCCAGTCGGAACGCCAGGCTGGCGGAATCACCGGGTCGCTGTCGAAGATGTCAGGACCGCCGGCCGCGGGTTTGAAGTCCTCCTTGAGGCGCTCAAAGACGGTGATGCTCGGCGCGATCACGACGAAGTCGCGAGCCAACGTGGAGTCCGGTTCGCGCAAGGCGTGGAAGTAGCTCCAGACGATGGCCAGACTCATCACCCTGTGACGCGCCGATCGAGCAAGACGATCGAGACGGTCGGCCGGCATCCGCTGTCTCGGTGACCATGGCAGTACAGTCGGTGGTCGCCCCGCCCGTCGGGGAACCAGGCACCGGACGATAACCAGCCGTGCGAATCCTTCACCTCGGGTCGAGCTTGGGTGCGCGTGCATGGATTCCGCTCGCACTTGCCTTGGCGCTTCGTCTCGCCGCCGTTGCGGTCGTCGACTTCACGCCGGTCAACGATCCAGCCGAGTTCGTCGAACTCGGGCAGTCGCTGGCCAACGAGGGGGGCTTCCCCCCAAGCCGCGCCGCAATTGGGGAGAGCGCTTGGAGGCCGCCGCTGTACCCCCTGGCCCTAGCCGCGACCTTTGCCGTGAGCGGCGACAGCATCACCGCCGCGCAGGTGGTCAACGCGCTGTTGGGAACGGCCGTGGCAGGGCTGACCGGGCTCCTCGCCGCGCGGCTGTACGGTCGTCGAGCCGGCCTGATCGCGCTCGCGCTGGCGGCAGTCGCCCCTGCACTGGTCCTGGTCAACATCACGCTCTTGTCCGAAACCCTGTTCAGCGTGTTGGCGCTGGGCGCCGTGCTCGTCGCACTGCGCGCCCGCGAGCGGCTCTCGCTTCGATGGGTCGCCGCAGCCGGCCTGCTGGCTGGCGCGGCGACTCTCACCCGGCCGAATGGAGTCATCGTCGCAGCGGTGGTGCTGGTGGCGGTCTGGCGGCGGCCGTTCCTCTCGAGAGCGGCTGTCCTGCGGCCTGCCTTGGCTGCCGTGGCCGTGGCCTTGGTCATCGCTCCATGGGCCGTGCGCAACGCGCTTGTAATGGACGCCTTCGTGCCAGTCGCCACCTCTGGCTGGTACACGGCTTCGGGGATGTTCAACGAAACCAGCCGAGCGGATCCGCGGTTTCCTGCCACCTGGCGGGTTCCTTTGCTCGACCCCGAGATAGCGGAGCTGCTCGAGGATCACCCGCGTGACGGCGAGCTCGAGCGAGCACACCGCCTACGCGAATACTCGCTCGACTTCCTTCGCGAGCACCCGACCTACCCCGCGGAGGCGACAGCTCGCAATTTGCTCCGCTATGCCCACATCACCGACTTCGACCTCTCGAGCGAATCGTGGAGAAGCGACGGCCTCGGCGATCGCCTCGCTCCGGTCGCCAACGTCTATTTCATGGCGCTGCTCGTGCTTGCCGCCGCAGGAATCGGGTTGGGAGCGCTTCGAAAGGCGCCTGTCTGGCTTTGGTTGCTCCCAGTGCTGTTGGCCCTCAGCACGGCGGTCGTGGTCACCGCCATTCGTTACCGCACACCTGTCGACCCGTTCATCATCGTCTTGGCGGCCTTCGCGATCGCTCGCCTGGTCGACCGTTTCGGCCCGGTCGGGCAGGGAGAGGCGGCCACTTGAGCCCAACCGTCGCGAAGCTGTTCCGCCGCGGCGATGGTCAGTGGCCGCGAGCGCCTCGTTCCGCCGCCGCGCGCGCCCACTCCGCGCGGAAGGCGGGGGCGAGCCGCTGGAGATAGTGGCGGTTAGCGCGCCGCTCTGCAGCTCTTCGCAGACGCGCTGGACGCTCGGGCACGAAATCGATGGCCAGCGCCCACAGCCGTGATGCGCGCCGCTCGAGCGCGGCGGCCTCGATCTGGTCGCGGAACCACGGCCTGAACCAGTCGTGCCTCTCCATCATCACCTGCTCGGCCCCCGCACGGCTCTCGTAGCGGCGCCGCACCGCCGCCCAGTCGTAGGGGATGAAGGTGCTCGGTGACGGCACCGGGGCTGATAGAGCAGGCACACGCCTCTGTACTGAAGACGCCACGCCAAGTCGAGTTCTTCGTAGTCGACCAGGAAGTCGGGGTCGAAGTCTCCAGCAGCGTCGAAGAGGTCGCATGACCGCCCGCGCCAAGCTCAGCGATCGCCATCCTGCGTGGTCGCCGGCCAGAGATCGCTGGCTGAGGGAGCGCCCCTAAGTTTGTGCGTCGCATTTGGGGCGGAGCGCGCGCCCTTCATCGGCTCGGATAGTGAATGTGTGGACCGGGCGAGCCGAGGGGGGCCGCCGAGGGGGGCGCCCAGGCCCGCTGCCGGAATAGCCGCCCTAGGGGCCGGCTGGGGCCGCGGAGGCCCGCAGAATTATGCCGAGGGGCCGTCGGGGGCCGTCGGGGGCCTCGACCTGCGGGCGGTCGCGGTCGCGGGGGCGGGGGCGGATAGCCGGTGCGAGAGCTTTGTGCGGATCCGCATTTGTTGGCACGGGGCGAGCACTGAGCCGGGCGGATCAGCTCAGATAGCGGTCGTTATCTGAGTTTGTAGAGGGGCGAGGGCCGCGGGGCGCGGGCGGTCGAATGGATGCCTCCGCGCGGCGACGACGACCAAGACGACAGTCAGACCCCGGCTCTAACGGTTTCCAGCGGTCTCAGTCGGGCACCAAGGGCGCGGGCAGGAGGACGGATTAACGGCCGCAACCCCGCTCTGCATGCGGGATTCCGGTCTAGAAGCGGAGGGGGAGGGATTCGAACCCTCGATGGACCTAATCGGCCCATAACGGTTTTCGAGACCGCCGCATTCAACCGCTCTGCCACCCCTCCGAGGGCGCGCTTGGCGGCTGCGAGCAGGCCGCCGCTGCGGCGCCCGAAGGCTAGCGCCTGGGCGCGAAGAACCGGTGGAGCAGATCGGCCGACTCGGTGGCGAGCAGACCCCCCGCCACCTGCGGCCGGTGGTTGAGTCGGGGCTCGGACAGCACGTCCAAGACGCTTCCGGCGGCGCCCGCCTTCGGGTCGCTCGCGCCGAAGACGACGCGCGACACACGCGCTAACACCATCGCGCCTGCGCACATCGCGCATGGCTCGAGTGTCACGTACACCACCGCGTCCGAAAGGCGCCAGCTCTGCGTGGCCGCCGCGGCCTCGCGCAGCGCCAGGATCTCCGCGTGCGCGGTCGGATCCGGTCGAAGCTCGCGCTCGTTCGGCGCCGCCGCCACAACCTCGCCCTCGCGGGCGATAACGCAACCCACGGGTACGTCATCGTGCTCGAGCGCACGCTCAGCCTCTCGCAGCGCGAGGCGCATGAAGTGCTCGTCGAGCGGGAAGAAGACCTGGCGGCTGATCTGCAACTGAGCGGCGCGCGAAGACTCAGAGCCTACCTAGACTCCGTCGAAGGACCGTACCGAATGCGCCGCACTCGCTTGCTCCAGCTGATCGCGATCGCTGGAATCGCCGCCACGACGATTCCGGGATCATCCGTGAGCGCCCCCGCGCCCGCGGGTACGAGCACGCCCGCGTTCGTACCCGGGGAAGTCATCGTCGGCTACGAGGGCGGCGCGGGCGCGACCCGTCGTGAGGAAGCGGCCAGCGCCACCGGCGTCGATGAGGGCGAGCGCATCGCCGAGGACACACGCGAGCTCGAGATCGTCGATGGCGAGCCGGTGCTCGAGACCGTGAACGAGCTGCGCGACGAGCCCGGGATCGCGTACGCCGCGCCCAACTACATCACCCAGGTGAGCGGCTACGTGCCGAACGATCCGGGGCGACCGAAGGGCGACCGGGGCGACTGGCGAAAGCTCCAGTGGAACTTCGACGGCGGTGGCGGCGTGAACGCCCCCGCGGCGTGGGAGACCGCACGCGAGCGCGGCGCCGAAGGGGGCCGCGGCGTCACGGTAGCCGTGCTGGACTCGGGTGTGGCCTACACCGACAAGGGTCGCTACGAGCGCGCTCCCGACCTGTCGAAGAGGCACTGGGCGAGGGGTCATGACTTCGTCTCGGGGGACAAGATCGCCTACGACGAGAGCGCGGACCGCGACAAGCAGGCGAACTTCGGCCGTGGCCACGGTACGCACGTAGCGGCCACGATTCGCCAGTCGACCGACAACGGACGCTCGGTCACGGGCCTCGCGTACGACGCGACGATGATGCCGATCCGCATCCTCGACGTAAACGGCTCCGGCAACACTGCCGACCTGATCAGGGGAATCCGTTTCGCAGCCGACCACGGCGCCGAGGTGATCAACATGAGCCTCGAGACCAAGAGCTCGGTCTTTGGCGGAACAGCTAGCCGGCCACTGCGGGAGGCCGTCGAGTACGCGCACGAGCGCAATGCGGTGCTCGTGGCCTCGGCTGGCAACAAGGACGTCTCGACCGTTGCGACCCCGGCGGACATCAAGCACGTGATCGCCGTCGGCGCGACGACCGAGAACAGCTGCCAGGCCGACTACTCGAACAGCGGCGACGATCTCGATATCTCGGCGCCCGGCGGCGGCGACGATTCGTCATCGGACCGCAATCCGCGCGACGCCAGCAACTGCCGTCCGCGGCAGAAGGGCGACCCCATCTACCAGGAGACCTTCGACTGCAAGCGAGAGGCACGGCGCTGCAATGACTTCGGCCTTCCTTCGTTCTACGAGGGCACGTCGATGTCGACCGCCCACGTCTCGGCGACCGCGGCGCTAGTCATGGCCACGACCGGCATTCGCGATCCCGAGGAGGTCGAGCAGCGGCTCGAGCAGACCGCGCGCGACCTCGGCGAGGACGGCTTCGACGACCGCTACGGGGCCGGGCTCTTGGACAGTGCCGCGGCCGTTCGCTGAGCGCCGCGCGCCGCGCTGCTAGGTCGTGCGGATGATCATCACGCTGCAGGGAGCGTGATGGGAGATCTTGTTGGGCACGCTTCCGAGCAGGAAGCGCTTGGCGCCGCTCATCCCCTTGTTGCCGACCACGATCAGGCCGGCGTTCTGCTCTTCGGCGATGTCTAGGATCGCGTCGGCGGCGTCGCCCTCGCGCGCGTGGGTGGACACATCGACGCCGCTGTCACCGATGCCGTCCGCCGCCGCTCGCAGCGTGGTGTCCACGTCTTCGCGTGGGTTGACCATCCACTCGGCGTCCGGCGGGACCTGCTGGCGCTCCTCTCGAAGTTGCTGGGTCCGCACCGGCTCGTAGGCGCTTACGAGATGAAGATCCGCCCCGACCGCCTTCGCAAGGTCGGTGGCCTGGCGGACGGCCTCGCCGGCCGTCTCGGACCCGTCGGTACCCACGACTATCGACCCGATCATCTATCTCCCTCCGCCGCGAACACGCCCGGCGCGATCATATGCGCGGGAGCGCCAGCGTGACGCGCGGCGAACCGCCCAACCGGCGTCAGGCACAATGAGTCGATGCCTGCTTTCTGGGTGGCGATGCAGATCGTGATCGTGATTTGCGTGCTCGCCTCAGCGGTGATCTTGGTCGTGAAGCTCTAAGCGACGCTCGCGCACCCTCGGCGAGCGTCGCGGGAAAGGCGCGGCTCGTCAGGTCTTGCGCTCGAGGTCGGCGACCTCCTGCGACTTCGCGTCGGCCTTCTCGTGGGCCAGGTCGCGCTCCTCCTTGGCCTCCCCCTTGCGCTCCTCCTGCCGACCCTCGCGGCGCAGCGAGGCGTCGTCGCTGAGGTCGCCTGCTGCCTTCTTCGTCCTTCCGGTGATCTTGTCCTTCAGTCCCATTTTGCTGTCTCCTCGGATCGTGTCAGCCAACCTTAACGCGTCGCGCCCAAGCAAACACGACCATCGCTACGCGCACCCCGAGCTAGGCGATCCGCGCGCCGAGGGCCACATCGGCATCGGGTGCGAGCAGCACGACGCCCTTCTCATCGTCCAGCGCCCCCAGCACGAGCACCTCGGACCGAACCGGCCCGATCTGGCGCGGCGGGAAGTTCACGACCGCCACCACGAGCCGGCCCTCGAGCTCCGCACGCGCGTAGTGGGCGACCTGCGCGGACGAGCGCTTGCTGCCGACGTGGGGACCAAAGTCGATCGTGAGCTTCCACGCTGGCTTTCGCGCCTCCGGGAAGTCCTCGACCGCCGTCACTCGACCAACGCGCATATCGACGGCTAGGAAGTCGTCGAACGCGATCTCGGCGCCCGGAGCGCTCAAGGGGTGAGGACGATCTTCAGCGCCTCGCGGCGGTCGTAGACGGCGTAGGCCTCGGGCGCATCGGCGAGCGGCATGTGGTGGGTCACGAGCGGGCTCGGGTCGAGCACGCCGTGCTCGATCATCGTGAGCACGCGGTCCACGTGGCCGATCACGTTCGCGTGTCCCGTGCGTAGCGTCAGCGCCTTGATCCAGACAACGCCCATGTGCACCTCGCAGCGCTCGGCGTACACGCCGGTGGCGGACACGGTGCCGGCCTTGCGCGCGAGCCGGCAGGCTAGGTCGAGCGCGCGCGGATCGCCGACCGCATCGACGCAGATGTCCACGCCGCGACCCTCGGTGGCGGCCTTCACCGCCGCGCGCGGATCGTCCTCGGTCAGGTGCACGGCAAGCGCGCCGAAGGACTTGGCCATCCGAAGGCGCTCGTCCACCGAGTCCACCGCGATCACCTGCGCCGCTCCGGCCGCCCTGGCAGCCTGCACCGCGCACAGGCCCACGGGCCCGAGGCCGAGCACCGCCACCGTGTCCCCCGGCTCGAGGCCGGCCGCGCTCACCGCGTGATAGCCCGTGCCCATCACGTCGCCGGCGAAGAGTGCGACGTCGCTCGACATGCCCCCCGGCACGCGCCGCAGCGTCAGGTTCGCGTGCGGCACGAGCGCGCGCTCGGCCTGCGTGCCCTGCAGCGAGCCGAGCGTGGCCCCGTGCCCGAAGACGCGACCGTGGTCGCACTTGTGGTACGCCCCTCGACGGCAGAAGAAGCACGTGCCACAAGCGGTGCAGTAACAGCCGAGCACGCGGTCGCCGACTGCCGCCGAGGTCACCGCGTCGCCCGCCTCGAGCACCGTTCCGACGAACTCGTGGCCGATCGTAAAGCCCGGCTCGATCTGCACGCGGCCGTGGTAGATGTGCAGGTCCGACCCACAGATGCCGGTGGCCTCGACGGCGACGATCGCGTCGTCGCCGGCGATCAGCTCCGGCTCGGGCCGCTCCTCGACGCTAACCTCGCCGGGCGCCTGGAAGGTGACCGCGCGCACGGCCGGCATCGTAGCCTTCGCCGCTCGACCGAGAAGGAGACTTTCATGGCACCGAGATCAAGAGCCGTCCTCGTAACTGGCTGCTCGACCGGCATCGGCCGCGCGACGGCCGAGCACCTGGCCGACAGCGGCTGGCGCGTGTACGCGACGGCGCGCAAGCTCGACTCCATCCGCGACCTCGAGTCCAGGGGCTGCAAGCTGCTCGCGCTCGACGTGACCGACGAGCAGTCGATGGGCGCCGCCGTCGCGGCGGTCGAGGAGGCCGAGGGAGCCGTCGGAGTGCTGATCAACAACGCCGGCTACAGCCAGAGCGGCGCGATCGAGGGCATCCCGCTCGACGACATCCGCCGTCAGTTCGAGACGAACGTGTTCGGCCTGATCCGCATGGCGCAGCTCGTCCTGCCGGGAATGCGCAGCCAGCGCTACGGGAAGATCGTGAACATCGGCTCGATGGGGGGCAAGCTGACGTTTCCGGGCGGGGGCATCTACCACGCCACCAAGTACGCGGTCGAGGCGATCAGCGACGCGCTGCGCTTCGAGGTGCGCGGGCAAGGCGTCGACGTAGTGCTCGTCGAGCCGGGCCTCATCACCACGAGCTTCGGCGACACGGCCGTGGGGAGCATCGGCGACCAGAGCGCGAGCGACGGTCCATACACGGAGTTCAATCGAGCGCTCGCGCGCCAGACCACCGCGGTCTACGAGGGGCCGCTGGCCCGGCTCGGAGGCGGTCCGGATGCCGTGGCCAAGGCGATCGCGAAGGCGATCACGAGCAAGCGCCCGCGTGCGCGCTATCTGGTCACGCCGTCGGCGCGGATCGTCATGACCCAGCGGCGCTTGATGCCCGATCGCCTGTGGGACGCCTTCATGACCACCCAGTTCCCGCAGCCGGGCAAGTAGGCGCTCAGCGCCTGGCGGCGGCGCAGCTGGGACACAGGCCTGTGACCACGACATCGGCGCGCGAGGAGCCGAAGCCGTGCCGCGTCGCGGCCCGCATGGCGGGGCGCAGGTCGAGCCGCGGCGCGATGTCCTCAATGCGCCCGCAGCGCTCGCAGACGAGGTGGTGGTGCTCGTCGACGCGCGGGTCATAGAGGACCGCTCCCGCGCCGGCGCGGACCCGCCGCGCGAGGCCGAGGTCCTCGACTAGGTCGAGGGTCGCGTAGACGGTTGGCAGCGAGACGTTCGGCAGGCGGTCGGAGACGAGCGCGAGCACCTCGTCGGCGCTCGCGTGGCGGTCGAGCTCACGCAGCGCTCGATTGATCACGAGCCGCTGCGGCGTGACGCGATGGCCGCGGCCGCGCAGGGCCAGCTCGAGCTCGGCATCCGGTGAGCCTTTATCGTTAGGCATGCCTAAGATCGTAGCTGATCTTATGAATCTGTTGTTCTTAGTCGCTCGTTATAGTTGCAGCGAGCATGGCACGCGCACTCGTACAGGCTTGGCATGCCGCGGACGATCGCGAGCGGCTACTGCGTGTGATCCAGCCCGGTCTCATCGGCCTGATCGACGGCACGATCTCCACGCTCGCGCCGATCTTCGCCGCCGCGTACGTCGCCGGGTCGCGCGCCGCGCTGCTCGTCGGGCTGGCCGCGGCATTCGGCGCCGCGATCAGCATGGGGCTGTCCGAGGGGCTCTCCGACGACGGTCAGCTCACGGGTCGCGGCAACTCGCTCCCGCGCGGCCTGATCACGGGCGCCGCCACCTTCGTCGGCGGAGTGCTGCACGCGCTTCCCTTCCTGATCAGTGACGTGCAGGAGGCGCTGCCAGTGGCCTACGCCGTGGTGTCGGTCGAGCTCTTGGCGATTGCGTACGTGCGCAAGCGCTACCTGAAGGTCTCGCTGTCGCAGTCGCTCCTCCAGGTGACGCTCGGGGGAGCCACCGTGGCCGCGGTGGGCGTGCTGCTCGGGCACGCCTGATTCAGGCCGAACGCTCAGCGGTCGAGGCCGACCTCGTCGAGGAGGCGGTCGGTGCCCTCCGCGGCGGGACCCAGCTCGGACAGCGGGACGTCGGTGATCCGGACGTCGTCGAGCGGCTGTACGCCCGGCTCCGCCTCCAGTCCCGGGAGCAGCGGGTACTCGAAGTTCGCCTCGGCGAAGCGCTCCTGCACATCGTCGCTGAGCAGGTAATCCATCAGCTTGCGAGCGTTCTCGGGGTCGTCCGCCGACCGCGTGATGCCGGCGCTGGCGACGTTGAAGACGACCCCGAAGCCGCCCGGCGCCTGATCCGTGTAGATCGCCTCGACGGGCGATCCCAGCCGCTTCCCCAGCTCGACGTAGTAGTGGTTCACGAGGCCGATGTCGAACTCTCCCTCGCCCACCGCGGCCTGCACCTCGCCATGCGTGGCGAGGATCTCCATGTCGTTTGCCTTGAGTCCCTCGAGATACGAGCGCGCGAAGTCGTCGCCACGCTCGAGCCTGATCGCCGAGACCCAGTCGCGGAAGGAGACGTTCGTGGGCGCCGGAGCGGCGATCCGTCCCCTCCACTCCGGATCGGTCAGATCGAAGATGCTGTCCGGGTGCTCGCCCCCGGCGGGCACGATCAGGACGCGCGCGCGACCCGACAGGCCGGTCCACTCGAGGTCGGCCGAGCGATAGCGCGCGGGCATTCGCTCGAAGCCGTCGTAGGGCTGGAGCAGCTCCTCGGTGGCTAGGCGTTCGAGCGCGGCGGCGTCCTGGCCGACGAAGACGTCCGCCTGCGTGTTCTCACCCTCCTCGAGCAATGTGCCCACAAGTCCCGCGGTCTCGCCGAAACGCACTTCGACGTCCAGGCCCTCGCGCGCGGCGAACTCGTCGAGGAACGGCTTGAGGAGCGGCTCGGAGCGACCCGAGTAGACGACGAGGTCGGGATCGCCACCGCCACAGGCGGACAGGGCGAGCGTGGGCAGCAGCAGCGCGATGCAGAGCGCGAGAGCGGTCGCGCCTTTCGGCAGGTGGCTCACGGCGGGGGGGTGCCGGTCGTGGTGCCGCCCGTCGGCGTGCCGGTCGTCGTGCCGCCCGTCGGCGTGCCGGTCGTGGTGGCGCCGGTGGTGCCCGTCACGCCCGTGGTAGCGCCGGTCGTGCCGCCCTCGCTACCGCCGATGACCTCGACCGACCCGCGCTCCTCTCCGCACGCCGCGATCCCGGCGCCTGCCCCGGCGCCGAGCGTGGCGGTCCCGATAACAGCGAGCAGCTTGCGGATGGTGGCCATGGTCAGGGTCCTCTCCGGGGACAATGTATTAGGGCACCCTAATACACACACCACGCGCGTGCCCCCGCGCCCATGAGCTGGGCGGGCGTGACCCGCCGTCCGCGCCGCGCGCTCACTACGGTTGCCGACCATGACGAACGAAGAGGCTCATCGGCTCGCGCGCGAGAAGGGCGTCTCGCGACCGCTCTATGCCGCCGTCCGTCTCGCGCTCGTGCCGCTGCTGCGGCTCTACTTTCGCATGCACATCTCGGGCTCCGAGCACATTCCGCGAGCCGGCGCCGCGATCCTCGCGCCCAACCACAAGAGCTTCTACGACTCGTTCTTCATCGCGCTCGCTACCAGACGCCACCTGCGGTTCATGGGCAAGACCGAGCTCTTCGAGGGCTTCGGAGGTCGGCTGCTCGTGCGCCTGGGCGCGTTCCCGGTGCGGCGCGGCGAGGCCGACGCCGAGGCGCTCGCCACGGCCCGCGCGATCCTCGATCAGGGCGGGCTGCTCGCGCTCTTCCCCGAAGGCACGCGCGTACGCGACCCGGAGACACTCGGCCAGCCGCGCCGCGGGGCGGGGCGACTTGCGCTCGAGTCCGGCGCGCCGATGGTGCCGGCGGCGATCACCGGCACGGACCGCTTGTGGCTCGGGCCGATCCCCAAGCCAAAGCGTGTGCAGCTGACCTTCGCCGAGCCGATCCATGTGGCGGAGATCGCAGCGACGCCGGAGGAAGCGGGGAAGCTCGTCGAGGAAGCGCTGTGGCCCGAGGTGCAGAGCGAGTTCAGAAGGCTGCTGGGTCGACCGGGCCTGATCGCGGCGTGCTTCGCGGCGCTCGGCGTGGGTGGTGGCGCGATCGCGGTACAGCATCGGCGCTCTTCTGGACGTAAGCGTCTACCGCTCATCGGCAAGCCGCTTCGCTTTCGCCGGAAGCCGGCCCGGCTGTCTCGCGCGCGTGCGCGCTTGCGGCGAAAGCCGCGTCGCTGGGGTCGCCGCTAGTCAAGCGCCTCGGCGACGGCCTGATGGCCGTCTTCGAAGACCCCGCCGCCGCGGTTGAGGCCGCGCTCGCGGCGCGAGAGCGGATGGGGGCGGTAGAGATCGATGGTCACCGGCCGCAACTTCGTGCCGGGATCCACGTCGGCCGCCCGCGCAAGATCGGCGGCGACTATCTCGGAGTCGACGTGAACAT